>Ga0070741_10008948_pt1 | contig 19780 bp, 17 predicted proteins | sample Coa_R1_4_FD_66440 | JGI IMG/M metagenome (GOLD analysis project Ga0070741, IMG submission 66440) | Surface soil microbial communities from Centralia Pennsylvania, which are recovering from an underground coalmine fire - Coalmine... | ecosystem: Environmental > Terrestrial > Soil > Unclassified ...
GGCGCGGCGCATCACCCGCAGCAGGTTCCTGCTGTCGGTGACCGTCGTCGCGTACTTCGTCACCGGACGGGCCATCGCCACGAGGTCCGCGGCCATGTGCGCTTCCATGGCCTCGTACCGGACGCCGGCTTCACCGGCGACCACGACCAGCGGCGTATGCCCGTGCAGCGACTGGTGCAGCATGCCGATCCCGTTACCGAGACCGACGCCCGAGTGCAACTGCAGCAGGGCAGGGCCGCCGGTGGCGCGTGCGTATCCTTCGGCCATAGCGGCGGCCACGGTCTCGTGCAGCGAGGTGACATAGCGGAAACCTGGCACCTCCTCGGCAGCGTCCAGGAAACCCTGTTCAACGGTCCCCGGATTACCGAACATGATGCCAAGCCCATCCGCCATGAATTGCTCAATGAGCTTTATCTTGGCGGGAGCACTATGGGCGCGAGAATCTGCCATCGTATCGTCACCAGCCATAACGGGTGAGGCCGTCCTCGAGGACTTCGACGATCTTCTGCCCGGTCAGGAACGAGTCAGGAGTGGACCGGCCCGTGATAAACGGGTAGTCGACGATGACAGAACGCGGATGGCCGAAATTCCCGATATAGGCGCCATCGGGGCCCGTCGCGTCTCGGAGTATGTACTCCAGCGGATACGGCGGCGGCCCCATGTTAAAGTCGGTGCCGAGGAACCCCGTGCCGTCCTTGTAGTCGTATTCCTTGCAATGGCCGGTAACGTGCTTGCCGTAGATAATGCTCTTGCGGTCGCCCCAGTCGCGGGCGAACGCGAGGCAGGTCACGCCGTAGCATTCGGCGGCGACGGGCATGCCCGCGCGGTGGAAGGCCAAGATGATGTCGTGTACCCGCCCATTGTTGGCGAGATCGACGATCGGCCCGCTGCCGCCGACGATGAGCATGGTGTCGTACTGCTTGATCTCGTCGTCAAGCGCGTACAGCCGCTCGTTGTAGCTTTCCAGGGCGCGCAGGTAGTTATCGTCACTGACATACGGCCGCTCAGGAATCCAGTCGGCGATGCTGACGGGATTATCCAGGCGGGTGGATTCGTCGAGCGCCCGGGATTTCCTGGCCACTTCTTCGGTAGTTACCGTGCGGCCGAGTGGCGGATCCACGAAAGTGGCATCCAGGCTCGGGGGGAGGGCGTGCGCCCGTTTCCCAGTGGGAGTAGCGAAGGTTACCTGATAGTCGCGCTGGTCGAAATGAGTCAGTGGCCCGAGCAGCTCTTCTCCCCAGTAACCATGCTCCGAGAGAATCACAAGAATATGTCGACTCACGGCAATCCTCCGTTTTGTGCGTATCTGTCCTGACAGTAGCTCAGCGCCGGGTGTGGCGGCGAGAATGCAGGCGGCACTTCGTCAGCTTGGCCGCACTGAGTCAGCTCAGCGTTGCGGATAAGGGGTATTCTCGTGACACAGCTTCAAAGGCCAGGTCACGGGTAGCCACGCGAAACTGGTTCATACGCATGTGCGTGAAACCATACTGCGTTAAGTAAAATCAGAAAGGCGCGAGCTCACCGGGGGGCGGCGACAATGACCGACGTCTGCCGCCAGATGAGGCCGTCGCGCAGCACCCAGGTACCGACCAGTCCACGAACAGTCCCGTCGAGGTTGATCGCGGAATGATAGAGAATACAGTCATTCCTTTCCCTGGCCGCCACCACCGCCACAATTTTCGGTTTTAGCGCGACATACCCTTCGAGGAACGAGCGTATCTCTCGGCCGCCTCTGACGACGGTATCATTCAGCCACATTACCTGGGCGTCGGGATGGTAATTCCCTAGCATGCCATAAATGTCACCGGCGTGCAGCTGGGCGAAATCTTTTTCAAGCAGCGTGGGGAGTGTGTTATCCATCATTCTTGCTTCCTTTTCGCGCTAGCAGGCAAATGTCAGCTGGCGGTACCTGACGCCAGCTGCACGTCGGCCTCAAGCGCCTCATCCAGGGTCCGTGGCTCGGCACCGGTGATCATGGCGACCGTCGGGTGCACCTGGGCGGCGTACCCGTCCCGGCCGGAGCGCCGGTAATCCTGGTAAAGCTCGATAAGCGCGTCGGCGAACCACTCCCGCATGCCGGAGCCGAGCATCGAGTTCCGTGCGACGCTGTCATCGACCGGCACATAGCGCACCGTCCGCCCCAGGCGCCTGCCAAGCTTCTCGCAGGCATCGGCGTGGCTCAGCGACTCCGGTCCCGTCACGTCGTAGACCTGCCCGGCATGCCCGTTTCCGGTCAGGGCCGCCACCGCGACGGCGGCGACATCACGCACGTCGGTCATGGTGATCGCGGCGTCCCCTGCGGGCGCGTAATAGTTGCCCTGCGGGTCGATGGCCGAGGGCCAGCCTGCCGTCACATTGTGCATGTAGAAATTCGGCCTGATGATCGTGTACGGGACACCGGAATCGCGCAAGCACTCGTCCGACAATCCGTGATGCCGGATAAGCCTTGCGGCCGAGCTGGGATCGGCGCCGAGAATCGAGCTCCGGACCAGCAGGCGCACGCCGGCCCGGCGAGCCGCGTCAATGGCGTTGCGGTGGCACGTCGGCTCGTCATGAGCCGGAGAGGACAGCAGGAACACCCTGTCCACGCCGTCCATGGCGTTGTCCAGGCTCGACGGATTGGCCAGGTCACCGGCCACGATGTCCGATCCGTCGAGTGCATCGGCCGTGCGCGTCATTATCCGCAACGGAGCCCCCGCCGCGCGCAGCCGGCGCAGCAACTCCTGCCCTGTCCGGCTGCGAGAACCGATGATGAGGATCACGGAATGCCTCTTTTCCCGCCGGGTTACTGTTGAGCTGATGACCGCACGTAGTGCCAGCATCCAGGCCATTCCTGGCAACTACAGCCTCGTCATTTCCGGCGTGATGATCAAGTGTGCTGATTAGGCTTCGTCAGATGCACCAGAGTCCGCTGCCGACTTCGTTAGCTGTGCTCGTTGTGGTGACAATGTCACTGATACGATAAATGGATCCTGGAAACTCCCCACCGATTACCGCATCCTGAAACACGTGAGCCAAGCCGTCAATCGGGAAGGACGCAGAGCGATGGAAGGGACCGCCTCGGAAGCCGGGATCTCCCCGTGCATGTAGGGGCGGCATTCGCGGGTGTCCTCCTGTTCCTCGCGACATGGTTTAGCATCCTGCAGACGGTCTTCACGCCGAGAGGACAGGCCTCCATGTTGTCCCGTGGGACGACATGGGCCGTGGGCGGCGTCATGCTTTCGATCGCCCGGAAACTGCCCGAGCGGGGACGGGAGTACTTCCTCGGCTACGCCAGCCCGCTGATGCTCTTCCTGACGGCGGTACTGTGGCTGATCGGTATCGTCGCGGGATTCGCCCTGTTCGGCTGGGGCGTGTCCCGGATGCCGCTGAACGAGCACGCACTGGGAAACATCTACTCGCTACGCCGGGCGGACATCGGGCTCTCCGCTGCCGCCTGGCTGTCCACCTTTCTGCTGCTGGTCGCGTTCACGGTGCACCTGGTGAGCGTCACCAGCGCGTACAGCCGCAGGGAACGCCTCATCAGCCGACTGACAGCGCAAGCGACACGCACGCCGGACGCCGAGGCGGTCTTCGCCGAATACACGCGCGGTGGATGCCGAGACCACCTTGGCGCGCTTTTCAGCGAGTGGGCTGACTGGCTGGCCGATATCCAGGCGACCCACCTGGCCTACCCGGCTCTCGTGCATTACCGCTCGGGTGGCAGCTTCTGCTGGACCAACGCGGCTCAGATCATGTTGGACTGCGCCGCGCTAGCCGAGGCGTGCGTCCCGAACTGGGCACCACCGGAGACCCGTTCCCTGCTTAACGTGGGAGAACGCTGCCTGCCACGGATCGCCGCCCGCCTGGGGATTGACCTGCCACCCGTTCCGGTCAGCTACCAGGGCCGGGAGACGTATCCGTTCAGCCGGAGCCTCGCGGAGATCCGCACCGCGGGGCTGTCGATAGAGGTTGACGACGAAGACGCCCAACTGGCCTTCCAGCGGCTGCGGGTACGCTACGCACCCTTCGCGAACGCGATCTGCGAGCGACTTCTGTACGAATACATGGAGACGCTCGATGGCAATCGGACTGATACCGGAGATGACACCGTAATCCGGTAGCAAAGTAGCAGGCTCGCGGTCCATCGGCCGCGCCGGTCATCTCAGCTGTCCTCGGATCCAGTGTCCGACGAGGTCTCCGCAACCGGGGTCGGGGTCTGCTCGAATATGTAGTAGATGGCCACCAGGCCGCTGACGACGAGCGAGGCGGTCGCGCTGAGGAAGGCGAGCCCCAGCGCCACCACATAGGGAACGCTGCCGATGCCGAACCTGATCGTTGCCCGGCGGGCGCCCTCGGGAGTGAAGGGGATCGTCATGTGAGCTTTCCGGATGGCCCACCAGAACAGCGCGCCAAAGCTCAGCGACATACCCACGAACACGCCCTGGAAGATCGCGGCGGCCAGCGAGGCGTCGGGGCCGCCCCGTCTGAGATAGGCGGCGATCGTCGACGTCGCGAACGGAATGCTCACCACGAAGAACAAGAGCAGGAGGTTCAGGAACAAGACCACCCGGTCGATCGCGGCGAAGTTCTTGAGCAGCGCGTGGTGGTTGACCCAGATGATGCCGATCGTCGCGAAGCTGATCGCGTAGGCGGCGAAGGCCGGCCAGTGAGCGCCGATCTGCCTGCCCAAGTCCGGCTTGCTATACGCGCCCAGGCTCAGGGCCAGGATCGTGATCGCCACGCCGAATACATTGTCGCTGAATGCCTCTAGTCTGCCGCTATCCACGCCCCCTCCAGCAGCGCGCCGATGGGGTCGTCCGACTTGGGATCGGCGGCGCGGCTCATGGCCGCGAGCCGCCGTCTATCCAGCGCTTGAACACCGCGATCCGCGCTTCGGGCCACGGGCCGTCGCACGGCATGGAGCCCGCTTGCAGCCGGCCGAGAATCTCGGCCGCGCGAAGCCGGACATCGTCGTATGACCACAGGTCGAAAACGAAGCTCATCGACTGCCGGTCCCGGTCCCGGAACAGCGGCCTGATGTGAGCCTCGAAGCCGACTGCCTGATCGGGTCCGGGCAGTTGCTCATCGGCCGAGGCCAGGCCGGCCGACGCCAGGCCGGCCGACGCCAGGCCGGCCGACGCCAGGCCGGCCGAGGCTAGCGACGCATGCGCGGAGCCTGCGGGCAGCTGACCGGCCAGCGACCGTGCGATGTCCCGCATCGCGGCCTGCACCGATGCCAGCGTGCCGGCGATCGCTTCGCCCGGGCCGGCCTGAAGCTGGTCGCAGAGCCGGGCAGCGTCGTCGAGCCGCTCGGCCAGCAGCGCCCAGGCAGCCTCGCGGTGCGGCAGCAGGTAGTCGGTCTCATAGAACAGCTCGAAGCTCGGACCGGCCGTCAGCCCCGGATGCTCGGTCCCCACCGGGAGCGTGGTGATCAAGTCGCCCAGCGGCTTGATCATCGTGAGCATTATGCCGACGGCGGCGTCAGCGAGCACCTGCAACTGCTCGTCTGTCTCGTCGGTGTGCGCGAAGAACCGCTGGAAGACCTGCAACAGGATCTCGTAGCCGACGTTGAACAGGTCGGTGACGCGGGCGGTCAGCGGGTCGGATATCAGGGGCACATCCACGTCGCGCTCGGGCCGGCGGACGTTGGCTGCCAGCACCGGTCTAGCCGGTTCGAAATTCGGATTGGCGTCCCGGAGTTGCTGGTACTCATCGAGTATCTCGACAAATTGCCCGAAATGCGCGTCCCGCCATTGGCCACGAGGTCCTTCGCCCTGCTCCAGGATCTCGTCGATCGCGCGCTTGGCGCTGGCCAGGTCCGTCACTGCGATGAGCTCCGGCCAGCCGAAGTGCCGGGCCGTTGCCTGCGCCTTCGGCGGCCCGACGAATAGCCAGTCTTCGCCGTGCGCTTCGGCCAGCCGGCTGAGCCCGGCCTCGATCGACCGGTACAGATGCCCGACAGTGCTGAAGTCCTGACCCCGCGGGACGATGTCCCACTCCCCCATGACCGGCGTGGCCTGCGCGACAGCGGCCAGGCCGTCCGCGTCGTCGAGGTCCATGCCCTCCGGTCGCTCGAGGAACATGAAGTGCTTCAGCGCCCGCTCGCCGAACGGCAGCAGCGCCAGCCGCACCCCGGCCGGGTAATGACTCGCGGGGGCGGGCAGGTTGGGCCTGGACATATGGGGTGCCGCGCCGATGGCGGACAGGATGTTCTGCACCAGGGCGAGATGCAGCATCTCCTGCGTCGCGATGTGCGAGACGTGCCTGCGCCAGCGGCGGACGGCATCCAGCTCGGTCCCGATCACGCCCTCGTCCTCGGCCTGCTTGAGCGAGAACGCGGCGAACAGGTACTGGCACATGATGCCCTGCTCAAGCTCGGCTGCCTCGCACAGCATGTAGATCAGCGCCTCGCGGTGCTCGATCACAAACGGCGCCTCCGGTGCCGCGAGACCGCCGCGGGTCGCGATCACGTCCGCGAGCCTGCCTCGGCCGCCGGACGTACCGGTAACAGCCGGGCCATGGCCGCTGCTCATCCGGTTCTCCTCCTCACCACTTAGCCCGGGAAATAATGTATGCCATTTAATTTATCCCAGGGCTAGGCAGAGACGGAGACCGATAAGACCACTTCGTTAAGTCGCAACCGTTAATTTTATTGCCGACGAAAGAGCCAGCTAACGGAGAAGATCAGCAAAGATCACGTAGTACGGCCGATCCGCGCCCGGCGGCGCCTTCAGGGCCGCTGCATGGACATACTTGAGCTAGACGCCGAGGGAGATACGCATGATTATGCGACGCAATGTGGCCTTCTGCCTGATGGGAGGTCTTTTGGGGGTATTGATGGCCGCCGCGGGGGCACCCTCCCCATTGTACGATGTATATCAGGGCGCCTGGAAGTTCTCGGCAACCACGCTCACCGTGATATTCGCGGTGTACGCGATCGCTTTGCTGGCCGCTTTTCTCGTGCTCGGGCGGCTGTCCGACCACGTAGGCCGCAAGCCGGTAATCATCATCGCGCTACTTGTCGAGGTCGCGGCGATAGCATGCTTCCTCGCCGCCGATTCGGTCGCCCTGCTCTATACGGCAAGGATCCTTCAGGGCCTCGCCACCGGAGCGGCGACGGGAGCGATCAGCGCATCGTTGATAGAACTGCACCCGCCGGGAAACACTCAGCTCGCGCCGCTGATCAACAGCTCCGCGCCGTCGATGGGCCTGGCCGTAGGAGCCCTGGGCTCCAGCCTGCTGGTGCAGTACGCGCCGGCGCCGTTGCGGTTCGTTTACTGGATCCTGCTCGCCATGTGCGTCCTGGGCATCGCCTTGACCCTCGGCATCCGGGAACCAGGCCAGCGCCGCGACGGAGTCCTCGCCTCACTCAGACCACAGGCCGGCATACCCGCGGCCGCTCGCCGGACCTTCATCACGGGCGTGCCGTGCCTGATCGCCTGCTGGGCACTGGGGGGCTTCTACCTGGCACTCGCGCCATCGGTCGCGGCCACCATGGTTCAATCGACTGACGCGGTCGTGGGCGGCTCGGTCATCTTCCTGCTCACGAGCGTCGGCGCCGCCAGCACCGTGCTGTTTCGCAACGTAAGCCCGCCGGTCGCGATGGCTGGGGGATGCCTCCTGCTCACCGCGGGGGTCGCGGGCACCGTCGGGTCTATCGCGGCCGGCAGCGTCACCGGGCTGTTTCTCGGGACGGCGGTCTCCGGCATCGGCTTCGGCCTCGGATTCCTCGGCGTTTTCCGTGTGCTGAGCGCGCTGGCACCACCCGAAGGGCGTGCCGCGATGATCACCGCGATCTACATCGTGTCCTATCTCGGCTTCAGCCTCCCCGTTATCGCGGCTGGCTTCGCCGCGACCCACGTCGGCCTGCACACCACGGCTCTCGTCTACGGTTCCGCCGTCGCGGGTCTGGCCCTGCTCGCCGCGATCGGCCTGGCCACCAGCCTCCTCCGGCCGGCGCTCTCGCCGCCGGCCGAGGCCGTCACACCGGCCAGCCCGTGCTGCGCGCCGATTCATGCCGGCGCCCCATCCCAGGCCGTGACCCGTCAACCACTGCAGGCCGCCGGCACAACGCGCAATCAGCCGGGCTAGAGAATCAGGAGGGCCCTATGCCCAAGAAGAGTCTCATTGACTTCCTTGTCTTGCTGAAGTCCGATCGCACCAGGTTCGCGACGTACGACACGCGCAACCTCGCGCAGTTCATCTTTCACGCCCAGAACGAGGGATTTGAGTTCACCAAAGCCGATATAGATCAGGTGATCGGCAAGCTCGAAGTCGACGCGGTCACCGTCAAGGATCATGAGGAATTCGGCGCGAGCAGCGCTCTCTGGCACGACATGTGGGGATGCCGGAGACTCGACTACCTGATTAACAGGCTGCTGCCTAGGTTTACGGACAGCGAACTGGCCGCGGTCAGCACCGACGATACCCAGGAATGGTCATGAGCACCGCAAACATACCCGCATTCCTACGTTACCTGGCGGCCAATCAAAACCAGCTGGAAGAGCTTGAGACACAGGCCAAAGATAATGTCATCAGGCGCGCGGCCGACCTCGGCTTCGAGTTTTCGGAAGACGAATTCGACACGCTAATCTGGGACAGCGAGCAGCGCCTAGCCGAATTCCGCCGCGATAAGTTCGACGCAACCTTCCCGCTCTGGGATCTAATGTGGGGAAAGTATTACCTGGAATACCTTGTCACAGACCTGACGCCAAGCTGTACCGAATCCGGGCTCGTGGGCTGGGAGATGTGAGAATCACAATGGGAAAATACGCACTATATGCGGGTCGCGACTGGTCAGTTAACCACGATCAGGAGGCTGACGTAGGCAACGCGACGCTGCGGTACACCACGGTCGGACAGGGCGAGCCAGTGCTGTGCATCCACGGCACGAACATCGCCGACAGCGTGATCACCCCGCTGCACGGGTTTTATCCCGAACTGTTCGAGGACTACAAGCTGATCAGCTACTACCGTGCCGGATACAACGGGAGCACGCTGAAGAGTCCCGAGTTGTCCATCGAGGACAGCGCGGAGCACGTCAAGGGAATGCTCGACCACCTGGGTCTGGAGAAGGCTCACATCCTGGCGTTCTCGTTCGGCGGCGTCATCGGCTTCCAGTTCATGCTCTCCTACCCCGAGCGTGTGCGGAGCGCCATCCTGCTCGAGCCCTACCTGCCGCGTGAGGCACCCGACGCCGTACAGGCGAATATCGACGCGTTCGTGGGCGCGATGGACTTGTACAAGGCGGGGCGCAAGCTGGAAGCCGCGCAGTACTACATGGTGAAGGTCTGCGGCGACAGCTTCCTTCCCGCGGTCGACATGACCGGGCCGATCGACGTGTGGGACCGGGTCGAGCAGTGCGTCGACACGGCGTTCACCGTCGACTTTCCCGCGATCTCGAACTGGGGATTCCGCATGTCGCGGGCCGACAGCATGGTCAAAAGCAAGCCGGCCATGCCGGTTCTCGCCGCGATGGGCCTGGACAGTGAGGCGGCGATGCCAGGATTCCGCGAGACTCAGCGGTTCCTGATGACCTGGCTCCCGCAGGCGGAACGCTGTGGCGTCCCGCGCGCGACCCACGGCATGCAGAGCATGAACCCTGTCGCCGTCGGTGAGGCGGCCCACGCGTTCCTGAAGCGCCACCCCATAGCTTAGAGGATCGGAAATGGAATTCGACTATGTCATCGCCGGCGCTGGAGCGGCCGGCTGCGTGATCGCACGCAGGCTGATAGAGCAGTCCGACGCCACTGTCCTGCTGCTCGAGGCCGGCGGCCCCGACCGCCTGGAATCGATTCACGCCACCGACGTACCGACCACGACCTCGATGTGGGGCGCCCCGGAGGTGTGCTGGCCCTACACGTCTGAGCCTCAGCCGGGCCTGAAAGGGCGAGTGGTCCCGATACCCCAGGGCAGGGTCATCGGCGGCGGGACGTCGATCAACGCGATGCTCTATGTCCGGGGAAACCCGCGGGACTTCGACTACTGGAGTCAGCTCGGCAACGCCGGGTGGGGCTACGACGACATGGTGCCCTATTTCAAGCGCGCCGAGTCCACGTTGACCATCCGGACGCTTGACGCTCCGAGTTCGTCGTCCAGCGCCTTCGTCAGAGCTGCCCGGGAACTCGGCTGCGGTGGCGGCGACGCGTTCGATTACAACGGCGAGCGCCAGGACGGCGGCGCCTTCCTCTATCAGTCGACACGCGAGGCGGCCGACCGCCGGTGCAGCACCGCGACCGCGTACCTCAACCCGATTCTCGGTCACCCCCGGCTTGTCCTGCGCACCGGTGTGAGCGTCGCCAGGGTGACCCTCCGCGGGACCCGCGCTGCCGGAGTCGAATACGTCGACGACGGGCAGCTTGTCACCGCCGAGGCGAAAGCCGAGGTGATCGTGTCCTGCGGCGCGCTCGGCACCCCGAAGGTGCTCATGCTGAGCGGCATCGGCCCCGCCACGCACCTGCGCGACCATGGCCTGGATCCCGTCGTCGATCTTCCCGGGGTGGGCCGGAACCTTCAGGATCATATGGTCTTCGGGGTCGGCTGGGAATGCCTTGCCGAGCAGCCTCCGCCGGAGTTGCTCGCCGAGGCCGGCCTGTTCATGCGCAGCCGGCCCGGGCTTGACGCCGCATCTCCGGACTTGCAGATCTTCTTCGGGCCCGTGCAGTTCCTCGCTCCGCGGTACCAGATCGACGGGCCCGGGTTCACGTTCGCGCCGATTCTCGCCCAGCCACGTAGTCGCGGCACGGTCACCCTGCGCTCCGCGGACCCGGTGGACGTCCCCGTCATCGACCCGCATTACCTCGAAGCCGCCCCGGACATGGACGTGCTGGTATCCGGCATCGAGATCGGGCGCCGGATGGTCGGCGCGTCCGCCTTCGACGGATTGCGGGGCCGTGAACTTGCCCCCGGCGCCGAGGTGACCTCGCGAGCCGGTCTTGAGGACTATGTCCGGGAACAGGCGCAAACGGTCTGGCATCCCGCCGGCACCTGTCAGATGGGCTACGGTCCCGACGCGGTCACCGACGCCCAGCTCCGGGTGCACGGTATCGAGGCGCTCCGCGTGGCGGACGCGTCAGTGATGCCGACGATCACCACCGGAAACACCCAGGCACCGGTGATCGCCATCGCCGAGCGAGCGGCGGATCTCATCCTCGCGAAGGAGTCATAGTCATGACCGCGAATTTCGACTTCATCATCGTGGGGGCCGGGGCCGCGGGGTCGGTGCTTGCCAGCCGGCTCTCCGAACTCGAGGACGCCACCGTGCTGCTCCTTGAGGCCGGCACCGCCACCATCACCGAGGCGTCAGTGAGCCCGCAACGGTGGAACCAGGTCCTGCTGACGGACCTGGACTGGGCATATATGAGCGAGCCGCAGCCGGGAATGGGCGGCACCACGGTCTATTCCGCGGCCGGACGCGGTCTCGGCGGCACGTCGAACATCTATCACATGATCCACACCCGCGGCCGTCCGGAGGACTACGACGGATGGGCGGCCGCCGGCTGCCCGGGATGGACCTTCGACGAAGTCCTGCCATACCTGCAGCGGCTCGAGGACCAGCGCGACGACACCAATCCGACGGCGGGTCACGGCGGCCCGATGACGGTCATCAACGCCAAGGACATGGGCAACCCCGTCTCGGTGGCGTACCTCGAAGCCTGCGCGGAGCTCGGCTATCCGATCGTCGACGACTTCAACGCCACGGAGTCAGGTGCGGGGTGGCATCACGTCGACATCCGGGACGGGAAGCGCTGCGGTGCGTTCCGCGCCTACCTGGAGCCGGCCCTTCAGCGTGACAACCTCACCGTGGAGACGGGCGCCATGGTCGTCTCGCTGCTGTTGCGCGGCGATCGCTGCACGGGCGTGCGGTACCGGCGTGACGGCGAGCAGACCGAGGCATACGCGGCCCATCAGGTCATCGTCTGCGCCGGCGCCATCGGCTCGCCCAAGGTCTTGCTGCTGTCGGGCATCGGCGATCCCTCCCGGCTGGCCGAGGCCGGCGTCCCGGCCACGACGGCGCTGCCCGGCGTCGGCGAGAACTTCCACGACCATCCGCTGATCATCGGTCCCATCGGCCATCTCAACCGGAAGCCACCCGAGCCCCGCGGCCAGGTCACCGAAGTCGCGCTGTTCACCGCTTCCGGTCCGGGACAGCAAGTCCCGGATCTGGAGATCTGTTTTGTCCATCGCGCGCCGTGGGGGTCGAAGTTCTTCGAGAACGTGATCAAGCGGGTGAAGACCGGCCAGCCGGTGGAATCGACGGAGGAGCTCGTCGATCCCCAGGTCGTGCTCACCCTGCCCGGCCTGGTCCGGCCGCTGTCCCGTGGCGGGGTACGCCTGGCGGGACCCGATCCGGCCACTCCGGTCACGTTCAGCGCCGAGTACTACACGGAGCCCTCGGACCTCGAGCGGACGGTCACGATGATGGAGATCGCACGTGAGGTCTATCGCGCCAGCCCGCTGGCGGACGGCTGGGGGCTGACCGAGCTGGCGCCGGGACCCGACGTCAAGACGCGAGCAGAGCTGACCGACTGGACCGTGGCCAATACCGGCTCCTACTACCATTTCGCCGGTTCTTGCCGCATGGGCACCGACGAAATGGCAGTGGTCGATCCACAGCTGAGAGTTCATGGCATCGACGGCCTGCGCGTAGCGGACGCCTCGGTCATGCCCGCCCTGGTCTCGGCCAATCCGCACACCACCGTCCTCATGATAGCGGAAAGGGCCGCGGAACTCATAAAGCAAGAATACGCAACCGCATCTGAAACGACGCTGGAGGTGATCCGATGATCCACCAGTTCATTTTCGCGGCTCCGAAGCCTGGGTTTACGGCAACCGAATTCCAGGATTACTGGACAAAGGTTCACGCGGTCAATTTCGCCAGCAAAATACCGCAGATAAAGCGCTATCTCATCGATGTCCGCATCCCGTTCCCAGGAGAGCTCGGCTCGCCGCAGCTTCCCCACCAGGGGATAGCGGAGATCTGGCTGGAGAACGAGGAGCAGCAGATCGCCTCGCTCCAGACCAAGGAGTTCCTCGAGGGCGCGCGGCGTGACGAACCGAACTGGGCCGCGTTCTGGCTGACCTTCGTGATCGATACCACGGCCTACGAGCCGGTCCCGGGTCAGGCGCCAGCGGGTAAAACGCCGTCCTGGGTAAAGCTCACGCTGCTGCGCAAGCGCCGGCCAGGGCTCGGTCTCGCCGAGTACCGCGACCGCAGCCTCGATTCCTACGCGGCCGCGATCGCCTCGCTCCCCGGATTGCGCCGGCACCTTCAGGCACACACCAGGGACGGTGCTTACGTCTTCGGCGAAGCCCAGTTCGACAGTGTCGACCAGATATGGTTCGACGACGTTCCTGCTCTGACGACGGCACTAGATTCGGAAATCTTCCACGAAAAGGTACTACCCGAGCAGTCGGCCCTGACCGATCCGAGATATGCATTCTCGCTGACCGCGAAGGAGAACTGGATTATGGGAATGGAGGATTCCTCCGATGACCGTCAACGCTAGCCCGGTGACCGAGGACGGGACGGCGCGGGTGCTGGCGGACGGCAGCAAACTGCCGCTGCTCGGGCTCGGCCTCTGGCAAGTGCCTGACGGACCTGACTGCGTCAACGCGGTCCGCTGGGCCCTCGACGCCGGGTACCGGCACATCGACACGGCCCAGGTGTACCGGAACGAAGCAAGCGTGGGGAAAGCCCTCAAGGAGAGCGGGCTCGGCCGCGACGAGGTGTTCATCACGACAAAGTTCAGTCCGTGGGGCAAGGACCCGGTAGGCGCCGCGGAGCAGAGCCTGCGCCAGTTCGGCACGGATTACGTAGACCTGTACCTTGTCCATTCGCCGCGAGGCGGGCCCACCTGGGCATGGCCTGGCATGGAGCGCGCCGCCGAGCTGGGTTACGCCCGCTCGATCGGGGTCTCGAATTTCGACGAGACCGACCTGGCGAGCGTCGTGACGGTCGCCAGCCGGAGGCCCGTGGTCAACCAGGTGAACTTCAATCCCTTCGCTTACCGCCGGGCTCTGCTCGACGCCAGCCAGCGCAGCAACATCGCCCTGGAGGCATACAGCCCGCTGGGCACCGGGCGCCTCCTGTCGGACGCCACCGTCACCGCGATCGCCGCCGGCACCGGGCGGACGCCCGCGCAAGTGCTGCTTCGGTGGTCCGTGCAGCGCGGCATCCCGGTGGTCTCCAAGTCGACCCACCAGAAAAGGATCGAGGAGAACCTGCGGATCTTCGGCTTCGAGCTGTCCGACGAGGCTATGTCTCAGCTTGATGCCCTCGATCAGACCGACGGTACTGGCATAGCAGCTGAACGAAAGTGGTGGGAGTACTGATTTCCACGGCCACGCCCACTAGAGAGGACGCAGACACATGACAACGGCCGGCGAAGGCAGCACGATCAGCTACGAGGCGGACATCAAGCCCTTGTTCCGGGACAAGGACCGGGACTCGATGCGGCGCGTCTTTGACCTGTTCGACTATTCCGACGTCGCCACGCACGCCGACGCCATCGTCGGCGCCCTGCGGAGCGGGAGAATGCCCTGCGACGGCGCGTGGCCCGCCGCTCAAGTCGAGACGCTCCAGCGCTGGATCGACGCAGGCAAGCCAGCCTAGGCTCACAGCCCTGGGCCGCCCCTGCCCCGGCCCGCCCGCGAACTATTGCGGGCACTGACCCCCCCGATCCGGATCCTGTTGACGAATTGCGCGCGCGTGGCCAGGCCGGCCGCCGGGCCTGGCCGCGTGCGCGCAGCCTGTGCCTGGAGTGCATTGTGCGACAACTGGGATAGAGCGCACCGGCAGTCCCGCCAGCAACGTGGACGATTTCCCCATTGTGGAGGATCGACCCTCGTACCCAAGGGTCCCGTTACCACGAAGGGGAAATCCGCCACGTTAACCGACGCTGATCGAGCCTGCCGGTGACCCGCCGGGCGGCCAGCGGCTGGAACAAACTGGAGCATTGCGGACAGCCGGCACGGCGGCCGACCCCGGCACGCCGGAAGCGCGGAGCCGGCGACCGGGCTGCTACTCGGACATGCCGGATTCGGTCCAGCGCTGGAAGACGGCCACCTTCTCGGCAGGCCACGCGCCGTCACAGGGCATGGTGCCGGCCCTAACCCGCTCGAGGATGGCCGCCGCGTTCGCCGTGACGTCGGCGTAGGACCACAGGTCGAACACGAAGCTCATCGACTGACGATCCTTGTCCCGGAACAGCGGCTTGACGTGCCTGGCGAAGCTCACAGGCTCGTCCGGGCCGGGCAGTTCAGGCTCCTCGTCCTGGGTGGCCGCGGCGGTGGCGTCAGCCACCGCCGACGGCGGCCCGGCGGCATTCCAGTCCCATTCCGGCACCGGCGCATCCGCCTGGGCCGCCGACTCCCAGCTGACGTAGGCGGCGAACACGGAGCGGAACTGCGGATCGGCGGGCAGCTTCGCGTCGTCGGCGGAGCGGAGCCACAGGCCAACCCAGCGGATCCGCTGGTCCTCAGAGAGGGGAACGCTCGGGCCGGCGGAAACCGGACTTGCCTGGCGCGGACCGCCGAAGGCGGCGGCCAGGCGGGCGGCCACCTGCTCGGCCTGGCCAGGTGCCACGTCCGCGAACAGCGGCGCGAGCACCGGGTCACCGGGCAGGTGCTTCTCGTAGACCGCGCGGGTCAGCGCGGTAAGCGCGGGCAGCCCGCCCGCCCATTCGAACAAGGTCGGCCGCTCGCTCGGTGCGGGGTCGGCGAAGCCGACGTACCAGTGCATGCCGCTGCAGAACGGCTTGTTCTGGGAATGACCGCAGCGGCAGAGCGCGTAGTGCTCTCGTGAGCTGCCCTCGGCCCGCTCGATGTCCGCGCCGTCCGCGTCGGTGAGCGGCACTCCGCCGCTGATCCGGTACGGGCCATCCTTGCTCACCTCGACGCCCGGCCCGCGCGTGCCATGGAAGTCGACGATGCCGCGTTCCTCGACGCCGTCCACGGCGAAGCTCAGCGCACCTGACGGGCACGCGCGCACCGCGGCGACGATCTCGTCGGTACGCGCGCCGGCCGGAGTGACGAACGGGTCAGCGCCCGCGTGGAAGACGTGGGAAAGCCGGTCTGTGCAGAACCCGGAGTGCTGGCAGATGCCTCGGTTGTCGAAGATCGTCACCTGTTGCCCGGGGTAGGCATCCCTGCGATCGGGCACCCGTTTGGGGTCCTTGGCACCGGAGAAGCCCGCCGCGACGTGCGCGCCGTCGCAGCGGGGATTGATCGCCGACTGGCCGCACCGGCACAGCGCGAGTTGCGGCGTGGCCGGCAGGTCCTCGCCCAGCCAGTCCCGCAGCGAGTCCGCGTTCGTGACCAGGTAGGGGCCGTCTGTCGCGACCGTGATGCCAGGGGCGAGACCGGCCTGTATCCGGCGAAGCTCACCGATGATGGCTCCGTCGGCCTGGCAGGCCAGGTCCTGCAGCGCGGCCGTGGCCTCCATTAGCGCCGGATCGTCACTCACGACCCGGAGCCGCGTCGCGGCCAGCGCCAGTTCCCGCAGGCTCGCCGCGGCCGGCGAGCTGGCCGACCCGACCGCGTTGGACGCGGTCGATACGGTGGTGGTCGCCAGCGGGCGCAGGACGCTGTTCACCAGACGCTCGGCGAGCGCGGCGTCGGCGTCCTTCACCGCCGTGTGCACAGCGGCGGCCAGCTCGGCGTAGGGACCGGCGGCGGCACGGGTGGCCAGATCCGCGGCCTCGGCTTGCAGTTCGCCGAGGTCCACGCCGGAACCGGCCTCATCCGCGTGCGCCCAGCGGCTGACCAGACCCCAGTCGGGGAAGTGCACGGCCAGCGAGTCGGCCATGCGGTCGAACGCGGCGCCAACCTCGGTCAGGGTCTCGATCACCGTCGGCAGCTGGGCCGCCCGGCCGGTGCGGCAGCGGGAGGCGAAGGCGGCTGCCCCGCGGAGCCGCTCCTCCAGGAGCGCCCAGGCGGCGGCCCGGTGCGGGATCAGGTAGTCCGACTCGTAGAACAGCTCGAAGCTGGGCGCCGCCGTCTTTCCCGGGAACTCGCTGCCGACCGGCAGCTCCGTGATCAGGTTGCCCAGCGGCCGCAGCGCGCTGAACATGAGGGCGAGGGTGAGCTCGGCCAGCGTTTCCAGTTGCTCGTCGGTTTCTTCGGTGTGCGCGAAGTAGCGCTCGAGCGCCAGCAGCAGGATCTCGTAGGCGACGTTGAACAGGTCCATGCACTCACCGGTCAGCGGATCGGTGACCAGCGGCACATCTCCGTGCTGGGTCGGCCGCACGTTGGCGGCCATTACCGGCCGGACGGGGTCGAACGCCGGGTTGGCCGCCCGCATCTGCTGGTATTCGTCCAGGATGTTCACGAACTGACCAAAGTGCGCGGTCCGCCAGTCTCCCCGCGGCCCCTCGCCTTGCTCGAGAATCTCCCCGATGGCCTGGCACGCGGATGCCAGATCGGTCACCGGGATCAGCTCGGGCCAGTGGAAGTTGGCGGAAGTGGCCTGCGCCCTGGGGGGACCGATGAACAGCCACTGCTCACCAAGCTTCTCGGCCAGGTGCGCGAGGCCGACCTCAATGGACCGGTACAGATGCCCGACGGTGGCGAAATCCTGTAGCCGGGGCACGATGTCACCCTCGGCCATCATGGGCTCGGCCCGGCCGACCGCCTCAAGGCAGTCGGCGTCCGCCAGGTCCATTCCCTCCGGACGCTCGAGGAACATGAAGTGCTGGAGCGCCTGCTCGCCGAACGGGAGCAGCGCCAGCTGCACGCCAGCCGGGTAGTGGTTGGCGGCGGCCGGCATGTTCTCCCTGGCCAGGTGCGGCGCGCCGCCGATCGCGGTCATGAGGTTATGCACCAGCGCGAGGTGCAGCATCTCTTGCGTGGCCACGTGCGAGATCTGCTTGCGCCACCTGGTGACGACCTCAAGCTCGGCCTCGGTGAGCCCCTCGTCAGCCGACTGCTTGAGCGAGAACGCGGCGAACAGGTACTGGCACATGATGCCGTGCTCCAGTTCGGCGGCCTCGCACAGCATGTAGATCAGCGCTTCACGGTGCTCGATCACGAACGGGGCCTCCGGCGCGGCCTTCCCGCCCCGGCTGGCGATGACGTTGGCGAGCCTGCCCCGGCCGGCCACTGTCATGTTCTTGCCCGCGGCCTCCTCCAAGACTTCCTCCCGTCATACCTGCACCATGTACTTGTTGTAATAATGCCACGCGCGGCCATTTGAGATTCCGCGGAGCTAACGAAGTCGGCCGCCTTATTCGGGAGTGCCGTGGACGTAACGTTGTAGGGGCGAACGTAACGTTCTTCCAGCGGCATTCTGCGAATGTCCGATGGTTCTTCGGCGAGCGAGCGAGACCGCCAGAAAAGGGCGGTTAGCTTGGTGAACGATACATGCCCTCGACGGATGGGAAATCGAGCATGCGCACCACTCTCGCAACCGCGCTCTTCCTCCTCACGCTCGCCATGACGAGCGGTACGGGGAAGGCCGACACGCAGACCGCACCCGAGGAATCCCGCGACCGCGACCAGTTCCCCATCGGCACGTGGTCAGCCGCGGTAGTCGTGGACGGGACTCAGTTCCCCCAGGCCACGATGTTGTTCAACACCGCCGGCAGCCTCAGCATCGCCACACCGGTCAGCTTGGCAACCGGCGTCTGGCACAGGACGGGCACCACGACCTTCGACTGGGAGGGGCGGGAGGTCTACCAGCCTGGCCCAGGACTCCCCGGGTACGTGCTCATCAATCAGCATGCGGCCCTCGACGGCGACACCCTCACCAGCAGTGGCGAGTCAAAGGTCTACGACCAGGACGGGAACTTCTGGAAGACGGTGCACACGGTCGTGACCGGGACGCTGAGCAGCTAACCCGCCCCCGCAGGCTATTCAGGCACCCATTAGCTATACCGAATCTAAGGGGCAATTGGACCCAAGAAAGGGACATTCCTGTGACCTTCGAATTCTTCGACTTGGGCGACTTCACGTTCGCCTCGGGCGTCATCGTCCCCAATGTGAAACTTGCGTACCGGACAGTCGGCAAGCTGAATGCCGCCAAGGACAACGCGATCTTGTTCCCCACGTTCCTGGCGGCGCCGCCGAACGGGCTGGACATGTGGATTGGCGAGGGCCGCCCGCTGGACCCCACCAGGTACTTCATCATTCTGCCCGGGCACTTCGGCCTGTCGCCGAGCACGTCTCCGGAGAACACCGCGCCGCCGTTCGACCGCGGCGCCTTCCCCGCGATCGACATCGCGGACGACGTGATCGCTCAGCACCGGCTCGTCACCGAGCTTTTCGGCATCAGCGAGTTGCAGCTGATCCTCGGCTGGTCTGTCGGCTCGCTCCAGCTCTGGGAGTGGGCGGTGCGCTTCGCCCCCATGGTCAAGCGCATGGCCTCGATCGCCGGGACGCCGGTGCCGCGGCCGTGGACCAAGCTGTGGCTGCGCTACGCGGTGGAGGAGCAGATCACCTGTGACCCGGCATTCAACAACGGGTTCTACCGCAACATGGACGACGTCCAGGCGGGAATTCGCCGCGTGGGCCACGTCACCGCGATCACGGCTCCGACCGATGGCTTCTACCGCGAGGGCAACGAGCTGTGGCGGCCACTCGGCTTCGCCTCCGGCGACGACGCGGTCAAGCGCATGTTCGAGCCGCTGTTCATGGGCCAGGACCCGAACGGCATCATCGCCCAGGCCAGGAAGGCCATCGCGGCCGACCCGGCCCACGGCGGTGACCTCGCCGCGGCGCTGGGCACGATCACGGCGAAGGCGGTGGTCGCCGGGTTCACCGGTGACTTCCTGTTCCCGCCCGAGGAGGCACGTCGCGCCGC
>Ga0070741_10008949_pt1 | contig 19778 bp, 28 predicted proteins | sample Coa_R1_4_FD_66440 | JGI IMG/M metagenome (GOLD analysis project Ga0070741, IMG submission 66440) | Surface soil microbial communities from Centralia Pennsylvania, which are recovering from an underground coalmine fire - Coalmine... | ecosystem: Environmental > Terrestrial > Soil > Unclassified ...
GGAGCGCCCGCCGCGCCCGCCCGGCGGTGACGCGATGACGCCCGCCGAGTTCTTCACCGCCGTCTACGCGGAGCAGTTCGCGCACGTGCGCGCGATCGCCGCGCGCCGCGTCCGCCTCGACGACCGCGACCTGATCGACGACCTGACGCAGGAGGCCTTTGCTCGGTTCTGGGCGCACGTGCAGGCCGGACGCCCGGTCAAGAACCCGATCGGGCTGCTCGGCACCATGACCGTTCGCGCGGCCGCCGACCACTACCGGCTGTGCCGCAGCACCCGTGAGCGCGCGACCGACCTCACGGACCCGCTCGCCGGCCGGATCGTGCCCGCGTCGCCGTCCGCCGAGGACGTCGCGATGATGCACGCGCGGATCGCGGCGCTGCTGGCTTCGGCCGGGGCGGAGGTGGCGGCCTGATGCCGGTCTACCGTCGCACCGTCACGCTCCCGCTGGAGCTGACCGCCTCGAACCCGGCCGCCGCCGACCGTGACGCGCTCGACCTCGGCGAGGCCGCGGCGCAGCAGGTCGAGGACCGGGACGTGACCGGCGCGCTGAGCGTCGGCAAGGTCACCGTCTCTCACCCGCAGCCGCGATGGATCGTGGTCTACGGCCGCGGCCAGCGCGCCACGGCGCAGGTCGGCGCGTGGCTGGCCTCGTCCGGCGTGGACTCGCGCCTGGTCAATGGGCTGTGGGTGCATCGCCCGGCGACGCGCGACCAGGTCGGGACGGAGCACGTCGCATGAGCCCGCTCGCCTGCCCGCCGGCCGCCCCTTCGGGGGCGGTCCGGCGCGTGATCGAGTCGGCGGAACTGTCCGACTCCGCCATGCGGCAGCTCGCCGCCGACCACAAGGCCGCCATCCGGGCCGCCGAGGCGCCGGACGTGCTCGCCGAGCTGACCGACGCCGCCCACGAAACCGCCGGTCGCCTCGGCCTGGACCCGCACGACCCGCACACCCTCGCGGCGCTGCTGCAGCTCGCCGTCCGCTGCTACCGGCATGGGCACGTCGACTGCGCCGAGCAGGCCGCCACACCCATACCCGTCCTGATGCTCGCAGGGAGGACCTGATGCGTCTCTGCTTCGGCTCCATTCAGATCGACACCAAGGGCCTGCCGGCCGTCTCCTCCATCTACGTTCACCCGCCCGTCTCCGAGGATCGGCCGGTGCTGGTGCACATCTCGCTCGCCGGCGACCAGCGCGCCGCGGTGGAGAAGTGGGCGAAGCGGCTCGGCGCCCCGGTCGTCGAGGAGCTGCGCCCGCTGTACGAGGGCGACCGGATGCCGCTGGAGGTCTCGACCTCGGTCGAGAGCGGTGGCTACAAGGTCAGCGTTTGGGTCCGCACCGCCGCCTCGGCCGAGTCCGCCGGGGGTGCCCGATGACCGAGCCGAACACCGTACACGGCCCCTACGACACCGCCGCTCAGGCCCGCGCCGACGCCGCCGAACTCACCGCGGCCATCCACGCCGCCGACCCGGGACGCGGGCCGATGACAGACCAGGTCCGCTCTGCACGCCACCAGGCCCGCGCCGACTACCTCACCCGCGCCCTGACGGCCGCCGGGGTCGAGCTCGGCGCGTACGACAAGCGGATCGCCACGTGGCTCGCCGACTGGGAGACCGAGACGCTGCAGGTGCTCGTCGGCTGGATCGAGCGCGCCCACGCCGGGCCGCGCGCCGAGGCCGACCCGGTTCCCGCACCGGCCGGCCCCGATCTGATCGCCACGCTCGACGCCGCCATGATCCGCGCCCTCGACCTCTCGCTCGAGACCGCGGACCGCGGGCAGCGCGCCCAGATCGGCGAATGGGTCGCTTCGGCCCGCGCCGCGATGGCCGCTAAGGACACCGCCGCGATCCGCCGCCTGCTCGCCCAGCCTTACGTCCGGCCCGCCGCGCCGGACCCCGCGGGCTTCCCGTGGCAGGTCTGGGCGCAGCCGCAGGGCGGCGCTCGGTGGCTGGTCAACGCGTTCGCGACCCGTGAGCGCGCGCAGCGGTTCACCGAGCGGCACTCCGGCGAGTACGGGCCGCTGACGATCGAGTGCGCCGAGCCGGTGCACTGGGCGATCGAGGGCGGGCCGGCGTGCAGGACGCGCCGGTTCTTCGAGTCGATGACCCGCGCCACGTCCGATGTCACCTGCGGCGCCTGCCGCGCCCTGATCCCGAACGGGGGCGCATCGTGATCCGCGCACTGACTGCCTCGCTCGGCTTCGCGTACGTCGCGCACAGCCCGTCTCTCACCAGCCTGATCATCCCGGCCGCCGCGGCGTTCGCCGCCGCCACGGTCACGTACGCGGCGCACGCCCTGCGCCGGTCCAGGAGGACCGCCACATGACCGACCAGACCACCGAGACCCGTCTGCCGTCCTGGCGCGACGGGCGCACCGGCCCGATCGCCGGCCTGCTGTACCTCGGCCTCGCCGTCGCCGTGATCGGCGCCGGGGCGTTCGCGCTCTCGTTCCTCGGCGTGCAGCAGGCCGCCCGCCCGTACTTCGGCGCGGTCGCGTGGGTCATCCCGCTGCTCGGCGACCTGGCGATCGGCGTTTTCACCGCGTTCAGCATCGCCGCCGAACTGGCCGGCCTGAGCTCGCCTACCGCCCGCTGGTCCTCCCGTCTGCTGATCGGGTTCACGATCTTCGCGAACGTCGCGCACGAGCCGGGGATCTACGGGCGTGTTCTGCACGCCGCGCCGCCGATCACCTGGGTTCTGATCGTCACCACGTTCGAGCACCTGGTGCGGCGCATGGTCGGGCTCAACTCCCCGACCCGGATCGAGTCCGTCCGCAAATCTTTGTGGCTGCTGAGGCCCGTGCCGACGCTGCGGCTGTGGCGACGCATGAGGATCGAGCAGATTCCGACCTACCGGGAAGCGCTCGACCACGACGCCGCCCGCGCCGCGGTGGTCGGCCGTCTGCGGCTGCACCACGGCCGCATGTGGCGCAGTAAGGCGCCGCTCGCCGAGCGGATCGCGCTGCGCCTGCAGGGCCGTGACCCTGCCGGAGTCGCCTCGATCCTCGGCGACCACGCCGACACCGCGGCACTCCTCGCCGCGCCCGCCGGCCGTTCGCAGGAGACCGCCGAGACGCCGCCGGACACGGCCGAGAGCAGTGCTCTGATGCCGCTCGACCCGATCGTCTACCCGGCGAGCGAACGCCCCGTTCTGCCGTCGTTCACCGTGCCGCTCGCCCCGTTCTCCAGCACCGTCAAGGCCCTGCCCTCCGGGCGCGTTCCCGACCCCTCGGAGAACGACGCGCAGAACGCGGAGAACGAGCGCGACGCGGCGATCCGTATGCGCGGCGAGGGCCTGTCCTTCGGGGTGATCGCGGAACGCCTCGGCCGGTCGAAGTCGTGGGTTTTCAACACGGTGAACGGCAGCGAGATCGAGCACGCCAACGGCTCGACGAACTGAGCCGCCCCTGATCGGCCGCCCGCGCCCCGTGAATCCCCGCCCAGGGCGCGGGCGGTCCCCAACCGAACCGACCAGCAGCAAAGGAGCCCCGCATGTTCGGCCGTAATCGCGCCGCCGCCCCCGCACCCTCCGCCGACCAGCGGATTGCGCAGATCCACTACGAGACGTCCGTGCGCGACATGCGGACCTTCGCCCTCAACGGCACCGCCCCCGACCCGGCCGCGGTCCAGCGGGTGATCGAGAGCGGTCGCACCGCCGGCATCGACCCGCAGACCCTCGCGCACGACGCCGACGCGATGCGCGCCTGGGCCCGACAGTCCTGACGCAACCCGACCAGCACCGACACCAACCACCGGAAGGAACACCGAACATGACCAGCCGCAACGACGACCGCCGCGCCGCCGACTCCTACGACGGCGAGGGCTTCGGCCACGACCGCGGCGGCGCCGACCGCCCCCGCACCTCCCAGGCCCACGGCCGCCACGCCGCGAACGCGATCATCGCGGCCACCAGCGGCCAGCAGACCAGCACGGGCCGCCAGAGCGGCGACGCCCAGCAGGCCGGCAACTAGCCCGGACCGCCAACTACCGCGACCACGACCGGAACGGAGACAACCCCATGTTCGGCAAGAGCACCGGCGGCAAGGCAGAGCGCCCCATCGTCATGACGTCCCCCGGCGGCAAGGTCGAGATCGGCGCCACCGACAGCCGCGGCCGCTACTCGATCACCGTCAGCGACAAGCGCACCGGCAAGGTCGAACTGCGCCTGACCGGGACCGGCGACCGGCACAGGGACGCGCAGGCGTTTGCCGCCGAGGTCGCGAAGGACGGCGGCACCCTGCGCCGCCAGCCCTGACCAGCAAGAACACGAGCGCCGGGCGCGGCAGAGTCCTGAGAAACCACGCCGCGCCCGGCCGTCCCCTTGGAGGAGGACAAACACATCATGACCGAAGCACCCGAAGTCGCGAAGGTGAACGGGCACGGCCCGATCGTGTCCGGCCAGAGCGTGCCCGAGCAGCGTCCGCCCGCCGACGCCCCGGCGCCGGGCGTGTGGCGCGGCACGCAGGACACCGCCACACGCCCGCTACCCACGCCCCCGGTCGACGACGACCAGGCCGACGAGGACGGTAAGCCGGTTCCCGTCGACTCCGACCCGCGCACACAGCTCGCGCCGCTGCCCTGGTCCGTGCCCGGCGAGCGGCGACCCGTCGTGCCCGCATGGGTCCTCGACGCGGCGCAGCGCAAGGCCGCCGCGGCGTGGGCGGTGCGCTGGACCGGACACGCCACCCTCTTCCACCTGGTGCGCGTGCCGAAGTACGCCGCCCGCACCGCCTACTACTCGCCGCGCGGCGCTATCCGGGCCGTGGCCTGGTGGGGGCGGTGGCTGTTCGACCTCGACGCGCACGGCCTGCGCCTGGACCTGATCCAGAAGCGCGAGGCCGCGCACTACTACCGCGAGGCCCGCCGCCGTGACGACCGGGTGAAGAACCGCGCGATCGGGTCGCTCGCCGCCGCCGTCGCCGCCGCGCTCGGCAGCGTCGCGGCCTGGTCGTTCTGGTCCCCGGCGCCGCTGTTCGAACTGCTCGCGGGGCTCGGCGCGCTGGTCTGGTACGGACGCCCAGTCGGCGCCCCGTTCATCGTCGACCGCACCGTCACCCCGACCACCGTTGCCCGCCTGACCAGTGACGTTGTAGCCCGCGCCTTGGCCGCGCTCGGCAACAGCGCGCTGCGTCAGGCCGTCGAGCGGCGCGAGCTGGCGTTCACCGCGCCCATCGTGCGCGACGGGCCCGGGTGGCGCGCGGAGATCGACCTGCCGCACGGCTGCACCGCCGTGGACGTGATCGAGAAGCGGCCCGAGCTGTCCTCCGGGCTGCGCCGCCCGCTCGGCTGCGTGTGGCCCGAACCCGCCGACGAGGAACACTCCGGGCACCTGGTGCTCTGGGTCGGCGATCGCACTCTGGCCAAGACCCCGCAATCCGCGTGGCCGCTGCTGGCACGCGGCACCACCAGCATGTTCAACCCGCTGCCGTTCGGCGTCGACCAGCGCGGCCGACCCGTCACCGTGACGCTGATGTTCGCCGCCGCCGCGGTCGGCGCACAGCCGCGCATGGGCAAGACGTTCGCCGTGCGCCTCCTGGCGCTCGCCGCCGCCCTCGACGCGGCCTGTGAGCTGCACCTTTACGACGGTAAAGGCATGGGCGACTACGTCATGTTCGAGTCGATCGCGCACTGGTTCGGCTCCGGCAGCCGCGAGGAAGTGCTGCTCGCGCTGCTCGCCGACCTCGAGGCGCTGAAGCTCGAGGTCGATCGCCGCGCCGACCTGCTCACGAAACTGACCCGGCAGGGCAAGTGCCGCGAGGGCAAGGTCACCCCGGAGCTGGCGAAGGTCAAGGCGTACCGCCTGCACCCGATCCTCGTGCTGCTCGACGAATGTCACCTCGCGTTCGACACCGGCAAGGGCAAGGCCGGCGAGCTGGGCGCGCAGATCACCCGGCTCGCCGAGTACCTGGTGCGCGTCGGCCCCGCCGCCGGAATCACGCTGATCGCCTCGACGCAGCGCCCCGACGCCGAGTCGCTGCCGTCCGGGATCCGCGCGAACGTGCAGATCCGTTTCTGCCTGCGCGTCGCCGACCAGGGCACCAATGACATGGTGCTGGGAACCTCGGCCTACAAGAACGGGATCCGCGCGACCGAGTTCGGGCGCCGTGACCTCGGCATCGGGTACCTGGCCGGCGAGGGCGACGTGCCGGTGATCCTGCGCACCTATTACGTGGACGCCGACAAGGCCGCGGCCGTCGTCGAACGCGCCCGCCAGCTGCGCGAGGACGCCGGGACCATCACCGGCATGGCCGCCGGCCTCGCACCGGCCCGCCCGAGCGACCCCGGCGAGCTGCTGGCCGACGTGCTCGCCGCGCTCGGACAGGACGAACAGGCATGGTCCGAGGCGATCTGCGCGCGCCTGGCCGAGGCGCACCCGGGCCGCTACTCGGGATGGGACGCGACCGCGCTCGGTAAGGCGCTGAAGGGCCTCGGCGTGGCCACCGGGCAAACCTGGTGGACCCCGCCGGGCGGCACCGCGGGCAACCGAAACGGCGTGAAGCGCGAGCAGATCGCCGAGGCGCTGCGGGCCGTGCGCGAACCGAAGTCCTAGACCCGCCCGGGTCTAGACCTAGACCCGGCCCTAGACCGAAAACCGCCGCGTGGCCTGCGACCTAGCGTCTAGGCCAGGCCCGCGGCGAACCCCCGAAACTGCCCGGAAAGGCCGCTCATGTCGCTCGTTCTGCTTCTAGGTCTAGTAGTGCTCGTGCTGTTCTGGCTCGCCCGTCTGCGCCTGCGCCCGGTCAAGATGTGCCGGCGCTGCGCGGGGGTCGGCTGCTGGCGCTGCAAGGGCTCCGGGGTGCGGATGCGCCGCGGTGTGAGCGTCGCGCACCGCCGCCAGTAGGTCGCTCGCACCGGCCACCCTCATGAGTAGTGAGGTTGTCGACGCCCTCGCCGTTCACCGCGGCGGGGGCGTTGCCGTGTCTGCCGCGTTTGTGCTGGTCGATCAGCTTCCCGGAGCTGGGAACCTGGGTGACGTGCGGCGCCGGGCACAAGTTTTTACAAGTGGCGGCCCGCTCGGGTGTCGTCTCCGGGGCGCGCGGGCGTCGTGGACCGGCCCGGCGCGCTACCTTCGCCGTGGCGTCCGAGCGAGCAGGAGGAGACCGGCATGGCCCGTGATGTGCGATTGGAGCTCAACAGGATCGTGAACCGGGAGCTCGCCGGCCGTCTGGTCGACCAGGCCGGCGCGGGCACGGTCGCCGCGGATCTCGTGAAGCGGCTGCGCGCCGAGGACCCCGCACTCCTAGCGGGTTGGCTCCAGACGCAAGCGGTGACCGCCCTCGCCGCGCACATCGCCCGCCGGCACCCGGCGCCGGTACGCAACGGACCCGGGCCGGAAGCGATCGCCGCGCGCAAGGCGAAGCGGGAGCAGCAGACCGAGGCTCAGGCAGCCTGACCCGCGTAAGGCTTACACAGGAAAGCCTGACGCCCGGCCCGGGGTGTACGGCGTACACATGGAAGGCCGTACACCCGGCCGGGGGTGGCGTTTGGGAAACGCGTGGAAGGCCAAACGGCTAGCCGCGTTCGGCGAACACATGGAGCACCGAACAGCCGCCCGCGGGTGGCCTGTCAACGTGACACATGGATAGGTTGACGCGGCCGGGGGTGCGCGGCGTTCACTGAACACATGGAAAGCTGAACACCTCGCCGGGGGTGGCCCTGTTGCCGCGGCCACCGTGGCAACACAGACCGTGGCAACACCGCGCGCCGCGCCCATCCATGACAGATAGGCATTCGGGCGCCTTCCATGACAGTCGCGACTGACCGCGACCCCATGCAACCCCCTCCGGAGCCACAACCCCATGCAACCCTGATCGACGCCGCTGCGACCGTCTCCACAATTGTGGAGATTGGGCTCCCCGCTCTATGAACGGGCCGCCTCAGCGGTCCTCTATGAATGCGCCCAGCCCGCACAACCGCCAGCAGGCGGTTAGAAACCCGTGAGAGCACCGCGCCGACCAGCCCCGCAACCCGCCTCACTTGACCGTGCGGCAAGCGCGAGGTGTCCCCGCTGACGCTTGCTCAGACCGCGCCACGCCCTACGCTGCGCCTCATGCGCGACGCGGAAACCGCCGAGTTCCCGTCCAAGAACTATCCGCGCCTGGACCCGCGGCACTCATGGGTGTGGATCCGGGTTGGCGGCCAGTGGCGCACGGCGTACATCCACAAATGGGTGCACGAAGTCTCCCGCAACCGGTGGCTGTGCTGGACATTCGTGAACTATGACCGGCCGGGCGCATTGCCCGACTGGTACATCTACGACCCGGAGACGATCAGGCAGCGGCACGACGACGAACCGCCGCCGAGCGACTGAGCCGGTACGGTCGTGCCGTGACCGACACTGAGGCGAACCGCTGGCAGGTCCGCGAGCAGCCGATCGCGCTGCCGCCCGGCGCCGCGAACAAGCACAGCCGGCTGACCGTCGCGCACGTCCTGCTGCCGGACGGCGTCGAGTTCTCCCAGGTCGTTCTCCGCGTGGACCCGGCCGCGATGTGCGTGCTGGTCAACGAGCGCGGTGAGGCGCTGATGATGCGCCGGCACCGGTTCATCCCCGATCTGGACGTGTGGGAACTGCCCGGCGGGTACCTCAACCCCGGCGAGGACCCGGCGGCGTGCGCCGAGCGCGAGGCCGTCGAGGAATCCGGTTGGCGGCCCGGCCGGGTCGAGCACCTGGTCACGTTCGAGCCGATGACCGGCACCGCGAGCGCCCTCAATCACGTCTACCTCGGCTTGGACCCGCAGCCGGTCGACGGCGCGGCCATGGATGTCAACGAGGGCAGCGAGGTGCGGTGGCTCCCGCTCGCCGACGTGCCCTCAATGCTCGCCGGGATGACGCTCGGCGCCGCCTCCGTTATCGGGCTGCTGGCAGCGCGCGAACGCCTCGGCGTCCGGTAGGCAGGGCGGGCAGCAGCTCGCGCACCGGCCCCGCCGAGCGGTGCCGTGACGCCCTGCTCGCGAGCGAGGCGAGTTCGCCCGTGATGCGCGCCGACTCGATCCCGTCCGCCGCCTCGAGGGCCTGGCGCCCGGCAGCGGCGCCCTCGTCGACCTGCCCCGCGTCGAACAGCGCCCCGGCGAGCAGCGCGAGGTTGAACGTGCGGCCCCGGGTGAACCCGCCGGCCATGTCCAGCGAGGCGCGCATCGACACCGCGGCCTGCCCGGGGTCGCCGCAGTCCAGCAGCGCCCGGCCCGTCTTGGCCGCGAGGTACGCCGCATCGAAGTACTGCAGCCACCGCGGCTCGCAGTCCGGTGTCGAGCGGTCCAGAGCCTGCGAGGCGGCCGTGAGCGCGACGGCGCAGGCGCGTGGATCCGCAGTCAGGGCGTGGCCGTGCGCTTCGGTCACCAGTGCCTCGGAGAGCAGCGCTGCGGATCCTGCGCGGCGGGCTGAGGTCTGGGCGGCGCGTGCCATGTCGACTGCGCCGGAGCCGTCGCCGAGGTACGCGGCCTGGCACGACATTGCGGCCAGGATCTCGCCGCCGAGCGCCTGATCCCCGGCGGCGTGCGCGAGCCGCAGCGCTTGGATCAGGTACCGCTGGGCGATCGGGTGCTGTTCGAGGTCGTAAGCCATCCACCCGGCGAGCAGCGTCATCTCGGCGGCGGCGGAGAACAGCTCCCGTCCGAGCGCCGCCGTGTATGTGCCCTCGCGCAGCAGCGGCCCGACCTCGTCCGCGAGGTACTGAACCACGGTGCTGCGCGCGTATCCCCCGCCGAACAGGTTGTCCAACCGGCGGAACGTCGCGGTCACCTCGCGGATCGCGGTCACGTTCGCCACGCCGACACGGCGCGACCCGGACCTGTCCGTGAGCTGCGCGGCCGGGGCGGTCATCCACCGCAGCGCCGGCACCAGGAACGCCACCGCGGTATACGCGGAGCGGCCCAACATGGAGCGTCTGTGCACGTCGGTCCCGTAGAGGTCAGTGGCCGCGGTCACCGCGGCGTCGAGGTCGAGTTCATAGGCTAGGCCCAGGTCCGGCGGCAGCGCCGCGGCCCGCATGCCCAAGTCGGCGCGGGTGACCGGCCGTCCGAGCAGCCCCGTGAACACCTCGGCGAGCAGGTCCGGCGTGCGGCCCCTGGGCTGCTCGCCGCGCAGCCACCGCGCCACGCTGGCGTGGTTGTACCGCGGCGCCGGCAGTCCGCGGCGGGCAGCGAGCGTCACGACCCGGTACGCCAAGCCTGCGTGGCTGATGCGGGCTTCGGTGATGTGCTGCGCGAGTGCGTCGTTCACGGCCGGCACGGTGACCTCCCGTTGCTGGTCCTCCTGCTGCGCAGCATAGGGCCGCATGCCGGGCGGATCACGGGCTGTGTCTGTTCCGTGGCCGGGGGTTCGCGTTCACGCCCCCGGTTCACACCCCGCGCGGGTGTACACGCGCTGACCTGCGGCGCCGTGGCGGGAATGAATGGTGGCAGCGCGCACCGCCGGTTGTTCTCTCATGGCCGGCGGGGCGCGAACCAGACCGTTCACCCCGGGAGGTGCCGTGCTCGCGCTCGACGTGGATTCGTGGCTCGACTGCGGGCGCCTGGTCGTCGAGGTGGCCGGCGAGGTCGACGTGTATTCGGTGCCGCTGCTGCGCGAGGCCCTGGGCCGTGACGGCGCGACCCGGCCGCTGCGTATCGCGGTGGTCTGCGAGCGGCTGGAATTCATCGACAGCTCGGGCATCGGCGCCCTGGTGGGCGGCGTGAAGCGGGCGCAGGCTAGCGGTGGCCGGCTGGCCCTGGTCGGGTGCAGCCCGCACGTCGACCGGCTGCTGCACCGGCTGGCGCTTCACCGCGTGTTCGGGCTGCACGGCGGCCTCGACGAGGCGTTCGCGTGGCTGGACGACGCGCGGCGCTGACCTGCGGAAGCGTCGAAATGATCTCCCATCATAATTCCTCTTATGATGGGAGGTTCGAACCCTGCGTTTTGCAGAGTGCGAAACGCAGATGAGCCCGTCCGTGCCGACCTGAGAGCGGCGCGGGCGGCCGATGCCGGGTAGCGTGCGAACCGTGGCCAGGTCGACGCCGGATGACGTCCTCGCCGCGCAGCTGAGCGGCGCCGCGAGCTACGCGATCAACCACCGCATGACCCGCGAGCAGGCGATCGCGCACCTGCACGCGATCACGACCCGCCCGGATCTGCTCGCGCGGGCGGCGGGCATCATCGCGGGCGCTTCGAAGCTCGGGATGTGCGACTGGCCTACCGAGTTGGCGCACGCGCGGCTGCTGGTGGCGGCGGGCGCGGACCGTGAGGCGCTGGCGGGGTGGATCGCGCAGGGCATCGACAATGTCCAGCGCACCTGGGCGCACGGGCCCGTGACAAAGCCGGATCCGGAGCTGGTCGCCGCGGTGCTGGCCGAGGTGCTGGACGGGCTCGACTGACGCGCGCTACTCGCTTCCGTTGGCCGCCGTTCTGCGTTTACGCGCTTCGGCGGCGTTGTACCGGTCGAGTAGGCGCGCGATCACGTCGCTGATGGTGAGTCCTTCGGCTGTGGCGTTCGCTTTGGCCTCGTCCCAGGTGGGATCCGAGATGCGTACGGAACGCACGGGGGTCTGTCCTGTCGCGGGTCTGCCCATGCTCGCAGTGTGCCAGATGTAATACAGAAACCCAAGGTTTCCAGCGCGAACCGCTTGCGCTCCCCTATCGGGTGGACTAGTTTACGTATTACAGAAACACCGGCTGGCCAGCCGCACGGAAGTCTCAGACCACCGTTCGCAAGAGGGGGCAACACCATGAACCGCTACCGCCGCACCCAGGCCAAGCCGGTCCGCACCGCACTGCGACTGCTCGGCGCGATCAGCGCCGCAGCCCGCAGCCTCTCCACCCCGCACGTGCCCGTCGAGCAGCCCGCCCCGGTGCAGGAGCCCACCGGCCTGTTCACCGCCGACGAAATGCCGCAGCTCGACGTGATCGAGGACGCCGCCGCCGACTACGACGCCGCCGCCGAGCTGGCCCGGCGCGCGGACCGCGGCAAGCGCGCCGCCCGCAAGATCCTCGACCGCCTTCCGGTCGGTGTCTACGGCGGGTGGCAGGTCGAGCGCGTCCAGGGCGGCCGCGAGGTCGCGGACCTCGACCGAATCCGGGAAATCTTCAAGGCGCACGGCCTTGGTCAGGTGCCGATGAAGACCTGCGCGGCCTCGCTGAAGGTCTCGCGCGTCGCCGTCGAGGCGGTCAGCGTCGAGCACGAGGCCGAACTGTTGGCCGCGTAGCCGCCCCACCCGGCCCGCAGCGCCCCGTCGTGGTCGACGGGGCGCTGCGCCATGTCTACGGTCGGTAACGATCCAGCACAGTCCGTCACGGCCCGCGCCGCAGCGGCGTACGGTCGCAGCGTCCTGAACACACCGCCGAGGGGGAGACATGCAGGAACGCCCAGCCGATCAAGCCGCGCCCGCGCCCGTGACACCGCGCAGCAACACCAGCCCGGCCTACGCCACGCCCGCAGCGAAACCGGGCGTCGACAAGTTCCCCAAGACGCCGGCCGAGTGGAAGACGTTCGCCACGCTGCCGTCAGTGGACCGCGCCGCGGTCTACCTGCGCTCCATCCGCTCCATGGTGATGTTCTTCACCGTGCTCACGGTCCTCGGCATCGCCGCGACGATCATCCTCATGGTGATCGGGATCAACGCGGCCAACGACACCACGAGCGTGAACACGAACCCGTTCGGCTGACCTCGACGGGACGCCCTCGCGTGCCTACAGGCCACGTAACGATCCTGCGAACCTCACACCGGCTGGTACGGCCCGGCGTACCGTCACACGCGCCTGAGACAGCAAGACCAGGGGGACACCATGCAACGACGAACACGAATCATCCTGTCCGTCGTCGGCGCCGCCGCTGCTATCCCGGTCGCGGTCGGCATGGTGCAGGGCGCGATCCAGGCCACGCACACCGCGGCGGCATCCACGCCGAGCCGAACCGCGGCGATCTCCTTGCCGGCCATACCGACACCGGTCAGCACCAGGCCCTCGCCCCAGCCGAGCACAGCAGCACCCGCGACGAGCAAGCCCGCGACGACGCCGCGCGTAACCACCGCCCCGCCGGCCACGACCACGCCCGCAGCAGCGTGCACGCTACCCGACACGCAGGACGTGCTCGTGCGTTACATCGTCCCCGGGCTGCAGGCGAACGCGCAGGAACTCGGCGAGGTCTTCTTGGCGCAATGCGAATCCACGCTCGACTACATCGCGCAGACCGCACCCACGGGCGACGGGTACTGCACGCAAGTGGCGTGGGTGGCCGATAACCCCGGTTACAACCCGGACGCTGTTCCGGCGCCGCCGCTGAAGAAAGTCATCGAGGCGATCGGCGGGAGCTGCTGAGCCATATACGACGCGCACACGGCCCGGCATCCTTCCCCGGGCGGGAAGGGTGCCGGGCCGTGCTGCGTGCCCCGCGAGGGGCGCATACCGGCAGGGCCTGGAGAACGACGAAGCGTGTCCCTGCCGGGGGTCTTCAGCCGCTGAAGCTGGTCAGCGCCAGGTTGTTACGCGAGTTGCGCTGGTTGTAACGCAGCACCTCCTGGCGCACCACCTTCGCGATCCCCGCATCGCTGTGCACCGCTCCCGCGACGTTCACCACCACCACCACGCCGCCACCCGACGACACCCCGCCGCCGATACCCGAGCCCGTCAGCGGGCCGCCGAACCCGCCGACGCCGATACCGCCTGCGATCGTCTTGCTGACCCCGGTGAGTTTGCCCTGCAGTTCCGCGGTCTTACTGTCGATGCCGCCGATCAGGCCCTTCATCAACAGCTGCCCGTTGCCGAACAGCAGTACCGCGTCCTTCGCGGGCGGGCCCTTCCAGCTGACGATGTCCTTGCCGAGCCCGACGAGGGTGTTCTTCACGTCACCGATGATCGACTTCACGCCGCCGATCAGGCCGTTGATGATGTCTTGGCCGGCCTGCCACAGCCACGTGCCGGCGTCCTTGAACGCGCCGGTGACGGCCTGCCACACGGAGTTCAGCGCGGTGCCGATCCCGCCGAGCGCGCTCGTGATCGCGCCGGTGAAACCGTCCCAGATGTTCTTCGCCGCGCCGGTGACCGTTGTCCCGATCGTGCCGAGGATGGTTTCGAAGGTCTTCTCGATGTCGTTCCACACGGTGGACACGAGCGTCTGGACGTCGTTCCACAGCTTGGACCAGTTGCCGGTGACCAGGTCGGTGAAGACCTTCAACACGCCCTTGATCACGTCGAGCGCTGTGTTCACGGTCCCGGTGATCGCGTCCCACACGACCTTGAAAATCCCCGAGACGACGTCCCACCCGGCTTTGATCACGCCGGTCACGATCGACAGCGCGCCCTTGACGATCCCCGAGATGAAGTCCCAGCCCGCCTTCACGATCCCCTTGATCACATCCCAGGCGATGTGGAAGATCCCTTGAACGAGCGCCCAGCCGGCGCGCACGACGCCGCCGATGATCTCCAGGTCGCCCTTGACGAGTCCGGAGATGAAATCCCACGCGTCCGAGAACATCGACTCGATCTGCGCCAGGTGATCGGAGATCAGCGACACGAGCTTGCCGCCGGTCGCGTTCCAGATCGTGGTCAGCGAGCCCCAGATCGACGAGAGGTCCGCGGAGATCCGGTTCCACTCCCGCTCGACGGGCGCCGCGATGCCGTTGAAGATCCCGCTGAAGAACGAGCCGACCGCGGCGGCCTCGCGTTTCATCCAGGCCCACACTTCGCCCAACGCCCGTTTGACCGCGCCCCAGTGCTTCACGATCTCGATCGCGGCATCGATGATCAGCCCGATCGGGCCGAGCACGACGATCAGGGCGGCCTCGACCTCGTGCAGGTGGGATTTGATGAAGTCCCACGCCGCGCCCGCCGCTTCCTTCAGCCACGTCCACAGCTCGCCGAAGAAGTGCTTGACCGCACCCCAGTGCGAGATGATCAGGTAGGCGCCTGCGGCGAGCGCCGCGATCACGAGGAACACCGGGTTCGTCAGCAGCGTCGCCGTGAACGTCCCGAACGCGACGGCCATCGAGTAGATCGCCGGGATGACCAGGCCGGCCACGACGCCCGCGAGGACCGCGAGCACGTCTTTGTGGTGCGAGACCCACTGCGCGCCGATCTGGATCCAGCCGATGAACTTCTGCAGGTACGGGATCAGGACGTTGCCGAGCTTGACGCCCCACACGTCGAACTGCGCGCCGATCTGGTGCAGTTGCTGGGAGAACTGGGCCTGCTGCGCCCGCCACGCTTCCTGCGCCTGCGCGGCGCGTGACGCCGCGGTGCCGTACGCCTCGGTCTTGGACTTGAACCGGTCCATCTCCCCGAGCAGCGTCAGCATCGTCCCGGAGGACTTGCCGCCACCGAACATCGCCGACAGCGCCTCGGACTGCTTGACCGCCGCGCTGCCGGACTTCTCCAGGTTCGATTTGAACGTCGCCAGCAGCGTCGTCTGCTGGTCCAGCGGCACACCCATGTCGGCGAGCGACTGCGAGTAGGTCTTGAGCTCCGCCTGCTGCTCCTGCAGCGACAGCTTCACACCCTGGCTCGCCGGGTACGTCTTGTTCAGGTGGTTCTGCAGGTCGCTCAGCGCCGCCGACAGGCCGCCCGGGCCGCGCATGTCGTTGGCGAGCTGGGTGCTGGTCATCCCGATCGCCTCGTAGGCGGCTTTCGCCTTGGCGGTGGGCGCGGACATCATGCTGAACGTCATGCCGAGCCGGGTCGCGGCCTCGTTCGCGGGGGTCACGTTGTCGGTGAGGGTCGCCAGCGCCGCGCCCACGTCCTCGAAGCTGAGCCCGGCGGCGGCGGCCTTCGGCAGGATCCCCGTGCCGATCGCCTCCGCGAGCTGCTGCATCTTCATGTCGCCCATGCCGACCGTGGTGTTCAGCAGGTTCCCCGCGTCCGCGGCGTCCTTGACGCCCTTGATCTGCGAGGCCATCACGCCGACGACGGCCTGCGCGGTCGTCTCGAAATCCGACTGGCCGATCTGCGCGAGCTTCGCGGAGGCGGTGAGGATGTCCATGGCCTGCGCGCCGCGGAAGCCCGCGGACTCGATGTGGTACAGGCCGGTGGCCAGCTGCTCGGGGCCCATGCCGACCGTGGGGGCGAGCGCGAGCACGGAGCCTTTGAGCTTGTCGACCTCGGCCTGGGAGGCGCCGGCCTGGGTGTGCACCATCTCCATGGCCTGGTCGAACCCGGTGGCCATCTTCACCGACTCGTAGCCGACACCCACCGCGACCGCGCCGATGCCGAGAAGCGCGCCCTTGCCCAGCGCCCCGGCCGAGGCGAACGAGCCCTCGGTCTCCTTCATCTCGGTCTGGGCCTGGCGCATCTTCGCGGAGAACTGGCCGATATCCGCGACAAGGGTCGCGACCACGGGCGGAAGGAAGCCGGCCACGAGCGTCTACGCCCTGCGCGCGGTGCGCTGCTCGGCGTGAGCCAGCTCGCAGGCCCGCTCGGCGAGCGTCATAGCGGCACCGGCCGTCGACTTGCGCGACGCGTTCCACACCCGGGCGCGGGACGGGGCACCGGCCATCAGGTCGCGCAGCGCGGCCTCAAGGTAGTTCGGGGCCGTGACGGACGCGGCGCCGAGGTTCACCGCGTTGCGGGCCGCCGTCGCCGTGTCGAGCGCCGCCTGGTCCAGTTCGGCGGCGGCGTCGCGCATCCGGCTCGCGATGGCCAGCACCTCGGCGCACGCGGCGTCGACCAGCGCGGGCGCCTGGTCGGCGAGCTGCCGGTAGCGCTCGGCCGCCTCGTCGTACACGTCTTGGGCGTCGGCGAGCATGGCCGCGCGCTCGGCTTGCTCCCGCGCGTAGCGGCGCCCGGCCTCGGTCTCGGAGAGGGTCTGTGCGGCGCGGCCGCGCAAGTCCTCGGCCACACCGCGCAGCGCGGCGGCCTGGAAGCGGTCCGCGCTCGCTTCGGCCTGCCGGTCGTGTTCGTCGGCCTCGGCCCGCAGGCGTGCGGCCAGCTGCTCGGCGCCCTCGTCGATCGTCTGCGCGGTCATCGCACGACCTTGAGCAGCACGTCGCCGGCCCGCTCGCGGGCGTGGACGACCTCGGCTTTCACCCGCGCGTCGAGCCACGCCCGGGTGACCGGTTCGCGGCCCTGTGCCGGGGTGAGCGCCGGGATCGGGGTCGCCCGGGGGCGTGGGGGCGCCGCAGGGGGCTCGGCGGTCCTCGGGCGGCGCGGCGCGGGCGGGTTGGCCGAGCGGATCGCCTCGGCCTCGGCGCGGCAGGTCTCCGCGTACTGCGGGGTGTGCGCGCCCTCGGCCTTGGCCAGCCACGCCGCGGCGCGCGCCTCGGTCAGCTCCCGCGGCTGCGCCGCGAGTACCCGGCGCGCCTGGTCGCGGTAGCCGCGGTCGAGCACCGGCGAGGGCGTCGCGAGGGCCTTGTCGAGCAGCTGCGCGGCCTCGTCGAGGCGGTCAAGCAGCTCGGTCGCGTCGATCGCGCTCAGGACGTCGCGCGGGATCAGGTCGGCGTGCTGCGGGTAGCGTGCCCGCAATGCTGCGGTCACTTCGGCCATCTGCGGTTTCTTCTCGCGTGCGTCGGGACGCCTCCCATGCCGCGATCGATGCCGCGTCCACCAGCCACGATCCGCGCGGGCCACTGCGGGATCCGGCCAAGATCCCGCCTCTGAGCTGGCGCGTGATGTAGCTCTCTGAGACGCCTGTGATCGATGCTGCGCGGGCGACAGGCAGTTGGGTCTCTGCCTGGTGCGAGGTTGGCCAGTCGGCGATCACGGCGTCGGGGCCGGTTCCGGAACCCGTATCGGCCAGCGTGTTCGTCCGGAACTGTTCCGCGACGCGGTGGATCGCGTCGGCGTGTTCGACCAGCGCGCGGGGCGGCAGCTGGTGGCGCGCGAGGTACGCCACGCGCAGGGCGTCGCGCAGTTGCCGCGAGATGCGCGCACACTCTTCCCCAGTGAGCACGACCAGGGGGCCGGAGTCGAGGATCACGCGGCGCTCGCCTCCGCTGCGGCCAGGCCGAGACCGGCGAGCCACGCCGCGCCGCCCGGGGTGCGGTTAAGGACGAGCGCGGCGCACGCGGCGAGCAGGCCGGCGACCTCGGCCGTGTCCGCTCCGGCGAGCAATCCGGCGTACGTTTTGCTGTCGACGCGGCCCATCTGCGCGGAGATAAGCGCCACGGCGGTTTGCGCCGCGGTCGCGCCGGGGGCCGGCCGCGGTTCGGTGAGGTCGAGCAGCGCGCACCGGGCGCCGATTCCCGCGGCTTGCGCGAGCGGGGCTGTCAGCGGCCGGTGGCATCTGCGGCAGGGGCGGGTCACGGGGCGCCGCCTGGTTTCACGAGGCTGGCCAGGATCCGGGCGTGGCCGGCGGGATCGACGCGTTCCAGGGCGTCGAGCAGGAACACCGGCCACACCATCAGGCCGTCCTGGTCGCCCAGGACGCTGAATGGGTGCGGCGCGCCCTGCGGAAGGTCGATGCCGAGCGCCGCTAGGGCGGCCACGTGGCGCGCGGGCACTACGGCGACGGTGACCGCGGCGGGAGGCTTGTCGCGGCAGGCGCGGGTGAGCAGCGCCGCGGCGGCGGGGCCGGTGACGGCGAGTAGGTCGCCCTCGCCGGTATCCAGGTAGTAGCTGGTGCCGGTCAGTGGGGCGAGGCGGCGTGCGGCGTGCGCGAGGCTGGTCGGGGCGATGGCGAGCAGGTGGGCGTCGCGGGTGGTCAGGTGCGCGGCGAGCCGGTCGACGGCTTGGGCGCGGTCGAGGGTGGCGACGGGTGGGGGTGCTTGGCGGCGGCGTCCGCGGTGCGTTTGCCGTCTGGTGCGGGTCATCTTCCTGCCTTTCGTGGTCTTCCGGGTGTTCCTGGTGTGCGCCGCGCCGGGTCCGTCAGGGACCGGCCGGGTGGGGTCCGTGATCGGGGCCGGGCAGGGTGTGGTCGCGCGGCAGGGCGGGCCGGCCGTACTCGTCCGGCTCGGCCCGCAGCGCGTCAGCCTCGGAGCGCAGCAGCTCGAGCTCACGGTCGAAGTCCTGGAGCGTGAGGCGGCGCGGTTGCGTGAAGCTGCGGGCCGCGTCCGTGGCGAGCTCGCGCAGCCTGCGGGGCACGACCTCGCTCACGCGGGCCTGCTGCTGCGGCGTCAATTCGAGGTCGGCGAGGATCGCGCGGACCGCTTCGGCCACAGCGTGGCCCTGCTGCTCGCTGACACGGGACTGGATCTGCACGAGGCGTTCGTCGATCCGCAGGGCCGTGATATCGCGCAGGACACGCGTGCAGCGGTCCAGCGCACGCTCATAGACGATGATCTCGCCGCGGATCTGCTCACCGATCGGGCCGTCATAGCGCACGCTGCCGAGCCGTTCGACCATGGCGCGCAGTGCGTCTTTGAACGCGACGATCTCGCCGGCGAGGCGCTGCAGTTCGAGCAGCGGGTTTACGACCGGTTCGGAGACTCCGAGGTCGGCGAGGGCGCGGCGTGCTTCGGTTTCGACGTGGCGGATCGCGGCGGCGTTGCGGTGGTTTTTGGTCGAGCCGCCGTGCAGTTTGCAGGGCCCGTCGCCGACGTGGTCTGTGCCCCATCCGGCGGGTTGGGTGCAGGTGCCTTCGCTTTGGCGTTTGCGGGCTCCGCACCGGGGGCCGTCATGATCTGTCGTGGGTTCGGTCACGGTCATGACCTCCTGCGTGTGTGGCGGGTGTTGCGGCGGGGTTGGCGGCGGGTGGGCCGCTGATAGCGCGGCGCGGGTGCGTCCTCGAGGGCCATCTCCATGCCGTCGACGACGGCCGCGAGTGCTTCGCGGGCCTGCTGGGTTTGCCCGGCGGCTTGCAGTTCGAGGCACTGGTTCAGCAGCAGGACGGCGCAGCGCAGTCCGCGGTGGGTGCGGTCGGCGCAGAGCATGCACAGGGGCTGGCCGG
>Ga0070741_10008950_pt1 | contig 19777 bp, 14 predicted proteins | sample Coa_R1_4_FD_66440 | JGI IMG/M metagenome (GOLD analysis project Ga0070741, IMG submission 66440) | Surface soil microbial communities from Centralia Pennsylvania, which are recovering from an underground coalmine fire - Coalmine... | ecosystem: Environmental > Terrestrial > Soil > Unclassified ...
GCGCCTCGTGCAGGGCCGCCTCCCGGTCGGGCCGGGTGACGTCGCGGTGACCCGTGGCGTGGCGACGACCTTGGACCTGCGGCTGGGCGTGACCTGGCAGCAGACCGGTCACACGTGGCGCGTCGTCGGCGTCGTCGAGGACCCGGCTGATCTCCACACGCAGTTCGCGGTCGTCGTGCCGGGCACGATCAACGCCTCGACGGTGACCGTCGAGTACGGCGCGGATATCCCCCAGCGGCGGCTCGAGTCGTTGCAGCTACCGAGCGGGACCGGCAAGCAGATCACCGGTGCGTCGGCGACCGCGAAGTCGGCTGCTGCCGTGGCCGTGCTGGCCCTCGAGACGTTGGGCCTGTTGTTCGTCGGCCTGGTCGGGGTGGCCGGCTTCAGTGTCATGGCCCATCGTCGCCAGCGGGCCTTCGGCATGCTCGGCTCGATCGGCGCGACCGATCGCCACGTGCGCCTGCTGACCCTCGCCAACGGCGCCGTCGTCGGCGCAACGGGCGCAGTGGCCGGCGCCGCCATCGGCCTGGGCGGCTGGCTGGCGTTCGCGCCGCAGCTCGAGACGATGGCCGGCCACCGCATCGACCGGTTCGATCTCCCGTGGTGGGCCATCGGCGTCGCCCTGGTGCTCGCCGTGTCGAGCGCTGTGCTGGCGTCGTGGTGGCCGGCGCGCGCCGCATCGCGCGCCTCGATCGTCGCCTCCCTCTCCGGGCGCCCTCCCAGGCCGCAGCCCGCGACGCGGTCCGCTGCCGTCGGCGCGGCGGCGCTCGCCGGTGGCGTGCTCGCCCTGGCGTTCTCCGACCGGCACCAGCCGCTGCTCATCATCGGCGGGTCGATCGCCACGGTCGTGGGGGTGCTGTTCGTCGCCCCGCTCGCTATCTCCTTGCTGGCGCGCGCCGGGCGCGGCCTCCCCGTCGCCGTTCGGCTGGCGCTCCGCGACCTCGCCCGCTACCAGGCTCGCTCGGGCGCCGCGCTGGGTGCGGCCACGCTGGCGATCGCCATCGCGTCGACGGTGACCCTCAACGCCACCGCGCAGATCGCCAAGCGCACCGGCACCCGCGCCAGCCTCCCGGCGAACGAGCTCATGGTGTACCCGTCGGCTCTCGGGGGCCGGGGCCTGGTCCCGGCGATGACCGAGGCACAACTGGCGGCGGCTCGGGGCCAGGTCGACCAGATCGTGGCCGCGGCCGGTGCTCGCGGCGCCGTCGAGCTCGAGCGCGCGGTGAGCCCCACCGCACCGGTGGTGAGCGTGCCGGACGGGACGGGGAAGGAAGGTGCTGCACTCGTCACGGTGACCCCGCACGGCGGCGGTGAGGACATCATCCTGAGCGGTTCGTTGTACGTGGCGACACCCGCCGTCCTCGCCCACTACGGCATTGCCCCCGGCGCCATCGACCCCACCGCCGATGTCGTGACGTCGCGCAACGACATCGGCGGTCTCCAGCTCAACTTCGGCATGCGCGACCACTTCGCGCCGAAGGTGCAGCGCGTGGCGCGTCTCCCACGTGACCTGACCGAGCCCAACGCCCTCATCACGCCTGCGGCCGTACACCGCCTCGGCCTCGAGGCGGTGCCCGCTGCGTGGCTCGTCGAGGCGCGCCACACCCTGACGGGTGCGGAGATCAACGGCGCCCGGAAGGCGGCGGCGGCGAGCGGGCTGGTCATCGAAACGCAGCCCTCCGAGGCGTCGCTGACCCGGCTCGCGCACGAGGCGACGACCGTTGGCATCCTGCTCGCCCTCGGCGTCTTGGCGGTCACCGCCGGCCTGATCCGCAGCGAGACCGCCAACGACTTGCGCGTGCTCACCGCCGCCGGGGCGGGCAGCACGGCGCGCCGTACCCTCACCGCGGCGACGACAGGGGCACTCGCCCTGCTCGCCGGGCTGCTGGGTGCCGCCGAGGCGTACCTCGCCGCGGTCGCGTTCTGGCACAGCGACCTGCACCTGCTCAGCGCGCCGCCGTGGGCCGACCTCGTCATCATCGTCGCCGGCCTCCCGCTGGCCGCGACCGCGGCCGGCTGGCTCCTCGCCGGGCGGGAGCCGCCCGTGATCGCCCGCCAGCCGCTGGACTGAGGCTCGACGGGGCGTGACCGACCGCGCGACCGCGCGACCGCGCGCCTCAGCGCTCGTCGCCGAGCTCGAGCAGGCGACGGGCGATGATGTTGCGCTGGATCTCGGCGCTCCCGCCATAGATCGTCGCCGCCCGCGCGTACAGGAACTCCGCACGCCACCGTGCGCTGACCGGGCCGCCGCCGACCGACACCTCGGCGGCGAGGCCGGTGCCCGCCAGGTCGAACACGGCCTGCTCGGCCGTCGCCATGAGCACCTTGTCAACCGACGTCTCCGGGCCGAGCCGGCCGCCCGCCGCCAGCCGGTGCTGCGTCGCCCGTGAGCGGGCGCGGAACGCGTACACGAGCTGCGTCGCCTCGCCGACCTCGGCGGCGTCGAGCGACCCCGGCGCTGCGGACGCGACGAGCTGCTGCAGGCGGTGGTGCAGGTACGCCGTGCGGTGCCATAGCGCCGTGCTGCGCTCGAACGGGAGGATGTCCATGGCCACCGACCACCCCTGGCCCTCGGTGCCGAGGGTGCGGTCGAGCGGGACGGCGACGTCGTCGAAGAACACCTCGCAGAACTCGTCGTGACCGTGCATGGCACCGATCGGCCGCACCGTGATCCCCGGGGCCTCCATGTCGACGAACAGCGCCGTGATCCCCCGGTGCGCGGACTCCGCGGTCCCCGTGCGCGTGAGCAGGACGCAACGCTGCGAGTACTGCGCCAGGCTCGTCCACACCTTCTGGCCGGTCACCCGCCAGACGTCACCGTCGCGCACGGCGCGGCACGTGAGCGACGCCAGGTTGCTCCCCGTCCCCGGCTCCGAGAAGCCCTGGCACCACATCTCGTCGCCCCGCAGGAGCCGGGGCACCATTACGGCCGCCAGCGCCGGCGCCGCGTAGTCGATCATCGTCGGGGCGAGCACCTCGTGCAGCGCGGAGAAGCCGGGCTCCCACAGGTCGCGTTCGGTGACCGCCTCCCCGAGGTAGGCCCGGTAGAGGTTGGAGCCGCCCAGGCCTCCCACCCGCTCGGGCCAGCCCCATCGCATCCACCCGACGTCGAACGTGAGCCGCTTGACCTTGGCCAGCTGCGCCACCTGCTGGTCGAGCGAACCCGAGCCCTCGTACTCCGGGCGCAACTCGTCCGCGTGGTCGTCGAGCCACGCGTCGAGCCCGCGCCGGAACGCGTCGAGGTCCATCGTGCGGCGGAGGCTAGACGAGCGCCCGGTTTGCCTACAGTTGACGGGACGGAGACGGGAGGGGGGCGCGTGAGCACCGCGACGCAGCAACCGCAACGCGACGGGCAGGAGCTGCCGACGGTCCCGCACCAGAACTGGTTCGCCGTCGCCTTGAGCGACGAGGTGCTGCCGGGCAAGGTCATCGGCGTCCCGTTCATGAGCGGCCGCCTGGCGGTGTTCCGCCGCGACGACGGGTCGCTCGTCGCACTCTCGGCCCGGTGCGCGCACATGGGCGCCGACCTTGCCGCGGGCGACGTGGTCGACGGGTGCCTGCGCTGCATGTTCCACCACTTCACCTACGGCGCCGACGGGGTGTGCACGAGCATCCCCTCCGGCGGCCGCATCCCGCCGAGCGCCCGCGTGCACAGCTTCCCGGTCGCCGAATCGGTTGGGCTCGTCTGGGCCTTCAACGGCGAGGCACCACCCGGGGGGCCGCCACAGGTCGCGTCCGAGGGCGCCGGGGGCCTCGCCGTGCGGGCGCGGCGCACCGACGTGTTCGAGGTGCCGCCGTGGGTGATCATCACCAACTCGTTCGACTTCTCCCACCTCCGCTACGTCCACGGGCTGAAGTTCGACTTCGACGAGTCGACGATCCGGTGGGGTGAGCGCGAGGTCGCCTACGAGATGACGTTCACGATGCCCGACGGCCTCGTCGCCGACCAGCGCATCCGCGTGAGCGGGACCAACACGGTGTCGTACATCACCGGCGGGGACGTTGACAGCATGGGGCTGTTCACGTCGACGCCGGTCGGCAACGGCTCCCAGAGCTACTACGTGGCGGCCACGCCGGTCGACGCACCGGGGTCCGTCGAGGACCGTCTGCAGCTGCAGGAGCACATCGCCGACGAGCTGCTCAAAGACGACACGCGCGCCTTCGCCAACATGCGGTTCCAACAGGGCGCGCTGGGAGCCGACGACCGCAGCATCGTGCGCTACCTCGGCTATGTGCGCGCGTTCCCGACCAACGACCCGTCGCCCTGGCTGTCCTGAAGCACCGCCATCGCCGCGTTGCGGCCGTTGATCGCCATCACACTGCCACCGGGATGGGTGGCCGCCCCGCAGAGGTAGAGCCCGTCCACGGGCGTGCGCGGTGAGAAGCGCCGGTCCCACATCTGCTCCGGGAGGCACTCGCCCTGGAAGATGTGCCCGCCGGTGAGGCCGACCCGGGCTTCGACATCGGGCGGCCCCAGGACTTCGCGGTGGACGATGCACTCGCCGATGTCCGGGGCGAACCGGGCGATCGCGGCGATCGCCAGGTCCCCGATCTCCTCGCGCCGGTGCTCCCAGTCGCCCGTGGCCAGCGTGTAGGGCACGTACTGGGCGAACACGCTCATCGCATGGCAGCCGGGCGGGGCCACCGACGCGTCGTAGGCCGTGTGGAAGTACAGCTCGCACCACGCCGGGGACGGTTCGCCGCGGCGGCTGGCTTCGAACGCCGCCTGCGTCGCGTCGGTGCCGGTCGAGATCGTGACCATGGCGCGATGCGGTGCGACGCCGTCGGCCGCCTGCGGGAACAGGGGGAGCCGTGACAGCGCGCAGTTGACCTTGAGCACGGGGCTCTCGCACCGCCATGCCTCGACGCGCGCCAGGAACGGGGCCGGGACGCCCCCGGTGCACAGGCCGACCGTCCGCTTGGGGTCGGCGTTCGACACCACGACCGGCGCCCGTACGGTCTCACCACCTTCGAGGACCACGCCCTCACCGGGGAGGATCGCTGTCACCTCGACGCCCGCGGCGAGCGTCGCGCCGGCCTCGATGGCGGCGTCGGCAAGCAGGAACGAGACGCGGCCCATGCCGCCCTCCACGTAGCCCCATGCACCGGGGAGCCCGTCGAGCGTCCCGGACGCGTGCATCAGGTGCACCGCGGCGGTCCCCGCGTCGCGCGGCCCGGCGTACGTGCCGATGATGCCCTGCCCGTGCAGCGCCGTCCGCAGCCGCTCGTCGTGCACGTGCCGCTCCACCACGTCGGCGATCGACGCGTCGAACACGACCTCGATGGCCTCGCCGTCGCCCGCGAGCAGCTCCTCCACCTGCGCGCGCGACGGCGCATCTCCTACCCACGTGTCGCGTGCCCCGGCGCGCAGGCGCCGGCGGACGCGGTCGAAGAGGGCGGTGTAGCGCAGGTAGCCGTCGACGTCGCGCGGGGAGAGCTCACCGACGGCGCGGGCGCTGCGCTCGGCGTCCTCCCAGAGCGCGATCGACGTGCCGTCCTCGAACGGGCACCACAGGTGGGGGTCGACGACGGTGGCGCGGTAGCCGCGTTGGCGCAGCCCGAGCTCGTCGACCACGAGCGGGTGCAGCAGGCCGACGAGGTACGCGCACGGGCTGACCAACCACGCCGGGTCGGGGAAGGGCTGCTCGAGCGTGCACGCACCACCGAGGTGGTCGCGGCGTTCGAGCACGAGGACCCGCCGCCCGGCGCGCGCGAGGTACGCCGCCGCAGTGAGCCCGTTGTGGCCGCCGCCGACGACGACCACGTCCCATCGGCGGCGGGCGAGCTCGGGCACCGGCGCCGGCAGCCCGACCCGCCCCAGCAGCTCGTACGTGCCCACCCGCGGCGATGCTACGAGAATGGGGGCATGGACCCCGCCCAGCTCGCGCCGTTCCAGATGCACGGCCAGGACATCCCGTCGCTGCTCGCCCACTGGGCCGACCGCGCACCCGACCGGGCGGTGCTGACCTGGGAGCCGAGAGCGGGCGAGGGGCGCCGCTGGACCTACGCGGAGCTCCTCCACGACACGCGGCGGCTGGCAGCCGGCCTGGTGGCCCGCGGCATCACCCCCGGCGACAAAGTCCTCATCCACGCCGACAACTGCCCCGAGATGGTGCTGGCGTGGCTGGCGTGCGCGACCGTCGGCGCCGTCGGCGTGACGACCAACACGCGGTCGGTCGCCGCTGAGGTCGCGTACTTCGTCGAGAAGGCGCGTTGCGTGGCGGCCATCACCCAGCCCCAGTACGCGGCGCTAGTCTCCGAAGCAGCGGGGAACATGAAATGGGTCGCGGTCACCGACGACAACAGCGGTGAGCCGCCCGCGCCGGGGGAGGCCGGCGGCGGGCATGACCGGTTCGGGGACCTTTTCGGCGATGCGGGGGACTGGCCGGGCCGCCCCGTCGAACCGATGCTGCCCTACTGCATCATGTTCACGTCGGGGACGACGAGCAAGCCCAAGGCCGTCGTCCATACGCACGCCAACGCCATCTGGGCCAGCCGGACGGGGCCGCGCAACATCGACCTCGGGCCGTCCGACACGTACCTCATCTTCCTGCCGTTCTTCCACACCAACGCCCAGACGTGGTCATTCTTCTCGGTGCTGGGCGCGGGAGCCGGTGCGGTCCTGATGCCCAAGTGGTCGACCACGCGGTTCTGGGACGTCGTCGCCCGCCACGGTGTCACGCACACCTCGACGATGGGCTTCCTGCTCCCCATGCTCGCCGCCCCCGACAAGCCGAGGACGTCACTGCGCGTCGCGGTGTTCGGCCATGTTCTCCCAGATCTCGAGCGCGCGTCGGGGATCGGGATCTACGCGGCGTACGGCATGACGGAGACGGTCACCCACTCGATCACCGCCAAGCCCGTCGAGCAGCTCCCCGCCCGCTCGATGGGGCACGTCACACCCGGCTACGAGATCGCCGTCGTCGACAAGGAGACCGGCGAGCTGTGCGCCGAGGGCGAGACGGGTGAGCTGTGGCTGCGGGGCACGCGCGGGATCCAGCTCATGCTCGAGTACTTCGACGACCCGGCCGCGAACGCGAAGGCATTCGAGGACGGCTGGTTCAAGACCGGCGACATGGTGAAGATGGGCGCGGGCGGCAACGTGTACTACCAGGAGCGCGACAAGGACGTGCTCAAGGTCGGCGGCGAGAACGTCTCGGCCAAGGAGGTCGAGGAGGTCGCCCTCACCGTGCCGGGGGTCGCACAGGTCGCGGTCGTGGGCAAGCACCACGAGTTCCTCGACCAGGTGCCGGTCGCCTTCGTCATCGCCCGCGACGGCGCGCCCGGCGATGAGGAGCTCGGCCGTCAGGTCATCGCCGCGTGCGCGCAGCAGCTCGCGGACTTCAAGGTGCCGCGCGCCGTGTACGTCGTCGACGCCTTCCCGACCGGCACACTCGACAAGATCCTCAAGAACCGGCTGCGGGAGATGGCCGACGACCACCCGCCGGTCTGACGGAGGTCAGGCGGCGTCCATGTGCTCGGGGAGGGTCGAGCGCTCCATCATGCCGTTGGCGGTCTCGTCGCCCCAGGTGTAGCGCACGATGGCCTGGTGCAGGACCGGGAACGCGAACTCCCCGGTCACGGGGATCGCCGAGAACGACGACACCAGGCTCTCACCGCGGATGGTCTCCGTGCGCCCGCCCTCGGTCTCGAGCACGACGTGGAACTGCTGTCCGCGCGGCACCATGCGGCGCAGCCACGGTGCGTCGACGACGCGTGCGGGGATGAGCGCGCCATCACCGTCGAACACGTAGCCCTCGTTGTAGGTCGGCTTCCCGTCCTCGCGCGCCGGGTACGTGATGTAGCCGAAGGCGCGGCCGCTCGGGAACACCGACGACTGCCACGCATGCCCCCAGAACCGCGGCAAGCGCCGGACCCCCTGGCGCCGGACGCGCAGGCCCCCGCCGCGCAGCGGGCGTTCGTCGTCACCGACGCGTAGGCGGCCGGTCATGCGGAACAGCTGTTCGTACCGGGGGCCGCCCATGAGGTCGCCCTCCTCCTGCTCGGCCAGGACGCGCGCGGCTTCGGTGAGCAGCGCGCCGTTCTCCCACGGCGGGACGACGGAGCGGATGTCGACGTCCAGCTCGACGGGGACGGTGGCCGGCCCGCCCGGGCGCCCACCCGCCATCTGGCGGTCGACGTGGGTGTCGATCGCCAGCCCGTTGAGGTGCATGCGCCACTGGGTGAACGGCTCGACCAGTTCGAAGGCCAGGGGGCCGGCACCGAGGACCCGCGCCCTGCCGTCGGCGCCGAGCGGGTCGTGCACCTTGCCCGGCTCGAACACGTTGAGCACACGCCCGTTGGCGAAGGCGATGTTCACCTGCACGTCGTGGGTCTCCCACTGATCGGCGACCGCTTCGACGCCGATGCGCGGGAACCCCACGTCGTCGCCGTCGTCCCAGATCCACGCGTTCACCGACTCGCGCATGTCCGGGTCCCGAGGCTGCTCGGCGAACACGAACTCACGGTCGGCCGGCAGCCCGCCGGTCAGGTCAACGGCCATCTGGCACCTCCCGGCTCTGGGCAGGCTCGCGGAGCTTGCCCCCCCTCCGCTATCGGTGGCAGCATCGTGCCATCAATTGTCGGGGCGGCGCAAGGCCTGTCGCAGGCGCGCGAGGATTCATGGCTACCTACTGTCACGGATTGGGCAAAGGAGGGCGATGCGCGGGCTGACGCACCTGCAGCGCCTCGAGGCTGAAAGCATCCACATCCTGCGCGAGGCCGTCGCCGAGGCCGAGCGCCCGGTGATGCTGTACTCCGTCGGGAAGGACAGCTCGGTGATGCTACGCCTGGCGATGAAGGCGTTCCACCCGTCGAAGCCGCCGTTCCCCCTGCTGCACGTCGACACCACGTGGAAGTTCCAGGCCATGTACGAGTTCCGGGACAAGCTCACGGCCGAGCTCGGGCTCGACCTGATCGTGTACCGCAACCCGGAGTGCATCGAGAAGGGCATCAACCCCTTCGACCACGGGTCCGCCGTCCACACCGACATGTGGAAGACGGAGGGCCTCAAGCAGGCCCTCGACCTGTACCGCTTCGACCTGGCCTTCGGCGGGGCGCGTCGCGACGAGGAGAAGTCGCGCGCCAAGGAGCGGGTGTTCTCGATCCGGTCGGCCCAGCACCGCTGGGACCCCAAGCGCCAACGGCCCGAGCTCTGGCGCCTGTACAACGCCCGCACCGCACCGGGCGAGAGCGTGCGGGTGTTCCCCCTGTCGAACTGGACCGAGCTCGACATCTGGCTCTACATCCACCGCGAGCAGATCCCGATCGTGCCGCTCTACTACGCCGCCCCCCGCCCGGTCGTCGAGCGCGACGGCACGCTGATCATGGTCGACGACGACCGCATGCCGCTCGAGCCGGGCGAGGAGCCGCAGCTGCGCAGCGTGCGCTTCCGCACCCTCGGGTGCTACCCCCTGACCGGCGCCATCGAGAGCGAGGCGTCGACGCTCACGGGCATCATCCAGGAGATGCTCCTCACGACCACGTCGGAGCGCCAGGGCCGCGTGATCGACCACGACTCCAGCGGGTCGATGGAGAAGAAGAAGCAGGAGGGCTACTTCTGATGGCCCATGTCGCCAACGAGCTCGTCGCCACCGACATCGAGGCCTACCTCGACCAGCACGAGCACAAGTCGATGCTGCGGTTCATCACCTGCGGCAGCGTCGACGACGGCAAGAGCACCCTGATCGGGCGGCTGCTGTACGACACCAAGCTGGTGTTCGAGGACCACCTCGCCGCCCTCGAGTCGGACTCGAAGAAGGTCGGGACGCAGGGGGGCGAACTCGACTTCGCCCTCCTCGTGGACGGGCTCGCCGCCGAGCGGGAGCAGGGCATCACGATCGACGTGGCCTACCGGTTCTTCTCGACGGAGCGCCGCAAGTTCATCGTGGCCGACACGCCAGGGCACGAGCAGTACACGCGCAACATGGTCACGGGCGGTTCGACGGCGGAGCTTGCCGTCATCCTGATCGACGCCCGCAAGGGCGTGCTCACCCAGACCCGCCGCCACAGCTTCCTCGTCTCGCTGCTCGGCATCCGCCATGTGGTGCTGGCCGTCAACAAGCTCGACCTCGTCGGCTACTCGGAGGCCGTGTTCCGCGACATCGAGGCGGACTACCGCACCTTCGCCGAGGAGATCGGGCTCGCCGACATCGTCTGCATCCCCATGTCGGCCCTGCGCGGCGACAACATCACGGGGCCGAGCGCCAACACCGCCTGGTACCGCGGCCCCAGCCTCATCGATTACCTCGAATCGGTGGTCGTCGCCGATGACGTCCACGCCGGGCCGTTCCGCATGCCCGTGCAGTGGGTCAACCGCCCGAACCTCGACTTCCGCGGGTTCGCCGGCCTCATCGTGGGCGGCGTCGTGGCTCCTGGCGACCGCGTCCGCGTCCTCCCGTCGGGCAGCGAGACGACGGTCTCGTCGATCGTGACCTACGACGGCGAGCTCGACCGCGCCGTCGCCGGGCAGTCGGTGACCCTCACGTTCGCCGACGAGGTCGACGCCAGCCGGGGCGACGTCATCGTCGCCGCGTCGGCCCCGGCCGGGATCGCGGACGAGTTCGAGGCCCACCTGGTGTGGATGGCCGAAGAGCCGCTGGTGCCCAACCGGTCGTACCTGCTCAAGATCGGCGCCCGCACCGTCGGGGCCGCCGTGGACCAGCCGAAGTACAAGGTCAACGTCAACACGTTGGAGCACACCGCCGCCAAGACGCTCGAGCTCAACGAGATCGGCGTGTGCAACATCTACCTCGACCGCGCCGTGCCGTTCGACCCCTATACGGCCAACCGCGACATGGGCGGGTTCATCCTCATCGACCGGCTGACCAACACCACGGTGGGTGCCGGGATGCTGCACTTCGCCCTGCGCCGTGCCCAGAACGTGCACTGGCAGGCCATCGAGGTCGACCGCGAGGCGCGGGCGGCGCTGAAGGGCCAGCGCCCGTCGGTCGTCTGGTTCACCGGGCTGTCGGGCGCCGGGAAGTCCACGATCGCCAACGTCGTCGAGCAGAAGCTGCTCGCCCTGGGAAGGCACACCTACCTCCTCGACGGGGACAACCTCCGCCACGGGTTGACGCGCGACCTCGGCTTCACGACCGCCGACCGCGTGGAGAACATCCGGCGTACCGCCGAGGTCGCCGCCCTCATGGCCGATGCGGGGCTGATCGTCCTCGTGTCGCTCATCTCGCCGTACCGGGCCGAGCGCCAGATGGCGCGTGAGCTCATCGGCGACGGTGCCTTCCTCGAGGTCTTCGTGGACACGCCGCTCGCGGTCGCCGAGGAGCGTGACCGCAAGGGCCTCTACGCCAAGGCCCGCCGCGGCGAGCTGCCGAACTTCACGGGCATCGACGCCCCCTACGAGGTACCCGAGCACCCCGACGTCCACATCCGCACGCCGGACATGAGCCCCGAGGACGCGGCGGACGCCGTCATCGCGCAGGTGCTCCGCGAGCGCGGCGGATGACCCCACCAGCGACCGCCACGGCCACCGGGCGGCGGCGCTACGACAGCCCGCTGCGCCGCCAGCAGGCGGCCGAGACCCGCGAGCGCATCGTGGCTGCCGGCTCGGAACTGGTCCACGCCTTCCCGTCGTGGGACTGGCGCGACCTCACGTTCCGAGCCGTGGCCGAGACGGCGGGCGTCGGGTTGCGCACCGTCTACCGGTACTTCCCGTCGGAACGGCTGCTGCGCGATGCCGTCATGCAGCGGCTGGAGGAGGAGGCGGGCGTCAGCTACGACGGCGTCACGCTGGCCAGTGCGCCGGCCGTGGCGGCGCGCGTCTTCGCGTCCTTGCAGTCGTTCGCCGTCGGCCATGCCGTTGCCGGGCGGGAGGACCCGACCTTCGAGGCGGAGGACGGCCGTCGGCGCCAGGCCCTGCGCGTCGCCGTCGAGGACGCGGCGCCGCAGTGGTCCGATGCTCAGAAGGAGGCCACCGCGGCCGCGCTCGACGTGCTGTGGGCCGTCGGCTCTTACGAGCGGCTGGTCGGCTTGTGGAACCTGGACCACGCGCAGGCGACATGCGTCGTCGCCTGGCTGATCGGCCTCGTGGGGAACGCCGTCGACCGGGACGCGCCGCCGCCCGTGCGCGCCCGCCGCCGGCCCCGCTGAGGCCCGCTCCTACGCGACGCTCGCGAAGGCGTCGTGATCGGCCGCCGCGGTGCCGAGCCGTTCGAGGAGCACCGACGTGATCGCCGGGTCGACCTTCTGCGTGATCCCCCAGAGGAAGAACCCGTAGACGATCCCGCGCCGCATCCCCCGCCACGCCTCGTCCCACGGTGGTCGCTCGACACCCGCGACCCCCAGCCGGTCGAGGTAGTGCTCGAGGAGCTCGCGTTCGGCGGCGCGGCGGTCGTCGACGGTCAGGGCCGACGCGATGTGGTAGCCGACATCGACGTACCACGCCCCGCGCTGGACGAGCTGCCAGTCCACGAACGACGGCGTCCCATGGGCGTCGAGGAACACGTTGCCCACGTGGGCGTCGCCGTGCAGTACCGTCGCCGGGCGCGCTGACGCGACCACCGCGGCGAGCGACCGGTACGCAGCGACGAGCCGCTCGGCGTCGCGGACCTCGACGGGCACGCCGGCCCCGATCGGGCCTTCAAAGTTGGCGCGGACCTCCGTGATGCCGCGCCCCGCGAGCACGCTCGCCATACGGGGCTCCAGCCACGCCGCCTGCCCGATGGGGGCATCGCCCCACGTCGCCGCGTGCAGGTGCGCCAGCACGTCGAGGCTCTCGGCGACCTGGTGGGGGAGGTACTCGCTCCGCGCGTCGAGGAAGGTCGCGCCCGCCACGGCGACGTCCTCGGTGATCACGACCCCGTGGTGCGTCGCCGGGTCGACGTCGGCGTACACGCACCGCAGGGTCCGTACGCCGGTGGGGCCGGCGAGGTCGCGGTAGAAGCGCACCTCCGGCTCCCCCGCCTGCCGGGAGATGCGGCCGGCGTCGGTGAAGTACCCCTTGACGCAGAGGTACGGCGACAGACCGTCGGGCACACCGCCCGCGCACTCGATCTGGAAGCGCGCGTTCGTCGACACGCGGCTGACCACTGGCCCGGGCGTGACCCCGGTCACGCGGATGCCCGGGAAGCGCGCGGCGAGCGCCGCGGTGAGCCACGCCGGTGACAGGGCGTCGTCGATGGTGTCGGGGACCGCCACGGCTGCGTCCTGGCCCACCATCCCTCCCGTGCCGCGGGCGTGCAGTGCCCGCCCAACGCGTCCAGGCCGGCGGGCGGCGACGCTAACCGGGCGCGACGGGGGGCACAAGAGCGACGTTCTACCTACAATGCGGCGCACTTCTCCCTCTCAGCAGGGGGCGTCCGGGAGGGGGCGATGGCGTCCGAATCCGACTGCGTCACGGGGGTCGCCTCGAGCGCCACGTCGCGCGACGTGCGCCCGCCCGCCGCCACGTGAGCACGCCGGCGCCCGGCGTCTTCGCCGGCGTGCGCGTCGTCGAGCTGGCGCAGTTCGTGTTCGTCCCCGCCGCGGGCGCGTTGCTCGCCGACTGGGGCGCGGACGTGATCAAGATCGAGCACCCGACGACCGGTGACGGCTACCGCGCCCTCGTCAGCCAGGGGATCTTGCGCACGTCGAAGACGGGCGTCAACGAGAACATGGAGATGCACAACCGCGGGAAGCGCAGCATCGGCCTCGACGTCGGGTCGCCCGAAGGCCGCGACGTCCTCCTGCAGCTGGTGGGGTCGGCCGACGTGTTCCTCACCAACTTCCTCCCGTCGGCGTTGCGGAAGTGGCGCCTCGACGTGGACGACCTCAGGGCGGTGAACCCGGGGATCATCTACGCGCGGGGCCACGGGTTCGGCGTGCGGGGGCCGGACGCCGATGCGCCGGCGTACGACGCGACGGCCTTCTGGGCGCGCGGCGGCCTCGGCGCCACGCTCACGCCACCCGCGCTCGAACGGCCGATCGGCCAGCGGGGCGGCTTCGGCGACCGCACGGCGGCGACCAACCTGAGCTTCGGCATCGCCGCCGCCCTGTTCCGGCGCGAGCGCACGGGCGAGCCGTCGCTGGTCGACGTCTCGTTGCTCGCGACGGCCATGTGGACGCTCGCGTCCGACATGCTGTCGGGCCTCCAGGGCAACTGGGCCGCCGCGCCCGTCGCCGGCCAGGCCGCCCGCATGGCCCCCAACCCGTTGGCCAGCACCTACGAGACCAGCGATGGCCGGTTCGTGAGCCTGATGTTGTTGCAGCCCGACCGGCACTGGCCGGACCTGGCCCGGGCCATCGGGCGCGAGGACCTCCTCGCCGACCCGGCGTTCGCCTCGGGCAAGGCGATCCTCGAGCACCCGGCGGACATGGTCGACATCCTCGAGCCGCTGTTCAAGACGCGCACCCTGGCGGAGTGGCGGCAGGCGTTCACCGGCGGCCGGTTCCCATGGGCGCCCTACGCCCGGGTGCCCGAAGTGCTCGAGGACCCGCAGGCGGTCGCCAACGGGTACGTCGCCGATGTCGAGCACGACGCGGGCAATTTCCGCCTGCCGACAGGGGCCGTGCAGTTCGACGAGCGACCGGCCGTGCTGCGGCGCGGGCCCGAGCAGGGCGAGCACACCGAGCAGGTCCTCCTCGAGCTCGGCTACGACTGGGACGGCATCACCAAGCTGAAAGCGGACGGCATCATCACGTGACGACACGGAGGCACGCAGTGACCGAGTACCGACTGATCTCGTCCGACTCCCACGTGACGATGCCGGATGCGGCGTGGCCGGCGTACCTCGACCCGGAGTTCCGCGACCGGGCGCCGCGCGTCGAGCGCACCGACGAGGGCGACGTCCGCGTCTTCGAGGGGAAGCGGACGCCGATCATGACGCTCGACAACCTCGCCGGCAAAAAGCCCGAGGAGTTCAGGCTGAACGTCCGCAAGCTCGAGGAGCAGCGCCCCGGAGCGTGGGACCCGGCCGAGCGCATCAAGGACATGGACGCGGACGGGGTCGACGCCGAAGTGCTGTACGTCGGCGGCCCCCTCCAGTCGGCGGACGCCGCCCTGCGGCTCAACAGCGTGCGCGGGTACAACCGTTGGTTGTCGGACTACGCCTCGCACGCGCCGGGCCGGCTCCTCGGTGTCGCCGCCATCCCGATCGATACGCCCGAGCGCGCCGCCGAGGAGATCGCGTTCGCGGCGTCGCAGCCGGGGCTCGTCAGCGGCTACATCCCGCTGTTCCCGCCTGAAGGGGACTACGGCGACCGGAAGTGGGACGTGATGTGGGCGGCGTTCCTCGACGCCGGCTTCCCCGTCGGGCTGCACGTCGGCGGCCGCCGCCCCGGGACGCCGGTCGCCAGCATCTACGACAGCGCCCCCCGGTTCATGACCGGGCTGGTGATGAGCAAGCTCACGATGGCGGAGGCGGTCTCCGAGCTCATCCACGGCCTCGTGATGCAGCGCTTCCCCGAGCTGAAGTTCGTCGCCGTGGAGGGCCAGATCGGCTGGATCTCGTTCTTCCAGTACTACTCCGACCACCTCTGGGAGAAGCACCGGTTCTGGACGAAGAGCGAGCTCGAGGAGCCGCCCAGCCACTACTTCAGGCGCCAGGTGTCCGGCACGTTCATGGAGGACCCGGTCGGCTTGCGGGAGCGCCACCACATCGGCATCGACAACATCATGTGGGCGAGCGACTACCCGCACTCGGAGACCACCTGGCCCAACTCGAAGTCCCTGACGGACGAGTGGTTCACCCCGTTCGGGGAGGACGACAAGCGGAAGATCCTCTGGGAGAACGCCGCCAAGCTGTACAACCTCACGTGATGGCAGAGCTCACGTACCGGATCGAGATCGACCGCGACGCGTGCATGGGGTCGGGGGTGTGCGTGGTGTACGCGCCGGGGACGTTCGACATCGACGACGAGACGAAGTCCACCGTCGTGGACCCGGCCGGCGACGCCCTCGCCCAGATCGAGGCCGCGGCCGGCGGCTGCCCGACACGCGCCATCCGCGTCGTCCCGTCGGCGTAGCGGCGGGGACGGGTCATGCGCCAGGCGTTGAGCGACGTGCGCGTCGTCGAGCTGGGCACGGGCGTGGCGGCCGCCTGGTGCGGGAAGTCCTTCGCCGACCTGGGCGCCGATGTGGTGAAGGTCGAACCGTCCGGGGGCGACCCGGGCCGGGCCGACCGCGGTGCGTTCGCCCACCTCCACACCAACAAGCGCAGCGTGGTCATCGAGACTGCAACGGCGACGGCGCCGCTGCTCTGGGAGCTGCTCGACAGCACCGACCTGGTCATCGAGGCGCCCGGCCTCGGTGGTCTCGGGGATTGGGGTCTCTCGCCCGACGATGTGCTCAGCCGCCACGCGGGGGCGTCGGTGGTCACCATCACCGGCTTCGGCGCGACCGGGCCGTATGCCGGCTACGCCTGGAGTGACCTCGTCGCCCAGGCCTTCGCCGGCTCCCTGCTCCTCGACGAGCGCGGCCCCGTCCGGTTGCCGATGTCGATCGAGGAGTGCGCCATCGGCCACACCGCCGCCGAGGCGGGCCTTGCCGCCGTCCTCCGTGCCCGCGCGACGGGCCGCGGTGCCGTCGTCGACTGTGCGGCGGCGGAGGCGCTCGCCGCCAACCCGACCCGCATCTCGCGGCACCTCGGGTGGGAGTACCGCGGCCGTCGCGAGCCCGACGTGCAGATCACCAACGCCAGCTCGACCGTGCTGCCGCTGGGCGTGCTGCCCTGTGCCGACGGCTACGTGGCGATGATGATGACGTCGCAGCAGTTGCGCGAGATGCTCCAGGTCCTCGACAGCCCCGAGCTGACGGCGTGGTTCGCGCAACCCGATGCCTTCGGCCGCCCGGAGACGAAGGAAGTGCTCGACGGCGTGCTGTACCCGTGGCTGCTCAGCCACACGCGCGAGGAGATCACCGTCGCCGGCCAGGAGGTGGGCTGGCCGGTGACGCCGGTCCACGAACCCCCCGAACTGCTGACCGCCGCGCACCTCCACCAACGCGCCTTCTGGGCCCACGTGATCGACCCCGAGATCGGCGCGGTCCTCCTGCCCGGGCCCCCGTACCGCTTGACCGAGGGGGGCTGGAGGGTCCGCCGCCCGGCGCCGCGCCTCGGGCAGGCCGAGCCGCTGTCGCGCACGGCCGGGGAGCGCGATGTGCCGGCCCCACCGGCGGTCGCCCGGGACCCGCAGGCGCCGCCGCTCACGGGCCTGCGCGTGATCGACATCACGACGGTGTGGTCGGGCCCGCTGCTGACCCTGCACCTCGCCGACCTCGGCGCCGAGGTGATCCGCGTCGAGAGCCCGTACGTGTTCCCGCCGACGACGCGCGGCTACGCGCCACGGCCGGACCCGTACATGTTGTTGAGCAACCTCCTGGGCGGCTACGCGCCCGTGCTGCCGGGCCAGCCGGACCGGGCCTACAACCGGCACTCCCTGTACAACTCCGTCAACCGCGGGAAGCGCTCGTGCACGCTCGACGTGCGCGACCCCGAGCAGCGCGAGCTGTTCTTCCAGCTCGTCGCCAAGAGCGACATCTTCGTCGAGAACCTGAAGATGACCACGCTCCACCAGATGGGGATCCACGAGACCGAGCTGCTGCGGGCCAACCCGCGCATGATCGTGCTGCGCATCCCACCCGCTGGCCTGTCGGGGGACTGGGCGCACTACAGCGGCTTCGGCGGGCAGTTCGACGGCCTCACCAGCCTGGCCTCGCTGTGCGGGCACCGCGGCACCGAGCTGATCGAGACGCCCTCCACCCAGCACATGGACGCCGTCACGGCGCCCGCCGGCACCTTCGCGGTGCTCGCGGCCCTCCATTACCGGGCCGCAACCGGCCGCGGCCAGGTGATCGAGCTGGCGCAGAGCGAGAACGTCTTGGCCCAGCTCGGTGACGTGTTCGTCAACCTCCAGCTCGGCGAGCAGCCCGAGCGCTACGGCAACCGTGACAAGCACCGTGCCCCGCAGGGCGTGTACACCTGCGCGGACGGGCGCCTCGTCGCCCTCACGGTCACGGGCGACGACGCCTGGCGTGCCCTGACCGATGTGCTCGGGCGGGCCGACCTGGCCAAGGACGAGCGCTTTGCCGGTGCCGCGGGGCGCCAGGCCGCGCACGACGAGCTCGACGACGCCATCGCCGCGTGGGCGGCAACGGTCAGCGCCGACGACGCGTTCCACCTGCTGCAGGGCGCCGGGGTCGCGGCCGCGCCGTTCCACGACGAGCGCACGTTCGTGGCCGACCCGCAGGTGCGGTCCCGGCAGTGGGCACGGCCGTTGTCGAGCCGGGACGTCGGCACGTTCGACCACCTCGGGCACCCCTTCCGCGGGATCCCGCTCGCCTGGGGGCGCGGGGCACCGGCGCTGGGCGAGGACAACGAGTACGTGTTCAAGGAGGTCCTCGGGCTGGGCGACGCCGACTACGACCGCCTGGTCGCCGGCGGGGTGGCGGTCGAGGACTATGCCGAGCCGTCGTGAGGAACGGGACGTGAGCGCCGCCATCAAGCTCGACCGCGACCGCATCCGCGAGCTGTTCGACCTGCGTCGCCGCGGGGGCGGGTCGTTCGGTGCGTACACGGACGACCCCTATCCCGCACTGCACCGGCTCCGCGAGACCGGTCCCGTGCACGAGGGCACGGTGCACGGGCTCATCGGCTTTGACGGCCCGGCGTTCTTCCACGGCCTGCCGGAGCCCGACCGCCCGCACTACTCGGTGTTCTCCTTCGAGGTGTGCGACGCCGTCTACCGCGACGACACGACCTTCCGCTCGGCGCCGACAGGAGCCGGGCGGGTCGGGGTGGCCGCCAGCATGCTCGGCATGAACGGCGCGGAGCACCGGCGCCACCGCTCCCTCGTCCAGCCGTCGTTCGTGCCCAACAAGGCGAAGTGGTGGGTCGAGCGCTGGATCAACGAGACGGTGCACGGCCTCATCGACGGGTTCGAGGCCGATGGGAAGGCCGAGCTCAACATCGACTTCGACGCCGCCATCCCTGTGCTCACGATCACGGGCAGCTTCGGCCTGTCGGTCGACCAGGCGCTCGACGTGCGCGCGGCGATCGAGGGGGCGGACGCGGCGTCGCGGCTCACCGACTACCTGGTCCCGATCGTGCGCGCCCGTCGTGACGAACCCCAGGACGATCTCATCAGCGTTCTTTGCGACGCGGAACTGGTCGACGAGGACGGGGAACGGCACCGCCTCAGCGACGACGAGATCGTGTCGTTCTCCCATCTGCTGCTGCTGGCCGGGTCGGGGACGACCTGGAAGCAGATGGGGACGACGTTGGCGGCGCTGCTCACGACGCCCGGCGCGCTCGATGCCGTGCGGGAGGACCGATCCCTGCTCCGGCTCGCCGTCGAGGAGTCGGTCCGGTGGTGCCCGACCGACCCCATGTTCAGCCGCTGGGCCGCGTCGGGCACGAGCCTCGCGGGCGTCGACATCCCGGCCGGCGCCGTCGTCCACATCTGCCTCGGCGCCGCGAACCGCGACCCGGCGCGCTGGGACGACCCGGATACATATGACCTGCACCGCCCGCTGCAAACCGCGCTCGGCTTCGGTGGCGGGCCGCACATCTGCCTCGGGATGCACGTCGCCCGCGCCGAGATGCTCACCGCGATCGGCGCGCTCATCGATCGGCTGCCCAATCTGCGGCTCGACCCGGGTGCACCGCCCCCGCAGATCATCGGCCTGTACGAGCGTGGCCCCACCGAGATCAACGTCGTCTGGGACTGAGCCCGCGCGGGCCATGGGCGCCGCGACGGCCGGCGCGAGCGCGCCCGGCGTGGCGCGGCGCCAGCCCGCGCTGGCGCCGGCGCTGCCGCCGAAGCAATGGGAGTTGCGCGCCGCGCT
>Ga0070741_10008951_pt1 | contig 19775 bp, 21 predicted proteins | sample Coa_R1_4_FD_66440 | JGI IMG/M metagenome (GOLD analysis project Ga0070741, IMG submission 66440) | Surface soil microbial communities from Centralia Pennsylvania, which are recovering from an underground coalmine fire - Coalmine... | ecosystem: Environmental > Terrestrial > Soil > Unclassified ...
GGTACTTTGGTGCTTGAATCGCAATCACCAGCTTAGTTGCTCTCAGTTGAAGCGGGCCCTCCCCCTTTATTTTTGATCGCAGGCGGTGCAGTGTGGATGAGTCTGAGTGGGCGAAACTGGGCGTCGGCTGCTTGCTGGCGCACAACATGATGAACAGGCTTTCAGTGATATTAGGCGAATGTGAGATGGCGGCGGAGAAAGTGCAGGACGAGTGGCTGGCGAAGCCGCTGCAGCGTATCCAGCAGGCGGCGACAACGATGGCAAAGGAGCTCAAGGAGCATCAATGCCGGCTGGATAAGATGACGCGTGAGCGGGAGGCCCGCAACCTGGCGGAGGCGGAGAAGGCGAGCGCGCCGAAACTGGATCTTCGCTGCCGCTGGCGGGGGTGACTTTGAACGGCGAAAATTTTGCGGCCGATGGTCAGGACGGGCTCGACGTGATGCGTTGCTGCGCCGGCAGGTTGATGCAATCGTTGCATGACGAATAAACAATGAGAAACAATTCTTGCCTCTTCCTGCGCCATGATGGCAGGTCTATTGCCTATTTTGTGACTGGGGATACAAGGCGGACGGTTGTTTGTGAGGTCTTCGCAACAACGGCACTCGTCGGAGCACTCTTCACTGCAATCGCTGGAGTTCGATCTTTATATCAATGAGGACAAGAGCATTCTAGCGGAACACTTGCGGCGACCATCTCTGCCGCGATCCAAATTTTCGCACTCAAAGGGAGAGCTTATGGCGAGCACGACCCTGATCCCTGCGGCTCGATACCTGAGGATGTCCACAGATAATCAGCGGCTTTCGCTAGCTGCTCAAGCCGCACTGATCAAGCACTATGCAGACGCACACGGGTTCGACGTGGTGCAGACATATGAAGATGCCGGAAAAAGCGGTCTTACATTGAAGCGACGAGAGGGCCTCGCGCAATTACTCCACGACGTGGTGAAAGGTGATGCCGGGTACAAAGCAATTTTGGTCTACGACGTCAGTCGGTGGGGCCGTTTCCAAGATGCTGACGAAGCTGCCCACTACGAGTTTGTATGCAGGAGCGCAGGAGTTCCCGTCTATTACTGCGCCGAGAGTTTCGGGAATGACTGCAGTCCTCCGAATGTCATCATGAAGACCCTGAAGCGGGTAATGGCGGGCGAATACAGTCGTGAATTGTCAGGCCGGCTGCGTCGAACTAAAAAGATCAATGCTCAAGCCGGCTTTTGGAACGGGGGGCCACCTCCATATGGCTTTCGCCGCATGATCGTCAACTTTGACGGATCGCCGAAGCGGTTGTTGAAGGACGGTGAAGTCAAGAGCCTGGCGGGCGGTCGCGTGGTCTTAGTCCCCGGCACAGCAAAGGAAGTTTCGAGGGTAGTGGAGATCTTCCGACTTCGGCTCCAGGAGGGGTGGAGCACGAAAACCATTGCCGCCCAGTTTAATAGAAAACGGTTGAAATGCCGGGGCCGACCGTGGACATGCGGGCAGGTCTTGAACATTTTGAGACATCCAACTTATACGGGTTGCTTGACTTGGGGGCGTAGCACGGGACTCCTAGGTGGCAAGCGCATTCGGGTCTCCAAACAACGCTGGACTCTGAAGCCTAAAGCATTCCCAGAAATTATTGACCAAAATACGTTTGACACTGCGCAGGATACATTTGCCAGGCGCACCATCAACCGGTCCAACGACGAACTGCTAAACGGACTGCGCTCTGTCCTTGCGGCTCACGGCAGGCTTTCGTCGGACATATTAAATGCTTCTCGCGAGATACCGGGCGCCGCGACGTATTCCGATCGTTTCGGTACTCTCAGCCGAGCTTACCAGTTGATCGGATATGGCGTTGACGAAAACCGCGCTGCACTGTGGAAGACACGGCGACGGCTTGCACAGATCAAGGGGCGCGTCATGAAGCAAATTCTTAGAGCCTTGCCTGGCCAGGTATCTCTCATCCGCCAGCCGCCCGGTATTCGGAAGCTCTTGTCTTTTCAGGACGGAATCAAAGTTTCCGTATTAGCGTGCCAATGCGTTCGAACCCCATTAGGTGACTTGCGATGGATCGTACCGGTTATTGGTGCGGAGAAGCAGTACCCAGCATTGCTGTGCCGATGTGACGTCAAGAACAAGGCTGTTAAAGATTTGTATTTGGTCCCAAACACGGAGCGAGGCTCCAGGTTTCGCCTGAAGGATAATGATGAATGGCTTAAGACCGGCAAGCGCATCACGCATTTTGCAGAGCTGAGGGGTACGCTTGAGACCTTACGAGAGTGCCCGAAAGCGCCTAGACCCATCTAAGGTCGCTCTTAGTGGCACTCGTCGCATCAAGGGCCGACCTCCAAGATGCAATCGCGAGAGCCTGCATGCGGGACGCTACATTTTTAGCGCTGACTAGGCAAATCCTCTGCGCCCTGCTTATGCCTTCCGGCGCTCCTCCGCCCTCGGGGACAGCCGTCCGAACGCGAGGCAGCATAATTGCTGAACCCTTAGTCCTGCCGCTCGGCGCGGCCGCCGTCCCTCGTCGGCCGTGCTCCGCATCACCCTGGCGCGTGATCTCCCGCATATCGCGATTGCCCCACCGTCCCTACGCTGTACTCACTGCTCTGACGAGGCATCTCGATGATCAGCACTGAGGTAGGAATAACAAGCTGGAGGATGCTATACAGGCTTGCTATGGCTGAATCTAACCCGGCAAGAATCGCTGGCCGTATCGAAAGCGCGCGCCAGGCGATCAATCAACGTGATCTCGAACTCGTGCACCACCCGAACGTCGCTCGGCATGAGCGTCCAGAGCTAGATACCGCACTTCGCAACCTCTGGGTGCATGAACAGCAGCACTCGAACTAACCGCAAGAAGGATTTGCAGCAGAAACGATTTCCGTTCTTGCGCTAGACGCAGTGGCCACAATCGCCATGCCAACCTCGTGGAGAGAGAATTCATCGCAGGTGGCAAGGAGCGCTAATTGGCCGCGGCCGGAAACGTTCTGGCTACGATCGCGAGTACATCAATTATTTGCTGGAACCAGCACGCACGGAGAGTTACTCCGACCACGATGTAAGAGGCGAGCACTTGCAGCTGACGAATTCCCAGGTCATCGTGTCAAATCCGAATCGCCAAATCGGAGAGACGCCCGCAGGTTTGGTCACAAAGGATTGAACTTGTCTGCCAAAGCAAAACTGTTGCTGACGATCACATGGTTTGGACTGTGCACTTTGTCAACTTCGGTCGTAGACCCGCCTGCGTGTCCCCTGATTGCACCGTGAGTAAGGAAATCGTCGTCTTCTACGGACGAAACGCCTGCATGCTGCAGCCCTCAGCTACGTGTCGCGTCTAGGCGCGCAATGGCCTGCAACAAGTCAGAAATCTTTTCCATCGCTACTCCTTTTTGCAGCCAGGCACAGTGTTCTCGTAGACGCAGCGACTCGCCACGAAACTCGGGCATCGGCTGAACAGTGAGGCGCGAAACGGATGAATTGCGATCATCCAGTCGGGCAAGGACGATGACCTGATTGCCTTCCGAGGAAGGTTTGAAAACGATCCAGAACCTTGTAGCCCCTTGCAAGTAACATCTCGCCGTAACGACTGCGATCAACAGTCCTGTTTCGCATTGCCTCAATACTGATCGACATTTCTTTGACTGAGGTACCAGTTCGATCTGGTCGGGAAACTCGGCCAATATGCTGTCGATCAATGCGCGCCGTATGAATAGTAGATGCTGCCTACGCGATGCCATACCCGACACAGCCGCTTTGCTGTAACCGAGCCGAGCATAAGCATTCAGTAAGCTGCCAAAGCGCCTCCGGTATGTGGTGATCGCCGGGCATACACGCGACTTGTCGATAATTCTGCTCGTGAGTATTCCGCGAGCGTTTAAGATTTTCCTGAGTCGGCGCAGGAGTTCGTCATCTGGAAGGTTGTGGGTGAAGGCCTCGAACCTCTTTTGAGCCAGACGGAACAGCTCAGGATGGACGATCGGTTCAAATGCATTGCTATGCGTGACCCAGCGGTCACGAGGTACAGATCGCACAGGAGCGCCCAGAAACCCCGAAGTTCGGCCCCAGACTATAGTTCCAGTGTATTGAGGCTGCTTTAGCGTGCGCCGAACCGCGCTAAGACTCCAGCGCCCGTCTGTAACGTATGTCATCCCGTCATCGTTGAGCCGAGACGCAATCGAATGCATGCTGCGATGCTCTTCGGTGAACTCCTGAAAAATGCGCCGCACAATGGCAATTTCGTTGGCGGGGCCGGGCACCAAAATTACACGTTCCGTAGTCAGGCTCTTGCGCTGCCCGGCCGATAGCAGTTGCTTCGGCTTACCCTGCGTATCCAGCAACAATCGCCGCAGCCCATAAACCGGCATGCCTCCCAGCTTGTAACCCAACGTCGCCAAGCGCTCCTGACCTGCTCTGACTTTCACAGAAAGCTCCCGACTGTACTCGCCCGCCATTGTGCGCTTAAGCACCTTCATAATGACTGCTGGCATGCTGGTATCGTTGGCAAAGATCTCGGCGCAGTAATGGACAGGCACTCCGGATGACTTGCACAGATACTCGTAATGCGCGGACTCGTCTACATCCTGGAATCGTCCCCATCGGCTTACGTCATAAACCAGGATCACGCGAAAATTGGTGTCGCCTCGAACCACGTCCGCGAGCAGTTGTTTCAACGCACTTCGATTCCTCAGGCGAAGGCCACTCTTCGCGGCGTCGGCATACGTTTTCACGATTTCAAATCCGTGTTCTTTGGCATACCGGGAGATTGCGTCTGTTTGGTTGGTGAGAGAGTATTCCTGATGTTCGGTTGACATCCTTAAGTACTGCGCGGCGCGGACAAGAGATTGGGCCATAGTGCCTCCGAGCCAATCCTATGGAAAGACGAGGTGGGAGGGGGCGGCGCCGCAGACATCCTCGTCCATACCTTTAAGTATTCCACATCCTTCATCCGGCTATTGATCCCCTAACCGCTGAGTAACGACTTCCGCACCCATCCCGCACTTAACAGCGGACATTTTCTTGCTGACGGCCGGCACTTGCCCACTAGGGGCGGGGCACCCGTTTTGCCCGAAATGACCACCGCTGGAAGGCCCGCAACTCGACGACAAGGGTCGAGTTACGGCTCGCCGTAGTGCTCGGCACGGCAGCACTTGCTGCCGGTGGCAAAGTGGCCAAAACGGGCGGGGGACCAGGTTTCCCCTCCATTCCGCACTTAAGCGGGTTTTCTCAAGATCTTCATCCGTCCGACGGCCTGAAGAGGAAAGACCGAGCGCACGACAAAAGTCGCCTGCTGTTCCATGACCGTGTCGTCGATCGAGGTGCCGAAGCCTTCGTTCAAGATCTTGCAATAGGAGACCTTGGCGGAGGCGGCGGCGCCATACTCGTTGGCGGCGGCGATGGTGATGTCGAAGGGCATGACCTGGTCGGAGTACCAGGGCAGAGCCACTTCCTTGAAGCCCGGGACTTCAGACAGGGGAATGGAATCGAGATCCGCCACGGTGGCGTTGATCTTGCTTTAAATGGCAACACACCATTGGCGGCCGCGCCCTTCCGGCGCGCCCGGCTCAGAAAGCAGCTGATCCACATTGCTAAATCGACTATGAAGGGAGGGTACAAACAATGAGTCTCATCATCGACCCCGAATTCCACCGGGCCTTCAAGGCTGCCGTGGCCATGCGGGGGGAAGAGATCACCGAAGTGCTGTTGCATTTTATCCGTAGCTACGTCGAAAAATACGCACCGAAGGGGCTGAAACCGAAGTCGAAGGGGGGCTGCGTCCGACCTGCCTCAGGTTTGCCTGGCTGGCGCGACGGTTTAGCTGTGTCCCGTGCCCGCGTACTTTGCCTTTTTATCAGGCGAACTCTTGGAAGTAATTGTAGGATGCCGTGGCGGTCGCTCAAGGCAGAAACCCAGGGCGTGGGTGGGCTGCTCGGACTACATAGGGGAATGCTCGATGTCTTTAATGTGCCACTCGTGTGCCAAGTTCCGACGAAGAACGGCCGCTTCTCGCCGCCGTACTCGCCGTGGGCGACAAGACGTTTTTCAATCAGCTTGCGGTTTGCCGGTCTCCCGCCCAATGACTTGAGTCGCTATGCAGATGCATGAGCGTGAACGTTCTGTTCGGCTTAGCTACAATTCTGTGCTGAAGGACTTCCATCACGAACAGTCCCTTTCGGGGAATGCCCATGAACGCGGCGGACGTAACACGGGAGGCACTCGGGGGCCAGCTAGTGGATGTAATCCTCGGAACGATTTTCTTGTCCATTGGCGTAATCACCTGCGCAATCGCAGCCATCCGCTGGGGCAGAGGCGTTCGTACCCTTGTATGGCTGGGGGTCTGGAGCGGGTTGTACGGCCTTCAGGCACTCCTACAGACGCCGGTCGTGGTTTCGATTCTGCCCGCAGTTTTCAGATCTGCCATTTTGTACGTGAATACAGCGGTCATGTACCTACTCCTGGTTTCTGCCTTGTGCGCCTGGCGAGAGCTGAGCCTCGGCCAACTCAAGCTTCTCATCCAACTGGAAATCTTCATGGGCTTGGCGATCGCCGGGGCCGGCATCAGCACATTCGTCCTCGGGGGCCCAGCCGACAGATGGGTGGTCTACAACCACCTGCTTGCCGTGCTTGCGATGCTCGTCCTGTTAGCTGTCGTAATTGTTCCAAGATTTTCCACGTTGCTCGTGATAACCAATCACCGCATTCTCACCGTCGCGACCCTAATTTTCGCCCTCGAGGTCTTGTACACGAACCTATCAACCGTGTTTCACTACCGCGTCCTACCTCTGGTGGCCTCGTTAGGCTTTGCGGCTCTGCTGTTTTCGCTGGGGTACGTGGCTTTGGAAATACTGTCTATCAATGAGCGGCGTTTGCTATCCATTGAGACAGAACTGGAGACTGCTCGGCAGATACAGTTTTCAATTCTTCCGGCGAGCGTCCCCGAAGTTGAGCACCTCCGCATCGCTGCTTCTTATCTTCCCATGACCGCCGTCGCCGGCGACTTTTACCAGTTCGTGTTGCCAGACAACAATCATGTCGGCATCCTTGTGGCAGACGTGTCTGGACATGGCGTCCCGGCTGCGCTTATTTCTTCGATGATCAAAGTGGCCATGCATTCTGTTGCCGTTCACGCCGATGATCCCGCGCAAGTGCTTGGTGGCTTGAATCGTATCCTGTCGAGTGAGGCGCCCGGCCAGTATGTCTCGGCGGCTTACATTTGGATCGATGCGGGGAACGGCAAAGCGCTCTACTCTGCTGCTGGACATCCGCCGCTGCTGTGCTGGCGTAACGGTCCAGGGGAAATGCAGCGTGTTGAAAGTAACGGGCTTTTATTCGGAGTCCGACCCGACGCTGAGTACCCCGTCTGCGGGTTGCTGCTTGAACCATGCGATCGCTTTCTGCTCTACACCGACGGCGTGACCGAAACTGAGAACGCCGCCGGAGAGGCGTTCGGAGACCAGCAACTGGAATGGGTCGTACGCAATTGTCGATTGCAACCGGCCACCGAGCTATCGCGTAAAGTGCTTTCTAATCTCCAGCGGTGGCGACCGGTGACAGTCAACCAGAAGGATGACATTACTCTTGTTGTCGTCGATGTTCTTTGAGGACGCGGCAGCCCGCCAGTAAAGCATCAGTAGGTCTTGCATGTAGAGAAGACGGCTCGACTGTAAACTTGGTGGAAACCGAAGGCTGCTTTGTGCAGTCATCCGTACCGAAGCACGGTTCCCGGTAATCGGGATTCAGCTATCGACTTCAGCTTGGTAACGAGATTAGCAATTACCATGGCATTGACTTCGGTCAGCGTGCCACCCTAACATTACGGCCCATGATCGGCCAAACCATGTCGCATTACCGCATCCTCGGGCCGCTTGGCACCGGTGGCATGGGAGTGGTTTACAAGGCCGAAGATGCGCGCTTGCACCGCTTCGTCGCGTTGAAATTCCTGCCTGAGAATGTCGCCGGCGACTCGCAGGCACTGGTCCGCTTTAGACGTGAAGCGCAGGCTGCCTCTGCTTTAAACCATCCGAACATTTGCACTATTTACGACGTTGGCGAGCAGGATGGTCGCGCTTTCATTGCCATGGAGTACCTCGATGGCATGACGTTGAAGGACATGATCTACGGGCGACCGCTTGAGAGCGACACCTTGCTCTCGCTTGCTCTCGAGGTCGCTGACGCTTTGGATGCCGCTCACTCTCAGGGCATCATCCATCGCGACATTAAGCCCGCAAACATTTTTGTGACTAAGCAAGGGCACGCCAAAATTTTGGATTTCGGTCTCGCGAAAACGATCGGGAGACGCGCCGCAGCGTCGCCGCGCAACTCAAGTGGAACCACTGTGACATCGGACCGCGACCTCACTGAGCCGGGGGTGCAGATGGGTACGGTGGCCTATATGTCGCCCGAACAGATTGCGGGCAGGCCGCTGGATGGGCGAACCGACCTTTTCTCGTTCGGTGGTGTGCTCTACGAGATGGCGACTGGTCATCTGCCCTTCGAGCGTGAGACAGTTGGCACAATCTTCGGTGCAATTCTGCACGAAGCGCCAATTCCGCCGCAGCAATGGAACGGGCAAATACCTGGCAACCTGGCGGAAATTATTAACAAGGCACTGGAGAAGAAAGTCGAGCTGCGCTACCAGAGCGCGTCCGAGATGCGCAGTGATCTCAAACAGCTTAAGCGCCACGTCGAATCAGGCGGAGCCATTTCGCCGAGCCAAGCTGCTACTGCTGTGCAGATGACACGAGTTGGTCGTGGAGGTTCGCGTCATCGTGTGTGGAAGCTCATAGCCGCAGTGGCAGCAGTTGTGGGCATCGGCATCGCATTGTTTCTGTATTCTCGTCGAGCCCCCGCGGTGACAGAAAAAGACACAGTCCTGCTAGCAGACTTCGACAACCGGACCGGGGATGACATCTTCGACGACACTCTAAAGCAGGCGCTAAGCGTAGACCTCGAGCAATCTCCTTATGTAACCGTGCTCTCGGACCGCAAAGTGGCGCGGATACTTAAGTTAATGGGGCGAGATCCAGATCAGCGGGTTACCGGTGAGCTGGCGCGCGACGTCTGCCAGCGTGCCGGCAGCAAGGTAATGCTGGCCGGACTAATCGCGACTCTGGGAAACCAATACCTCATAGGACTTGACGCCCTGAATTGTGCCTCCGGAGACACCGTCGCGCAAGAACTCGTACAGGTCAGACGGAAAGAGGATGTTCTGGCTGCGGTAGGGTCCTCAGGCACGCGCCTGAGGAAGAAATTGGGAGAATCCGTCGGCACGATTCGCGAGTTCGATACTCCGCTAGTGCAAGCCACCACGCCGTCTCTCGACGCGTTGCGGGCGTTCAGCCTGGGAAGAAAAATGGCGACGGTACACGCGGATTTTGCCGGAGCCGTGCCGCAGTTCCAGCGAGCCATCCAGCTCGACCCGAATTTCGCTACCGCCTATGCTTCGCTGAGCGCATGTTACTTGGATCTTGGAGCGACGGAGCAGGCAGCCGACAGTATACGAAAAGCCTATGGACTGCGGCACCGGGTAAGCGAGCGCGAGCGGTTCTACATTGAATCCTTGTACTACCTGAACTTTACCGGCGAACTGGAAAAGGCGCGGCAGATCTATGAGCTGTGGGGACAAACGTATCCGCGCGACATTGTGCCTTCCAACAACCTAGCCATAATTTACGGACAGCTGGGGCAATACGACAAGGACCTGACCGAGGCGCTCAAACGCGTGGAACTCGACCCCGAAGGATCTCTAAGCCGAGCTAATCTTGTGTACGCATATCTTTACCTAAACCGTTTTCAGGAGGCGCGCGACGCCGCCCAAGACGCACTGGCAAAAGGATACGACTCTACCGACCTCCGCCTGAACCTATATACGCTTGCCTTCCTGCAAAATAATTCTGCAGACATGCAGCAGCAGGTTGCCTGGGCCCGAGGCAAACCCGGCGCAGAGGAAATGCTGCTGCTTAACGAGGCGGATACAGCCGGGTATTTCGGAAAGCTGCGCCGCGCTCGCGAACTCGAAGCGCAAGCTGTAGCGGTGGCGGAGCGCGCAGGTGAAAAAGAAACCGCCGCGAGCTTTGAAGCCGATGCCGGCTTTCGTGAGGGTCTGTTCGGAAATTCCGCTGAAGCTCGGCACTATGCGGACCGAGCGCTCGCCCTGTCAGCGGGGCGAGATGTGCGATTTGGGGCTGCTATGGCCCTGGCTTTGGGTGGCGATTATGCGCGGGCACGGACCGTAGAGGATGACATGAACAAGCGTTATCCCACCGACACAGTGGTGCAGTTCAACTTCCTGCCGAGCCTGCGTGCCCAGTTGGCCATTGCGAAAGGCGATGTCCCGGCCGCGCTGACGGCACTTCAGGCCGCCTCGCCTTACGAGCTCGGAATCGCCGGTTTCAGCCTGTGCCCCGTGTATCTGCGCGGCCGCGCCGATCTGCTGGCTCATGACGGTAAGGCTGCTAACGCTGAATTTCAAGAAATCATCGACCATCGTGGGATCGTGCAAAATGCCGCGATAGGCGCACTAGCGTATCTGCAACAAGCCCGGGCTTACTCCCTGGTGGGGGAGAAAGTCAGCAGCCGGAATGCTTACTACAAATTTCTTGAGCTTTGGAAGTATGCCGACCCCGATATTCCTATTTTAAAGCGCGCAAAAGCAGAGTACGCCAAGCTGCAATAGCAAACAATTCGGAAAATTGCTGCACATCCGATTTGTCACTCGGCTCTAGCAGCGATCTCCGGGGTTAAAACTAACCCCCCAAGCTAAGGATCGAGAACCCAGCCGCACAGCGGGTTGGGGACTGTTGAACATGTCTAGTCGCGACAGGGATTCTAGCAGTGTGATCCCCGAAGGAATAGCGCTGCTCCCCGAGATCCACCGTCCCCGCCAGGTGGAACTCCACGCCGCTCTAACTTCCCGCTTGATAATTTCTGGGTCAGCGATAAGATGACCGACCCAGCGGGAGGTTTCTCCATGAGTCGCCAATGGTACGAGGATTATTTCACCAAGCGCCTGGGCACGCCGGGCGGAATTCAGGCTAGACAGGATTGGGACGACCATTGGAAGTCTGTCTGGCCGCAAACAAAGCCGCAGCCAAGGCCGCGGCCCGCCCCAACTAACCCGACACAGACGGCGGCAGTCGAACAGAGGGCGGCGGCCCGGAGGCAGGCGGGCACGATCGATGTGGTCATTTCGCTCCTCGTCTTTATCGCCGCCACAATCGCAATGCGGCACTCAATGGGACTGGGCGGAGCACTTGCCGTCTCGGCGATCCCAGCTTTTATCTCGCTGCGATTCTGGCGTCAGCTTCTGGCATTGGGGGTCGTTGTCGGCGTCATCTACGCCATCGCTCACTCGAAATAGGGGAGTGGAGAGCGCGCCATAGTTCCTAAGCTTGCGTCTGCCGTGACCATGAACGTAGGAAATGCGTTTTGCCTTTACCCAACCGAAGTCGTCGGAGATTTCGGGCGCAATCGTCGTGTGCCGTCCGCATCCGCACTGACAGAATCCCTCTGGAGTCGGCGTGAATGGAACGGTGAGAATCAAAATGGCACGTCCCGAGTATCGTCCGGGACGAGACCGCTCCCCCTCAGCCTGCGGCTCTTCGCTTGCTCGACTGGCCTTGCCCATCGAACGTTGCCGATTTCGTAGTTACCGTTCACGTTCGCGGCTTTCGCGCGTTCCGAGGCCCAAGCAACGTAGGTGGACACGACTGCGAAGAGCATCGTAAGAGAGGGCACTGTGAAGAAACTTGATTTCAAGTGACCAATTTACGATGAACCCAGAATTTCTGGCGATGTGGGTGAGAATGGTGTGACGCGATGCTTAGCATCGGCAATCTGCTAGCGGTCTGGCTAATCTTCGTCTCCCCGGTGTGGGACTGGTGGGACACGCGGGCGCTCAAAGCGGCACCAACATCGAAAGCCAGACTCCGGTATTACGCTCAAACGATTGCGATACTCGCACTTTCCGCGACGACAGCGTGTGTCACCGTTGGTTTCAACGCACTGTTCACCGCGAAAGGTGTCGGAATTCATGAGCCGTTGCTCGAAGGGCGCTCGTGGCTGTGGTGGAGTCTGCTGATTTTATTTCTGCTTTTCGCAATATTTCAATGGCTGTTGCCGGTCACGCAGGTCATCGTTAAGTACAGAGAGCTGCGCTACATTGAGATGGCGCAATTGCGCCCGCTCAGATTTGTTCTTCCCGCATCTGCCATCGAAGGGCGTTGGTATGCGGCGCTTGCCCTAACCGCAGCGATTTCAGAAGAACTTTTGGTGCGAGGTTTCCTGATCCGGTATTTGCACACATTCCCATTTCACGTTCCTCTTCTGCCAGCAGTGATCTGCAGCGCTGTTATTTTCGGCCTTAACCACATCTATCAAGGTGGAAAGGGAGCCGTTGTCACTGGAATTACTGGGCTGATATTTACAAGCATTTTCCTCGTCACTGGAACGTTGGCCGCAGGGATGCTGTTCCACGCAGTCACAAATTTAAGCGTTCTGCTTTACTGGCGTCCGAAACCGGCAATCAGTTGGCGTGCCGAGCAAGCGTAACCGACTCTCCGTCTGGTTTCGAAGCCGTTGGTCAGCGGTTGATGGTTGTCAGGCTGCGTAGGTCTCGGATCGTTCGTATGCACGCGTGCACGGCGCAGCAATGGGCAACTGTTGCAACAGTGCGACGCATCGATGTGTACAAATGTACTTTATAATTGGGAACTGGGGGGCAGAGTATGGATGAGAAACCCACCCTTACAGAACTTCTTGCCGAAGCAGATCAATTGCAGCGGACAGCAGAAGAACTCAGAGAGCAGTCCATAAAATTGCGAGTAAAAATCCAAACAGCAAGCAAATCCCGGCAACCCCTCCCCACCAGCAAACGCAAACAGGTCGCATCCGAGAAGGCAGCAAGGGTAAAATAGTCACAGATTGTCTGCGAGCCCATTGTCTTCTTTGGGAAGGCTTGCCAATGTGCTTGCAGGTGAGGCCCTGGGAGCGCAGCCAGGGCCTTTTTAGTTCGGAAATCCAAGTCGTGACCGTGGTCACATCAGAGCGGGCATCGTCCACGCAATTGCATGTCTGCGAGCATTGTCCTTCCCCCAGAGCAGTTGACTGCTTGCAGATAAGGCCCTGGACCAGTCCCAGGGCCTTTATCACAAAAGCTTGCCCCGCCCTTTAGCTTCGTATCCGGACTAACGGAACGCCGCCCGACTCTCGTGCTAAATCCGCTGCCCTCAGCAAATGATGCCTACCAGAGAGAAGCCGCGTATCCTCTCGTCTCGTCCGACGCTGCCCTGCTGCACACGCGCCACATGCTTCTGAAAAAGGCTGGCTACGATGTCGAATCAGTGATCGCGGGAGATAGTGCCCTCAAGTTGTGCAAGGCAAACGGGTATCAGCTCCTTGTTCTAGGCCACTCTATTCCCATGCCCGAGCGTGAAAAGCTCATCGAGGAATTCCGCTGTTGCTGCCGTTACGCAACTGCCCCGGTCATCGCGCTGCGGAGCCACCCAGGTGACCCGCTGGTTCGCAACGCCGACTACCACATCGAAGCGGACCCCGAGCCGCTCCTGCAACCTCCCGCATAGTCGAGGGCAAAGGGCAGCCCGCCAACTAGCAAACTCCTTCCATCCTAATGAGGTTCGTTGGGGCCTCGATGATCCCACCGTACTTCTGTACCGAAGAGGACGTACCGCACGAGACTTCAGTCATGTGCTATCGGATGGACCATCGTGGCCAGTATTCTGGAACAGTTCCTTTACACGCAGGACAATCGCATTTTTCGCCGATGCGATACGGGCCGGCATATTTTCAGGTTCATGCTCAAGGATTGCCGCCCTGTATAGGTTTCGCCAATTTGCATTTTCCCACCGATCACAAGTGAGAGTTTTCATTGAATACTCTGCAGTCAAGCGCTCAGCCGTTCCTCTACACACGTGTTCCTTCGAACGGGAGTTTTCTCCTGAGCAGCGCTGGATCTGACCACTCTCGCGATTGCGGAAAGTAAAGCGTCGGGCCCGCTGTCCTTCGCCACTAGCGCGTCTGCGAACCACTTGAGAGACTCAGGGATCTCCTCAATAAATCCGCTGCAGATCACCACGGGCACCCTAGGTTGGCTCTTCATTATGGCTTCGGCGACCTGATCACCATCGATGCCAGGCATGTTGAAGTCGAGGACAACTGCGTCAAGGTGTTCTTTGCGGGCGATAGCAATGCCACTGGCACCGTTAAGCGCAATGAGAACTTTATGTCTGTTTTGTTCGAGGATGGCTTTGTGAAGTACGAGGATACTTTCGTTATCGTCGATGCAGAGAATGGTGGCCATGCCGGCCAAGGCCAACTCCAAATGCAAAAATTGTCTGGTCTGGAATTTTGATGGTATTGCTGAGCGCGATGACTGTCGGTACCTTGAGCAACTCGGGAACGTGCGCTATCGCACAAAACAGTCGAAGAGCTGGCTCAGTTGATCGTGGGATTTGGGCCGGATTCTCTCACAATATTCCCGTCGCAGACGGGACAATATGGAATCGGTATCCTCCACTGCGTATCTGTGCCATAGACAGAAAAGCGGCCTTCGATGAAGCGCAAGGCAGAACGACATTCTTTGCACCTTTGCTGTTTCTGGCGTGAACATTGCTTTGCAAAAAAAGCATTGATCGATCGCAGAACGCTTGCCTGAGCCTTCGATGTTCTGCCCGCCGGGGTTCGTCCTTTGGCCGAATGACGCTTTGCGCGCGAGTGATCCTCAGCGAAGCTCATGATGGGCGGAGTATGGGGCCACTCGGCGGGCGCCGGTCCAGGACGCCCATCGGTCAGCTCGGAAGCGCTGGACCCAGCATCTTTCCGAAACCAAGAATGTAATTCGTCTTTGAAGGCGAATACCCGGCCTCGCGGCCCTTTCCCGAGCCTGTGCACAGGTAGTCTGAGCGTTTGTTCCCAACGTTGTACCGTACGCACACCGCGATTCAGCTCTGAAGCTATTTCTTTCCAGCTCTGCAGAATATTCTGCAGCTGTCGAGGTGCCACCGAAGTTTGGTTATCAGAACTTGGAAGAAAACGCTCAGGTGAAGTTCGCATTTCGACCTCCAGAATGCGCTGGGACTCCTGAGCAGGCAAGATCGCCCGAGCGGACCGATTCTGTGCACTGTCCAAAAGGAGTCCGCTTTCTACGCGTATCCTAAGAAACCAAAACCGAGTTGTCAGTACGCCCACAAACTCACGAATGTTGGCTATCGCACAAAGAGACTAATCTGAGTGACGCTGCCAATGTTCGATCTGGCGTTGCATGATTCCATAACATTCGCAAGCGGCTTCTTCCAACTTTCGCCGGTCAATGATTGTCACCTCGCCCCGGCTGCAGGCGATGAGCCCAGCTTTCTGCAGAATCCCTGCTGCCACTGTCACGCTGGAACGCCGGGTGCCAAGCATCTGCGCCAGAAGTTCCTGTGTGAGTGGCAGTTCATTCGATTTCACCCGGTCAGCACACATTAGCAGCCATCGGGCCAGCCGTTCATTCACTTCATGCAACCGGTTGCAGGCGGCAATCTGGGCAATCTGCATAGCGGCGATCTGGGAATACTGTTGCAGTTTTTGCTCGAGCTTTGGGCACTGCTTGAGGAATGACGCCAGAATCTCACTGTTCACTCGGAAGGCAGTCCCATCAATTTGCGCTACCGCGCGACTGGAGGCCGTCTTGAATCCAGCTACCAGGGGCAGGCCGATGAACCCCTCTTTGCCAACCAATCCGACTTCTACGCTCTTTCCGTCTGGGAAAACGTTCAAAATCGAAACCATACCTGTATTACAGAAATAGGCAGACTTCAAAGAGTCGCCCGGTTCATGCAACACCTGGTGTACTTTCAGGCGGACCAACTCCAGTTCCGAGAGCAGCGAGTGGCACTCTTTGCCCGAAAGTTCCAGCAAGATCTCGTTATGAATCTGATTTCCGTCGCCATCGGTGGGAGGGAGGCTGGCAGAGGTTCTTGCTGAGGGACGTGGATTCTTGGCCATAGCTGCGCCCTGCGAGGCAAATTGCCAGTCTGGTTTCGCAGGAAACCGTCCGCCTTATCGGCGAGGCTGCGAGGCCTAGGTGACAGCTGTCGTAGGGAACTCCTGAATCGTAGGCCTGAGCTGAAAAACTTGTCGGTACTATGAACAACTCGGAAAGGTGCGCTATCGCACAGACTTAGTCGGAGTGACTTTTCCAATCTTCGATCTGCTGCTGCATGATTTCGTAGCATTCGCAAGCAACTTCTTCCAGCTTTCCACGGTCAACGATTTTCACGGCACCGCGATTGTGGGCTATGATTCCTGCGTTCTGCAGAATTCCAGCCGCCACCGTGACGCTGGACCGGCGAGTACCGAGCATTTGGGCAAGAAATTCCTGCGTCAGTGGCAGTTCGTTCGATCCGACCCGGTCAGCGCACATTAGTAGCCATCGCGCTAGCCGCTCATGTACCTCATGGAGCCGATTACAGGCGGCAATCTGGGAAATCTGCACCCCGCAAATTTGTGAATACTGGTTGTAAGCTACGCTCCAATTTTGGACATTTGGCCAAAAACGCCACTAGAGTCTTACCGTCAATTCGGAAGGCAGTACCCTCAATTTGTGCGATCGCTCTATTTGAGGCTGTTTTGAAGCCGGCTACCAGGGGCAGGCCGACAAATCCTTCTTTGCCGACCAGTCCAATCTCCACGCTCTTGCCATCGGGGAAGACACTGAGAATGGAAACCATGCCTGCATTACAGAAGTAAACGGACTTCAAGGCGTCCCCTTGCTCATGCAAGATCTGGTGTACCTTCAGCCGGACCATTTCCAGTTCCAAGAGCAGAGGCTCGCATTCCTTATCTGAGAGTCCGAGCAAGATTTCGTTGTGAACATGATTTCCGCCTCCATCAGTGCGAGGTTCTTTCGGAGGGGATGTTGCGGACGGGCGTATATTCTTGGCCATAGTGGCTCCTTGCGCAGCGAAAACGCTGTCTGATTTTTGCAAGGAACCGACGCCCGAAGGGCACGGCGGAAAGATGCTAGAAGAGACTCTTCCAGACTACTCCTTTTGAGAGTTGGCGCGGCATAGAAGCGATCCATGCAGAGAATATTTACTACGTACAGGGGCGTACCCGAAAATGCGCGCTATCGTACGGTCGTCAGGGTATTTACGCGGTCTATTGAAAGCGTACGGTTGAAGTAGCCCTCGCCTGTGAGCCGTCTGTTGTCTGGGATAAATAGACGCGCCAGCACTCTGCCAAGGACACGAGGAGGCTGTATGTCTCATTCCGTATTAATCGCAGACGACAACCTCGTGATTCGACAGGGTTTATGTGAGCTCTTTGAGAGCGAGCCTGATTTTGTCGTTTGCGGAGACGCTGAAAATGGGAAAGAGGCGGTCGAGAAAGCTCAGGACTTGCATCCCGACCTGATTGTGCTCGACCTCTCGATGCCCGTGATGAACGGCCTCGATGCCGCACGGGTCTTGACTGATCTACTGCCAGAGGTTCCCGTGATTATGTTCAGCGCTTTCAGTGAACCGTTTACCGAGCGAGCAGCGCGTTCCGCGGGTGCAAAAACTCTTGTGTCAAAATCTGAACACATCTCCATCTTGCTCGCCAAAGCGCGAAGCTTAATGCCTGAATCTCTAGTGAACGAAAGAAGCACAGATTTCACATCCAGGTAGCCGGAAGCGCGCCTCTGAATGATTCCCTAGACACCCAACAACCCGGAATTAAATAGTTTCTCGCTCTAGCGGTGGCAAGCTCTTGGGCGAGTGGAGGAAGTTGGTTGGGGCGACCAGTGGATAACCTGGGAAACGTAATATGGTGCCGACTGGTTCCAATCCTACAGCCGCTGGCGCCGGACGTAGCTCTCCCTCACGCGGTGGACCATGTGAACCACGTTCTCCGGCTAACCGACTTGTTTAACTCAGATTTTTTGCTTCGAGCTAGGCTGTGCCTATTTCCGACTGATTAGCCTTCCTTCCATACGCACTTTGAACGGGCCACTGGGGCTCTGTGCAGATTGGGGTCCTCAGTATCAGTTGGTACTGCTTACTTCACTTCGGCTTCGAGGGCCATCAAAAAACTCGCAGTCACCGACAACACGGTCTAGTCAAGCTGCTTTTGATCCTCCTTCGTGTTTTCTTGCAACTCGTGCTGGGCTGTTGCATGATTTGGGCAAGCTCGCGAGATACCATGCGTCAGGCTGTGTTTAGCGCCGAGGCGTTATATAGCGGGTGGTACTTGTCTCCAGTGATCCACAGCCGGTGTAGCAGACGGCAAGTTTTCTTGCGACGGCGACGATGGCACGTCTTTTTCCGTTTTTCCCGCCGCGGCTCGCGATCGCAGAGCCCCATCTTTTGAGATCCGAATCAGGGCCGAAACGGCCGAGTACGAATTGAGAGCATTGCACCAACAAAGAACGCAATCTGCGATTGCCGGCTTTGCTAATCCTCATTTGTTTGTCCACATCGCCCGACTGACGCTTTTTCGGAACCAGCCCAATATAAGGGCCAAGGTCGCGGGATTTGTGGAATCTCAAAGGATCTCCAACGGTAAGGACAAATTGCAGTGCAGTCACGGGCCCTGCACCATGAACTTGGCGCAGGCGAAGAGTTTCAGGGTATCGATCGCGTGCAATTCGCTCCAGGCGTTTATCGGAGTCACGAATTCGTAGTGTGACCTCACTGATTGTCTGGACCAAAGGCATGAGGGGAGATCGTAGCTGTTCGGGAATGAGCGGAGATGCCTTTGATGCGAAGGATTCTGGGCCGATTGACGGCGACCTGAAGCCTGCCGTTTTAATCATGCCGCGAACTGCATTGATCAGTTTTGTTCGAGTTCGGACTAGAAGGTCGCGCGAATTGAGCTCGGCGACATCTGGGTACGTGGCGCTATCACGATCTTGAATCGGAGAAAGAAGCTTAGGGTCAACGCGTGCGAGTCGGGCAAGGACCTCGGCGTCCATTTGATCGCTCTTGCGGTTCCCGGCTGTAATAAGTTGGACCGCTCGCGGATTCGCCACAATGACTTCGTGCCCCCATTCTGACAAAGCGCGACTGACCCACCATGAGTGGGTTCCCACTTCCATAGCGATTCGTGTTTGAGGAAGATCTTGGAAATGCTTGGCGAGTCCGTCGGCAGTGGTCCGCACTCGACCTTCGGTCAGCACCCGTCCGTCACCACGCAGAACACAACAGTAGCTGTAACGATCGCCGAGATCGATACCGATCGTGATCGACTCTCCTTCAACGTCGAAGCTTGCCTGCAGTTCGCTTGATTTTGACAACATCCCGCCTTTTGCCATCGGGGAATCCTCCTGGTCGGCGTCATAGCGCGGCGCCTTCTCATCCCATCTTCACTGTGGGCTTCCACACACAGTCGCGCTTCCCAGACAGGTCGAAAGAAGTTGACGCTCAGCGATGTGGTCCTGAACGATTCGAGCGGCGCGAGTGTGGAAGCCCGTGCGGACCGCCGCCCAGGAGTAGGAGCCGGTGGAGGAGCCATGGAGGAGCACAATGGGAAGCTCGTCGGTCATGGGAGATCTAAACCAGCATCGACTGCTGGGCGGAGATACCCGCCGTCGCGCCGTGCGATGATGCCAAAGTGAGCGAGGGCATGAGGGGATTGGCAAGGTCGCCCGCGGCGTAAATGCCGGGCATGCTGGTTTCGCGGCGCTCGTCGACCTTGAGGGCGATGCCGCCGGGCGTATCGACCGTGGCGAGGCCCAGTGATTCATGCAGGCTTGCGGACGGCTTGTTGCGCGGATGCGCGAACAGGATGTCGACCGCGACATTGGGGCCGGTATCGAGC
>Ga0070741_10008953_pt1 | contig 19769 bp, 16 predicted proteins | sample Coa_R1_4_FD_66440 | JGI IMG/M metagenome (GOLD analysis project Ga0070741, IMG submission 66440) | Surface soil microbial communities from Centralia Pennsylvania, which are recovering from an underground coalmine fire - Coalmine... | ecosystem: Environmental > Terrestrial > Soil > Unclassified ...
CCGGTGGTCACGCGGGCGAGCGCCGCGATCACGGGCCCGCGAACGCTCGTCGCGATCTCGCGCACCGCCTCGAACTCACCCTCGCTCGAGATGGGAAAGCCCGCCTCCAGTACGTCGACGCGGAGACGGGCCAGCTGCTCCGCGATCTCCACCTTCTCGGCCTTCGTGAGCGCGATGCCGGGGGCCTGCTCGCCGTCGCGGAGCGTCGTGTCGAAGATGCGTACTCCATCGTCAGGCATCGGGAGCCACCTTTTTCTCGGATTCCAGCCAGGGCATCATCTTCCGCAGCTCGCGCCCGACCTGCTCGATGCGCGAAGCGCGCTCCTCCCGCCGCAGGGCAAGGAAGTGGGGGAAGCCGGCCTCGGCCTCCCCGATCCACTCCTTCGCGAAGGCGCCGCTTTGGATCTCCGACAGCACCTGGCGCATGCGTTCGCGCACGCCGTCGTCGATCACGCGCGGCCCGCTCTGGTAGTCGCCCCACTCGGCCGTGTCGGAGACCGAGTACCGCATCCACGAGAGCCCACCCTCGTAGATGAGATCGATGATGAGCTTCATCTCGTGCAGACACTCGAAGTAGGCGATCTCCGGCTGGTATCCGGCTTCGACGAGCGTGTCGAACCCGCTCTTGACGAGCTCGGAGATTCCGCCGCAGAGCACCGTCTGCTCGCCGAAGAGGTCGGTCTCGGTCTCCTCCTTGAACGTCGTCTGGATGATGCCGGCCCGAGCGGCGCCGATTCCGGCGCCGTACGCGAGTGCGCGCGAAAGCGCCCGGCCCGTCGCGTCTTGCTGGACGGCGACGAGGGCCGGCGTGCCGATCCCCTGCTCGAAGGTCCGGCGGACGAGGTGTCCGGGGCCCTTGGGCGCGATCATCGTGACGTCGACGCCCTCGGGGGGCACGACGGTCCCGAAGTGGATGCTGAACCCGTGAGCGAACATCAGCATGTCGCCGGGCTTCAGGCTCGGCGCCACATCGGCCGCGTAGACCGCGGCGTGGGCGGTGTCGGGCAGCAGCACCATGACCACGTCGCCCTCGGCCGCCGCCTCGGCGGTCGGTAAGACGCGCAGGCCGGCCGACGCGGCTGCCTCCCACGACCTCGAGCCCTCGCGCAGACCGACCCGGACGTCGTGCCCGGAGTCCTTCAGGTTGAGCGCGTGCGCGTGGCCCTGGCTCCCGAACCCGAGGATCGCGATCCGCTGGCCCTCCAGCGCGGAGCGGTCCACGTCGCTCTCGCGGTAGATCGTCGCCATCCGCATGTCCTCTCTTGCGTGCCGACTAGTCTGTTATGGACTAGTAGGGTTTCGGCGGTCAGACACCGCCTCCGGTCCACTCCTCGATCTGCTCCGCGCCCACCGCCTTCCGCAGCCGCTGACGGATGCCCTTGTCGCCCCGGGCGAGCGCGACCCGGCCGGTTCGGACGAGCTCCACGATCCCGAAGTCCCGGAGCAGGTCGAGGAGCGCCTCCAGCTTCTCGGGCTTGCCGGTGACCTCCAGCGTGAGGGTCGCACGCGTCACGTCCACCACGTTCGCGCGGAAGACCGTCGCGACCTCCATGACCCGCTGTCGGGTCTCGCCGCCCGCCCGAACCTTCACCAGCATGAGCTCGCGCTCGACCGCCTCGCCCGGCTCGAGCTCCAGGATCTTGATCACGTTGACGAGCTTGTTGAGCTGCTTGGTGACCTGTTCGAGCGGCTTGCGGTCGACGCGCACCACGATCGTCATGCGGGACAGGTGGTCGTCGCCGGTGGGCCCAACCGCGAGCGAGTCGATGTTGAACCCGCGCGCGGCGAACAGACCGGCGACGCGCGTGAGCACGCCCGGCTTGTCCTCGACCAGCACCGAAATCGTGTGCAGGCCCCCACTCATGCGACCGGCGCCTCCTGCGGATCCTTGACCGGTTTGAGGCCCTCGGGGCCGAGGACGATGTCGTCGTTCGACGCGCCGGCCGGGACCATCGGGAAGCACATCTCGCGAGCGTCGACACGAAAGTCGATCACCACGCTGCGGTCCTCGACCGACAGCGCCTTCTCGATCACGGCATCGACCTCGTCGGGGTGCTCCGCGCGGAGGCCCACCGCTCCGTACGCCTCGGCGAGCTTCACGTAGTCGGGGACGTCATACGACAGGTAGACCTGCGAGTACCGTTCCTCGTAGAAGAGCTCCTGCCACTGTCGCACCATGCCGAGGTGCGCGTTGTTGATGATCGCCGTCACGAACGGGACGTTCTCGGTGCGCGAGGTCGCGAGCTCCTGCGCGGTCATCTGGAAGCAGCCGTCGCCGTCGATCGCGATCACTCGCCGGTCGGGGCGTCCGACCTTCGCGCCGAGCGCCGCGGGGACCGCGAACCCCATCGTTCCCAGCCCACCGGAGTTGATCCACGTGCGCGGCTCCTCGAAGCGCCAGAGCTGCGAGGCCCACATCTGGTGCTGACCGACGCCGGCCACGACGATCGCGTCCCCGGCGTGCTCGTACAGGCGCTCGATGCAAAACTGTGGCTTGAGCGGCCCGTCGGCCGACTGCTCGTAGCGGAACGGGTGGCGCTCCCGCCACTCGAGAAGCTGCGCCAGCCACTCCCCGCGGTCGGGGACGCCGCCGTGCTCCTCCTGCAGGCGGCGCAGCTCGGTGTGGAGCTTCGCGATCACGTCCCGCGCATCGCCGACGATCGGCACGTCGGCCGCCCGGTTCTTGCCGATCTCCGCCGGGTCGATGTCGACGTGGATCACCTTGGCGTGCGGGGCGAACGTGGCGAGCTGGCCGGTCACTCGGTCGTCGAACCGCGCACCGAGCGCCACCAGCAGGTCGGCCTTTTGCATCGCGGTGACGGCCGTGTAGGCGCCGTGCATCCCCGGCATGCCGAGCGCGAGCTCGTGCGTGTCGGGGAACGCGCCCCGGGCCATCAGCGTGGTGACGACCGGCAGCCGGCCCTCCGTCGCGAGCGCGAACAGCTCCTTCGAGGCCTCGGCCTTGATCACGCCCCCGCCGACGTACAGCACCGGCCGGCGCGACTCGAGGATCATCCGTGCGGCGGTGCGAACCTGCCGGAGGTTGCCCTTGGTGGTCGGCTTGTAGCCGGGCAGGTCCACCGTCTCCGGCCACGACCATGTGGTCTCGCCGATCAAGACATCCTTGGGGAGGTCCACGAGCACCGGGCCGGGGCGGCCGGTCCGCGCGATGTGGAACGCCTCGCGGATCGAGCGGGCGACCTCGTCCGGGCTCTTCACGAGCATGTTGTGCTTGGTGATCGGCATCGTGATCCCGGTGATGTCGGCTTCCTGGAAGGCGTCGTTGCCGACCACCGGGGTCGGAACCTGTCCCGTGATCGCTACGATCGGGACGGAGTCCATCTTGGCGTCGGCGAGCGCCGTGACGAGGTTGCAGCCGCCGGGCCCGGAGGTGGCCATGCACACGCCCACCTTCCCGGTCGCCCACGCGTAGCCCTCCGCCGCGTGTCCCGCGCCCTGCTCGTGGCGGCACAGGACGTGACGGACCCTCGAGTCGATCAGGGGGTCGTAGGCCGGCAGGATCGCCCCGCCCGGGATGCCGAAGACCACCTCGACCCCCTCGCCCTCGAGCGCCTTGAACAGCGCCTGGGCGCCGGTCACCTTCATCGAGCACCCACCCCCGTCGGCCGGGCCTCGACGGGCCCGGTCTCGACGCGCCGCACCGTGCAGCCGAGCTCGTGGGCCAGGTTCCGACACGCGCGCTCGAACTCCCAGGGCGTCCAGTCGCGCCGGCGGGTCGTGAGACCGCCCTCGCCCATCCCGCCGCCGAAGTCGATGCCGGCGTCCATATAGACGACCTCGGCGCCGAAGAACCGGTCGAACCGCGAGCGCTCCGCCGGGTCGGACACGTCGATCTCGACCTGTCCGGGACCTTCCCACAGGACGCTCGCCACGGTGTGGCCGCCTCGTTCGAACTCGTATCTCATGGTGGTGCTCCTTCCTGCCGGCTCGGGTGGTCCTCGGGAGGTCTGCGGGCTCCGGGTTCGGTTCGGGGGTAGAAAAAACCCTCCGCTGCTGCGGAGGGCGTCCGGCGCGGCACAGGCCTCTCGGGCCTGCCCGCGCCTAGCGAATAAGTACGAGGGCCTGCTGCTTCCCGCGGTTCCTCGCGACGCTCGACATGGTCACCCCAGTGTACGGGCCGATCTCGTGCTGTCAACCTACCTGTCTACGGCACGGCAGGAGCCTGCGTGCCAAACATCAGCCAACCGTCGAGGCGCCTCGGCCCGCGGGCAAGCCCTCGCTGTCCAAGCCAGCGGGCGATCCCATGCGGCGATGTCTGCGGGGCAGACCCCCATGCCGATCACGTTCGTTCAGACTTGACCAACAACGATCATCGGCAGTACGGTCCGCCCGTGGTGGGAATCGAGCTCGAGCCGGAGCTCGCGGCCGTCATCGAGGCACTCCCTGGGGCGAGCGGGGGCCCCGTGGCCGTCGCGCCGCTCGCCTCGGGGATCACGAACAGGAACTTCCGCGTCGATTTCCCGGGCTCCAGCGTCGTCGTCCGGTTGTTCGGACGGGACACCGAGTTGCTCGGAATCGACCGACGTGCCGAGCGCGCGGCGGCGCAGGCGGCTGCTCGGTCTGGAGTCGCGCCGGAGGTGGTGGCGTTCCTGCCCGAACATGGTGCCCTCGTGACCAGGTTCGTGGACGCCGAGCGGCTGCCGCCGGAGCGGTTGGAGCGGCGGGATGTCCTCGCGGAGGTGGTCCGCTCGGTTCGTGCGATCCACGCGATGGACCCGATCCCGGCTTCCTTCGACCCCTTCCGCATCGTCCGCGAGTACCGCCGGGTCGCCGAGGAACGCGGGGTGCCCGCCCCGTCTGCCTACAGGGACGCTCTGCGGGCCGCCGACCGTATCCGCGATGCCTTCCAGGCCGCCCCCATGCCCATGGTCCCCTGCCACAACGATCTGCTGAACGCGAATTTCCTCTGGTGGGACGGGCGTGTGCTGATCGTGGACTACGAGTACGCGGGAATGGGGGACCCCTTCTTCGACCTTGGCAACCTCGCGGTCAACAACCGCCTTTCGGAAGCAGCGCAGCACGCCCTGCTCGAGCTGTACTTTGGCGAGGTCACGCCCGCCCGGGCGGCCCGTCTCGCGCTCATGCGCATCGTGTCGGACCTCCGCGAGGCAATGTGGGGGGTAGCACAGCAGGCGATCTCCGCGCTCGAGGTGGACTACGCCGAGTACGCGGACCGGCACCTGGCACGCTGCCTCGAGAGCGCAGCGGACGGGCGTTTCGAGGACTGGCTGAGCCAGGCGGCGGGACCCGCGTGAACGACCACGCACGAGCGGTCGTGATCGGCGGCGGCGTCGCCGGCGCGAGCATCGCCTACCACCTGACAGAACTGGGATGGCGGGACATCGTCCTCGTCGAGCGGGCCGAGCTCACCGCGGGTTCGACCTTCCACTCCGCCGGCCTCGTGGGGCAGCTGCGGTCGAGCGTCACGCTCACCCGGATGATGATGTACGGCGTTTCCCTCTACCGCCGGCTGTTCGAGGAGACCGGGGTCGATCCGGGCTGGCACGAGGTAGGTTCGCTTCGCCTCGCGTCCTCGAGGGAACGCTTCGAGGAGCTTCGCCGACTGGCCGGTTGGGGCCAGACCTTCGGACTGCCCCTCGAGATCGTCTCGACCGAGCGCGCGCTCGAGCTCTGGGGGGGCCTGTTCGATCCGACCGGCGTCCAGGGCGCCGCCTTCCTGCCCACAGACGGCTACCTCGACCCGTCCGGCCTCACGATGGCCCTGGCCGAGGGAGCGCGCAGGCGCGGAGCGCAGATCCTCACGGGCGCACGCGTGGTCGGCATCGAAGTCGAGCGGGGGGCGGTCCGCGGCGTACGTCTTCAGGACCACGACCCGATCGCCACCCAGGTGGTCGTGAACGCCGGCGGCATGTACGCGCACCAGATCGGGAGGCTGGCCGACGTGGCGGTCCCGGTGGTGCCTTTCGCACACCAGTACGTGCTCACAACCCCGATAGAGGGCGTGCGGCCGGAGATCCCCACGATGCGCGACCCCGACCGGCTCGTGTACTTCCGGCCCGAAGCAGGAGGCGCGCTCGTGGTCGGCGGCTACGAGCGCAACCCCGCGCCATGGGCGGTCGAGAAGGGACCGCCCCCGAACTTCAACAGCACGCTCCTGCCGGAGGACTGGGAGCGGTTCGAGCCGCTCGCGGAGGGGGCCTTCGGCCTCGTTCCGGCGACGCAGCGCGCACAGATCGTGCGGCTGATCAACGGCCCCGAGGCCTTCACGCCCGACGGGGAGTTCATCCTGGGGGAGTCCGAAATTCGTGGGTTCTTCGTCGCGGCCGGGTTCTGCGCCCACGGGATCGCGGGCGCCGGCGGGATCGGCAAGGTCATGGCCGAGTGGATCGTCGATGGAGAACCTGAATACGACGTCTGGAAGATGGACATCCGGCGCTTCGGCGGCCACTACCGAAGCCGCCGGTACGCCCTCGTCCGTGCCTACGAGGTCTACGCCACCTACTACGACATCCACTACCCGAACGAGGAACGGTCCGCTGGCCGGCCGCTCAAGACGTCCCCCGCGTACATATCGCTCCGGGAGCTCGGCGCGGAGTTCGGCGAGAAGGCTGGGTGGGAGCGGGCCAACTGGATCCGCTCCAACGAGGATCCCGCGTTCGAGGGGCTTCGCCCTCGAGGGTGGGCCGGCCAGCATTGGTCCACGGCCATCCCGGCCGAGGTGCTCGCTACCCGCGAGCGGGGCGGCCTGTTCGACGAGTCGAGCTTCGCGAAGATCGAGGTGAGCGGGGATGGCGCCTGCGCCTTCCTCCAGTGGATCTGCGCCAACGACGTCGACCGCGAGGTGGGCCGCGTCGTCTACACGCAGCTGCTCAACCGGCGGGGCGGGGTGGAGTCGGACCTCACGGCCGTCCGCCTGGACCACGACCGGTTCCGGCTCGTCACGGGCACGGCGTTCGGCACCCACGACCTCGCCTGGATTCGCAAGCAGCTCGCGGCGCGCGGCGACCGAGGAGTGGAGGTTCGCGACGTGACCGGGTCGATCGTGTGCTTCGCGCTCTGGGGCCCCCGGGCCCGGGAAACGCTCGCGGAGCTCACAACCGAGTCTCTGGACTTCGGCTACATGCGCGCCCGGCCGGTCGTTGTGGGGTCAACGCCTTGTCTCGCGGCCCGCGTCACCTACGTCGGGGAGTTCGGCTGGGAGCTGTATGCACCGGTCGAGTACGGGGCCGCGCTGTGGCGGGACCTCCTGCAGGCAGGACGGGAACACGGCGTGGTCCCATGCGGATACCGCGCCATCGACGCCCTGCGCCTCGAGAAGGGCTACCGGGCCTGGGGCTCGGACCTCACGCCGGAGGACACCCCTCTCGAGGCCGGGCTCGGCTTCGCGGTGGCCTTCGAAAAGGGCGAGTTTCTGGGGCGCGAGGCGCTGGAGAAACAGCAAGCGGAGGGGATCGCTCGTCGCCTCAGCTGCCTGGTGCTCGCCGATCCCCGGGCCATGGCGCTCGGAAACGAGCCGGTGTTCTCTGACGGTCGGGTCGTCGGCCGGGTCACCTCCGGCGGGGTGGGCTACGCGGTGGGACGGAGCATCGCCTACGCGTACCTGCCCGCCGAGCTATCCGGGGTGGGGCGCCGGCTCGAGATCGAGGTGTTCGGAGAGCGGGTTCCGGCCGAGGTCGCCGCCGAGCCGCTCTACGACCCATCCGGTGAGCGAGTTCGGGCGTGAACGTCCTGGAGGGCCTGGAGCCGGAGAGCGGCCAGACGCTGCTCGCGACGATCCGCCACGGCCTCACCGAGCTGAACCGCGACCGGCGCGTTGGTGGACGCATCGACGCTCCGCTTATCGAGGAGGGGCGGCGCCAGGCTCAGGAGGCGCGGGAGGCGTTCACGGGGACGCCCTTCGACGTGGTCGTGACCTCGCCGCTCGTCCGGGCCGTCGAGACCGCCGAGATCGTGACCGGTTGGCCGCGGGAGCGATTCGTGGTCGACGACGGCTGCGTGGAGCGCATGTTCGGCGAGATGGAGGGGCTGCATCCCTGGGAGGTCCGGGAACGGCACCCTGAGGTTCGGTATCTGCACGTCGGCGAGGTCGGGTACTCGCTGAACCCGCCCGGCGGAGAGTCCTTCCTCTCGCTGCACGAGCGCGCCGCCGCCTTCCTGCGGCGAACGCTCCGGCGGTTCGCGTGCCGCCGGGTGCTGGTCTTCTCGCACCAGAACTTCTTGCAGCAGCTGCACGGTGTGATCCGGAAGCACGACCCGATGGAATCGCTCAAGCTCGACCTGTTGAACTGCGAGCTCAACGCGTTCGTGCTCGGACCGGGCGGAGAGCTCCTGCGTGAGCGCCGGGTACTGCTCGTGCCCGAGGCCACCCGGCACCCATCGTTCTGAGCGGATGGCGAGCACCAAGGTCTCCGAGCGCCTGAGCGCCCTGGCGCGCACATTCGCGTCGCGCTTCCCCGAGCGGGTCGACGGAGAGGCGACCGTCGGGCGCGAGGCGGAGTTTCCGCTCGTGGACCCCGCTGGCCGAGCAGGCGACGCGGCGCGGCTATGGCCGGTGCTCCTCGAACGCTCGGGCGGCCGTCCCGTTCACGACGTCGACGGCTCGGGCAGGCCGCTCCTGGCGGGCGTCCGCGCCGAGCGGTGGTTCTGCCTCGCAGAGGTGGGCCGCGGGACGCTCGAGATCGGCGTCGGCCCGCGCGCATGCCTCGCGGAACTGGAATCGGACCTGCGGGAGGCGCTCGAATGCGTCGTCCCGGCAGCCGCCTCGCTCGGCTACCGGGTCCTCGGCTACGGGATCCAGCCCAGGACTCCACCTTCCCGCCGCCTGCTGACCCCCAAGCGTCGGTACCTCAGCCTGGTCGAGGCAACCGGCTCCGGCTGGCTCCGATGGACGGTGACCGCCAGCGACCAGGTGCACGTCGCGGTCGGCCGACACCAGCTCGTGAGGACGATGAATGCGCTGAACGCCGCGTCGGGGGCAATCATCGCTCTCTGCGCAAACTCCCCCATATACGCAGGGCGCCCCGGAGCCGCCTCGGGTCGCGAGGCCCTGTCCGCCGGGGTGACCGGCGAGCGTTTCCGGAACGGCGCGGTCGCTCGTCCCTGCTCAGACCTCGAGGACTACGTCCGTACGTGTGCTCGGTTTCGCACGCTTTTCCTCGGCAGCCCCGAGACCGGGTTCACACGCCCCGACGTCCCATTCGAGGAGCTGCTCGAGGACCGGGAGCTCTCGTTCGAGGACTTCCTCCTCCACGAGCACTATCTCTGGCCGAGCGCCCGCCCGCGAGCCCGGCTGGGGACGCTCGAGGTGCGTCCGGCCTGTCAGCAGCCCAAGGCGTCGTTTGCCGCTGCGGCGCTCTCGCTCGGACTCGTTGCCTCGGCCAACGAAGTGCTCGATATCGCCGACCTCCCCTGGCGTTCACTCCTCACCTACCGGGCCGAGGCCGTCCGCCGCGCGATCGCAGCGCCCGAGCCGCGCCCGAGATTCCTCCGGGACCTGGTGGAAGCGGCCGAGCGCGGGCTCCGATCGCGGGGATTCGGCGAGGAGCGCTACCTCACCGAGGTCCGCGAGCGGCTCGAACGCCGCCGCGGCCCGGCCGCCGAGGCGCGATGGCTGTTCGAGCGACGGGGGGCCCGAGGGATCGTCGAGGCTTGCTCGCTTCCTTGAACCGCGGCCACCAAGCGTCACGGCCATCAACCGCGGGCCGCGGCGTCGAGCCACCGCGGGAACTCCGCGGAGGCGAACGTCGCGACCGCCCGACCCCAGCGCCCGACGGCCCAGCCCCAGAAGTCGTACTCGATAGAAGAAATCCGGGCCTGGATCGCGGCCCACAGCGTCCAGCCGACATCGGCCATGAGCGCATGCAGGTTCATGCGCGCGAGCAGCGAAGCAGCGGCCTCCCCGAAGTAGGCCTCGCAGAGGCGAGCTCGCAGGTCCTGGTCGAACCCGCATTCCTGAGCCGTGTCGCCGAGCTCGAAGCACGGGTCGTTGTTGCCGCTGTACTCGAAGTCCACGATCCAGAGCTGTCGGCCGTCATCGATGTAGTTCTCGGCCAGGAGGTCGTTGTGACACGGCACGGTCGGCGCCGGGCGGGCAGCCAGCGCCCGCTCCACCTCGACCACCTCGCGCAGGTGCTCGTGGTAGCCATCGGGGACCGGCACGTCGCGTTCCTCGCAGATCCGCAGGTAGAAATCGATCGTGCGGAACATGTCGAAGTCGCGAAGGAACCGGGGACCGGCGTGCAGGCGCCGGAGCGATGCCGCGATGCGTGCTTGCATCCCCGGCGCACGAAGCGCTCGGGCCGACATCGTCTCCCCCTCGATGAACTCGAGCACCATGACGCTCACATCGTCCAGGTACTGCAGGATGCGCGGGCTCACCCCGGTCCTCGCCGCCGCGAGTGCGTTGTGGCGCTCGTTGGCCCGGTCGACGGCGAGAAGCTCGGTCGCCGTTCCCGGGATCCGAACGACCAGCTTCGTCCGGCCCGCCTCGACCACGTAGTTGACGTTCGTTAGCCCTCCGGACAGCTGAACGACCCGAACTTGGTCCGCGTCGAGCCCGCGCACTGCCTCGATACGGGGGAGGACGTCCTCGATGGTGGTCACGCGCCCCTCCGGGCGGGGACCAGGACGTCCGGCGCGAGCTCCGCGGTCACCCTCGTTCCGAAAACCTCTACCGCGAGCTCGGAAGACGCGTCGGGCGGCAAGAAAGCCAGAGCCACGTTGCGCCCGGTGGTGTACCCGTAGGCACAGCTTCGAACCCGACCGACCACGGCGTTGCCCGAGAGGACCGCCTCCCCGCCGTAGATCGTAAGGTACTCGGGTCCACCGACCACGAGCGTGCGCAGACGCGGACGGCCGGCGTCGCGGCATCGCTCCTCGAACGCCGCCCGCCCCACGAAGTCCTTGTCGGGGGCGACGAACGCGCCGAGGCCCGCCTGTTCGGGGTCGTCGGCGGCCGTGAGGTCGGCGCCGAAGACGCGCATGCCCTTCTCGATCCGCAGCGAGTCGATCGCACGATACCCCACCGGCTCCAGGCCAAGCGGCTCGCCCGAGGCCATCAGAGCGTCCCACAGCTGGACTGCACGACCGGGCTCGACGTACAGCTCCCACCCGAGCTCGCCCGCAAAGCACACGCGCTGGGCGAGCACCCACACGGTACCCACTCGAAGCCGCTGGGCGGTCATGGGCGGGAAGGCCTGGTCGCCGAGGTCGGCGTCGGCGAGGGGCACGAGGACATCTCGGGAGCGGGGACCCCAGACCGCGATGACGGCCAGGTCCTCGCTCACGTCCCGAAGCTCGACGGAGTCCGAACCGCCGTACGCGTCGGCGTGCAGCCGGAGCCACCCGAGGTCCGAGTCCACGAAGCCCGCCCCCGTCACCACCCGGAACCGATCCTCGTCCAAACGGGCGATCGTAACGTCAGCCACGATCCCGCCCCGGCCGTTCAAGAACTGCGTGTACACGATGGCGCCGGGCGGACGGTCCACACGGCCCGCAGCCACATGCTCGAGCAGGGCAAGCGCCCCCCGGCCCGAGACCTCGATCTTGCCGAACGAGGACAGGTCCAGGATTCCTGCCCGCTCGCGCACAGCGCGGTGCTCTGCTCCCACGCGCTCGAACCAGGGGGGACGCGACCAGCCGAACGATCGCTGGTCGGCCCCGGCGCGCCGCCACAGCCTGCCCGGATCGAACCGCTCGGGCCGCTCCCATCCGTGCTTCACGCCAAACACAGCACCGAGATCCTGCAGGCGCGTGTGGAGCGCGCTCGTTCGGCGAGGACGGCCCCACTCGTCCTGATCGAACGGGAACCGCAGCCGGTAGTAGTAGCGGTAGGTCTCGCGCGCAAGCTCGGCGGCCCACACCGGATCGCGGTGGTGCCTGCCGAATCGCCATGGCCGGTAGGAAGTGAGATCGAGCTCCGGCTCGCCGGCGGTGATCCACTCCGCGATCGCCCGCCCGATGCCGCCGGCGCCGCCAAACCCGTTCAGGGATAGTCCCGCGGCGAGCCACAACCCGCGAACGCCCGGGACCGGACCGAGCAGCGGGTTCCCGTCCGGCGTCATGGCGTCCGGGTGGCAAACGAGTCGAACGACCTGCGCACGCTCGAGGAACGGGAAGCGCCGCGTGGCCCCGCGCATCAGCGGTTCGAACCGCTGCACGTCGGGTGCGAGCGAGGATGAGCCGTGCCCCCAAGGAGCGCCGTCGATCCACCGCGCGTGGGGGTCGCCCTCGTATCCCCCAAATAGGATGCCGCCCGCCTCCGCGTATCCGTAGACAAGGTTGTCCGGATCCCGGAAGCACGGCATGTCCCGTGGCAGCTCGTGGCCGGGAACGGCCCTCAGCGCGATGTGCTGGTGGTCCACGGGCGTCGACGGGACCTGAACCCCGGCCATCGCCGCGACTCGCGGCGCCCACAGCCCGGCCGCGACCACCACGACCTCCGTCTCGATCCGCCCGGCCTCCGTCACCACGGCCCGCACCTCCCCTCGAGGGCCGAGCTCGATGCCGACCACGCGCGTCTGAGTGCGGATCCTCGCGCCAAGATCCCGCGCGGCCTTGGCGATCGCGTGCGTGGCCGTGTGCGGATCCAGGTGGCCGTCGCCGGGGAGCCAGACGGCGCCGAAGAGCGACTCGGGGCTTGCCGCGGGCATGAGCCGGAGGGTCTCCCCCCTGGACAGCAGCTCGGCCTCCAGCCCAATCCCTCGTGCGCGAGAGATGCCACGCTGGAGATCGAGCAGCTGCTCCCGGCTGGAGGCAAGGCGCAGGCTTCCGTTGGCCTGGAAGACACCGAGCCGCCCGTAGAGCTCGATCGAGTAGCGACGGAAACGCATCATGGTTGGCGAAGGGTTGAAGGCGGTCACCAGCCCTGCCGCATGGGCCGTCGAACCACTCGTGAGCTCCCCCTTCTCGAGCAGCAGGACGTCGTGCCAGCCGGCGTCCGCCAGGTGGTAGGCGACGCTGCAGCCAGTGATACCGCCGCCGATCACGACGGCTCGCGCGCGTTCCACCGCTGGTCCTCCTCGTGGCGGAGGCGGGGCACCGCCCGGCGGCCGCCCCGCCTCCAGTGCTCGGCGCGGTTCGTTCCTCGCCCTACTCGGGCGGGATCTCTGCGAACGCGTACTCGACCTTGATGCCCTTGCTCGCCTTGGACTGCCGCATCAGGAAGTACACGACGAGTCCGAACAGCGCTGTGCCGAGCACCACCCAGTAGGGGAACGCGTCGCTCGTGTACGCGAGGCCGAGGTCCTTCACGAACAGGAAGGAGCCCACCATGAAGGCACCGAAGAGGAAGCCGAGCGTACCGAAGACCGTCACCATCGGGACGTTGCCGAACCGGTACCTCGCGCCCGGCGACGCGTTGTAGAGCTTGGCGGCCCGATACGGAAGGAGCGCGGCGGCAAGGGCCGAAAGCGTCATCACCGCCCCGTTCGCGAAGGTCACGCCCAGCGTCCACCTGGTCCACTCCGAGACCTTGTTGAAGCCCCAGATCACCGGCAACGCGGCAAGGAAGTACGCGATATGGGCGTTGACCGGAGTCTTCCAACGGGCGTGCACGCGCGCAAACCAATCGGGCAGGAGTCCATCCAGGCCCTGCGCGACCATGATTCGCGTCGTCCCGATGTAGCAGTTGCATACGATCTGGAACGAGTTGAGGATGAACCCGAGCCCGATGAGCGCCACGACGATGGGACTTCCCGTAAGACCCATCGCGATCATGTTGGGGAACAGAAACGCCCCGCCGATCAGCGCCTTGCTGTTGCCGAGCCAGTAACCAGAGGAGGCCACGAGGATCCCGTCCGTCCCGATGCCCTTCTGCATGGCAAGGGCGAGGAGCACCAGCATTCCGGCCGTCACCACCAGCGACCCGACCAGGATGAACAGCTGGTTCCGGAACACGTGCGCGTTCTTGATCTCCCCACCCTGCTCGACCGAGTAGGTTGCCCACTGCAGCGACGTCCACGCGATCGGTGCGACCATCAGCGTGCCGAACAACCAGAACGGCGGCTTGAAGTTCACGCCGGCCGCCGCCGCAGCCTGCTTCGCCTGTCCAAAGAAGTTCTTCAGACCGTCGACCTCGGCAGCAAACCCGTTCAGCTTGGCGTGCGCAGCGGCTGGGTTTGTGGCGAGAAACAGCACCAGGACGATCCCGAACGAGAGGAGGATCGCGTACCACATGAAGTACTGGAACCGAACATAGTTCCGGAATCCCGTCACCAGCAGCACGAGCGCCGCCAGCGCGTTCAGGACGCTGATGACGATGATGCCGTTGGATGTCGCGCACCACGACCCCAGTGTGGTAAAGGCATGAATGTTGGTCGTTACACCGAGGGCAAGGAACGTCGGTGCGAGGGCCAGCGCCGCGAGGAGCCATCCGGACAGCGCCACCCACTGGAGGATCCACACGACGAAGAACGCGAATACGACCGTGAAGCCGAACCCGCCGCCGAACACCCGGCTTTGGAAGACGTAGTCACCCCCGGATCTGGGCAGTGCCGTCGCAAGCCACGCGTATGCAAGCGCGATGGGAAGCTCGAACAGCAGGGCAAAAACGATACCGAGGGTCAGGTTGGACCCCTGGAATGCCGTGGGCGCCCAGATGTAGGTCCAGGGGAAGATGACCCCCATCGTCAGGATGTTGTAGATGAACGCCGAGTAGGGCGACATCACGCGGACGAGTCCCGACGCCCGTCTCGTGAACACCTGGGGTGCGACCGCTTCCGCCATCCCCCCTCCTTCGGAAGTTTCCGTCGCCTCCGGCCTATCCGGAGGTGAACTGGTGGCCGACCACTTCCCCGCCCCTGATCGCCACAATCAGCCCTCGCAACACCCCCTCCCCGTACTCACTCCCCGGGTTGTAGGCCGGGGTCCGCCCGTAGGTCGTCATCCCCCGGGCCTCGTGGATGTGACCGTGGAGCCCCACGGTCGGCTGGTAGCGGGCGAGCGCGTCCGCGACCGCCTGCGATCCCGCTCCGTAGTAGACGGGCTGCCCGTTCTCGATGATGGGCGTCGGTGGCCACACGGAGGCGTCGAGCTTCAGGCACGTATCGAGGCCCGAGTCCAGCGGCGGGCAGTGGAAGTTGAACACGCACCGCGACGGGTCGGGCACCTCCGACATGAGCCTTTCGATGATGTCGGCGATCTGCTCGTCGGTGCGCTCCCGGGGAGTCTCCCAGGGCGTGGGGGTCGAGTACCCGACGGTCACGACCGTGTGCTCGTCGTCGAGTTCGACCGCCGCGTTCTCGCAGCGCACGACCCGGTCCAGGCCGGCATCGTCGAGCGCGGAAAGCACCTCGTCCGTATCGTCGTTGCCCCCGCAGAGGAACACCCGAACCCCGGTACCCTTCAGCCGCTCCTCAGCAAGGGCGATCCACTCGGTCAGGCGTTCCTTGGCGAGCACATCGAAGAGCTCGTCGATCCGTTCCTGGTTGCCCTCGTAGGTCCGGTACTCGTCCGGGTCCATTTCCTGCCAGTAGAACCCCAGCGTCTGGAGGGTCTTCTTGAAGTCCCTGAGCTGCTCCTCGCTCGTGACGTGATGGTTCTGCCCCTGCAGACGCGCCCGCCAGGTCCCGTCGCCGTCGCGCACAATCGGGATCAGCAGCTTGCCCATCAGGTCGCCTCCGAAGATGAGCGCGTCGACCTCGTAGAACCGGGCGGCGTTGAGGAACTTCCGGTAGGTGGGCTCCGAACCGTGGATGTCACTCGCGTAGAAGAGTCGCGTCGGCTCGGCGGTGGACTTGCCCTTGCGCGACCACAGCGGCATGCCTACAGCTCCTCCATCACCGGCGCGAGCTCCCCTACATCGCGGTACCACTTCTTCCGGTCACCGACCCGCGCCCGCATCCTCCAGCCGAGCGACTTCGGCTCGGCCTCGATCCGTGCGAGCGAGTCCGAGACCTGCTCGGCCACCCGCGCCTTCTCCTCGTCGGACAGCTGCGGGTACGAGGCGGCCATCTGCTCCACTTTCCTGAGGTTCATCGTGAGAGTGCGCCACCAGCCCCAGTCGCGAGCACACACGGCGGCAACGCGAGAGATGTTGATGGTCTCGCCATCGGTGTCACCGAGCGGGTGCTCGAGCAGGAGCATGATGGTATCGACGATGTCCTTCTCGTTGATCTCCACGATCTGCATCTTCTGCATGAGCATCTCTGCAAGCGGGATCGTGTAGGAGTCAACCTCGAGCCTGCCTGCGAACGGAATCGTGTGACAGAACTCAAGCTTGTCCAGGAACACATCGACATGCAGGTGAGTCTGAGGGTGGTCCAGGACCAGTCGCGATCCCTCCGACTCTACGTACACCATCTCGTCTTCCACGTAGCCCCTGGAGGCCAGCACCGCACGGATCTCACGGACCTGCTTGCCGTAACCCGCGAAATCGATGTCCGTATACTCGCGGCCAAGTGCGTCCTGCAGGTGGGCGAACCTCGGGCACCGGTGCTTGAACGCGATCGCACCCAGCACCCTTAGGATCACACCCTGTGCGCGAGCGTGGTCGATCAGGCGACCTGCTTCGGCCTCGAACTCGCCCCTATCCAATGGCCCCGACCTCCGACCTCACGAGCGGCTCGGCGCGCACGACCTCGATCCCCGCCGTGGTGAGCGGCTCGGTGAGCTCCGGATCGGCGTTGGCGTCGACGATCAGCCTGTCCACCCGTTCCAAGGGAGCGATCACGATGTCGGCGACGGTGCCGATCTTCGTCGCGTCGGCAACCACCGTGACCTCGCCCCGGGTCTGCTCGATCATGAGGCGCGCCACCTCCGCCTCGGCCTCCGTGGGCGTCGTCAGGCCGGACCGGAGGCTGATGCCTTCGACTCCGATGAACGAGCGCGTGGCGAAGACCTTTCGGAGGATCTCGGTCGCGAAGGCACCCACGGCCGAATAGGACGCCGAGCGGAGGTGTCCACCGATCAGAAGGAGATCGGCATCCCTCTCGGCAGCTTCGGTGGCGATCCCGACGTGGTTGGTCACGAACCGCACGCCGGCAACGTCCACATGTCGGAAGACCTGAAGAGTCGTGGTGCCGCCGTTCAAGAACACCGTGTCCCCCGGCCGTATGAACGAGGCCGCCGACCGGCCGATGGCTCGCTTGGCCTCGGGGTTCGCGGCGGCGGCTTCCCCATAACGAGGCTCACGACGCATTCGGAGCGATCGGACCGCACCCCCGTGTGTGCGCTCCAGCATTCCGCGTCGCTCGAGAAACTCAAGATCTCGGCGCACCGTCACCTCAGAGACGCCGAAGAGCTCCGAAAGGAAGGAAACGCGCACGACCTGGTGATCGCGAAGGAGCTCCTCGATCCGCCGGTAGCGCTCGGCAGGCAGTGGCTGCTCCACCTGTCCCCCTGTGGTCCTCCTTGCAGCACGACCGCGCCCAAGAAGGGCGATGTGCGAGTTTGTTCCCTTCCGATCGAGAACGCAAGGGGGTCTACACAGCCGAAACCAGCCTTCGACCTCGCCGGGCGCTCGGGATCCCATCGTGCTGCGGTGGGCGCGCCGAGTCGGCGCGCCCACCGCCGGGCGTCAGCCCTCGAGCTTCCGAATGTCAGCCCTCGAGCTTGAAGATGAAGTCGTACTCGGTGCCGCCGCTTCGGGCCACGAGCTTCATCTGGCCCCGGGCGTCCCTGTAGGCCCCTGTCCCGCCGGTCACCGCCAGCGTCGAGCTCGACGTGTCGTAGAAGGGACCCTCGACCGTGATGGACCCCCGATCGAGGATCGTGACCCAACGGCACTCCCAGCTCCCGGCCGCGGGGTCGATCCGAATGCACTCCCCCTGGTCGGTGCCGACCTTCGCGGTGTCCGTCGCGTCGTACACGTCGTTGTGGAACGTGAGCAGGTCGCCGGTCGAGTCGCCGGCCGCCCCCGTGTCGACGACGGTGTCGGTCGTGGCGTGCTCGATCACGTGGATCTTGTTCTTGCCCTGCGCCGACGATACCGAGACGAGCGAGACCGTGATGGCCACGCCGGCGACCAGGACCGCGGCGACGAGCGGCATCCAACGCTTGCGCATGATCCTCCCCCCCTGCGTTCGGGATGCCGCGGAGTCTGACCCGGTCGCCGCTCTCGTGCAAATCGGGAGGCGTCTGCCCCCGATCTCACGACGAAAGTTTGGACAGGAACTCGTCGAGCGAGGGCGCCACCCGGTAGGTGGGCTCGAGCCTCGATTCGAGCGCCTCGATCGTCTTGTAGCCGTTGCCGGTGATGAGCGCGACGGTCTCCTCGTCGGGCCCGATCACCCCGCGCTCACGGAGTCGCCTCAAGACGGCGATGGTGACCCCGCCTGCGGTCTCGGTGAACACGCCTTCCGTCTCGGCGAGCAGGCGGATCCCCTCGACCACCTCGTCCTCGGTGCAGGCGTCGATCGCTCCGCCGGTCTGGTTCGCGATCCGGATGGCGAAGTAGCCGTCGGCGGGGTTGCCGATGGCGAGCGAGCGCGCGATCGTGCTCGGCTTCACGGGCCGTACGTCCTCGGTCCCGGCGGCGAACGCCTGCGCGACCGGCGAGCACCCCTCCGGCTGCGCCCCGCTGATCCGGTAGGGGCGGTCCTCGACCGCTCCGATCGCGATCAGCTCGCGGAAGGCCCGGTGGACCTTGGTGAACAGCGCGCCCGAGGCAATCGGCACCACGACGTGGTCGGGGAGCCGCCACCCGAGCTGCTCGGCGACCTCGAACCCGAGCGTCTTGGACCCTTGCGTGTAGTACGGACGCATGTTCACGTTCACGAACGCCCACGGCAAGGCCTCGGCCACCTCCGAGCAGAGACGGTTCACGTCGTCGTAGCTGCCGCGGACGGCGACGACCTTCGCGCCGCAGGCCTCGGTCGCGAGCAGCTTGGCGACCTCGAGGTCGTCCGGGCAGAACACGTAGGCCGGCATCCCGACCTTGGCCGCGTGGGCCGCCGTCGCGTTGGCGAGGTTGCCCGTCGATGCGCAGCTGATCGCCTCGAACCCGAATGCCCGGGCCACCGTGATCGCGACCGAGACCACCCGGTCCTTGAACGAGTTCGACGGGTTGCCCGAGTCGTCCTTGATCCACAGCCGCTCGATCCCGAGACGCTCGCCCAGGCGCTCGGCCCGGCGCAGCGGCGTGAACCCGGCGCCGAGGTCCACGCGCTCGACCCCGGGACCGCCCGGCAGCAGCATCTCGTAGCGCCAGAGCGACGCCGGACCGGCCTCGACGTGCTTGCGGAAGTCCACGCCGTCGATCGCCGCGAGGTCGTACCAGGGCTCGAGCGGCCCGAAGCACTCCTCGCAGATCGTGAGCGGCTCCACCGGGTAGCGGGCGCCGCACTCCCGGCACTCGAGGGCCTGAGGGTTGGTGAGCCGGCTCACCAGGTGATCGCTCCCTTGGATGCGGAGCCGACCGTCCGCGCGTACTTGGCGAGCGCGCCAAAGGTGTATCGCGGGGCCGGCTGCGTCCAGGCCTCGCGCCGGCGGGCCAGCTCAGACTCGTCGACCAGCAGGTCGATCCTGCGGTTCGCGGCGTCGATCAGGATCTCGTCGCCGTCCCGCACGAGCGCGATCGGCCCAGCGACGAAGGCCTCCGGCGCCACGTGGCCGACCGAGTAGCCCTTGGTCGCCCCGCTGAACCGCCCGTCGGTGACGAGGGCGACGTCGGCGCTCAGGCCGGCCCCGGCGACGGCGGCCGTCACCGCGAGCATCTCCGGCATGCCCGGCGAGCCCTTCGGTCCCTCGTAGCGGATCACGATCACGTCGCCGGCCCGGATCCGGCCGGAGGTGAGCGCGTCGAACGCTTCCTGCTCCGAGTCGAACGGGCGGGCGCGCCCGCGGAACTC
>Ga0070741_10008954_pt1 | contig 19767 bp, 16 predicted proteins | sample Coa_R1_4_FD_66440 | JGI IMG/M metagenome (GOLD analysis project Ga0070741, IMG submission 66440) | Surface soil microbial communities from Centralia Pennsylvania, which are recovering from an underground coalmine fire - Coalmine... | ecosystem: Environmental > Terrestrial > Soil > Unclassified ...
GAACAGGCGGCGGCGATGATGCTCAAGGGCATGACCGTGCGCTATCTGCTGCGGCGGACCTTCAAGGTGGAGAAGGGCACAACCCTGCTGCTGCATGCCGCGGCGGGCGGCATCGGGTTGATCGCCTCGCAATGGGCGCACCATCTCGGCGCGACGGTGATCGGCACCGTCGGTTCAAAGGAAAAGGCCGAACTGGCCAAAGCCCACGGCTGCGATCACGTGATCCTTTACCGCGAGGAGGATTTTGTCGCCCGCGTCAAGGAGATCACCGCCGGCAAGCTCTGCGATGTGGTCTACGACGGCGTCGGCAAGGCCACCTTTCCCGCCTCGCTCGATTGCCTGCACCCCCTCGGAATGTTCGTAAGCTTCGGTAACGCGTCGGGGCCGATCGAGGCTTTCAATCCGTCGATCCTGCAGCAGAAAGGCTCGCTGTTCATGACGCGGCCGACGCTGGTGCATTACACGGCGACGCGCGAGGACCTGCTGGCCTGCGCCAACGATCTTTTCGACGTGGTGAAAAGCGGGGCCGTCAAGATTCCGGTGAATCAGAAATATCCGCTCAAAGAGGCCGCGCGCGCGCATCGCGAGCTGGAAGGCCGCGCGACGACGGGGGCGTCGATCCTCATTCCTTAGCCCGCGGATTGCAGCAGAGTTGCCAACCGCGCGAAGACGGCGTGGTTTTCCGATGGGACAGCCATGCGCGGGAGCGTCACCACCTCGATCAGGTCGGCGAAGCGGCCGATCGTCGCCGCGGTCTCGTCGAGCGGCGCCGCGCTCCCCGGCGTTTCGCTGAGGACCACCGCAAGCGTCGTCAGATTTCGCCGCGCCAACACGTTGAGCGCAGTCAGCGTGTGGCTGATTGTGCCCACATAGCTTCCTGCCACCAACAGCAGCGGCAGCCGCAGCGCCGAAATCCAATCGAGCACGGTATGGCGGTCGTCGAGCGGGACCATGATGCCGCCGACTCCCTCGATCAACAGCGTCTCGTGAGATTCCATTGCCTCGCGGCAAAAGTCGACGAGCGACCGGAAATCGATGCCGCGATTTTCACGGCGCGCCGCCATGTCCGGCGACAGCGGCGTGGAAAAGCGCCAAGGCGAGATGCGTGCGATTTGGTCGGCCGTAGCCGGGCGCTTCATTGCCGCCAGCAGCAGGCCGGGATCGCTTTGCTCCGCTGCCGCCAAATCGTAACCGCTCACGACCGGCTTGATGGCGGTCGCTTCCTGCCCTGTGGCGCGCAAATGGCGGACGAGACCGGCGGTGACGAAAGTCTTGCCGATATCGGTTCCCGTAGCGGTGACAAAAACGGCGGGCACGGGTCAGTTTTCCATGATCCGTGTGCGCACGGTCTGCGCCAGCCGCGCGATCTCCTCGTCCGGATGCGCGGCGCTGAAAGTGAAACGTAGGCGCGCGGTTCCCTTCGGCACGGTCGGCGGACGGATGGCAACGGCCAAGAATCCTTCGTCCTGCAGGAGGCGCGACGCTTCGAGCGCGCGTTCGGCGTCGCCGACGATCAGGGGAACGATGGTACTCGCCGCGTCGGGCAGGCCGCAGGCGCGGGTGAAGGCTTTGGCCTTGGCGAGGGGGCGCGCGATCAACTCCGCTTCGGTTTCGATCACGTCGATCGCGGCGATGGCGGCTGCCGCCGCAGCGGGTGGCAGGCCGGTGGAATAAATGAAGCTGCGCGCGCGATTGCGAATGAGATCGATCACCGGACTCGATGCACAAAGATAGCCGCCATAGGCTCCGATCGCCTTCGATAACGTGCCCATCTGCAAGGGAACGTCAATTTTGCCGCCGTCCGCGAAACTCGAACCACGGCCGCCGCCGAGGACGCCGATGCCGTGGGCATCGTCGGAGATCAGCCAGGCATCGAAACGGCGGCCAAGCTCCGTCAATTCCCGCAGCGGGGCGAGATCGCCGTCCATGGAGAAAACGCCGTCGGTCGCGATCATCGCATGCGCGTGCTGCGGGCGATGCTGGGCCAGCAGGGCTTCGGCATGGGCGACGTCGTTATGGCGGAAACTCAGCACCTTGCCGCGGGTGAGCCGGGCCCCGGCCCAAAGACATGCATGGGCCAGCTCGTCGATGACGACGAGATCGTCGCGGCCGATCAGCGCCGGAATGATGCCGGCATTGGCAAGATAGCCGGAGCCGAAGACGCAGGCTGCCTCGGTCTCTTTCAGCCGCGCCAGCCGCGCCTCCAATTCGGTCAACAGCGGATGATTGCCGGTGACCAAGCGCGAGGCGCCGGCGCCCGTGCCATAACGTTCCACGGCTGCGATGGCCGCCCGCTTGACCGCCGGATGGTGCGTCAGATTGAGGTAGTCGTTGCAGCAAAAGGAGAGCAACCGGCGGCCGTCGCGCTTGAGCCAAAGGCCGTCCTCGCGCGCGGTTTCCGCAAGCGCGCGGCGCAGATGCGCCCGCTCCAGTTCGGCGAGCTTGTCGCCGGCGAATTGATCGAGAGAGGATATGGCGGTCATGACGGGAGAATGCAAAATCTCGGATAAAAGGGATATCACGGTCGCGGTCTGAATCGGAAACGGCGCATGAAGAGCAAGCGCGGCGGCGGAAGGCAATCGGCCGAATGGTTCGAGGCGGGGATGCCCCATGTCTGGCTGCCTTATTCGCAGATGAAGACAGCGAAGGCGTCGTTGCCGGCGGTCCGCACGCAGGGCAGCCGCATCGTGCTGGCCGATGGGCGCGAGCTGATCGACGGCGTCGCCTCCTGGTGGACCGCCTGCCACGGCTATAACCACCCGCATATCCGCGCCGCCCTGGAACGGCAGCTCGCGCTCATGCCGCACGTGATGTTCGGCGGCTTGGTGCATGAGCCGGCGTTGACGCTGGCGCGCCGCCTGGCAGCGCTGCTGCCGGGCGATCTGGACCGCGTATTCTTTTCCGAATCCGGCTCGGTCGCCGTCGAGATCGCGCTGAAAATGGCGTTGCAGTATTGGCGCAACCGCGGCTTTCGCGGACGCAGCAGATTTATCTGCTTTCGCGGCGGTTATCATGGTGATACCGCGGGCGCCATGGCGGTTTCCGATCTCGAAGAAGGCATGCACGCCGCCTTTCGCGATATGCTGCCGGAGCATTTCATTCTCGATCTGCCGGGCACCGAGTCGAGCATAGCGACATTCGAAGGCGTGCTTGAAGGTTACGCCGATGAAATCGCAGCGATCGTCGTCGAGCCGCTGGCGCAGGGCGCGGGTGGGATGAAATTCCATGACCCGGCGGTGCTCACCCGGCTGCGCCAAGCCGCCGACCGCTACGAAGTGCTTTTGATCTTCGATGAGATTTTCACCGGTTTCGGCCGCACCGGTACGCTCTTCGCCTGCGAAGCAGCGGGCGTGGTGCCCGACATCGTCACGCTGTCCAAGGCCCTGACCGGGGGCACGCTGCCGCTCGCGGCGACGGTCGCGCGGCGCGAAATATTCGAAGCCTTCTGGTCGGACGATCCGAAAGCGGCGCTGATGCACGGGCCGACTTACATGGCCAATGCGCTGGCCTGCGCCGCCGCCAACGCCTCGCTCGATCTGTTCGAGAGCGAGCCGCGCCTCGAGCAAGTGGCCGCGATCTCCACCGCGATGTCGGCGGAGCTGGAACCATGCCGCGGCATGCCTGGAGTCAAAGATGTGCGGGTTCTCGGCGCCATCGGCGTGGTCGAGCTCGATCGCATCGACGACATTGGCGCCCTGCGCGCGCGCTTCGTGGAGGAGGGGGCCTTCATCCGGCCTTTCGGCAATGTGATCTACCTGACCCCCGCATTCACCATCGCCGCGGATGAACTTGCCCTTCTGACAAACGTTATCGGCAAGGTGATCGCATCATGATCCGAAAACTGAAATCCGGCGGATACCGTCTCTATTCGCGCAAGAAAAACCCGAAAACCGGGAAACGGCGGAACCTGGGCACTTTTCGCACCCGCAAGGCCGCCGAGCGGCACGAGCGGGAAGTGCAATATTTCAAGCGTCATTAGCTGGCTCGCGTCGTGCGACAGCTAAAAAGCCGCTAAGGTGCTTTCGGCACCAGGCTAAATGGGGGGCGAAGTATGGCGGAGCCGGTAACGAGGGTCGTTCTTCGCGTCGTGGCACGCGAGAGCACGGTAGACCAACTCAAGCCGGTCTTATTGGAGCTCGCCAAACAATCGCGCGCCGAAGAGGGTTGCAACGGCTACAAGGTGTTCCAGAGCAAAAGCGAGCCGCTCGAATTCGTGCTCTACGAATCCTGGGCCACGCAGGAAGCGCTCGACCGGCATTTGACCAGGCCGCATGTGCAAACGGCGCTGGCGCAGGGCGTACCGCTGCTGGCCGAGCCGCCAGACCGCCGCGTGTACACGACGATCGACTGATCAAAACCCGACGACGGTGCCGTGCAGGTCGTATTCGCCGGCGCGCTCGATTTTTGCCGTAACGATGTCGCCGACGCGCAAAGGGCGCCGGCTCGCCACATAAGTCGCCCCGTCGATCTCCGGGGCGTCGCCCTTGGTGCGCCCCTTGGCGACGCATAGCGCGCGGTCGGTAAAAGTGGGAACCGGTTTTGCGTCCGACCGCGCGCTCGCCTTGTGGCTTTGCGCGCTTTCCGGGCGGCCGACCGGTGCTCCCTCGGACCGAAAGCGCGCCGGCCCGACGTCGTCGATAATGACCTGCTGCCGGGTGCCGACTTTGCGTCTGAGACGCTTGGCTGAAATCGCCTGCTGGCGCTGCATGAAGCGATGCCAGCGCTCTTCCTTGACCGCCTCCGGCACCGCTTCGCCGAGATCGTTGGCGACGGCGCCTTTCACCGGCTCGTAACGGAAGCAGCCGACGCGATCGAGCGAGGCTTCATTGAGCCAGTTGAGGAGGAATTCGAAATCCTGCTCCGTTTCCCCGGGAAAGCCGACGATGAAAGTGGAGCGGATGGTGAGCTGCGGACAGGTCTCGCGCCAGCGCGCGATGCGTTCCAGCGTCTTCTCCTGCGCCGCCGGCCGCTTCATGCATTTGAGCACGGCGGGACTCGCATGCTGGAACGGGATGTCGAGATAGGGCAGCACCTTTCCGTCCGCCATCAGCCCGATCACTTCGTCCACGTGCGGATAAGGATAGACGTAATGCAGGCGCACCCAGGCGCCGAATTCACCGAGCTCGCGGACCAGATCGAGAAATTTTGCCCGCACCGCGCGGTCCTGCCAGGCGCTTGCCGCGTATTTCAGATCGACGCCATAGGCCGAGGTGTCCTGGGAAATCACCAGGAGTTCCTTCACGCCGGCTTTCACCAAACGTTCGGCTTCGCGCAGCACATCGGCGGCAGGGCGCGAGACGAGATCGCCGCGCAATTTCGGGATGATGCAGAAGGTGCAGCGATTGTTGCAACCCTCTGAAATCTTGAGATAAGCGTAATGCCGCGGCGTCAGCTTGATGCCTTCCGGCGGCACCAGATCGAGGAAGGGATCGTGCTTCGGCGGCGCGGCGCGGTGCACCGCTTCCATGACGCTTTCATATTGCTGCGGGCCGGTGACGGCGAGCACGGACGGGTAGCGGTCGGTGATACTTTCCGGCTCCGCGCCCATGCAGCCCGTGACGATCACCTTGCCGTTCTGCGCCAACGCCTCGCCGATTGACGCCAGCGATTCCGCCTTGGCGCTGTCGAGAAAACCGCAGGTGTTCACCACCACGACGTCAGCACCTTCGTGCCGGCGCGACAGCTCATAGCCTTCGGCGCGCAGCCGCGTGACGATGCGTTCGGAATCGACCAGCGCCTTGGGGCAGCCGAGGGAAACGAAGCTGACCTTCGGTGCCGGGGCGGCATCCGTGCCGGGCTTTTCTACGTGCATCGAGAGGAGCTAGCCGTGCTCAAGGGCAAGATCAAGGCTGACGGAACTATTCGGCTCGGTTAGGCTTCGCTGGGAAGCGGAGGTGTTCGTGCGCCCCTTGGCCGTTTTAGCCCTCATCCTGTCATTCGCCGCCACGACCGCAGCGGAAGCCGCGGATGGTCCCCGGTTGCGCACGGCCTCCCGGGTTGCCGCGGTTATGCCGCTGCCGCCGCGCAGCGTCGAAGCCGAGTGGACGGCCTGGGCGCAGCAGGCCTGTTGGCGGCCCTGCGCCGCAAGTTGCGGCCCGCCACTGCCGGCCTGCCTTGCGGTCGCTTCTTTCAATGAATGCCTCGCGGCGCACGACGCCTGTCATCGCGCTTGCCAGGTGCAGTGCCGGCCTTATGGCGGGCCGTTGCTACCGCTGGAGTGAGCGCGGTCGCAAAAATCCCGAATGTGGCGGAAGGGGAGGGATTCGAACCCCCGAGGGGCTTGCACCCCTGGCGGTTTTCAAGACCGCTGCCTTAAACCACTCGGCCACCCTTCCAAGCCACGGACGATGCGAGCTTTTTACAGCAAATGCGGCAAGGAGGCAGCACATCTTGCATGGCAATGCCTAAATGCGTGTTTCCGGTGCGCGCTCAATTCGGCCAAGCGCAATGTCGTGGCCGCATGGCCGAAAACGCAAGGCTTTTCGCATCGGTGGCGCGTATTACCGCCGCGCCATCAAGAGCTCGATTGATTTTTTGACCCGGTTGCGAGAAAAGAAGCCGACAAGAATGAGGCAAGACCTTGGGAGGTAAGGCCCCGATCGCGAACAAATGCGGCGAGTGGCTTTAGGAGCATCCAAAGCAGATTGAAGAAGAGAAACGCGGCGAGAGGGTTGCGAAGCGCTCTCGTTGGGGCGTCGTGTGTCGGGATGGCTGCGGTTTGGTCGCAGCCGCCCATGGATCAGCAAGGCAGGGGATCGAGAAGTCATGGACGGTTTCATTGGGGAAGCAGCCTATATGGCGAGCTCGGCCGGAGAGGCCCTGGCCATCCTGCTGGAGTGGCATCGTCTCGGCTTTCTCTTCCTTGGCTGCATCATGGGGTTGGTGCTCGGCATCGTGCCCGGCATCGGCGGTCTCGCCGGCACCGCGATGCTGCTGCCCTTCACCTATGCCATGGATCCCTATAGCGCCTTCGCGCTCCTGCTCGGCTTGGGAGCGACGACGGCGACCGGAGACCCGATCCCCGCGGTGCTGTTCGGTATTCCCGGAGGCGCCGCCTCGGCGGCCACGGTGCTCGACGGCTATCCGATGGCCAAGCGCGGCGAGGCCGGACGCGCGCTCAGCGCCGCGTATATGTCGTCGCTGATGGGCGGCGTGTTCGGCGCCATGCTCATGGCGCTGACGATCCCCATTCTGCGACCCGTCATGCTGAACCTCGGCTCGCCGGAATTGCTCGGCTTTTCCGTGCTCGGAATATCGATGGTCGCCATCCTTTCCGGAAACTCGCCGCTGCGCGGACTGACGGGCGGCTGCGCCGGCGTGATGCTGGCGATGATCGGCTCGGATCCGCAGACCGGAACGCTGCGCTGGACCTTCGATAACCTTTATCTGTGGGACGGGCTGCCGTTGACGCCGGTGCTGCTCGGGCTTTTCGCGCTGCCCGAGCTTTGCGATCTTTTGATCACGCGGCTCGCCATCGTTTCCAGCGGCAAGGCCACCGACGTCTACAAAGGCCAATGGCAGGGCGTGAAGGATTGCTTTGAGAATTGGTGGCTCATCCTGCGCTGTTCGTGGATCGGCGGCGGCATCGGCTCGATTCCCGGCATCGGCGCTTCGGTCATCGACTGGCTTGCTTATGGCCATGCATTGAAAACCGAGAAGGGCGCGTCGCAGACCTTCGGCAAAGGCGACGTGCGCGGCGTGATCGCTTCGGAAAGCTCAAATAACGCGAAGGAGGGCGGCGCTCTTGTTCCGACCGTCGCCTTCGGCGTTCCCGGCAGCGCCGGCATGGCGATCCTGCTCGGCGCCTTCCTGATGCATGGCCTGGTCCCCGGACCCGACATGCTGGGGAAGAACCTGAAGGTCACTTACGCGATGGTCTGGTCGGTGGCGCTTGCCAATATTCTCGGCGCCGGGGCCTGCTATGCGTTCAGCCCGCAATTCGCCAAGCTGGCGACGATGCGTTACACGCTGATCCTGCCGGGCGTGCTTGGCATCGTTTACATCGGCGCCTTCGAAGCGTCGCGCGACTGGGGCGATCTCTACAGCCTGCTGTTCTTCGGCGCCGTCGGCTGGGTGATGAAGCAGTTCAAATGGCCGCGCCCGCCGCTCGTTCTAGGCTTTGTTCTCGGCGACCACATCGAACGCTACATGTTCATCTCCATCGAGCGTTACGGGCTGACTTGGCTGGCGCGTCCAGTCGTGGCGGCGCTGTTCCTGATGGCGATTTTCGGCATGGTGCGGCCGTTGCTTCAGGACATCCGTATCCATGGCGGCGTGCGCAAAATGCTGAGTGGCTTCCAAACGCCGCGATTCCATCCGTCTCAGCTTTTCACGATATTCGTCATCGCCATCATATTGGTGTCGCTCTTCGGCACTCTCGATTGGGGCTTCAAAGCCAAGATCGTGCCCGTGATCGTCGGCCTGCTGGCCTTGGCCGCAAGTTCGCTGAGTTTGTTCGATCAAATGTGCCGCAAGCCGACCGATAAAGGGGCGACCGGCGAGAGTCTCGGCGAGCATATGAAGCACGAGGTCGAAGAAAAGATCCACATGGACATGACGTCGGACACCGCGCATCTCGGCGTGGAGACGATCATCCGGCGCGCCCTGCTGTTCTTCGGATACCTGATCGGCTTTATGATCTCGATGTGGCTGATCGGACTGATTCCCACCGCTTTCTTCTTCGTGATCATCTTTATGCGGACGGAGGGACCGGAGCCCTGGCGCATCGTGCTGCCCTATGCGATCACGGTTGTGCTCTTCATCTATGCCGTGTTCGATCAGGTGATGTCGGTGCCTTGGCCGCAGACTCTGATCGGCCAGTTGATACCCGCACTGAAGATCATTCCGACCGTCTGAGCGGCCGCGCCAAACAGCGAAAGGTCCTCGGCACCGCGCTCCGGTAGCCGAGGACCTTTTATCCACGATCCATTTACCACAATCGCCTTGCCAAGTTTTCGCCGTAAGCTTGGCGCGTTATGGTTAAACGCGATCGGGGCGGGTCCGACCGTTTCGTGGGCCTGCGATGTGAAAGCGGCGATCCGGCCGGAAGGCCCGGGGGGAATTGGGGCGTATGGGGTATTCGTTGCAGGGGGAGGGAGTCGCGTGCGGCGTGCGCATCGCCGTGCTGGCGCTTTGCGGTCTCACGCTCGCCCAGTGTTCCAGCAGCTATTCGAAATATGGCGTCTCTCCCAGTGCGCGCGTGGTCGCCGACGGTGAGCCCGTGCCGAAAGGCGGCGGCGTCTATCGCGTCGGCAAGCCCTATGTGATTGCCGGACGCACTTACGTGCCGCAGGAAGACAAGCATTACCATGCGGAAGGCGTGGCGTCGTGGTATGGCGACGATTTCCACGGCCGGCTCACGGCCAATGGCGAAGTCTTCGACATGAATTCCATCTCCGCCGCACATCCGACGCTGCCGATGCCGAGCTATGTGCGTGTCACCAATCTCACGAACGGGCGCTCCCTCGTCGTGCGCGTCAACGACCGCGGGCCTTACGCCAACGATCGTGTCATCGACGTGTCGGTGAAGGCGGCCAAACTGCTTGGCTTTTACGACCGCGGATTGACGCGGGTCAGCGTCGAATATGTCGGTCCGGCGCCGCTCGAAGGCTCCGACGATCGTCAATTGGTCGCGACCTTGCGCCAAGGCGGTCCGGCACCGGCACCGTCGCTGGTACGGGTCGCGGCGGCGCAGCCGTTCTTGCCGCAAGCGCCCAAGGAAACGGCGACCAATCCGCCCTCGCGCCGGCTGGCATTGACCGAAGCGGACATGCCCCCGGCGGCGAAAACGAAATACGCGGCCGCGCAGCCGCCGCGGCAGCGTGACATCGAAGTCGCTAATTTGCCGGAAATCGGCTCGACATCCGGCGCCGCTGCCGCCTCTCCGGCGATCTCGGTTGGCGGCGGCTCCGCTGTTTCGGGCTTTGCACCGACCGGCTATGATGCGCCCGCTGCATTCTTGAGCGGCCGCGGTCTCTATTGACGGCAACCCCCTTAGATCACTCAAGAATCGCGGCCCGCAACGTGTCGCCTTGAAGGAGGGCGCCGAACCATGCCCGTTGCATGGATGCCCCATTTTTGCCGGAAAGCCGCAGCCTGCAGCGAGGCGCTATTTCAGCCGCGGCGGCGCGCGCTCGCGGCGACCGCGGCATTCGCTTTGGCGGTGGCGTGGCCGGCTTTGGCGCAGCAAAAGCAGGAGGGCGGCTTCCAGGCCACGGTTCCGCACGCCATTCTGATCGAAGCGCGCAGCGGCAGCGTGCTCTTCGAGCACAATGCGGACGATCTGGTCTTCCCGGCGAGCCTGGCCAAGCTGATGACGGCGGACGTCGTCTTCGATCAACTGAAATCCGGCAAGATCACCATGGAAGACCTCGCGGTGGTCAGCGAACATGCCTGGCGTACCGGCGGCGCGCCGTCGCATACCTCGAGCATGTTCGCCGCGATCAACAGCAAGGTTCCGGTCGGCGATCTGTTGCGCGGGCTTATTGTCGAGTCCGGCAACGACGCCGCCATTGCTTTGGCGGAGGCGCTCGCCGGAAGCGAGTCCGCCTTCGGCGTGATGATGACGAAACACGCGCGCGAAATCGGTTTGGCGAAATCGGTCTTCACCAATCCGACGGGGCTGCCCACCCCGGACACCAAAGTCACCGCCCGCGAATTGGGAAAACTTGCCCGGCACATCATCCTGACTTACCCGGAATACTACAAGATTTTCGGCGAACGCGATTACACTTGGAACAAGATCCACCAGTACAACCGCAACCCGCTGCTCGCCTGGGGCGCCGACGGCCTGAAGACCGGCTACACCAAAGAATCGGGCTACGGCATCGTCGGCTCCGCCGAGCAAAACGGCTTGCGGCTGATCGTCGTGGTGATGGGGGCAAAATCCGAGAAGGAGCGCGCCGACGAAGCGCGCAAACTTCTCGAATGGGGGTTTCGCAGTTTCGAATCCCGGGTCCTGTTTGCCGAAGGGCAGACGGTCGGCGCCGCCAAGGTCTTCGGCGGCGAAAAAAGCTACGTGCCGCTGATCGGCCCCGGGCCGATTAGCCTCATGGTGCCGCGCAACGCCAATGAACGCATCGTCGCGCGCGTGACTTATCACGGTCCGATACCGGCGCCGGTCAAAGAGGGCCAACCCGTCGGCGAGCTGAGGGTGTGGCGCGGCGAGACGCTCGCGCTCGAAGTGCCTTTGCACACCGCGGAAGCGGTCGACCAAGGCACCTTGTCGCAACGCGCGGTCGACGCCGTGACAGAATCCATGATCACGTTATTCCGCGCCGGCGCCGAGCGCCTATAAAGCATGACGAGACACCAGATGCGCGGACGTTTCATCACCTTCGAAGGCGGCGAAGGATCGGGCAAGTCGAGTCATGCGGCCATGCTGGCGGAACATCTCAAGGCCAAGGGCATCGACGTATTGTTGACGCGCGAGCCGGGCGGTTCGCCGGGCGCGGAAATCATCCGGCACATCATTCTTTCCGGCGCGGCCAAGCCCCTTGGCGCGGAAACCGAGACGATCCTCTTTGCTTCGGCGCGCGACGATCACTTGCAGACCAGCATCCGGCCGGCGTTGGCGCGCGGCACCTGGGTGATTTCCGACCGTTTTGCCGATTCCACGCGCGTCTATCAGGGCGTGGTCGGCGAGGTCGATCAACGGCTGATCGACGGGCTTGAGCGGATCACGGTTCGCGACACCCGGCCCGACCTGACCTTTGTGCTCGACGTGCCGGCGGAACTGGGCATGGCGCGGGCCTTGAAGCGCCGGGCCGGCGAGGGCGCCGACCGCTTTGAAAGTGAGGCGCTTGAATATCACGAGAAACTGCGCGCCGCGTACCGCGATCTCGTGGCACGCGAGCCGCAACGCTGCGTGCTGATCGATTCGACGCTGCCGCGCGAGCAGGTCGCCGCCCAGATCTGGCAGACCGTGCAAAGCAGGCTCGATCCGGCGGCGCTGCTTGACGTCGGAAAAATCGCGCCATGACGGCGGACGGCGACGAATTCGAAATGCCCCCGCCGCGGGCGACCCCGCGATTGTTCGGCCATGCCGAGGCGGAGCGCGCGCTGCTCGACGGTTATCGCAGCGGCCGCATGCCCCATGCCTGGCTGATCTGCGGCCCGCGCGGCATCGGCAAGGCAACGCTCGCCTATCGCGCCGCGCGCTTTGTCCTCGCCCATCCCGATGCTGCGGCGCCTGCGGTGCAAGCGGCGTCGTCGCTGGCCATCGATCCGGACCACGCCGTCGCGCGGCGCGTCGCCGCACAAGGACAGAACGATCTGCTCGTCCTCGAACGCACCGTCGGCGACCGCGGCAAGCTGCGCCAGGACATCGCGGCGGACGACGTCCGGCGCTCGGTCGGTTTCTTCGGTTCAAGCGCGGGGGCGGGCGGCTGGCGGATCGCCATTGTCGATTCCGTCGACGAGCTGAACGCCGCCGGCGCCAATGCCTTGCTCAAAATTCTGGAGGAGCCGCCGGAGCGCGCGCTGCTCTTGCTCGTCAGCCATGCGCCGGGCCGCATCTTGGCGACGATCCGCTCGCGCTGCCGCGTGCTGAATTTGCGGCCCTTGGCGCCGGCCGACGTGGCGCGGGCGGCGGCGCATGTGCTGGAGCGCGAGCCGACCGATGCGGAAATCGTCGAAGCGGCAGAGTTGGCCGAAGGCAGCGTGGCGCGCGCCCTCGGCATGCTCCAAGGCGACGTCCTCGCCATCCGCGACCAAGTCATCGCGCTTCTCGACCGGCTCCCCGACACCGATCCCGAAGCCCTGCACGCGCTCGGCGACTCCATTGCCGGCACCGACCCGCAGCCGCTGGAGGCGTTTCGCGACAGCATCGAGGGCTGGCTTTCGGCGCGCCTGCGCAAGGGCACGCTGGCGCCTTCGCAAATGGACCGCCTCGCCGAGACATGGCAGCAGATAGGCCGGGCCACCGCCGAGGCCGAAATTTTCAATCTGGACCGCAAGCCGCTGGTATTTTCCATTTTCGGCCATCTCGCCGACGCGGCTCGCGGCTGAGCCTCTGCCGGAGACGTTGATGAACATGCCGTTGCTTGAACATGCGGTCGCTTGTCACCAGCGGGGCGAGCTGGTGCAGGCCGAGCAACTCTATTCGCAAGTGCTGCAATCCGAGCCCCAGCAGTTCGATGCCTTGCATATGCTCGGCGTCATCCGGCTGGGGCAGGGGCGGCACGAGGAGGCCCTGCAACTCATCGGTGACGCTTTGAAGGCCAATCCGGAATCGGCGCGCGCCCACGCCAATTACGCGCGCGCGCTGGTCGCGGCAAATCGCCATGAAGAAGCGCTGGCGAGCTTCAACCGCGCGCTGGCGATCAAGCGCGATTATCCGGAGGCGTTGCGCGGGCGCGGCAGCGTCTTTCTCCATATGGGACGTTACGCGGAAGCGATCACCAGTTGCGACGAGGCGCTGGGATTGCGGCCGGACTATACCGACGCGCTGGTCGATGGCGGCAATGCCATGGCGGCGCTGAAAATCTATCCGGAGGCGCTGGCCTGCTTCAACCAGGCGCTGACGATCGATCGCAACTATGCCGAGGCTTGGCAAAGCCGTGGCAATGTGCTGCTGGAGTTGAAGCGGCATCAGGAGGCGCTGACATCGTTCGACCGCGCGCTGGCCGTGCGTCCGGATTTTGCCGAGGCCTTCTATGGCCGCGGTCAGGTCTTGCAGGCTCTCGCCCGGCATTCCGAGGCGCTGTCGAGCTACGACCGCGCGCTGGCGCTGAAACCGGACTTTGCCGAAGCGTTGAACAACCGCGGCACCGTGCTGCGGGAAGTCAAGCAGCATCAGGACGCGCTTGCCTCCTATGACCGCGCATTGGCGCTGCGCCCGAACTTTGCGGAGGCGCTCAACAACCGCGGCAACGTGCTCAACGCATTGGACCGGCATGAAGAGGCCTTGGCGAGCTACGATCGCGCGCTGGCGCTCAAGCCGGATTTTGCGGAAGCGCATTATAATCGCGGCGATGCGCTTGCGCGGCTGGAGCGCCACACGGAGGCATTGGCGAGCTACGACCGCGCACTGGCCCTCAATCCGGACTATGCCGATGCCATAAACAATCGCGGCACCGCGCTCCAGGCGCTCGGCCGCTTCGACGAGGCGCTGGCGTCGTTTGAGCGGGCCGTTGCTGTCGCGCCGGATCACGCCAAGGCGCACTGGAACATCGCGGCGGACCGGCTTTCCGTCTGCGATTTCGCCCGCGGCTGGAAGGAATATGAGTGGCGCCGCGCCGTCCCCGAATACAATTTGAAGGCCCCGCCATTCGCCCAACCGGTCTGGAACGGCGAACACGTCGCCGGCGGGCTTCTGGTATGGGCCGAGCAAGGACTAGGCGACGAAATCCTTTATGCGGGCATGGTTCCCGATCTCGCCGGCCGGGCGGAGACGGTCATTCTGGAAGTCGATCCCAGGCTGGTGCCGCTGTTCCGCCGTTCCTTTCCCGGCGTGACGGTGACTGGACGCGGCACCGCGCGCAACGAAACCGGCATCAAAGCGCAGATCGGCATGGCCAGCCTCGGACCGTTTCTGCGGCCGACGCTCAAATCCTTTCCCTACCGCGAGCACGGCTATCTTTCGGCGGACGCCGAGAAGACTGCATCGTTGCGCGCGCGGCTCGCGCCGCAGGGCGAGCGCATCGTCGGGCTATCCTGGATCAGCAAGAATCCGCTGCTCGGCAAGCTCAAGACCGCGCGCCTGCGCGACTTTGAATCCTTGTTACGGATACCGGGATGCCGCTTTGTCGATTTGCAGTACGGCGACACATCCACGGAACGCCGCGCCTTGGAGGAGGAAGCCGGTCTGCGCGTCGAACGCCTCGACGACATCGACAATACCAACGACCTCGACGGTCTTGCCGCGCTCGTCAGCGCCTGCGATGCCGTCGTGACGGTCAGCAATACCACCGCGCATCTTGCCGGCGCGCTCGGCCGGCCGACCTGGGTATTCGCCCCGCACGGTTATGCGCGCTTTTGGTATTGGTTTCGGGACCGCGCCGACAGCCCCTGGTATCCGCATCTGCGCATCGTGCGCCAGGCCGGCAAGCAGCCATGGGGCGAGACCGTCGCGGTAGCCGCCGGCGAACTCGCCGCCTTCCTCAAAACGCCAAAAGGCGAGGCCGACTAGGCGTATCCGGCCGCGGCCTTGATTTCCAGCGCTTTCATTGGCACCAACAAGGCCCCGCGGGTCGGCCGGCGGCATGCGCAGAAAGGCATCATGGCGAAGTCGAGCTATTACATCACCACGGCGATCGCCTATCCGAACGGCCCGCCGCATATCGGCCACGCCTATGAGGCGATCGCCACCGATGCGATCGCGCGCTTCATGCGGCTGGACGGCTATGACGTCTTTTTTCTCACCGGCACCGACGAGCACGGGCAGAAAATGCAGCAGACCGCGCTGCGCGAGGGAGTCACGCCGCGGCAATTGCTGGACCGCAACGTGCCGTTGTTCGAGGCGATGGTGAAGCGGCTTGCGTGCTCGAACGACGACTTCATCCACACCACCGAAGAACGCCACCATCGTTCGTCGGAGGAAATCTGGCGGCGGATGGAAAAGAACGGCGACATCTATCTCGACAAATATGCCGGCTGGTACTCGGTGCGCGACGAGGCCTATTACGCCGAGGAAGAAACGCATCTGAACGAGCAGAAAGTGCGGGTGTCGTCGAAGACCGGCACGCCGGTGGAATGGGTGGAGGAGGAAAGCTATTTCTTCAAGCTTTCGGCCTACCAGGGCAAGCTGCTTGCGCTTTACGAAAGCCAGCCCGACTTTGTGCTGCCGAAAGAAAGGCTGAACGAGGTCGCGAGCTTCGTGCGCGGCGGGCTGCAGGATCTTTCGATTTCGCGCACCACCTTCGACTGGGGCATCCGCGTGCCCGGCGCCGACAAGCACATCATGTATGTATGGGTCGACGCGCTGACCAATTACATCACCGGCGTCGGCTTTCCCGACACCGACAGCGAAAAATTCAAGCGCTATTGGCCGGCGGCGCTGCACGTGATCGGCAAGGACATCGTGCGTTTTCACGCCGTCTATTGGCCGGCCTTCCTGATGTCGGCCGGACTGGCCTTGCCCAAACGGATTTTCAGCCACGGCTTTCTCTTCAATCGCGGGGAGAAAATGTCGAAGTCGGTCGGCAACGTGATCGATCCCTTCGCGCTGGCCGACGCCTATGGCGTCGATCCGCTGCGCTATTTCCTGCTGCGCGAGGTGCCCTTCGGCCAGGACGGCAATTACAGCCATGAGGCCATCGTCAACCGCATCAATGCCGACCTCGCCAACGATCTCGGCAACCTGGCGCAGCGCTCGCTGTCGATGATCGCCAAGCAATGCGGCGGCGTTTTGCCGAAACCGGCCGCCCAAAGCGCCAATGACAAGACGATGCTGGACAGCGCCGACGCGATGCTCGGCAGAGCGCGCGAGGCCATGGCGACCCAGCAATTGCACCAGGTGCTCAACCAGGTCTGGAGCGTGGTCGCCGAGGCGAACCGCTATTTCGCCGGTGAAGCTCCTTGGGCCGCGGCGAAAACCGATCCGCCGCGCATGGGCACGATCCTTTATGTGACCGCCGAAGTCATCCGGCAGGTCGCCATTTTGGCGCAGCCGTTCATGCCTCACTCGGCGGGCAAGCTGCTCGATCTCTTGGCCGTTCCCGCGCAAGCGCGTGATTTCGCTCATCTGGGTGCCGCGGCCAGGCTTACCGCCGGTGCCAAGCTCCCGGCGCCCGCCCCGGTTTTCCCGCGCTATGTGGAACCGGAAGAAAAAGCCTGAACATGCTGGTCGACAGCCACTGCCATCTCGACTTTCCGGACTTCGCGGCGGAGCTGGACGACGTCGTCGCCCGCGCGCGCGCGCAAGATATCGCGCGCATGGTGACGATTTCCACGCGGGTCCGGCGCCACGACCAAGTGCTCGCCATCGCCGAGAGATTTCCCGACGTCTATTGCTCGGTCGGGACGCATCCCAATCATGCGGAGGAAGAGCCCGATATCGGCACGGCCGATCTGGTGCGCAGGACCCAGCACGAGAAAGTCGTCGCCATCGGCGAGGCCGGCCTCGATTATTTTCGCAATCGCAGCCCGCGCGACTTACAGGAAAAAGTCTTCCGCGAGCATATCGCCGCGGCGCGGGAAACCGGGCTGCCGCTCGTCATCCACACGCGGGAGGCCGACGACGACACCGCGAGAATTCTCGAGGACGAGACGGGGAAGGGGGCCTTCCCGGCGGTGCTGCATTGCTTCACCGGCGGGCGCGATCTGGCGCAAAAGGCCGTCGATCTGGGCCTCCATGTGTCCTTCACCGGCATTCTCACCTTCAAGAATTCGCAACATCTGCGCGACATCGCGGCGGGATTGCCGGCCGATCGGATCATGGTGGAAACCGATGCGCCCTATCTCGCGCCGGGCCCTTATCGCGGCAAGCGCAACGAGCCGGCTTTCGTGGTCGAGACGGCGAAAGTGCTGGCGCAGGCGCGCGGGGTGTCGCTCGAGGAAATCGCCCGGCAGACGACCGAGAATTTTTTCCGGCTGTTCAGCAAAGTGCCGGGGCCGGCCTAGCCCCGATGAGCCTGACTTTCACCATTCTCGGTTGCGGCTCGTCCATGGGCGTGCCGCGCGTGGCGCTTGGCTGGGGCGCCTGCGATCCCGCCAACCCGAAGAACCGGCGGCGGCGCTGCTCGCTGCTGGTCGAGCGCAGCGACAGCGAAGGCCGCCGCACCAGTATCCTGGTCGACACTTCGCCCGACCTGCGGGAGCAGCTTTTGCTCGCCAACGTGGACAGCCTCGATGCCGTGCTGTTCACCCATGCCCACGCCGACCACAGCCACGGCATCGACGATCTGCGCCCGCTGTTCATTCACCGCCGCCGCCGTGTCGACGTCTACATGGACGACGCCACCCACCGCGAGCTGCAGAAGAAATTCCATTATTGCTTCGAGACGCCGCCGGGCAGCGAATATCCGGCGATCCTGGAGGCTCATTCGCTGCACGCCGGCCGGCCGCTGATCGTCGACGGGGACGGCGGACCGATCACCGTGCTGCCCGTGCTCCAGGTGCATGGCGACATCCACACGCTCGGCTACCGCTTTGGCGGGCTCGGCTATTCCTGCGACATCAATGGGCTGCCGGAAGAAAGCGTGGCGGCTTTTGCCGGCCTTGAAGTCTGGATCGTCGACGCGCTGCGCGAGGCGCCGCACCCCAGTCATTTCTCGCTCGACGATGCGCTGGCGTGGGTCAACAGGCTGCGGCCGCAGCGGGCGATCCTGACCAACCTGCATGCCGATCTCGACTATGAGAGCCTGCGACAAAGGCTGCCGCCCGGCGTCGAACCGGCCTACGACGGATTGAAATCCACGGCCTCGCTCAATTCATCTAAAATATGAAGGTTTTCATCCAGGATCGGAAGTATCCGGTTTTATCGCGTTATTACGGTAACTTGTAAGCCAATCCTCAGGTCGAATGCTGTCGCCGGAAATTCCATAATATGTCTTATGCGAATCCGCGATCGGGGCCGGCTCCGGGAACGATGACGGCCTTTCCGCATTGTTCAAAGCCTCACCCAAGCCCCCACCCGAGGTGAAACCGTGCCCAATAAAGTTAGAAAATTCGAGCCGCGCCGGCCCGCAGCGCGGCTGGATACACCTACGGATTTGTCCGACGCGGCGGTCCGGGAAATTTCCAAGGCGCTGAACCGCATTCTCGCCGACGCCTTTGCGCTCTACCTCAAAACCAAGAATTTCCATTGGCACGTGAGCGGCCCGCATTTTCGCGACTACCACCTGCTCCTCGACGAACAGGCCGAGCAGATTTTCGGGACCACCGACGAGCTTGCGGAGCGCGTGCGCAAGATCGGCGGACTGACGCTGCGCTCGATCGGCGACATCGCCAAGCACCAAAGCATTCGCGATAACAACGAAGACTTCGTGGAGCCGGTCGAAATGCTCCGCGAGCTCATGAACGACAACAAGGCCGTGGCCAAGGCGATGCGCGAGGCGCACGAGCTTTGCGCAAGCACGAGGATGCCGCCACCGCGAGCCTGCTCGAGGTCTGGATCGACCAAACCGAGCGGCGCATCTGGTTCCTCTACGAAGCGAGCCGGCGGCCGGAACAGAGCGGGCATTAGTCCCTTCGCGGCCACAGTGGCGGTCTGATACGGTCCCCGCACCGCATCAGGATCCCTGTCATGACGCCGTCCCGCGATATTGCCCGCCTCATCGAGATCATGGCCGCGCTGCGGACGCCGGAAACCGGCTGCCCCTGGGATTTGCAGCAGGACTTCCGCAGCATTGCGCGCTACACCATCGAGGAGGCCTACGAGGTTGCCGATGCGATTGAGCGCGGCGATTTCGAGGACTTGCGCCAGGAACTCGGCGACCTGCTGCTGCAGGTCGTGTACCACGCGCGCCTGGCTCAGGAACAAGGCCGCTTCGGCTTCGGCGACGTGGTGCAAGCAATCACGGAAAAGCTTGTGCGGCGGCATCCGCACGTGTTCGGCGATCGCCGCGGCATCAGCGCCGAGGACGTCGGCGGCCTCTGGGACGATATCAAGGCGCAGGAAAAGGCCGGCCGCGGCAAAGCGACCGGACAAGGCGCGCTCGCCGGCGTACCGGTCGGTCTGCCCGCCCTCACCCGTGCGCTGAAATTACAGGAGATGGCCGGCAAGGTCGGTTTCGACTGGAACGATCCGATGGCCGTACTGGCGAAGATTCGCGAGGAGGCGGACGAAATCGAAGCCGATATCCGCGCGCAAAATACCGCGGCGGC
>Ga0070741_10008955_pt1 | contig 19764 bp, 13 predicted proteins | sample Coa_R1_4_FD_66440 | JGI IMG/M metagenome (GOLD analysis project Ga0070741, IMG submission 66440) | Surface soil microbial communities from Centralia Pennsylvania, which are recovering from an underground coalmine fire - Coalmine... | ecosystem: Environmental > Terrestrial > Soil > Unclassified ...
AGTACTTGATTACTGCTGCGTTGTTTTGCTGTCACTATCACAGTATCCATACTGCTGGTATGAATATTTACATCGCTACTATGTGCTTTGATCTCTATCAATGCATGCGCACCAACCTGGAATCTCCTGGCACCTGGCTTTGCAAAACTATTTACACCGCTCCCGTTGCCGTTGTCGTTGTTATTAGCGACTCCCCCATTTGGGTGCCCTCCACCAGGACTCTTCCCACCTGGAATTCCTCTATTGAGAGGCTGCATCAATGGAAGAGGTCCTTTTCCTGGCGAAATTACACTGATGTATGTGTATGCAAAAGCGCCAAAAATTATTATGAGAGACAACACAATGAGCAGAATAGTGCGCAAACTCCGTTTTTTTGGTAATTTGCTGGTCTGCTCTCTGGTCTGTTCGTTGGTCTCCTCGGTCGCAGATTGTGTAGATTGTGTCGCCGATATGACTTCTGGAGGTCTGCCTTCCAGCAGCCATGCTGGAGGATCAAAAGTGATCTCACGTTCACCTGGCTCTTCTGGCAGACGTTCCAGTTTGGGCTCTGTCGTGGCCTTGATCGTAGATGACATGGGCACCAAATTGGTATCCAGTACTTCTGGCGCACTCGGGCGCACTGATCCCTTCAGAGCCTCAATGGCAGACGATAGAGACATCAAACCTGTATCTGTTCGCTCCGTTGTATGCTCTGGCTTCAATTCGGGCCTGGTTTCCAGTATAGGAAAGGGCTCTGGCGTATCCCATTCTAGATCTGGAGCTACCTCAGCCACTTCCTGCCCAGAACTATGATGGATACGCTGGCCGGGAGGGAATAACGGCATGATGCCGCTCAGAGAAAAACTTGTCTTTCCTACAATGTCATCTCTGCTTGCGTCCTTGTTCGCGTCTTTATTCACATCCAGAGCAGACGGTGCCAATGTGGTAACGGACGGAATGGAGGTTTCAGTTACTGGCAACAGGTTATGAGGGGTTGCAAGATGGGCATCGGTGGACCTGGTATCTGCAGATACAGGCTCATGCAAAACACCAGCGGTCGTTAAAGCCTGACGAAAAGCGCTGGCAAAATCCCGTACATACGTATAACGCGCCTCAGGATTTCTGGCTACTGCTTTGAGCATCACCTGTTCCACTTCAGGGGGTATCTGTGGACGCTGCATATGAGATGTATAGGGTAGTGTATGCTGCTGCCGCAATGCTCTACTTCCGCGCACGGGGAGGCTGCCGGTCACCATTTGATACATAACCATGCCCAGAGAATACTGATCCGCACGGGCATCTATGTGGCTGCCCACGATCAGTTCTGGAGCCATGTATTCTGACACGCCCATGAGCGCACCTATCCCAATCAGATACGAGCGCTCATCGTCATGCTCAAAAATCATCTTCATGAGCCCGAAGTCGGTCAGCCACAAGTGTTCCCCTCGCCGCACCAGAATATTGGCAGGCTTTATATTGCCATGAATCACCCCTCGTTCGTGGGCAAAATCGAGCGCCCCTGCCAGCTGTTCCAGGTAAGACATCGCCTTTTCTAATGGTACTGGCTCCTCACGTTCGATTACATCATGCAAAGTTCCGCCATTAATATAGGGCATCACCAGGTAGGGCAAGCCGTCGCGCTCCCCATATTCATGGATTGGGATTATATTAGGATGCACCAACGACGCAACCACATCGGCCTCAGCGTGGAAGCGCTCCAGAAAAGATCTGTGCTGCTCAGATGATACATGAACCATCGGCAAAAGCACCTTGACTGCAACCCGGCGGTTGGGACGTGATTGCAAAGCCAGGTAGACTACACCCATGCCGCCCTGTCCAATCATCTTCTGTAGCGTACAGGTAGTACCTAGCACTGTTCCAATCAAGGTCTCTGAATCCATTCATATACCTCACTTACTCATGTTTGCCTTACATTACCTCCCTCTAACACGTTCTTGGCCGCTTGCTTTTGTCACAACTACCTAAAAATCCTACATAAGTCACCCCTTCGATGCTGTCAAAAAAATTCGTCCATTTCTCTTCTCATCTGCCTCCGCCGTACGATCTTTAACAATCTAAATTGGTAATAGGTCTGAAAATGCCGATAAGTCGGCGGTGGGCCGATTTATCGCGCCCACCGCCGACTTATCGGCATTTACTAGATTAATTGATTAAACAGTATGGCGGGAATTCAGTTCAGATATTGCTTAAACCAATTGAGCACGGATTGTTGATAGTCGCGCTGATGTTTGAGTTCTTTGAAGCCGTGACCTTCGCGGGGATAGATTCTCAATTCGACGGTGCACTCGTTTTCTTGTAATGCTCGATAGAAGGCGTAGGCTTGACCAACGGGAACGCAGGCGTCTTTTTCACCATGAACGATTAATGTTGGTGTGCTTACGCGTTGGGCATACGTAATTGGTGAGCGTTCGCGGTAGATTTCGGGATGGGTAAGTTGACTGATGGGATGATTGTTCTGGCCCAGGAAGCGTCTATCCCAATCTTGCTCGTTCGATTGTGCATGATAGCCGTGAAAGTCGCTGACACCGGCACCCATAATGGCCGCTTTGAAGCGATTGGTCTGGGTGACCGCCCAGGCTACCATGAAGCCTCCATAGCTCCAGCCCATGATGCCGACACGCTGACCATCAACCAGATTGCGCTCGACTAAATAGTCAACGCCGCGCAGGGCATCCTGGAAGTCCTTGCCTCCCATATCGCCTAGCACAGCGTCAGCAAATGCTACACCACGCCCCATGCTACCACGCACGTTTGGACGCAGCACCGCAAAACCTGCTGCTGCCAGATACTGAGAAGGATAGTCATAATTGTCCTGCCAGGCACCTGAGGGTCCTCCGTGCACATGCAGGATCAGGGGCGGGGGTGAGGTACTTTCGTGACGGAGCGGCCATGTTACTATGGCATCGATCTGCCAGCCATCAACGCTTTCATAGCTAATTCGTTCTGTCTTTGCCAGCATGAGGGTTTCTTCGTGAAGAGGATTCATATGAGAGAGACGACGCCAGGCGATATCTTTCACAAGATTATCTTCGTAGAGCAGTTCGCCATACCAGACATCGTAGGGATGCTTTTCGCTATGGGTGGCCGCTATTGAACGCAGGTCTGGTGTGATCGAAAGATGCGGCCAGTTTCGTTCACCGATCACGAAATCGCTGGTCAATGCAGTCATTTTTCCTGTGGCGCTATCGAGTAGCCCGATCTGACCGGAAACGCCTTTAAAGCCTGCACATAGCAAATGCTGACCATCGGGGAACCAATCACACCAGCTTGGGCTCCAGCTCAATTCTGGCGTCAGATTGTGCGCCTGACCATCGGTAACTGAAATAACGTAGATGTCACCACCATTGCGATCTGGATCGCTCCAGTTACCTGAGATATAAGCGATAGTAGTTCCATCGGGTGACCAGACCAGAGAACACGCCTGTCGCGTCAAATTGCTGAGCTGGCGCACTGCTCCCCCACAAGACGAGACAACGCCGATCTGTCCCCAGTACCAATCGGTGTATTCAGGTCCTGTCGTAAAGTAGACCGCAAATTGACGGCTATCAGGCGACCAGGCATACTGCCAGATGGATATGCCATCTGGTGTGACAGGTTCAGGAGTGTCGTTATCTGCTCGGATTGTCCAGAGGCGGCGATGGGGTCCCTCACCGGGACGCAATACGATGGGGTCGTTATCGGGTTCTTTGTCGTCGACCGAAAGAAAGGCAATGCGACTGCCATCAGGCGACCAGCTTACATCGCTTACTCCATTGGGCATCGTACAAATCTGTCTCGCGTAGCCTCTTTGCACAGATATGACAAATAACTGAGGCTTGCCGTCTTCCTCACCCTTGGAGGCGAAGGCAATCTGCTGACTATCCGGTGACCAGGCCGGGGATATATCGGCGTATGACCCTCTAGTTAGCGGTTTTGGCTCACCTCCCTCCGTTTCTACACACCAGATCCTTGGGCGTTGTTTGGGAGAATCATTGATCCATTCCCATACGACGAAAGCAACACGTTTCCCATCGGGCGAAATAACTGCATCGGTGACATTGCGTATGCTAAAGAGCGTGTCCAGAGTAACAGGAACGTGTGGATGTGTCACAGTTTTCTGCGCTGTGGTGGATTGTAGCTCGCTCAAGATTTCTATCCTCCTCGATTAGATCTTGTCTATAATCAGAACGTTCGTTATGCTGAATTTTTCGCCCGTCATGGTATTTCTCGTGAGTTTCCTGACGGCAGTTTTTGAAAGATGTTCTTATTCAATGATAACCTTCTATTTCCGCGAGAGATTTGGGGGCGTCCAGGGTGAGGTTCTCGTAACCTTGTTCGGTGACTACGATGTCGTCTTCGATGCGAATGCCGATATTCCAGTATTCGGGGCTGACGCCTTCTGTTCCTTCAGCAATGTAGATGCCGGGCTCAATGGTAAAGACCATGCCCGGTTCGAGCTTCAGGTCCTCGTTCCATATGACCTGGCGTTTGTAGGGGCCTAAATCGTGCACATCGAGGCCAAGCCAATGGCTGGTAAAATATCCGTAGAAGGGCTGGTATGCTTTCTCCTCAATGAGTTTGTTGACATCTCCTTTGAGGATGCCGTGTTCGACCATACCTGTCGTCAGTACCTCTAAGGTGTGGTTGTGGATATCGGTCAGTGTGATGCCGGGCCTGACCATAGCAATTGCAGTCTCCAGGGCATTGAGCACCATTTCATAGAGTTTGCGCTGAGCCGGGCTGAAGTGGCCGCTGACCGGATAGGTGCGGGTAATATCGGCGCTGTAGTATTGATATTCACAAGCGGAGTCGATGAGCACCATCTCGCCATCGCGCATCAGGCTGTCGTTCTTATCGTAGTGCAGGATAGTCGCGTTGGCACCAGTTCCAACAATAGGAGCGTAGCCGTGACGCGGTGAGCCGTTCTTCTGATACACATACGAGAGGATAGCCTGGACTTCATATTCGTACATGCCTGGCTTGAGCGCTTTCAGTACCTCACGATATGCCTGGGCGCTAATTTGAGCAGCCTTGCGAATACGGTCCAGTTCTTCAGGCGATTTACGCACGCGCATCTCACTGAACAGAAACATTGGATCGACGATTTGCCGAGGGGCAAAGCTATAGTGGAAGCGCTTGAGCAGTTCCAGCATACGGTCGTCGAAGGAGAGTGCTTTGCCACTGCTATAGTAGAGCGTTCTGCAACCTTTGAGATACTGAGGCATCTTCTCATCAAACGTTGCGAGTGGATAGGCGATATTTGCGCCGTACTCACTCATTGCTCCTTCGGGACCAGCACGCCGCCCGGTCCAGGTCTCGGCGAGTGGGTCACGCGGAGCAACAAACAGGATATATTGGTGCTCAGGATGTTCCGGGGCCAGGACACAGATTGCTTCAGGCTCTTCAAAACCGGTCAGGTAGTAGAAGTTGCTATCCTGACGATAGGTAAACTCCAGGCTATCACTGCTGCGACTAAATTGTGGGCAACTATGCAGGATTGCTATTCCTGCGCCCATGCGTTCCATAAATGCTTTGCGCCGCGCGGCATACTCGGAATAATTTTTCTTTTCAGACATTATGCGCCCTCACTCTATATGAGTCATCCCGAATTTTTGATCATTCGTTTAATCTCGCCGAATCCCGCCCGCGGCGGGAGATTACGGGAAAATCATTTCACACGGCAAAAACTGCCGTGTGAAATGATTTTCCCGTGAGCGAGACGGCTGTGATCTGAAACGGGTGTTCAGGGAATTCGGGATGACTCATGGATCGTCTGAAAACCCGTTCTCAAAAACTGAGACGACTCCCGGTGCCCGACAACGCGCGAATCAGATACTTTGGTAGACACTTACTGGTACTGGTTCGCATTGGCGCACGGAGTATCCGTGGAAATGTACGTGTTGGTCCAATCGTCTGGCGGGATGAGACTTTGTGCGTTGTCAATCATGCCCACCACACAGGGCTTACGTACAAGCGTACTCGTCACCTGATTCGTCGGTATCCACGCTACATCGTTGACAAGCTGCTGTTCTGCCTCATTATACATCTTCATGCGCTGTGTCGGGTCCTGAGTAGCATCAGCCTGCTCCATCAGCTTTTGGGTCGCTTGCTGCTGGGCTGCATCAGAGGACTGATTCTGCCCATAGTTCATTGTATCATTCGGCACGCCCTTGTCGAATTGCAGCGTTAACCAGTCTTGTGGATCAGGATAATCGGCAATCCAGCCAATAGAGTACATCTGTAAGCCTTTGGGGTTATTCTCCGAGTTAGGAATATCGCTGAGCAAGTTACTATATGCAATATCGTTGAGCTTGACCGAGATGCCCAGTGTGTTCTGCCACATCTGCTGGACAGCACTGAGTTCGTTGCGTGTTTCAGCACTACCAGAAGTGGAGACCGTGAAGGTAACAGGTGGGAAGGTTGCAGTGGTATAGCCTGCTTCTTGCATGCCTTCTTGCAAGAGTTTTTTGGCAAGTGCAGCATCCCCTTTGGTGCTCTTTACACCTGCTGGTCCTGTCAGATCAGCATCGTACCCTGGCATACCCTGGGGCACGATATGATTGGTCGGGATGACTTTGTCGCCATGAATGTTGTGAGCAAGCGCGTCTTTGTCAATGGCAAGCGCGAAAGCCTGGCGAATCTTGATATTGTCGAAGGGCTTGGTCAGGTAATTCATCGCATAGTAGCTGATCCACAATTGGGGCGTTGCGTGGAATTGTCCCTTAGGCAATGCCTTTGCCCCCGCTAACAATGCTGTAGGGATACCACTCTGATCAACCTCATTGGCCTGATAGGCTTTGTAGACCGTATCTACCTGCTGATAGAAGGGAATTACGATCTTCTTCAACTGTGGCTGGGGACCATAGTAGTTTGGATTGGGCACAAACTCGATATCCTTGCCACGCACATATTTGGAGACCTTAAAGGGGCCATCTCCACCAATGCCTTCACTGAGATGATCAGCGAAGCCACTATTGCCGTACTTATCGATCATGCTTTTTTCAATCACATACGAGCATGGATAGGTCAAAGCTTGCAGGAAATATGCTGCCTTCTGGCTGGTGATAATTACAACCGTCTGTGGATCGGGTGTCAAAATACTATCACCAATGATGGTTTTAATCTTCCCTGCATTCAGCTTGTCTGAATCCTTGATCAAGGCTAAATAAATTGGAGAGACGACGGATTTCAATTCAGGCAGTAATGCACGATTGATGCTATAAGCGACATCTGCCGAGGTTAAAGGTGTGCCATCGCTAAACTTGAGATTGGGGCGAAGTTTGAAAGTGTAGGTGAGGCCATCGGGCGACACCGAGTGCGAGGCGGCCAGCTGGTCACGTACCTGTAATTTGTCATCGAGCTGCACCAGCCCGGTGAATACCAGGTCGATAGCATTAATCGAACCTGCATCTGTTGAAAGTCCTGGATCGATGGTTTTGAGATCTGTCGAGCCACCCAATGGCCAGATAAATATCTGTTTGCTTGCATCAACTTTGCTAGTGGTTGTCGTCGTAGTCTGCTGCGTTGGTGAGCCACCACAGGCAACCAGCAGCAGGGCTAGCAAACAGAAAAGAATTGGAACGAATCGCCTCCCCAATTTCCTGGTGTGTTGCATAAATCAATGCTCCTTTCATTTTGTGCCCCTCAATTTTTGTTACCAACTCCTCATGCAAATTTAATTGACACTTCGGATTTTCCTGGTTGACTGTGCTTTGTTGCGAAGCTGGCGAAAAGACTGTGCACAATCTTTCTTTCTTCGATCCGCTTCAAGGATACTGCAACCTGTATGTGCAGTCTTGTACAATTCAGATGAAATTTATGTCGATTTTTGCACAGTCTCGCCAAGAACACTCTAAAAACGAATAATCCCTATCCCTTTTGCACTCGCGAGCGCAAAAGGGATAGGGATTATTCGTTTTTAGAGTGTTGTAGCTCACGATAATCGGTGGGGGAGAGCCCGACAGCCGTTTTAAATTGTCGCGAAAATGCGCTGTGGTCGGTGTAGCCACAGGCGTAAGCAATATCCGCGATGCTGCGCTCTCCTGTGAGGAGGCGCGTGGCGGCTTCAAGACGCGTTTTGATGATAAGCTGTTTGGGGGTAAGGTTAAGGATGCGCCGCATATGGCGTTCGAGCTGGGTAACCGAGAGGTTCGCCATACGAGCAAGCTGCTCCAGTTTCAGCGGTTCCGCGTAGTGTTGCTGGATGTAGGCGATTACGTCGGCGATCTGCTGGTAAATGGGATGATCCTTGTCGGGCATGGGCAGGTCTCTGGAGATACCCGTCAGACCAATCACGTGTCTCTCTCGATCAAAGAGGGGGATTTTGTGTGTCAGGCACCAGACTGGTTCCTGGTTGATATAGAGGTGCAGTTCAAGCTGATTGTAAATGGCCAGACCGCTTTGGATCACGTATTGATCCTGGGCTGCGTATCTGGCTCCCAGTTCGGGCGGAAAGACATCCAGCGGCGTGCGTCCAACTACATCGCTTTTGCGTTGACAGCCACAGCGCTGCATTAACGTCAGATTCACGACCAGATAACGCCCGTAGATATCCTTGACAAAAAACACTACGTCGCTGAGCCAGTCAAAGAGCGCCTCCGCAAAAAACGGATCGATCAAGGCCTGAGCCAGCTGCTTGAGGTCCGGGGACGCCCAGGTTCCTTCTACAAAAGAGGAAATGCGAGATTGCGGTTGCTGCATAGCAGGGAATTTTCACCTCCCTCGCTCAGCTAAGCAATGACCGTAAGACGTATGATATCCTGGTTTCAACTTAACATGCAAGAAAAAATATCACCCCACGAACGCTGTATACCCATAATACATGATCCCTTTCGCGAACGCAAGGCAGAGAAAGAAATATCAGACAATAATCCAGCCATCTGCCCCCGGGGGCAGATGGCTGGATTATTGTCTGATATTTCTTTCTCTGAGCACTTTTCCTTTTTCAGCGAAATACCTTGTGAGATCTCAAAAAACTCTAGAGGACAGCAATGCAATACAAGGAAGACAATTTATTGAAACAGTCGTCGGATGGCGAACTTTACGCGGAACTTTACCGGCGTTATGCACCTGCACTCTTCGCTTATATCTATCACCATCTCTCTTCGCGCGAAGATGCTGAAGATATTGTGCTCAATGTGTTTCTCTCGGTGTTGCAGAACCAGCAATTCCCAACATTCGAGGAGCAGAAGCAAGAGGCGTGGCTCTGGACGATTACGCGCAATAAAACGGTGGATCACCTGCGCCGCTCTATCCGGCGACCTCAGGTCTCACTGGAATGGCTTTCTGAGCCGCTATACGCTGATGATGAATGCAGTCCTGAGCAGATCAGCCTCGAACATGAGGAGTATGCACAGCTTGCCAGTGCCGTTTGTAAGTTGCCAGAACTCCAGCAGGAAGTGTTGCGTTTGCGCTTTGGTCATGGCCTCAAAAGTGATGAAATAGGCTCTGTCCTTGAGAAAAGCGGGTCGGCAGTTCGCGCGATGCTGACCAGAACCCTGCGGCTTTTGCGCAGCATCTACAAGGATCAGGCGGAAGGTGATCAATTATGAAAGAACACAACGATAATCTACAATCGGAAACAATAGACCATGTGATTGAGGGCGGTGGGCTTTCACAGCAAGATCGCCAGACGAGCCGCCTGATCCAAAATTTGCATACTTACTCCCAAGAGTATGCGCAAGAGAATGAGCGCTCGCTCGACCGCATCTGGAGTCGCATGGTCCAAAGTCAGGAACATTCCGTCTCGCTTCAGGCAGCATGGAAACGGCCTGAAAAGAGACTCGCTGTTATAAAGGAAATAAAAACGATGGAAGAAAATAACCTCTCCTGGGGAATGAACCCCCCTCACTCACAAGCAAAGAAACGTCGTTCGTTCTTGCGCACATTGGGTATTGGCCTTGCCGCTGCGGTGGCCATCATCGCCATCTTGAGCTTCGCAGTCTTCTCAACGTTTCAGCACCCAGCGTCACAGACGGCAGGCAATGGCTCATCGACCATCACAGGGGGCGCAGGACATCCGCAACAAATACAGCAGCAGAAAGTGATCAGCAGTGGCAAGCAAGTATGCAACCTGAACGCGGGCTCGAAAGTCTCGATCAATGGAGCACCCTGGACTCCTCAGCTAGCCTGGTCTGCTCAGGGACAAATTGGGGTGACGACGTATTCAAACGTCAAGGCATACTCTGCGAAGGACTGCGGCGCGGCATTCTCGGCCTCGTCATCGATACAGCAGGCTTATGGACCGGTCTGGTCGCCCGATGGCAAGAAGTTGGCACTCGTGGATGCAGGCGACAATAGCATTCACGTGTTGGACAATCATGGAAATTCCATTGCGCATCTGACCTTCTCGCAACTGGGGACGCTCGGAGTTGGCAATCTGTTCTGGTCCTCTGATAGCAATAAGATCATGTTTGCCTCTCAGGACGCAAGCCAACAGGAGAGCGTCAAGAGCATCGATCTCACCAGCAACGGTAAGGCGGCGACCATGATGATGCTTCCTGCCAACAGCGGAGTCATCAGCTTTTCAGCTAATGGCAAGGTAGCCCTTCTGTCTCACACGGATATGTCGGCAAGACCAATAAAGAAAGATACCGAAGTCTGGGATGTCAACAGCGAGAAGAAGCTGAGCTCTTATACTCAGCAGCCCATCATGAATGCAGCACTCTCACCCGATGGTGCTCTGATTGCTATCGATGGTGCAAACTCAGTGCAGATTTATACTACTGCTGATGGCAAGCTTCAGGCTTCGTTCCAGAATACTGTTTCGGGGCAGGGAGTGCACACTATTGTCTGGTCACCGGATGGCAAATACATTGCAGACGCCACGAATGTTATCAAGGTCTACGATGTCAACGCTAAAAAGATCGCGGCCACTTTCGGCCAGGTTGATAGCCAGCACTGGATCACTACGCTGACCTGGGCACCCGATAGTAGCGGGCTTGCCTCCTCGACACTGTCGCTGAAGGATGATGTTCCTTCTGCTACAGATAATACCGTGAATGTTTGGGCGCTTAGCTGATATAACATATTCTCGCTGAACCACTGCACACACAAAAATGTTCCCTTGCTCTCTGCGGCGAAGCCTGCAGAGAGCAAGGGAACATTTTTGTGTGTGCAGTAGTCTTCTAGCGCCTGGATCTTGGGTCAAATGCGTCACGTAGACTATCACCCAGGAACGAGACAGCCAGTACGATGATCGTCAATATAATGGTTGGCACCAGGACTTCCCAGGGGTTGGAGTCGGTGAGAGGCAGTGCTTCAGAAATCATTAAACCCAGGCTAGAACCCGGATCTGTCACTCCGAGGCCAAGCAGGCTGATTCCTGCCTCACCAATGATCGTACTGGCAATGTTGAGTGTGGATGCAATAAACACAATACTGAAGAGGTTGGGCAGGATGTGCCTTGTGATGACACGAAAATCGCTCGTGCCAGATGCTCGCGCCGCCTCGATAAACTGCTGTTCTCTGAGTTGTAATGTCTGTCCTCGTACATAACGCGCCATTAGAGGCCAGGTGGTGAATGCCAGAGCACCAGAGACAACCAGCAAGCGTGCATTCCCTGAATCGCCAAAAATGGGGATTTTGCTGAAAAAGGCGTTTGCAGAAGAGCCAAATACCCCGACGAGGAGAATGGAGAAAAGCAATGAGGGGAAGGCAAACATAAGATCTGTAAAGCGAGCTAGAAACTGATCTACCCAACCTCCGTAGAAACCCGCAAGCAGCCCAACAAGCAGCCCCAGCCCCACATCTACCACCTCAACCAGAAAGGCCACAGCCAGAGAGATGAGCAGCCCTTGCATCAAGCGGGCAAGAATGTCACGCCCAACATCATCTGTGCCAAGCCAGTAGCGCGCAGAGGGCAATTGATCCTGTTGAGACAACTCCTGGTGATAATACTGGTGATACACACCTGGTCCTATCGGTCCCTCCAGGTCGCTGGGGTAAATACCACCAATTCTTTGATAGATTGGAGGGCCAACGATCGCAAGTACGATAAGAAACAGAAAGGTTCCTACGCAAATGATCGCACGCTTATCCCGCTTGAGACGCTTCAGGGATTCCTGGAATGGAGAAAGCGACCTGGGAGCCTCTCGTATCCCCTCTATCTCAGGTGATGGCGTTCTCACTACACCTGCTGCCGGAGGCGTTATATCTTCAGTCGGTATGAGCAGTTCCGATGGTGCAGCATCAAAATCCTTTTCTTGCTTATCCATTCACTTTATCCCCTCACGAAAGCTTGATACGTGGATCAACGATGGTATAAAGAACATCCGATAGCAGGTTGCCGAGCACAATGCCGAGGGCGGATAACATCGCTGTGACTTGAATCACCGGATAGTCTCCCCCGATTACCGCATTGATGGTGATTTGCGCGATACCCTGTATATTAAAGATGCGCTCGATAAAAAGAGAGCCAACAATCAACAGACCAATCGCCAGTCCAATCGATGTAATCAGCGGTACCAGCGCGTTACGCAGGGCATGCGTATAGATAACAACATGTTCGACTAATCCCTTTGCGCGGGCAGTACGAATATAATCCTGGTTCAGTACCTCTAGCATGCTTGTACGCGCAAGGCGGGCGAAGTAAGCATAACCAGCGCCTGCATACACCACAATTGGCACAATCTTGTATTGCAGGTCGCTCCACGTATAGTGCCAGGGCGTTCCCCAGTTGGCAACGGGCCAGCTTGACCCTGTATGCACGTTGAGCCAGACGATAATCACTTGCGCAAATACGGCAATAATGAAAGATGGGAGCGCATAGAGAATAAGCGCTAGAATCATATTACTCGTATCAATCCAGGTGTTCGCCTTGACAGCGGAAATGACCCCCGCCGGGATACCCAGCAGCAGGGTTAAGGCAAGTCCCCAGCTTGCCAGTTCTGCCGAGATCGGCACACCATCTTTAAGAATATCCAGGACAAGGCGATCTTGAGAGTGAATCGATCTCAAATCAAAGTGAGCAAAGTGTACCAGGAAGTTGTAATATTGCTGGTACCAGGGCAAATCCAGGCCATACTGGTGTCTCAATACTAACCAGCTCGCATAAGTATAATGCTGGCCCATCATTTGGCGAATCGGGTCAATAGGCGTGAAATACCCGATAACAAAGGTGATAAACGAGACCCCCATCACAACAAATATGGCCCCGATGAACCTTCTGACGAGAAAATGAAACATTGTATTCCTCACCCTGCCAATGATCGGAAAGACAATTCCTACATTAGCGTAACGAAACGATCATACAAATTTTTCTCCGCTTTCGGCGGAGAAAAATTTGTATGATCGTTTCGTTGCCACTAAGCTAACATATAGATGTTATTCCAGTCCTCAGGGTCGATGATACCTAGGGGATCATTCACGAAACCATGCAGTTTAGGACTCTGCAAGACATTGGCGGAAGACTGGTATAAAGGAATCCATGCCGTCTCACTGGCAAGCTTTAGCTCGATCTCGTTATAGGTCTGAGCTCGTGCCGCCGGATCGGTTATCGTATCAGCTTTGACTATCTGATCCTGCACGGCCTGCTGCTCGGCTGCCATCGTCGTATTATTTTGCCCATAGTGCATGTTGTTGTAGTCCTGGCCTTTGCCAAAGAAGATTGCAAGCCAGTCATGCGGATCAGGGTAGTCCGCCTGCCAACCGTAATACCACATCTGGAGATTGCCCGCTCCGTAAATCGAGTCATACTTATTGGGGTCAACAGGGTTAGTGCGCACGGTCACCCCAAGAACGCTCTTCCACTGATCGGTCAGAGCATTTACTACGGCCAGCGAATTGGGCGCATTCGATACTGTGATTACGATTGGAGGCAGTTTATCAATGCTGCTATAACCACCATCCTGCAAGCCCTGTTGCAACAATTGTTTCGCCAGTGCGCTGTTACCACTGGTGCCTGTTGTGCCATCCGGACCCTTGACCTCTTGTGGATTTGCACCATACATTCCCACTGGTATATAGCGGTGCGTCGGCGTTACCACTCCACGTAACAGATTTGTTGCGATCAGGTCTCTATTGAGTGCAACATCAAATGCCTGACGAATCTTCAGGATATCAAATGGCTTGACTGTGTAATTCAACTGGACCATACGTATGACCAGAGCGGGAGCCCTGATATAATCCGGACGTTGTTTCGCGCTAGCCAACAGAGTTGTTGGGACAGCAGCCCAGTCATACTGGTGACTCAGGTACGCCTTGTAGGTGGTATTTACGTCGCCGGAAATGTGCATCTCAATTTTAGCAAGTTTTGGTTTGTTCCCATAATAGTTGGAATTAGGCACCAAATCAAGGCCAACTGTATGGCTATAGCTAGCAACCTTGAACGGGCCATCACCACCACCTTCTGTCAAGTGATCGGTCCAGCTTTTGCCATATTTGTCGATTAGCTTTTTCTCTACGACATAGGAAGTAGGATACGTCAGCGTCTGCAAGAAATACGCTTGCGGTTTGCTGATCACAATTGAGATCGTCTGCGGATCTTTCACGATGAGGCTATCACCGATGAGCGTGCTGATCTTACCAGTGATCATCTTATCGTAATCTTTGAGCAGGTTCAGGTAATTGGTGACTGGGGACTGTGTGGCTGGCTGCAATGTGCGATTGATGCTATAGGCAACATCATTTGCGGTCAGCACTGTGCCATCACTAAATTTCAAGTTTGGCCTGAGCGTGAATGTGTACGTCGTGCCATCGGGCGATAGTGAATGGGAAGCTGCAAGTTGATCTTTCACATTGCCTTTATCATCGAACTGGACCAGACCGGTGAAGATCGTCTGAACAGCGTTGTTATCTGACGCATCCTGTATAAGCGCTGGATCAAGACTGGTGAAATCTGCCTGTCCAGGCACAGGCCAACGGAAGGTCTGCTTATCGGCAGACGCTGGCTGAGCATTAGATACACCGCTCCCTTGAGGGCTTGCTACACTACCGCAAGCAGATACCAGCATAGCTAGAAGGCACAGAAGACTGGCTATAAATGTCATGCCAGCTTTTTTACTGCTACGCATGTCTGACTCCTCTCTGTCAATAGCTCTAAATGCGCATAGAAGTACGCTAAAGATGAAGAGCAACCATCAGGACGATCCATCATCCTGCTTCAATGATTGAAACGCCCTCCCCTATAAAAATGTAACAACAGTTACAAGTGGAAATATTCCAGAAACAGCGGATCTTTGGACTACATACTACTTCCACACTGACATTGCATAATGTTTCTTATTCGCCATTCACTATTCGCCAGGGACACACGAAAATCATCTGCATTTTCCCATCGCGAAATAATATACGTCTTTAGAAGCTCATATCTCTCATCAGGGCTTCTCTTTGCAAGAAAGATTTATGTAGAAAATCGCGCTCTTGCTTATTTAGTAGAGTTTCACGCGGAAAATTGCTCCCTTGCTTGTTCGTGCCCTCGCAGTGCGAGACCAGACCACCTGACGGTGCCACACAGGCAGCAGGTTATGCAAAAATCAGCGGGAATCTCACGGTGATTATGCAAGACAAATCCCCCTCTCAGGCGGTAAGATGAGAGAGATTATGCGAAAAGGCATCGTGGTTGATTCCTGGCCCGGAAAAGAAAGGTACATCGTGCAAAAAGTCGTCGTGATAGATTCTCATACAGCAGGTGAACCCACACGTGTCGTACTTGAGGGAGCCCCTGATCTCGGTTTCGGCAGCCTTGTCGAGCGACTGAGGGTATTGCGCGAACGCTTTGATTGGTTTCGTTCGGCGGTGGTTAACGAGCCACATGGCTCGGATGCTCTGGTAGGTGCGCTGCTATGCGAGCCGGATGATCCAGACTGTTCGGCTGGCGTGATCTTCTTCAATAACGTCTCCTACCTGGGCATGTGTGGACATGGCACCATTGGACTGGTCGCCACACTCGCCCACCTGGGTCGTATCGCTCAGGGTACACACCGCATCCAGACCCCTGTAGGCGTGGTCACTGTGGAACTGCTGGAGGATGGTCGCGTCACGGTTCATAATGTGCCCAGTTACCGCTATGCCAAAGGTGTACGCGTCGAGGTCACTGGATATGGGAGCATCACGGGAGATATCGCCTGGGGTGGCAACTGGTTTTTCCTTGTCGAAGACCACCAGCAGGATCTGCGCTTCAAACGCATCGAGGCGCTGACCGAGTTTAGCTGGCGCATTCGCGAGGCGCTTACACGGTCGCAATTGACCGGCGCGGGTGAGGCCGAGATCGATCATGTTGAACTTTTTGTGCCTGGCTCAAATGGAGCAAACAGCAAAAATTTCGTGCTCTGTCCCGGCAAGGAATATGACCGCTCACCATGCGGTACGGGCACCAGCGCCAAAGTAGCCTGCCTTGCCGCCGATGGGAAACTCCAACCGGGCGAGGTGTGGGTGCAAGAAAGCATCATTGGGAGTCGCTTCGAGGCCAGCTATAGACTGCTGGATGGTCAAATATGGCCGAGCATTACCGGCTCAGCATTCCTCACACTGGATGGCAATCTGCTCCTCGATGATCGCGATCCTTTCAAATGGGGCATCTGCGATGAGCTTTGATGTGCTCATCGTTGGCGCGGGTATCGTTGGCACAGCATGCGCTTTTGAATTTGCAGCGGCAGGATTGTCTGTTGGTGTTATCGAGAACGACGTGGTGGGCAGCGGCGCTACCGCAGCAGGCATGGGTCATATCGTCGTGATGGATGATAGCGAAGAGCAACTCCATCTTACGCGCTACTCTCAGATGCTCTGGGATACACTCGTGCAGGAAGCGCCTGAGCAGCACGAGTACTTCCGTTGTGGCACCATCTGGATCGCTGCCGACGAGGAGGAGATGCAGGCGGTATCCCCCAAGCATGCTTTTTATAGTCAGCACGGCATCCCAAGCGAGATTCTCGATGCATCTCAGCTCTATGCACTCGAACCGCATCTCTCTCCAGGCCTGGCCGGTGGACTGCTGGTACCAGGGGACAGCGTTGTATATCCACCGCGTAGCGCGGCATTCTTGCTCAAGCGTGCAAGCGAGTACGGAGCGAGATTGCTCAAGGGTACCGCGACACGGCTTGTACCGGGCGGTGTACAACTCGCAGATGGTCAGATAGTGCAGGGAGGAGCTGTTGTGATCGCGAACGGGGCGCACGTCCGCGAGCTTGCTCCTGAAGTGCCATGCCGCCCCAAAAAAGGGCACCTCGTCATCACGGATCGCTATCCCGATTTCATACGTCATCAACTTGTCGAACTGGGCTACATCAAGAACGCCCACGCCTCCAGCGGTGACTCCGTATCTTTTAATGTGCAGCCGCGCAGCACCGGGCAATTGCTGATTGGCTCCTCGCGGCAATTTGACATAGAGAGCAGCGCGATTGACTACGCTATTTTGAGTAAAATGCTTGCTCGCGCGCTCGATTACCTTCCAGGACTCGCGCAACTCTCATGCATTCGTACCTGGACAGGTCTGCGCGCTGCTACGCCCGATGGACTGCCTTTGATCGGCCCCCATCCCTCTCGATCTGGTGTATGGCTGGCTACAGGGCATGAAGGTCTCGGCATCACCACCTCGCTCGGCACAGCCCGCCTGCTTGCCGCGCAGATGCTCGCTCGCACACCGGAGATCCCTATCGAACCATATCTGCCATCGCGTGTCTTGCAGGAGGTAAAGCATGCCTGAAAGGCTATATGAAATACAACTCACAGTGAACGGACAAGCCGTGAGAGTTCCTAAAGGGAGCATCGTAGCGGCAGCTATCGCCGTTGCTGGTGTGGACACATATCGTCACTCGGTAAGTGGTGAAGGTCGCGCGCCATTGTGCGGTATGGGTATCTGCTTCGAGTGCCGGGTGACGATCAACGATCAGGCATACTGCTTGAGCTGTCAGACCCTGTGCGAAGATGGCATGAGGGTGGTCACGACATGAAACGCCTGACATTCGACGTGCTGGTTGTCGGAGCTGGACCTGCTGGCCTGGCTGCTGCCGTGAGCGCTGCACACCATGGGATTAGTGTTGGTCTTATTGATGACAATCCCGCACCGGGGGGGCAAATCTGGCGTGGGGGTCCTGATTACGCAACAAGCGCACAGGCAAAATATTGGTTCGAGCGTGCAAACGCCAGTCCGCTCACCATGCTCAGCCGCTCACGGGTGATCGCTCCATTAGAGTCCGGGGCATTGCTTGTGGAGACATCAAGCGGGGCGTGCAAGGTACGTTTCGAGAAGCTCATCCTTGCTCCAGGCGCGCGAGAACGCTTCCTGCCCTTTCCTGGCTGGACATTGCCGGGAGTGATGGGAGCGGGAGGCTTGCAAGCGCTGGTCAAAGGTGGACTACCCATCGCGGGGAAACGTGTCGTGATAGCAGGGACTGGACCCCTTCTGCTTGCGGTGGCGGCGTATCTCAAAAGTAAAGGGGCACAAATTCGGCTAATCGCTGAACAGACATCATGGGCACAACTCGGTTCGTTCGCAGCACATCTCTTGCGCTATCCCAATTATATCAGGCAGGCTGGAAATCTTGGCTGGAGTCTACTCGGTGTTCCATTTCGCGCAAGCTGCTGGATCACGAGAGCGCATGGCACGGATCGGCTAGAAGCGGTCACGGTGCGTCAGCATAATACGATTGTGACAGAAGAGTGCGATTACGTGGCCTGTGGCTTCGGTTTGGTGCCAAACATAGAATTGCCTGCTGCTCTATGCTGTAAAATAGTTGACGAGATTGTCCGGGTGGACGATTGGCAACAAACCGATCTGGAGGGCGTCTACTGTGCCGGCGAAGCCACTGGCATTGGCGGATTGGAACTGTCTCTGGCTGAGGGTCAGATCGCTGGTCTGGCTGCTACTGGACAAATGGATGCAGCACACAACATCTTTCCCGCACGCCAGCGAGCGCGTCAATTCGCTGCCTTGCTGGCAGATAGCTTTGCCCTGCGTCCTGAGTTGAGAACTCTCGCTGAGGCCGATACAGTTGTATGCCGCTGCGAAGATGTGCAATATAATGTAGTCAAGCAGCACGCAAACTGGCGCAGTGCAAAACTGCATACCCGTTGCGGAATGGGTCCTTGCCAGGGGCGTGTCTGTGGGGCCGCAACGGCATTCCTGTTTGGCTGGACGCAAGATTCGGTGCGCCCACCGATCACGGCTGCCAGGATCGCGAGTCTTATTAAGGTATCAGAAGACTCACATCATCAATCGAAGGAGCAACAGCATGAAAGTTAACTGGAGAGGCGTTATTCCTGCCATTACTACCCCGTTCAACGAGGATTACAGCATCGATTACGCATTTTTCGCTGAGCACTGTCGCTGGCTTGTAGATGCAGGCTGTGTCGGGTTGGTGGCACTCGGTTCACTGGGAGAAGGTGCCACATTGAGTTTTCAAGAGAAGATCGCGCTCCTCGAAACAGCCGTCAATGCTGTGGGCAGCCGCGTCCCGATCATCTCCGGCATCGCATCCCTCTCTACAGCCGAAGCAGTCAACCTGGCTCACGCGGCCGAAGCTACGGGATGCAGCGGCCTGATGGTTTTGCCTCCCTATGTATACTCTACCGACTGGCGCGAAATGAAGGCGCATGTGCAGACTGTCATTGACTCCACGCTCCTGCCCACGATGCTGTATAACAACCCATTGGCCTATAAGACGGACTTTCTCCCAGAACATATTGCTGAGCTGGCACGCGAGAACGCGAACCTGGAGGCCGTCAAGGAATCGAGCGCGGATATCAGGCGCATTGCTGCTATCCGTGCCCTGGTCGGTGAGCACCTTGAGATCCTGGTGGGCGTCGATGACTGTATCGTGGAAGGTATCCAGGCTGGAGCTGTTGGAT
>Ga0070741_10008956_pt1 | contig 19763 bp, 18 predicted proteins | sample Coa_R1_4_FD_66440 | JGI IMG/M metagenome (GOLD analysis project Ga0070741, IMG submission 66440) | Surface soil microbial communities from Centralia Pennsylvania, which are recovering from an underground coalmine fire - Coalmine... | ecosystem: Environmental > Terrestrial > Soil > Unclassified ...
CAGGCGAAGCTGCTGCGCGTCATCCAGGAGCGCGACTTCATGCGCCTCGGCGGCATGGAGACGATCAAGGTCGACGTCCGGATCATCGCGGCGACCAACGTCGATCTGCGCCAGATGATGGAGGAGGGGAAGTTCCGCGAGGATCTGTTCTACCGCCTCCACGTGATCTCGATTCAACTGCCCGCGCTGCGCGAGCGCAAGGACGACATCCCGCTGCTCGTGCACCACTTCCTCGAGAAGTACGGCGACGAGAACCGCAAGCGCGAGCTCGAGCTGACGCCGGAGGCGCTCGACCTGCTCACCGAATACGATTGGCCGGGCAACGTGCGCGAGCTCGAAAACGTGATCGAGCGCGCCGTGGTGCTGACCTCAGGGCCGAAGATCGGCGTCGAGCTCATCCCGGATCACGTGCGCAAGGCGCCGAACTTCGCCGTGCCGCAGTTCGTCGTCCCGCCCGAGGGGATCTCGTTCAAGGACGTGATCACCGACTTCGAGAAGCGGCTGATCGCGTCGACGCTCGAGGCCGCCGGCGGCGTGCAGAAGCGCGCGGCGGAACTGCTCCACATCAAACCGACGACGCTGAACGAGATGATCAAGCGGTACGAAATCCGGCCCCGGCGTAAGCGGACGACAAACGGCGCGCCGGACGAGATCAACGCTCAAGTCTCAAGTCTCAACTCTCAGATTGAAAATTGAGCGTTGAGCGCTGAGCCTTGAGACTTGAGAGTTGTCAGCGAGCAGCCCTGACCTTCGCGAAGATCCGTTCGTACTTGCCGAGCACGACGTCCCACCGGAAGCTGCGCCGCACGTAGTCGCGTCCGTTGCGGCCGAGCGCGGCGCGCAGGCGCTCGTCGCCGACGAGCAGCTTCAGGCACTCCACGAACTCGTCCCGGTCCGCGTAGTACAGGCCGCCGTTGCTGCGGACGCAGTGCTCGACCAGGACGTCGCTGCGCGCGTTGCAGAGAATCGGCGTCCCGACCGACAGCGCTTCGAGCGCGAGGAGCGACAGGCTCTCGAACGGTGACGGGCAAACGACGACGGTGGCGGCTTCGAGCGCCTGGACGCGCTCGCGATCGGAGAGCTGGCCCGCGAAGCGGATGAACGGATCCTCGGGCAGCGACATCAGCCGGACGCCCATCAGCACGAGCGTCGCGTCGCCGCCGGCGCTCACGTAGTCGCTGAAATACTGAATCAGCTCCTCGCAACCCTTCCCTGGATCGATGCGGCCGCCGTACAGGGCGAACGGACCGTACAGGCGATGGCGGCGGCGGAACACGGCGCCGCGCTCGAGCAAGTGCGATCGGTGCTCGCGCGGCGTGTCCGCATCCGCTGCCTCGTCGGCGGGCCGATCCGTCGGCGCGTCGCCGGACGATTCGTCGTCGGCGGGCGCGGCGGCGAGCCGGGGATACGGCTGTTGCTGCGGCAGATCGACGCCGACGCCGACCACGTCCTCGAGCAGCGGGCGATCGGGGAATTGATCGTGGACGAACCGGCACTCGCTCTCCGTCAGATACAGCAGCGCCGCCGGCGTGCTGAAGACGTCCTTGAAGATGCCGAGGCGAATCGCCGGTTCGTCGTGCGCGGTCGACACGAGCACGCTGCGCGACGGCGCGACCTCGAGGCCCAGGACGGTCGGGGCGTACAGATACGTGAAGAAGATCAACACGTCGTACTGCTGCTGGTGCCGCTTCAGGTATTCGATCAGCGACGGGCACCACGGGCCTTGTTGCTTCAGCCACTCGATCTCGTCGTCGCGCGTGTGTGGGTTGTTGTAGATCCAGTCCGAGTACTGGTTGAACGCCTCGAGATCGCGCGTGCGCGCGTTGGCGAAGCGGCGGACGGTGACGCCGCGAATCCGGTCGGCGCCCTCGGGATACTCGTTCTTCCACGTGACGTAGTCGCGGGCGCACGTCGTCAGGACCTCGACGTCGTGCGAGGCCGCGAGCCGCTCGGCCACGAGGCGGCAGAGCTGCTCGGAGCCGCCGAGCACTTCCGCGCCGTACCGCTGGATGACGAAGGCGAGCTTCACGACAGCGACTGCACCAGCGAGACCAGCTCGCGCGAAATGCGGGCGTCGCCGAAATCGGCGAGCCGCCGCCGCTGACCGGCGATCACGCCGGCGCGCAGCGTGTCGTCGAACGCCAGCGCACCGAGCAGCTCCGCGGCGTACTCGAGATCCTTCGGGGCGAACTGCACGCCGGCACCGCCCAGCGTATCCGGTACGGCGGCGGCCGCGTAGGCGAGCACCGGCACGTCGGCGGCCATCGCTTCGACGAGCGGGACGCAGAAGCCTTCGTGCTCGCTCAGCGAGACGTAGACGGCGGCGTGCTGATAGTAGACGGCAAGCTCTTCGTCGGAAACGGGGCCGGTGAAGATGAATCGATCGTTCAGCAGGCGAAACTCGGACATCAGCGCGCGAATGGTCGAATAATACCGCGGCACCACGTCGAACCGGCCGACGAAGATGAACCGGTAGTACGCGTCGACGTAGCGCTTGTACTCCTCGGCCAGCTTGATGTGGTCCTCGATCTTCTTGTTCGGCGCGATTCGGCCGACGAACAGGAAGTTCACCAGCCCGTCGTCGAGAATCTGCTCGAGCGCGGGGCGGCGCGCGCGCTGCGTGACGCGGGCCGTGTCGACCGCGATCGGAAAGACGCCGGTCCGTTCGAACCCGAGCGACTCGAGCTCCCGGCGGTTGTATTCCGAATCGCCGAGCGCGAGGTCGACGCGGCCGACGAGCGTCGCCACTTCGCGCCGGCCGAGCGAGGCGAGACGAAAGAGCGCCGGATCGTACGGAGCGAAGAAGGCGGCGGGCGTCACGTTGTGGTACTGCAGCACGCGGCCGGAGGTCAGCCGCGCGAACGCTTCGGTCATCGGCGACGGTAGCGCGTAGTGGAAGATCGTCACGTCGCCGCGGCCGGCCGCCGGATCCGAGAACGGACGCACGTCGTGTTTCAGCGCGTCGTCGATGGTGAGCGCGAAGAGATCGGACTCGTGGCCGAGCGCGCGCAGCAGATCGCGGACGCGCCGTGCGCTGTCGCCGATTGCGTCGCCGGCGTGCGCCGCCGGCACCCACTGGTTGACGATCACGGGTGCTCCGGCAGCGCCCGGTACACCGACGGGCGGTACAGACGCAGCTCCTCGAGTTCCTGCGCGGCGTCGAACTGGTTCCAGAAATCGAAGAGCACGTGCGGCCGCGGCGCGCGCGGACACGACAGGATGCGGTCGACGAACCCGAGCAGCGTGCCGGCGAAGTCCTTCGCCTGCAGACGTTCGACGGCCGCGAGCTGGCCGTCGACGATCGCGTCGCGCAGATCGGGATCCGACAGGATCGTGTCCATCAGCGTCGCGACGTGCTCGGGATCGCGGTCCTCGAACAGCACGCCGGCGCCGTCCATCGTCGACGGCACCGCGGTCGCGGCGTAGGCCAGCACCGGGACTTCCTTGTAGAACGCCTCGACGATCGGGACGCAAAAGCCTTCGTGCTCGCTCGCGCAGAGGAACAGATCGGCGACGTCGTAGAACGCCACCAGCTCCTCGTCGGACACGTGGCCGGTGAAGTGCACGTTCGACAGCCCCAGCTTCGCCACGAGCGCGTGCAGCGACGCCGTGTAGCGCTCGAACCCGGTCTGCGCGCCGACGAGCAGCAGGCGCGACCGCGGATTGAACAGCGTCTGGTACGCGTAGAAGAACTTGATGACGTCTTCGATCTTCTTGTTCGCGATGACGCGGCCGACGAAGATGACGTTCGTCCACTCGTCGTCGAAATCGCGCGCGACGAGCCAATGAGGCTCGCGATCCAGATGCGAGAAGTCCGGGACGACGGGCAAGACGTCGGTGCGCGGAAAGCCGAGCGCCTCGAGGTCCTGGCGGTTGAACTCGGAATCGCCGAGCGCCAGATCGCAGCGTCCGGCGTACGCCTGCAGCTCGCGGCGTCCGCGAAAGCACTGCCGCGCGAGCCGGCGATGCACGCCGACGAAATATTCCGGCGGCGTGATGTTGTGGTAGACGAGCGCCATCCGATCGGGGACGGCATAGGCCGTCCGCGACGCTTTCGACCCGAGCGAGAAATGGTGGATCAGCAGGTTGTCGGGATGGCTGTAGTCGACGAGCTCGCGGTAGTCGCGCGTCAGCGACTCCAGCCAGTGATCCGCCGTCTCGACGAAAATCTCCGAGTCGTAGCCGGCCGCGCGCAGCACGCGCTGGATGCCGAGCACCTCGTGCCCGATCGCGTCGCCGTACCCGAGCGTTGCCAGGACCTGGTGGATTCGGATCACGCGCGTCTCCGCGCGTCGGTCTTCCCGTGCACGGCGGGGCCCGAGGGGATCGCGGCCAGCACCTCGTTTGCCGCCGGCAGGTTCTGGCGCCGCCGTTCGAACCAGCCGGGCAGCGGCTCGATCGATTTCTTCGGCGCCTCCTTCTTCAGCCGCTCGAACATGTCGAGGTACTTGCGGACGACGACCGGCCAGTCGTAGTGCTCTTTGAAGTACTGACGGCCGTTGCGTCCGAGCGAGGCGGCGAGCCAGCGGTTCGTTTCGATCGCGCGCAGCGTTTCGGCGAATTCCGCGTAGTTCTCGTAGAACAAGCCGGCGTTGCTGCGCAGGCACTGCCCCTTCAGCACGTCACACTTGCCGTTGACGAGCACGGGCTTCCCGAGCGCCCACGCCTCGAGCGCGACCATCGACAGGCTCTCGAAGTACGACGGCATGATCAGCAGGTCCGCGGCGGCGAGCGCGTCGTACTTGTCGGCCTCGTCGACGAAACCGAGATGCCGGATCCGCGGATGCGTCGGAATCGGGAGCAGCGAATGGCCGATCAGCACGAGCGTCGTCTTGTCGGACACGTCGCGCAGGTAGCCCTGGAAGAACTCGAAGAGCTGCGTGCACCCCTTGTTCTGATCGATGCGGCCGACGTAGATGGCGAACGGGCCGCGGATGTCGTGCTTCTGACGAAAGCGGCTCGGCTGCGGATTCGCGGCCACTTCCGACCCGACGCCGACCACCACGCCGGGCACGTCGTCGTTGCCGGAGACGGCGTGAATCATCGCGCGCTCCTCCGGCGAGTTGTACATGACGGCGCGGACGCTGCGAAACACGTCGTGGAAGATGTGCAGTCCGATCGCTTCGTCGCGTTCGGCGGTCGGGACGAGCACGGCGCGCGACGCCGTCGCGCGCGCGCCGTAGTACGCGTGATAGTAGCGATAGCTGAAGAAGAGGCAGTAATCGTAGTCGGCCGCGTGCTTCGTCAGGTGATCGACGATCGCAGGCGCCGTCGGCCCTTCGGCGTCGAGCCAGTCGAGCTCGTCGCCGATCGAATGCCGTCCTTCGAACACGCGTTCGGACCGCTTGCCGAAGACGTTCGGATCGCGCTCGTGCTTCACGCGGAAGCGTCGAACGGTGACGCCGTTGATCTCCTCGGTGCCCGCCGGCAGCTCGTTGCGCCACGTCACGTAGTCGGTGGCGCAGGTCGTCAGCACCTCGATCTGCGCATGCTTCGCGAGGTGCTCGGCGATGTACCGCGCGTGGAGTTCGGCGCCGCCGTTGATCTGCCGGCCGTAGCGCTGGACGACGACGGCGAGCTTCATCCCTCGTGGGACTCGGGGTCGGGCGGCGGTTCGGTCGGATGCGCGTCGGCGCCGCTGATCGTTTCGAGGTCGTCGTGCGCCGGCGCGTCCGATTCGCGATCCGATAGCGAGTCCGCCTGGTCGTCGCCGTGGGCGACCGACTCGTCGGTCTGCGGCGCCTGGCCGCCCATGACGGCCGCCGCCGGGCCGCGCCCGCGGCGTCCGCGGCGGCGCCGCCGACGGCGGCTCCGCTGTCCGGGTCCTTCACCGCCTGGTGCCGCGGCCTGCGGCGCCTGATCGCCGCGCGGCGCCGCTTCCGACGGACGTTCGGCGGGCGTCGCGGCCGACGGCCGGCTCTCGACATGCGAGGCCGCCTGCGGCGGCGCGGGTGCGTGCGGACGCGGCGGTCGACTGTCGGCCGCCGGCGATGGGCTCTCCTCGCTCTTGTAGACGACGGCGCTTTCGAGCGCGCGTGCGCGCCGTTCGTTGAACTCGAGGCGGCTGCCGATCGACTCGACGCGCATCTTCAGGTTCTTCACCTCGATGCTCATGCGCGTCGTTTCGATCACCAGATTGTGAATCAGCTCGTAGAACAGCTGATCGGAGGCGCGGCGCGCCGCTTCGCGCGTCGCTTCGCGCTCCGCGCTCATCGTGTTCAGGCGCGCCTGGATGTGGAGCGCCTGGATGAGCGGGTTCGGGTTGAAGAACAGTTTCAGCAGCGGGTTCAGCAGCTTGCGGATCAGGCGCAGCGGCCCGCGGTGCGACTCGTACAGCGTCGAGTCTTCGAAGGCGTAGTTCGGCAGCTCGGGCGGCGAGTACGGCGGCTGCACCTTGCGGAACTGCTCGAGCAGGTCGGAGCGGATGCCGCTCGGATCGAGGAAGCGTTCGAGCTTGACCGCCGCCAGTTCGCGAATCTGCGCTTCGGTGTAGTCGACGCCGCGCTTTTCGCGGATGCGCGCGCGGATCTGCTCCATGATCTGCTCGACGTTCACCGAATCGGCGCGGACATTGAAGTCGGGCATGGCTCACACGGGCCGGTAGATGATCAGCGCGACCGCGAGCGCCCACAGCGCCACGCACACGAGCAGCGGGCGATCGGTGAGGAGCAGGTCGGCGGGACTGCCGCCGCCTTCGCGTTTGTGCACCAGATACAAGTACCGGAAGATGCCGTACAGCGGAAACGGAATCGTGAGGCCGAGCCACGGCGTCCCGAACTTCGCCTGCGTTTCCGGGCTGACGGTGTAGAAGATGTACGCGATCAGCGTCGACGCGGTGACGACCGCGATCATCTGATCGAGCAGATACGCGCTGTACTCGCCGAGAATCCGGCGATGGCTCGACGCGTCGTCGGCGAGCAGCACGACTTCGTGCCGCCGCTTGGCGAGCGCGATGAACAGCGCGAGCAGGAGCGTGCAGACCAGCAGCCAGTGGCTGATCTCCACGTCGACGGCGACGGCGCCCGCCACGGCGCGCAGCACGAAACCGATGGCGAGCGTCAGCACATCGAGGATCACGATGCGCTTCAGCGGTCCCGAGTAGAGCGCCTGCAGCGCGAGATAGGCGACGGCCACCCCGCCGAACGGCGTGCTGACGACGAACGCCGCGGCGACGGCGGCGGCGGCGAGCACCAGCGCGACGGCGATCGCGGTCGGCACCGGCAGCGCGCCGGACGCGATCGGCCGCGTCGCCTTCAACGGATGCAGCCGATCCTGTTCGCGATCGGCGACGTCGTTGACGAGATAGACGGCGCCCGACAGCGCGCAGAAGATCACGAACGCCGCGAGCGAGCGGCCGACCGCGGCCGCGTCGAGCAGCCGCTGCCCGAACAGCACGCCGGCAAACACGAGGAGGTTCTTCGTCCACTGACCGGGACGAAGCGAGACGATCAGGTTGGCGGCGAGGGTGCGGTCCGGCGCGCCCGCGAACGTCGGGCGTCCGGACACCGCCACAGGAGAAGAAGTGCTGCGCGCCATCCTACCGGGACCCCCGGCGCGCCGAGTGCGCGCGGCGGGGTGGTTTTGCGCGGACGGACCCTAGACCTTGGCCGATGCGGAGAAACTCCGGATCGCGTCGTTTTCCGATTCGAAGGTTTCGAACACGGTGAGCAGCTTGGTAATCGACAGCAGATCCGTGATGCGCTTCGTCAGGTTCAGCAGCTTGAGGCTGCCGCCCTGCCGGCTCACCGTCGTGTAGGTGCGAACGATTTCGCCGAGACCCGCGCTGTCGATGTACGGGACCTCCGCGAGGTTCAGCACGATCTTCTTGCTGCCCTGGTTGACGAGACTGTTCACCTTGTCTTTCAGCAGTTCGTCACCTTCACCCAAGGTGATCTTCCCCTTGAGGTCGAGCACCTTGACGTCACCGACGTTGCGTTCCTCGATCTGCATGCCACTGGCTCCAGAGAATACGCGTGCGAGATTATCACACCCGTATTGGAATCGATTGACGATCGGACGCGAAACCCGATGGAGCGCCGGCGGCTAGAGGCCCCCGGCCCCGGCGAATTTGCGGGACTGGAAGCACTCCTTGCAGAAGACGGGACGCCCCTGGGTCGGTTTGAAGGGGACGGTGGTCTCCTTGCCGCACGCGGAGCAGGTGGTGATGGTCTCGACACGCTCGCGCGACGTGGCCGCCCCGGCCGGACGGGATGCGCGCTTCGCCTTACATCCCTTGCAGCGCTTCGGCTCGTTCTTGAAGTTCTTGTCGGCGAAGAACTGCTGCTCGCCCGCCGTCCAGATGAACTCCGCCCCACAATCCACGCACCTGAGGATCCTGTCTTGGAACTCCATCGGTCGCTACCTCGTCCGGGGTCGTGATGTTGAACGCCGCCGCTATTCCAGTTCGCGACGGAGCTTCTTGCGATTGCGCTTGCGCGCGAGCGCCTGCTTGGCTCGCCGCTTGTCACCGGGCTTCAAGTAGAAGGAGTGCTTCTTGATGTCCTTGATGATGTCTTCCTGCTGGACCTTCCGCTTGAACCGACGGAGAGCGCTCTCGATCGATTCGCCCTCCTGAATTTTCACTTCAGCCACGCGCGTGATACCCCCTACTGAGACGACCTAGACGACCATGCAAATATGCTAGGCTATCACAGGTAAACGCGGATTCTAGGCGTACTTTCGGCCCGAGGTCAACGAAATAGCGCCCCGCCGCATCCGCTTCCCGTGCACCGGCCGCTCTGGCGGTAACCCACTCACAGCATGAGAGTTCTCGTCATCGGCAGTGGCGCCCGCGAGCACGCGCTCGTCGGCCGCTTCGCCGCCGAACCGGGCGTGGACGCACTCGTCTGCGCGCCCGGAAATCCGGGCATCGCGCGCCACGCGCGGACCGTTCCGGTCGACCCCGGCGACGTCGACGCCCTCGCCGCGCTCGCCGCCCGCGAACGCATCGATCTCACCGTCGTCGGACCCGAACTGCCGCTCAGCCGCGGCGTCGCCGACCGGTTCGCCGCCGAAGGGCGCGCGATCTTCGGTCCGATCGCCGCCGCCGCGCGGCTCGAATCGAGCAAGGCGTTCGCGAAGGATTTCATGGCGCGGCACGGCGTGCCGACCGCGCGCTTCGGCGTCTTCCGCGCGGCCGACGCCGCGCTCGACGCGATCCGCCGCGGCGAATTCGGCCTCCCCGTTGTCGTCAAGGCGGACGGGCTTGCCGCGGGCAAGGGCGTCGTGATCGCCGAGGATGCGCGCGCGGCCGAAGCGGCGGTCGTCGACGCGATGCGCGACCGCAAGTTCGGCGCGGCCGGCGACTGCGTGGTGATCGAAGAGTGCCTGCAGGGCCCCGAAGTGTCCTTCTTCGCGCTCTGCGACGGGACGCGCGCGGTGCCGCTCGGCACCGCCCAGGATCACAAACGGATCTTCGACGGCGATCGCGGCCCGAACACCGGCGGCATGGGCGCGTTTGCGCCGAGCCCGCTCGTCGACGCCGCGCTGCAGCAGCGGATCATGCGCGAGATCGTCGACCCGGTGGTCGCCGGCATGGCGGCGGAAGGGGCGCCGTTCCGCGGATTTCTGTACGCCGGGTTGATGCTCGCGGCTGACGGTCCGAAAGTGATCGAGTTCAACGTCCGGCTCGGCGATCCCGAGGCGCAGGTCGTGCTGGCACTCGTCGACGAACCGCTGCTGCCGCTGGTCGCCGCCGCCGCGCGCGGCGATCTGCCGGCGTCGCCGATCGCGCTCGGCCGCGATCGCCTCGTCGGCGTCGTCCTCGCGTCGCGCGGCTACCCCGAGACGTCGCAGTCGGGCTGCGTGATCACCGGCATCGATGCGGCGGAGGCAATCGCGGGCGTGCGTGTCTATCATGCGGGCACCGCGATGCGCGACGGCGACCTGGTCACCGCCGGCGGGCGCGTGCTGACCGTCGTCGGCCGCGGCGCCGATTACGCGGAAGCCGTGGCGCGCGCGTACGCCGGCGTGCTGCAGATTTCGTTCGACGGCATGCAGTACCGCCGCGACATCGGCCGCAAAGCCTTGACCCTTGAGACTTGAGAGTTGAGCCTTGAGACTTGAGCCTTGAAATATGCGGTGATTACGTTCGGCTGCCGCGTGAATCAGGCGGACTCGCTCGGCTTCGAGGAGCAGCTGATCGCGGCCGGCGGCGTCGCCGTGTCGCCTGACGCGGCGGATCTCGTGGTCGTCAACACGTGCTCGGTGACCGCCACGTCCGATCAGGGCGCACGGCAGACGATCCGCCGCGTGGCGCGCGACAATCCGACGGCGCGGATTGTGGTCACCGGGTGCTATGCGACGCGCGACGCCGCCGACGTGTCTGCGCTGCCGAACGTCGTCCGTGTGGTTCCGAACGATGACAAGCCGCAGCTGATCCGTCTGATCACGAGCCCAACCGCGGAGCCCGACGCGGCGGCGTCGATCGGCGACGGCCCGTGCGGCGCGGCGATCGCGCCCGGCGTGATGGGACGGACCGCGTACACGCTGCGGGTCCAGACCGGCTGCGCCGAACCCTGCAGCTACTGCATCATTCCAGCGACACGTGGACGGCCGCGCAGCACGCCGGTGGCCGAACTGCTGTCCGAGATCGATCGCGTCGCGGCGCGCGGGTTCAAAGAGATCGCGCTCACGGGCGTCCACCTCGGATCGTACGGGCGCGACCTGACGCCTGCGTGCGGCCTGATCGATCTCTTGCGGCCGGTGGCCCTGAAGGCGGACGTGCTCTTCCGCATCAGCTCGCTCGAACCGATGGACTGCACGCCGGAGATCGTGGATCTCGTGGCCTCGTCCGCCGCATTCGCGCCGCACTTCCATCTTCCGCTGCAGCATGCGAGCGACCGCGTCCTCGCGGCGATGCGGCGGCCGTACACGATCGCCCGGTATGCGTCGCTCGTCGACGGCATCCGCGCGCGCATGCCGTACGCGTCGATCGGCTCGGATGTAATCGTCGGGTTTCCTGGCGAGACCGACGACGACTTCGCGCAGCTCGCGTCGTATCTGGAATCGTCGCCGCTCACGCACGTCCACGTGTTCCCGTACTCCGATCGTCCCGGCACGCCCGCGTCGCGCATGGCCGGCAAGGTTCACGGCGCCGTCGTGCGCGAGCGCGCGCGACGCATCCGCGCGATCGCGTCCGCTCTGGCAACCCGCTTCCACGACGCGCAGGTCGGGACCACGCATCGCGCCCTGACGCTCGAAGACGGGACGCTGGCGGTGACGGGGAACTACCTGAAGGTTCGCATCCCGCCGGGGCAGTTGCGCAACGAGTTCGTCACGGTGCGGGTGACCGCGGGCGGCGACCCGATGCGCGGCGTGGTCGACGCACGTTCATGAGGAGGCCGTGATGTCGGTAGTCGTCGTGACGGGATCGGGTGGCTTGATCGGCTCGGAAGCCGCCGCGCACTACGCGGCCTCGGGCTTCGACGTCGTCGGCATCGACAACGACATGCGCCGCACCTTCTTCGGCGAGGGCGCGTCGACGCGCTGGATGCGCGAGCGTCTGGAGCGCGAACAGCCGCGCTACCGGCACAGCGACGCGGACATCCGCGATTTCGACGCGGTTAGCGCGGTGTTCGGCCGCTACGGCCGCGACATCGCGCTGGTGGTGCACGCGGCGGCGCAGCCGTCGCACGACTGGGCCGCGAAGGAGCCGACGACCGACTTCGGCGTCAACGCCACCGGCACGCTGCATCTGCTCGAAGCGACGCGCCGCCACTGTCCGGATGCCGCGTTCATCTTCACCTCGACCAACAAAGTGTACGGCGACACGCCCAACCGCCTGCCGCTCGTCGAACAGGCGCGGCGCTGGGAAATCGCGGCCGATCATCCGTTCGCCGGCGGCATCGACGAGTCGATGAGCGTCGACATGACGACGCACTCGCTGTTCGGCGTGTCGAAGACGGCGGCGGATCTGCTGGTGCAGGAGTACGGCCGCTACTTCGGGATGAAGACGGTGTGTTTCCGCGGCGGCTGCCTCACCGGCCCGAACCATTCGCCGGCGATGCTGCACGGCTTCCTCGCGTACCTGATGAAGTGCGTCGCGACCGGCGCCGAGTACACGATCTTCGGCTACGGCGGCAAGCAGGTGCGGGATAACATCCACAGCCGCGATCTGGTCGCCGCCTTCGACGCGTTCTTCGCGGCACCGCGGCAGGGCGAGGTCTACAACATGGGCGGCGGTCGCGCGTGCAACTGCTCGATGCTCGAGGCGATCGCGCTGTGCGAGGAGATCGCCGGCCGATCGCTGCACGTCACGTATCGCGACGAGCCGCGCATCGGCGATCACATCTGGTACATCAGCAGCACGAAGAAGTTCGAACGCGACTACCCGACCTGGTCGATTCGCGTCGGGCTGCGCGATCTGCTCGAAGAGATTTACGCGGTGAACAGCGACCGCTGGGCGCCGGCCTAGTTCACGCGAGCGACACGGCGAGTCGCTGCGCCGCCGATCGTTTCTGGCCTTCGACGATCAGCTGGCCGCAGGCCGCGCGGATGTCGCGGCCGCGGCTCTTGCGCACCGATACGATCAACCCCGCGTCGGCGAGGATCCGCCCGAAGCGATCGATCGCCTCGTCCGACGGCCGCTCGAAGGGAATGCCCGCCGCGGCGTTGAGCGGAATCAGGTTCACCTTCGATTTGACGCCGGCGAGGAGCGTCGCCAGCTTCCGCGCATCCTCCGGCCGATCGTTGACGCCGGCGAGCAGCACGTACTCGAACGTGATCCGCGATCGCTTCTTCAGCGGGAAGCGTTTGCACGCCGCGATGATGTCGGCGACGCCGTACTTCCGGTTGATCGGCACGAGCTCGCCGCGCAGCGCGTCGGTCGGCGCGTGCAGCGAGATCGCGAGGTTCGGCATGATCGGCTCCTTCGCGAGCCGCTCGAGCTCGCGCAGCAGGCCGACCGTCGACAGCGTGATCCGCTTCGGCGCCATCGCGAACCCGTCCGCGTCGGTCAGGATCCGCAGCGCCTTCATCGTCTCGTCATAGTTGTGGAGCGGCTCGCCCATCCCCATGAGGACGATGTTGAAGGTCGTGCCGCGCATGGCGAGGGCGTCGGCGAGCACGCGCACCTGGCCGACGATTTCGCCGGCCGTGAGGTTCCGCACGAGCCCCATCTTGCCCGTGAGGCAGAACGCGCACGCAAGCGCGCAGCCGACCTGCGTCGAGATGCAGAACGTCATGGACGGCGTGTCGGGGATGAACACCGACTCGATGGTGCGGCCGTCGCGCAGGCGCAGCAGAAATTTCTCCGTTCCGTCGGTCGACGCTTCGCGGTGGACGAGCGCCGGCGTGGAGACGGCGAACTCGTCCGCGAGCGTCTGCCGCAGCTCGCGCGACAGGTCGGTCATCGCGGACGGATCGGTGACGCCGCGCTGGTAGATCCAGCGGAAGATCTGGCCGGCGTGGAAGCGCTGATGGCCGCGCGCGGTCAATTCCGCTTCGAGCGCGGTGCGCTCGAGCTCCGACAGTTCGACGGGGGAGCGAGGCGTCATGCTATAATGTGCATTCTAGCTCGTAATTCCTTCATTCACAATAGTTTGCGGTCGTCATCTTGTCGAATTCACCGATCGTTCGCGACACGCTCGATAACGGTCTGCGCATCTTGACGGAGCGCATGACGCAGGTGCGGTCGATCAGCATCGGCGTGTGGCTGACGCGCGGGTCGCGGCACGAAGCGGCCGAGCGCAGCGGCATCGCGCATTTCGTCGAACACATGCTCTTCAAGGGCACGGCGACGCGGACGGCCGAGGACATCGCGCAGCAGATCGACTCGATTGGCGGTCAGCTCGACGCGTTCACGGCGAAGGAGTACGCGAGCTACTACATCAAGGTGCTCGACGAGCATTTGCCGCTCGCGATCGACATCCTCTCCGACATCGTCCGCAATCCGGCGTTCGCGCCCGACGACCTCGAGCGCGAGAAGAAGGTCGTCGTCGAAGAGATCAAGATGGTCGAGGACACGCCCGACGACCTCGTCCACGAGTTGTTCACGCAGGGGTTCTGGGAGAACCATCCGCTCGGCCGGCCGATTCTCGGCACGCGCGAGACGGTGGAGTCGTTCACCTCGGATCTGCTGCGCGATTACTTCTCGAAGGCCTACACGCCGCGCAACCTGATCGTCTCGGCCGTCGGCAATCTCGAGCACGCGCGCGTGCGCGAGCTGGTCGACGAGAAATTCGGATCGCTGGCGGCGGTCGACGACGCGGTGGCCGACGAGCCGCCGCGCGTCGTCCCGCAGACGCTCATTCGCAACAAGGATCTCGAGCAGAGCCACATCTGCGTCGGCGTCAGCAGCTATCCGCAGAACCACGACGATCGCTATGCGAGCTACGTGCTGAACACGCTGCTCGGCGGCTCGATGAGCTCGCGCCTGTTCCAGAACGTGCGCGAGAAGCGCGGCCTCGCGTACGCCGTGTTCAGCGGCCTCAGCGCGTACCGCGACGCCGGCTCGTTCACGATCTACGCCGGCTGCGCGAACGAAGCCGTCGGCGAAGTGATCGATCTCGTCGTCGAAGAACTGCGCGGCGTGAAGACGACGGCGGTGCCCGACACCGAGCTGCAGCGGTCGAAGGACCATCTCAAGGGCAGCCTGATGCTGAGCCTCGAGAACACCGCAAGCCGCATGTCGCACATCGCGCGGCAGGAGATCTACTTCGACCGGCAGTTCGGGCTCGACGAGACGCTGCAGGGGATCGAGCGCGTCACCGCGCGTGACGTGCAGCGCGTCGCAAACGATTTGTTCAGGAACGGTTCGCTGGCGGCGACCGTGCTCGGCAACGTCAACGGGCTGAAGATTCCACGGGAGCGGCTTCACCTCGATTAGATGATTCCTCGGTATACCCACCCCGAGATGGGGCGGATCTGGAGCGACCAGCGCCGCTACGAAACGTGGCTGCTGGTCGAGACCGCTGCGGCCGAAGCGATGGCCGCAGCCGGCATCGTGCCGGCCGACGCAGCCCGCGACATCCGCGAGCGCGGCGGCTTCGACATCGCACGCATCGACGACATCGAACAGACGACGCAGCACGACGTGATCGCGTTCACGACCGCGGTCGCCGAGAAGGTCGGCCCGTCCGCCCGCTGGCTGCACTTCGGGATGACCTCCTCGGACGTCATCGACACGGCGCAGGCGCTGCAGATCCGCGAGGCGTGCGACGTGCTGTTGACCGATCTCGACGCACTCGCGTCCGCGATTCGCGATCGCGCGGAGGAGCATCGGACGACGCCGATGATCGGCCGGACGCACGGCGTCCACGCCGAGCCGATGACCTTCGGGCTGAAGCTGGCGCTGTGGTACGCGGAAGTCCGTCGCGATGTCGAGCGGATCGCGCGCGCGCGGCAGGTGATGAGCGTCGGCAAGCTGTCGGGCGCGGTCGGCACCTTCGCGCATCTGCCGCCCGCGATCGAAGCCGACGTCTGCAGGCGTCTCGGGCTCGAGCCGGCGCCGGTGGCGTCGCAAGTCATCCAGCGCGATCGCCACGCCGAGATGCTGTCGGCGATCGCGATCACCGGCGCATCGCTCGAGAAATTCGCGCTCGAGATCCGCGGCCTGCAGAAGACGGAAATCGGCGAGGTCGAGGAGCCGTTCGCGAAAGGGCAGAAGGGCTCGTCCGCGATGCCGCACAAGCGCAACCCGATCGGCTGCGAGCAGATCTGCGGCATGGCGCGGCTGCTGCGCGGCAATGCGACCGCGGCGTTCGAGAACGTCGCGCTCTGGCACGAGCGCGACATCTCGCATTCGTCGGTCGAGCGCGTCATCCTGCCCGACAGCTTCATCGCGCTCGATCACATGCTGCGCCGGTTCACGCGCATCGTCCGCGGCATGGTCGTGTATCCCGAGCGCATGCTCGAGAACCTGAATCGCTCGCGCGGCGTCGTGTTCTCGGGGACGGTGCTGCTGGAGCTGGCGAAGAAGGGCGTGTCGCGCGAGCAGGCGTACGAATGGGTGCAGCGCAATGCGATGCGATCGTTCGCCGAGCGGCGCGATTTCAAGTCGCTGCTCGCTGCGGATCCCGACGTCAGCCGCGTCCTGCCGGCTGCCGAGCTCGATCGCGCATTCGATCTCGGCGAGCAGTTGAAGCACGTTGACCACATTTTCGCGAGAGTGTTCGCATGCGAGCCCGCGTCTTTGTCACGCTGAAACCGTCCGTGTTCGACCCGCAGGGGCGAACGATCGCCGAGGCGCTGCACTCGCTCGGCTACCAGAACGTCGACGACGTCCGGCAAGGCAAGTACTTCGAGCTGGACCTCGCGACGACCGAAGCGTCGCAGGCGCGGGCGCTCGCGGCCGAGGTCGCCGACAAGCTGCTCGCGAATCCGGTGATCGAGAGCTACCGCATCGAGGTCGAGTCATGAAGTTCGCCGTCATCACTTTTCCCGGTTCGAACTGCGACCAGGACGCGTATCACGCGGCGAAGGACGTGCTCGGCCAGCAGGCCGAGTACATCTGGCACAAGGACACCGACCTGAAAGGCGCCGACGTCGTCATCCTGCCGGGCGGGTTCGCGCACGGCGACTACCTGCGCTGCGGCGCGATGGCGCGCTTCTCGCCGGTGATGCAGTCGGTGCAGGCGTTCGCGGCGAAGGGCGGTCCGGTGCTCGGCATCTGCAACGGATTCCAGGTCCTGCTCGAGGCCGGCTTGTTGCCGGGCGCGATGCTGCGCAACCGCAGCCTGAAATTCCAGTGCGAGCACGTCGACGTGCGCGTCGAGCAGACCGATACGCCGTTTACCGGTGCGTGCCGCGTCGGCCAGGTGCTGCGCATTCCGATCGCGCATGGCGAAGGGAACTACTTCGCCGAGCCGGCGGTCATCGCGCGGCTCGAAGCGAACCGGCAGGTCGTCTTCCGCTACTCGACGCCGGACGGCCGCGTCACCGACGCCTCGAACGTCAACGGATCGGCGGCGAACATCGCCGGCCTCTGCAGCGAACGCCGCAACGTCGTCGGCCTGATGCCGCATCCGGAACGCGCGTGCGAGTCGATTCTCGGCAGCGCCGACGGGCTCGTCCTGTTCGAGTCGGTACTGCAGTGGGTCCGCTCGGCCGAGAGCCTCGCGCTCCAGCCGGCGCGGAGCGCCAGCGTTTAGGCGAACGATGATCGATCAAGCCGCGCTCGACCGACATGGGCTGAAGCCCGACGAGTACGAGCGGATCGTCACGTTCCTCGGTCGCGAGCCGAACATCACCGAGCTCGGCATCTTTTCGGTGATGTGGTCGGAGCACTGCAGCTACAAGAGCTCGCGCGTGCATTTGAAGACGCTGCCGACGACGGGACCGCAGGTGCTGCAGGGGCCCGGCGAGAACGCCGGCGCGGTCGACATCGGCGACGGGCTCGCCGCCGTGTTCAAGATCGAATCGCACAACCATCCGTCGTTCATCGAACCGTATCAGGGCGCGGCGACCGGCGTCGGCGGCATCATCCGCGACATCTTCACGATGGGCGCGCGCCCGATCGCGTTGCTGAACTCGCTGCGCTTCGGCGCTCTCGACGCGCCCGGCACGCGGCGGCTGCTCGAGGGCGTCGTCGCTGGCATCGCCGGTTACGGCAACAGCATCGGCATCCCGACGGTCGGCGGCGAGATCGTGTTCGAGCCGTCGTACGCGGGCAACTGCCTCGTCAACGTGTTCTGCCTCGGCACCGCGAAGCACACCGACATCATCAAAGGCGTCGCGTCGGGCGTCGGCAACGCCGTCTACTACGTCGGCGCGAAGACGGGCCGCGACGGCATCCACGGCGCGACGATGGCGTCGGCGGAGTTCGACGAGAAGTCGGCGGAGAAGCGGCCGGCGGTGCAGGTCGGCGATCCGTTCATGGAGAAGCTGCTGCTCGAGGCGTGCCTCGAGGTGATGCAGACCGACGCGCTCGTCGGCATCCAGGACATGGGCGCGGCGGGGCTGACGTGCTCGACGACCGAGATGGGATCGCGCGGCGGCGCCGGCGTCGAGATCGACGTGTCGCTCGTGCCGCAGCGCGAGACCGGGATGACGCCGTACGAGATCATGCTGTCCGAATCGCAGGAGCGCATGCTGCTCGTCGCGAAACGTGGACGCGAAGCCGACGTCGAGCGCATCTTCGAGAAATGGGATTTGCACGCGGTGAAGATCGGCGTCGTCACCGACGACGGCTTCTTGCGCGTCCGGGAGCGGGGGACGCTCGTCGCGGAGATCCCGAATCGCGCGCTGACCGACGAAGCGCCGGTGTATCACCGGCCGATGCAGGAGCCGGAGTACCTGCGCGAGGCGCAGGAGTTGGATCTGGAGGCGCTCGGGCGTTCGGCTGAAGCCTCGCGCTCCACACCGAACGACGCGCTCCTCTCGCTGCTCGAATCGCCGACGATTGGCAGCAAGCAGTGGGTGTACCGCCAGTACGATCACATGGTCCGCACCGGCACGATCAACCTGCCGGGCCTGGGCGCGGGCGTCGTCCGCGTGCGCGGCACCGATCGCGCGCTCGCCTTGTCGGTCGACGGCAACGGCCGTTACTGCTATCTCGATCCCGAGCGCGGCGCGATGCTCGCGGTCGCCGAAGCGGCGCGCAACGTTGCGTGCGCCGGCGCGCGTCCGGTCGGCGCGACCAACTGCCTGAACTTCGGCAATCCCGAGAAGCCGGCGATCATGTGGCAGTTCGCGAAAGCGGTCGAAGGGATCGGCCGCGCGTGCCGCGCCCTCGGCGTGCCGATTACCGGCGGCAACGTCAGCCTCTACAACGAGACCGACGGGCACGCGATCTATCCGACGCCGGTCATCGGCGTCGTCGGCGTCCTCGAGCACGCCGATCGCGTGGTGTCGCGACGGTTCCGGAGCTCGGGCGACGCGCTCGTGATGCTCGGCGAGAATCGCGGCGAGCTCGGCGGCAGCGAATATTTGAAGATCGTCCACGGCCTCGTCCGCGGCGTGCCGCCCGCGCTGGACCTCGACGTCGAGCGTCGGCTGCAGGCGCTGGTCGTCGCGCTGGCCGACGCGCGCCTCGTCCGTTCCGCGCACGACTGTTCCGACGGCGGATTTGCGGTCGCGCTCGCCGAATGCTGCTTCGACACCAACGGCATCGGCGTCGAAGTCGAGCTCGACGCCGTGCGCGTCGCTTCGGCCGCGGCGATCAACGCGGCGGCCGCGCTCTTCGGCGAGTCGGCATCCCGCGTCCTGGTGTCGGTGTCGTCCGACGATGTCACGGCCGTGCTGGAGCGCGCGGCGGCGGCGGGTGTCAGCGCGAAGATGATCGGGCAAACTGGAGGAAACAGGATCAGGATCGCGGTTGCCGGATCGACGCTGATCGACGTGGCGGTGTCGGAGGCGGAACGGCGCTGGTCGTCCGCGATTGCGCGATACTTTGCCCGGCAGGTTGCCTAAACAGGATCCATGTTCGACAAGCTGAAAGAAGAATGCGGCGTCTTCGGCATCTTCGGTCACCCCGAAGCGTCGAACATGACCTATCTCGGCCTCTATGCGCTGCAGCATCGCGGCCAGGAGAGCGCCGGCATCGCGGCATCCGACGGCGAGCAGATCCGGATCTCGCGCGCGATGGGCTATGTGGCGGACATCTTCGACAGCCGCCGGCTCGCCGAGCTGACCGGCGACCGCGCCATCGGCCACGTGCGTTACTCGACGGCGGGCGACAGCGCGCTGGCCAACGCGCAGCCGATCCTCATCGACTGCGCGCACGGCCAGATCGCGCTCTGCCACAACGGGAACCTGGTGAACGCGAAGGAGCTTCGCGAAGAGCTCGTCCGCGAGGGATCGATCTTCCAGTCGACGAGCGACAC
>Ga0070741_10008957_pt1 | contig 19763 bp, 15 predicted proteins | sample Coa_R1_4_FD_66440 | JGI IMG/M metagenome (GOLD analysis project Ga0070741, IMG submission 66440) | Surface soil microbial communities from Centralia Pennsylvania, which are recovering from an underground coalmine fire - Coalmine... | ecosystem: Environmental > Terrestrial > Soil > Unclassified ...
AAGCGCGTGTGCGGCACCGCGCGTGCCGTCGGCAGGTTCTTGCGCATGGCGTCGGCTCCGCTACGCCGCGCGGGCGCGCGGCGCCTTCCGCATGGGAAGCGCCGAGCCGGTCGGCACGATCAGGCCCTGCGCGCCATCGAGCGCGCCAGGCGCAAGTTCGAGGCCGAGCAGGCGGTCGCGCTCGAACGGGCCCGGCAGCGACAGCTCGGCCGTCTTCTGGGCCGAGAAGCCGAAGCGGGCGTAGTAGGGCGCATCGCCGAGCAGGATCACCGCGCGATGGCCACGCGCCGTCGCCGCCGCGAGCGCGTGGTCCATCAGCGCGGTCCCGACCCCGAGCTTGCGGGAGGTGCTATCTACCGCAAGCGGGCCGAGCACGAGCGCCGGGGTGCCCCCGGCGCTGACGTGCCACAACCGCAAGGTACCGACCAGGTGCCCTTCGGCCACAGCCGAGAAGGCAAGGCCTTCGGCGGGCGCGCGTCCGTCGCGCAGGCGCTGGCAGGTGCGCAAATGGCGATTCTCGCCAAATGCGGCATCGAGCAGCGCTTCACGGGCGACGACGTCTGAGGCCTTCTCCGCACGGATCGCGAACGGAGCGGCGTTCAGGGTGAGGGCGAGCTTGGTCTTCCGAAAAGCAGTCATGGCACGTCAGTCCCCACAGCCTAACGAGCGGCACGCCCGCGGCTGCGTTGTCCAAATCGGCGATGTCAGGGAGGGAGCCGGCGGACCGGCTCCCAGTGATGTCAGGCCTTCAAATCGGCCAGGTCAGATGTGGTAGGTCTTGAGCGGCGGAATGCCGTTGAAGGCCACCGACGAGTAGGTCGACGTATAGGCCCCGGTTCCCTCGATCAGCACCTTGTCGCCGATCTCGAGCGTGACGGGGAGCGGATACGGCATCTTCTCGTACATGACGTCGGCGGAATCGCAGGTGGGCCCAGCGAGCACGCACGGCGTCATCTCGGCCCCGTCATGCGGGGTGCGGATCGCGTAACGGATCGACTCGTCCATGGTCTCGGCGAGACCACCGAACTTGCCGATGTCCAGGTACACCCAGCGCACCTCGTCCTCGTCGCTCTTCCTGGAGATCAGGACGACTTCGGACTCGATGATACCCGCATTGCCGACCATGCCGCGTCCCGGTTCGATGATCGTTTCCGGGATCTGGTTGCCGAAATGCTTGCGCAGCGCGCGGAAGATCGACCGGCCGTACTGCACGACCGGAGGAACGTCCTTGAGGTACTTGGTCGGGAAGCCGCCGCCCATGTTGACCATGGAAAGGCTGATCCCCCGCTCGGCGCAGTCGCGAAACACCTGAGAGGCCATCGCCAGAGCGCGGTCCCAGGCCTTCACCTTGCGCTGCTGCGAGCCGACGTGGAAGGAGATGCCGACCGGCTCCAGGCCCAGGCGCTTGGCGAGGTCGAGCACCTCGACCGCCATTTCCGGGTCGCAGCCGAACTTCCGCGACAGCGGCCATTCGGCGCCGGCGCAGTCGTAGAGAATGCGGCAGAACACCTTCGCAGCCGGAGCCGCACGGGCAACCTTTTCGACCTCGGCGGCGCAGTCCACCGCAAAGAGCCGAATCCCCAAGGCGAAAGCGCGCGCAATGTCGCGCTCCTTCTTGATCGTGTTGCCAAAGGAGATGCGGTCCGGCGTTGCGCCTGCGGCCAGCGCCATCTCGATCTCCGCAACGGTCGCGGTATCGAAGCACGAGCCCATCGAGGCGAGCAGCGACAGCACTTCCGGCGCAGGGTTGGCCTTCACCGCGTAGAACACGCGGCTGTCGGGCAGCGCCTTGGCGAAGCTCTGATAGTTGTCGCGCACCACTTCGAGGTCGACGACGAGGCAAGGCTCGATGTCCTGGCCCTCGTTCCGGCGGTTGCGCAGGAATTCCCTGATGCGTTCGGTCATAGCACCCTCCAAACGGTCCAGCGACGGACCCGTTCAAAATGTTCTCGGTCGTAGGTGCCGTGGTCGTTGCCGCACGATGGAGACGCGACAGGACCTCGAACCTCAAACCGAATTGTGCTGCCGTGGATTGGTTGGGAATTTTCCCGCCCGATCACCTGGCAATGAAGGACAAGCCTTTTCAGTAGCCCGCGCCGGCGGTTGGAATGCCGGTAGAGACCAAAAAAGCCCGATCCGTCGTTGCTTTAAGTCGCGTCCCCCGTTGAGAACGAGGTGCGCCGGTTCGCCTCCGGCTGCCAGTCACGGTTGCAAGGAGAGAAGGGACCTTCAACGGCACCTCTGGAGAGAGATGCTGGCCTCTCGAGTCTGTAACTCGAAGCGACCCTCGGTCTTCTTCAACCCTTGGCGGCTGTCCGGCCTCTTGTCCGGATACCTACCGACTGACACACGACCACAGGCACGTGCGAAATTGGGCAAGTCCGCACATAAGACTTTTGAGTCTGCTTCGCAACAATTTTTTTAGGCTGAGCGCAAATTTCCCTAACGCGCGCTTACGTCGCCGCGCTCGAGGCACGAAAACGGAGTCGAAGATGAACGTGCGTTAAGTTTGTTTAAGGAAGCGTAACGCCGGCGAGCCCCATGAAGCGCGCGCTCGCGCTCTTCGACTCACGCGCGGCGCGTGAACGGCTCGACACGCTGCGCGGCGCGGATGAACGTGATCATCACGAACACGCCGATCGCAAACAAGATGGCCTGCAGGATATGAGCCCAGGTGTCCTGCGACATGCTCAGGAAGAAATCCTCCGGCGGAAGGATGATCGCGAGCGCCCAGCCGCCGGCGAAAGCCGCGCCGAACACTTCCGCGCTGATCAGCACCGCCGCGCTGAGGACGGTGATGACGCTGGGCCAGGCGATCTCGCGGCGGCCGGTGGTCGGTGAGGTTTTTGCGCTCATGGTCGTGAACTCATAGATGCCGGGACAGTTCCCGTTTTCGGGCCGCAATCTCCATGAAAAGCGGGCGTCTATCAAGCGCAAAAGGCGCAAAAAAGCCTCACCGCGTGATATAGCAGCGTCAAGGAATTTGCGAAGAAATACGGGATTTTTGGATGTCAGACATTGCCGAAACCGTGGCCACGCCTGCAGAGGCCAACCCGCTCCTGATCGCCTGGCAGACACCGGATCAGACGCCGCCCTTCGACGAGATCAAGGTCGAGCATTTCCTCCCCGCCTTCGAGCAGGCCTTCGCCGACCATGCGGCGGAGATCGCCGCGATCACCCACGATCCGGCGCAGCCGGACTTCGACAACACGATCACGGCGCTGGAGCGCTCGGGCAAGCTGCTCTCCAAGGTCTCGGCCGTGTTCTACGCGCTGGTGTCGGCCCATTCCAACCCGGCGCTGCTCGAGGCCGACAAGGAGGTGTCGTTGCGGATGGCGCGGCACTGGAATCCGATCATGATGAACGCCGTGCTGTTCGGCCGCATCGTCCAGCTCCACGATAATCGGGCGACGCTGGGCCTTGACGGCGAGCGGATGCGGCTCCTGGAGCGCACCTATACGCGTTTCCACCGCGCCGGCGCCGGGCTTGACGAGGCCGCCAAGGCGCGGATGGCCGAGATCAACGAGCGGCTCGCCCATCTCGGGACGACCTTCAGCCACCATCTGCTCGGCGACGAGCAGGACTGGTTCATGGAGCTTGGCGAGGCCGATCGCGAGGGGCTTTCGGAGAGCTTTGTGGCGGCCGCGTGCGCCGCCGCCGAGGAGCGGGGGCTTGCCGGCAAGGCGATCGTGACGCTGTCGCGCTCGTTCGTGGAGCCATTCCTGAAGACATCGACCCGCCGCGACCTGCGCGAGAAGGTTTACAAGGCCTTCACCGCCCGCGGCGACAACGGCAACGCCAACGACAACACCGCGACCATTGTCGAGATCCTGGCGTTGCGCGAGGAAAGCGCCAAACTCCTCGGCTATCCGACCTTCGCCGCCTATCGCCTGGAAGATTCCATGGCGAAGACGCCTGAGGCCGTGCGCGGTCTGCTGGAGCGGGTCTGGAAGCCGGCGCGCGAGCGGACGCTGGGCGACCGCGACGCGCTCCAGGAGATGATCGCCAAGGAGGGCGGCAATTTCGCGCTTGCCCCCTGGGACTGGCGCTTCTACGCCGAGAAGCTGCGGCAGGTCAGGGCCAATTTCGACGATGCTGCGATCAAGCCCTATCTCTCGCTCGACCACATGATAGCGGCGGCCTTCGACTGCGCCAGCCGTCTGTTTGGCCTCTCCTTCGAGGAGCGGAAGGATATCCCGGTCTGGCATCCGGATGTCCGGGTCTGGGACGTCCGCGATCGCAACGGCAAACACCAGGCGCTGTTCTATGGCGACTACTTCGCCCGGCCCTCCAAACGCTCCGGCGCGTGGATGACCTCCTTGCGCGACCAGCAGAAGCTCGATGGCGAGATCACGCCTTTGATCCTCAACGTCTGCAACTTCTCGAAGGGCGCCGAGGGCGAGCCGTCCTTGCTGTCGCCGGACGACGCCCGCACGCTGTTCCATGAGTTCGGCCACGGCCTGCATGGCATGCTGTCGGACGTGCTGTTTCCCTCGTTGTCGGGCACCAGCGTATTCACTGACTTCGTCGAGCTGCCCTCTCAGCTTTACGAGCACTGGCAGGAGCAGCCGCAGGTGCTGCGCCAGTTCGCCCGCCACTACCAGACCGGCGAGCCGCTGCCGGACGACCTGCTCAAGCGCTTCATCGCCGCGCGCAAGTTCAACCAGGGCTTTGCCACGGTCGAATTCGTGGCCTCCGCGCTACTCGACCTCGAATTCCACACGCAGGCCGCCTCCGCCAGCGCGGACGTGCGCGCCTTCGAGCGTCGGGAATTGGAGAAAATCGGCATGCCCGCGGAAATCGCGATGCGGCACCGGCCCCAGCAGTTCGGCCATATCTTCTCCGGCGATCACTATGCGTCGGGCTATTACAGCTACATGTGGTCGGAGGTAATGGACGCCGATGCTTTCGGCGCGTTCGAGGAGGCAGGGGACATCTTCGATCCGGCAACTGCAAAGCGGCTGCACGACGACATCTATTCCTCCGGCGGCTCGCGCGATCCGGAAGAGGCCTATGTCGCCTTCCGCGGCAGGGACCCCGAGCCCGACGCGCTGCTCCGCCGCCGCGGCCTGCTCGAAACGCCCGAGGCTGCATGAAAAGGCTGCCTGAGATGAGGCTGGTTCGGCGCAGCCTCGCAAGCCTGCTGTTTGGTGCCATGGGGGTGCTGGGCGCGACGGCTGCGCAGGCCCATCCCGACGTCTGGATCACCTCTTCGAGCGAACTGCTGTTTGCGCCGGACGGCTCAATGACCGGCGTGCGCCATGCGTGGACTTTCGACGACATGTTCACGACCGGCGCCTTGCAGGAGATCGACGGCAAGGCAAAGGACGCCTACTCCCGCGAAGAGCTGGCGCCGCTTGCACGGACCAACGCCGAATCGCTGAAGGAGTTCGGCTATTTCAACTTCGCAAAGGCGGACGGGAAGAATGTGAAGTTCGACGAACCCGTCGATTACTTCATGGAATACAGCCGCGACCGGCTGACGCTGCATTTCACCTTGCCGCTTAAGCAGCCGGTGAAGCCGAAGGAGCTCGTGCTCGACGTGTTCGATCCGACCTTCTTTGCGGACTTCAAATTCGGCGGGAGCGACTCGGTCAGCCTGGTCGGGGCGCCGCCTTCCTGCACGATCGGGCTGCAGCGGCGGCCGATGGATCGTGCGGCGCGTGCAAAGCCTGTGGACGAGCATCCAGCCGATGACGATCATGACGAGGCCGGTGCGATGTTCGCCAACCGGATCACGGTGGCCTGTCCGTGAGGGCGGGTGCGCGGGGGCTGCGCGTCAGATCGGCAGCAACTTTCGCAAGCCCGGCAGGAAGAAGATTGCGATGTTGATCACAAAGCCCATGCTCCACAGGATCGAGCGAAGGGTAGGCCGGTTGCCGATGTAAGTGAAGACATAGGCAATCCGCACGATCACAAACAGGACGGCGAGTTCGTTGATCAGGTTCTGGGGTGAGCTGCGAAATTCGGCGAGCAGCACCGCGGCCGCAAAAAACGGAAAGGCCTCCAGCCCGTTCTGGTGTGCGCCGAACGCGCGGGCCGCAATCGGGTCGTTATAGAAAGCCGGATCGCGCGGTCTGGAATTGTCGAAAACGCCATGCCTGAGCCATTTCACCGAAGCGATGCTCAGCAGACTGAGCATCAAGCTTGCGAAAACGCACCATTCGGCGACGGTCATGGCTCCCCCGGCCTGCGGAAGTTATTGCCGGACATAAGGACAACGTCGGTTGCTTGCCCCTTGCGATGTCCGGCCTGCTCTTGGCCATGACAGTACCGAACCTGCCGTTGCCTTGACAAGGTTGGTCCGACGCGCGAAGCCAGCCGCATGAGCGTGGTTTCTCCAAGCGATCTTTCAACGCCTGCCGCCGGGCCCGCACCGGCGCGCATCGGGGTGCTGCTGGTCAATCTCGGCACGCCCGATACGGCGGACGCGCGCGGTGTGCGTGTCTACCTGAAGGAGTTTTTGTCGGACCCCCGCGTGATCGAGAATCAGGGCTTGCTGTGGAAGCTCGTGCTCAACGGCATCATCCTGCGCACGCGCCCGGCCCGCAAAGCGCGCGACTATCGCAAGATCTGGAATACGGTCGCGGACGAGTCTCCGCTCAAGACCATCACCCGCGGGCAGGCCGACAAGCTCGCGGCCAGTATCGCCGACCACGATCATGTCGAGGTCGATTGGGCGATGCGTTACGGCAACCCGTCGATTGCAGAGCGGATCGGTGCGCTGACGGCGCAAGGCTGCGATCGCCTGCTGGTCGTGCCGCTCTATCCGCAATATTCGGCGGCAACATCGGCGACGGTGTGCGATGAGGTGTTTCGCGTGCTGGCGGCAATGCGTGCGCAGCCGGTGCTGCGGGTGACGCCGCCTTATTACGACGATCCCGATTACATCGAAGCGCTCGCGGTTTCGATCGAGACACATCTGAAAGGGCTTTCGGCTCAGCCTGACGTCATCGTCGCGTCATTTCACGGCATGCCGCAGAAATATGTCGACAAGGGCGATCCCTATGCACGCCAGTGCGAGGCGACGACGGACGCGCTTCGCAAACGGCTTGGCTTGGATCAAACGAAGCTGCTGCTCACCTATCAGTCGCGCTTCGGTTTCGACCAGTGGCTTCAGCCCTATACCGACAAGACCATGGAAAAACTTGCGAAAGACGGCGTGCGCCGCGTCGCCGTCGTCACGCCGGGATTTTCCGCCGATTGCCTGGAAACGCTGGAAGAAATCGCGCAGGAAAATGCCGAGATCTTCAAGCACAATGGCGGCGAGCAGTTTTCATATATTCCCTGCCTGAATGACAGCGAGGGCGGCATGGATGTGATCCGCCAGCTCGTTTTGCGCGAGCTTCAGGGCTGGGTATGATCTCCTGAAAGTCAAGGCGGTCAATCCCACTCGTTTTTCTTCTCTTCGAACCTTACATTTGCGGCAGGTGACCAATGGACGGGTTGGCTGCGCTTGAGAAGCGTTTGCAGGAGAGTTTTCAGGCTTTGCTGTTCACCTTCAGGAGATTTGGATGACCGGTTTCGACATCTTCGCCATTGCGATTGCGCTGTTGGTTATTCTCACCTTGTTTGCCGGCATCAAGACGGTGGCGCAGGGCTACAACTGGACCGTCGAACGATTTGGCAAATACACCCGCACTCTGACGCCGGGACTGAACCTCATCGTTCCCTATTTCGACCGCATCGGCCGCAAGATGAACATGATGGAGCAGGTGATCAACATTCCTGAGCAGGAGGTGATCACCAAGGACAACGCCACGGTGACGGCCGACGGCGTCGCGTTCTTCCAGGTGTTCGACGCGGCGAAGGCGAGCTACGAAGTCGCCAATCTCGAACAGGCGATCATCGTCTTGACCATGACCAACATCCGCTCGGTGATGGGCTCGATGGATCTCGACCAGGTGCTGTCGCATCGTGACGAGATCAATGAGCGCCTGCTGCGCGTCGTCGACGCCGCCGTCTCGCCGTGGGGCCTCAAGGTCAACCGCATCGAGATCAAGGACATCGTACCGCCCGCCGATCTGGTCGAGGCGATGGGCCGGCAGATGAAGGCCGAGCGCGTCAAGCGCGCCGACATCCTGCAAGCCGAAGGCCAGCGCCAGTCGGAAATCTTGCGCGCCGAGGGCGCCAAGCAAGGCCAGATCCTGCAGGCGGAAGGTCGCCGCGAGGCCGCCTTCCGCGATGCCGAAGCGCGCGAGCGTCTGGCGGAGGCCGAAGCCAAGGCGACTCAGATGGTGTCGGAAGCCATCGCCAAGGGCGATGTCGCCGCGCTGAATTACTTTATCGCCGACAAATACATCAAGGCGTTCGGGCAACTGGCCGACGCGCCGAACCAGAAGGTGATCATGCTGCCGGTGGAGGCGATGAGCATGCTCGGCTCATTGGCCGGCATCGGCGAGATCGCAAAAGCAACCTTCGGCGAGAGCGCGATCTCGGCCCAGGCGGCAGCGCGCCGCGCCTCGGTGCCGACCGCCGGAAGTGCTCCGCCGGCGCCTGCGGAGTAAATGCGGGAGAGCGTGTCATGAACGAAATGTTCGTTACCCTCGGCACCTGGAACTGGCTGATCTTCGGCATCATCCTGATGGCGCTGGAACTGATCGCACCCGGCGTATTCCTGTTCTGGCTCGGGCTCGCGGCGCTCCTGACCGGGCTGATATCGTTCGCGTATACACCGTCCTGGCAGGTCCAGATCCTGATGTTCGCGGCCTTTGCCGTCGTCGCGGTGCCGGTCTGGCGGCGTCTGGCGCGCAACAATGCCACTGACGGCGCCGACAGCCCCTTCCTCAACAAGCGCGCGGATGCGCTGGTGGGGCGCGTGTTCACGCTGGAAAAGCCGATCGTCGACGGCACGGGCACGGTTCGGATCGATGACACCGTCTGGCGGGTGGCCGGCCCCGACGCGCCGGCCGGCAGCCGGGTCAAGATCGTGCAGGCCGACGGCGCGAGGTTGACGGTGGCGGCGGCTTGATCGCCGCCGTCATTGCGAGGAGCGGAAGCGACGAAGCAATCCAGGATGCTTCAATGAAGGGCTTCTGGATTGCTTCGCTTCGCTCGCAATGACGAAAACTTACTGGTTTTTGCCCCAGCGCTCCGCAAAACGATGCAGCGGCAGCAGCGTCTCCTGCAGCTCGCGGCCCATGTCGGTCAGTCCGTAACCGCTTGCCGGGACCAGTTCGATAAAGCCGGCCTCGCGCAACTCCTTCAATCGTTCGTTCAGCACGGTCGGTGAAGCCTCATCGCAGGCGGCACGAAGCGCGCGTGACGTCATCGAACGCTCGCGCAGCTCCCACAGGATCCGCAGGCACCAGCGCCGCCCGAACAGGTCGAGCAGCGCCATGATCGGCCGGCCCGTCCGTGAGCCGCGCACCGGGCCGCCCCTGAGCTTGTTACGAATAGTTGAAGCTGGTTTTGCCATCCGCGTTCAAATCCTATCTTGCATCGCTACAAAATATGTAGCAAAAGCTGCTACTGATAGTGTAGCATGGAGTTGGCGATGTCGCGAATAGCCCCCCTCGAGCCGCCCTATGAGGCTGAGATTCAAGGCCAGTTCGACCGCATCATGCGCGGCGCGCCGCCATTGATGCTGTTCCGGGTGATGGCCTCACAACCGCGCGCCTGGGAGAAATTTCGCGCCGGCGGCCTGCTCGATCGCGGCCCGCTGAATTTAAGGGAACGCGAGATCGTCATCGATCGCACCTGCGCCCTTAATGCCTGCGAGTACGAATGGGGCGTCCATGTCACGACCTTTGCGAAGGCCGCTGGCCTTAACGAGGCCGAGATCAGCGCGACCGTGCACGAGGGCGCAGGCGCGCCGTGCTGGTCGGCCGCCGAACAAGCGCTGATTGCGGCCGTCGAGGCGCTGCATGCGCGTTCGACGCTCTGCGACGACGAATTCTCGCAACTCGCGTCGCACTACGATGACGCAAAGATCTTTGAGATCATCCTGCTGTGCGGCTTCTATCGCACCGTGTCGTATCTGGCGAACGGGCTCAAGCTGCCGCTGGAGGAGAGCGCGGCGCGGTTTCCGACTTAACTCCCTCTGCCCGCAAGCGGGGCGAGGCTAATTACACCACCCCGGCGCGCAACAGATCGTGTAAATGCACGATGCCAACCGGCTTGTTGGCCTCGGTCACGATCAGCGCGGTGATCTTCGAGGCGTTGAGGATTTCCAGCGCTTCGCTCGCAAGCAGATCGCCGCGGATCGTCTTCGGATTCGTCGTCATGACCTCGTCGACCAGCGCCGTCATCAGGTCGGGCCGCATGTGACGCCGCAGGTCGCCGTCGGTGACGATGCCGGCGACGTGCCCGCGCGCATCGACAATGCCGACGCAACCGAAACCTTTCGAGGTCATCTCGACCAGCGCCTCCGACATGCGGGTGCCGAGCGGCTTGATCGGCACCGCCGCCCCGGTGTGCATGACCTCGCTGATATGTTTCAGCATCGCGCCGAGCTTGCCGCTTGGATGCAGCACGCTGAAATCGACTGACGTGAAGCCGCGGCCTTCCAGCAGCGCAATCGCCAGCGCATCGCCGAGGGCGAGCATCATCAGCGAGGAGGTGGTGGGCGCAAGATTATGCGGGCAGGCCTCGCGCGCCTTCGGCAGCGTCAGCGCGACGTCGGCAGCCTTGGCAAGCGTCGAGTCGCGTTCCGCCGTCATGGCGATCAGGGGAATGCTGAAGCGCGTTGCATAGGTGATCAGCGACTTCATCTCCGGCTGCTCGCCGGACCACGACATCGCCAGGATGACGTCGTCGCCGGTGATCATGCCGAGATCGCCGTGGCCGGCTTCCGCCGCATGCACGAAGAACGCCGGCGTGCCGGTGGAGGCGAAGGTCGCCGCGATCTTGCGGGCGATATGGCCGGATTTGCCGAGCCCAGTGACGATCAGCCGTCCCTTGGCGTTGCGGATGAAATCCGCGGCGCGGGCAAAGGTCTCGCCGAGATCGGACCGTAGCGCCGCTTCGATGGCGGCGATGCCGCTGCCTTCGGCATCGAGCGTGCGGAGGGCCGATTGGACGGCGGCGTTATCGGGATCGGTGCCGGTTGAATTGGCCATCAGCGGTTTCGAAGGACGCATACGTGATTCCGAAGGTGCTTGGGATGAGGCGGCTTTCCTACCACGGCCGGGCGGGGGAAGGCGACGCGATGGGGCGTTCTCAACGCCTCATTAACCATAATTGTTTTTACTCCGTTAACGACGTTTTCCAGGTCGGCCACCGTGGCCATCAAGGTAAATGTCTGAAAGTGCTGGGGTATTTCCATCGTGGTGCCGAGGCCAGCTTTGGGCCGCCGCAAGCACGCAACCTTGTTGCGTGCCGTCTTGCCGTGCCTTGGGCTTTCCTTGGGCCTGACCGCGGCCACCTCACCCCTCAAAGCGCAGACCTTCACATCCGATTTGCTGCGCCCCACGCCCGGCGGCTTTCTATCGCCGCAAGATTCGTTTCTGCGCAAGACCAGCGGAAAGGCGGCCGACAACACGACCGATCCGGCGGTCGACGGCCAGCCCGCCGACCAGAAGCAGCCACCGGCGCCGTCGCGAATCGGCAATATCCCGAAATACGGCCTGCCTGCCGCGAGTGGCGCGGCCGACGACGGCTTTGATTCGCTCAACCGCAAACGCAAGCAGCCGAGGCTTTATCCGGGACAGGTGAAGCCAAAGCCATCGCCGGGGCCGGGCACGCCGGCGCCGTCCGAGGCGAAAGGGCCGACCAATCCGAATGCGCGGGTGAAGATTGCACCGCCGCCGTCCCAGACGGCGAATCGACCTCCCGTCCCGGCCGGGATGGCCGGCACTGCCGAGGGCCTGCCCGCGCGCAAGCCGTTGCCGGTCGACAACGATCCGTTCGGGCCGGTCGGCGACTACGCCGGCAGCTTCCTGGTCAAATCCGCGGTCGAACTGCGCGGCGGCTACGACACCAACCCCGGCCGCACCACGACGCCGCAGGGCTCGCCGTTCTGGGTGGTCGCGCCTGAACTGATGGTGACCTCCGACTGGGAGCGGCACGCGCTCGTTGCCGACCTGCGCGGCTCCTTCACGGGCTATACCAACAGCCTGTCGCCGACGCAGGACGGTGCGATTTCCGCCGCGCCGACCGATGTCAGCCGCCCGGATTTCACCGGCCACATCGACGGCCGTGTCGACGTCACGCAAGACACCAGCCTCACGCAGCAACTGCGCCTGCGCCTCGCAACCGACAATCCCGGCAGCCCGAACGTCACGGCTGGTCTTGCCAAATATCCGGTCTACGCGACCTTCGGCTCGACGCTCGGCCTCGATCAGCGCTTCAACCGGCTCGAGATTGCCGGCGGCGCCACCTTCGATCGCACGGTCTACCAGAACTCCGTGTTGACCGACGGCACAATCGCCAGCAACGCGGACCGCGCCTACAACCAATATGGCGGCGTCGGCCGTGTCAGTTACGATCTCTTGCCCGGCGTCAAACCGTTCGTCGAGGCCGAGGGCGACAGCCGTTTCCATGACCAGTACCTCGACTTCTCCGGATTTGCGCGCAATTCCAGCGGCGGATACGCCAAGGCCGGCACCTCGTTCCTGTTCTCGCAACTCCTGATCGGCGAAATCGCTGTCGGCTGGGCCGAGCGCAACTATGCCGATCCGCGTCTCGGAAAAATCGACGGTCTGCTGACGTCATCCTCGCTGACCTGGACCGCGACGCCTCTGACCACGGCGAAATTCAATTCGACGACCTCGATCGACGAGGTCATCGTGCCTGGCGTCTCCGGCGTGCTGACCCACACCTATACGTTCGAGGTCGATCACGACTTCCGCCGCTGGCTGACCGCGGTCGGCAAGTTCACCTACGGCACCTACGACTATCAGGGCGATGGCCGCTTCGACAAAAGCTACTCGTACGAAGGCGACCTCATCTACAAGCTGACGCGCAATCTCTGGATCAAGGGCACGCTGCGGCGGGACATCCTCGACTCCAACGTGCCGCTGGCAAGCTCGGCTTCGACGGTGGTGATGCTGGGCGTGCGGGTGCAGAATTAGCGCTGACCCTCCCCTGGAGGGGGAGGGTGAAAGTGTCTATCGCGGCAAACTCGTCGATCCCATCAGGAAGTTATCGATCGAGCGTGCGCACAGCCGTCCCTCGCGGATCGCCCAAACGACGAGCGATTGACCGCGGCGCATGTCGCCGGCCGAAAACACCTTTGCGAGCGAGGTCTGGAAGTCGTGGGTGTTGGCGCGGACGTTGCCACGCGGATCGAGTTCGACGCCGAGCGACTTGAGCAGGCCCTCGTGCACCGGATGCACAAAGCCCATCGCGAGCAGCACGAGCTGCGCGTCGAGTTCGAATTCGGTGCCGGCAATCGGCTTGAACTTGTCGTCGACCTGCACGCAATGCAGCTTTGCGACCTTGCCGTCAGCGCCGGAAAACTTCTGCGTCAACACCGCGTATTCGCGTTTTGCACCCTCGGCCTGGCTCGACGACGTCCGCATCTTGAGCGGCCAGTTCGGCCAGGTCAGGCCCTTGTTCTCGCGCTCGGGCGGCGCCGGCATGATCTCGAGCTGCGTCACGGAGGCCGCGCCTTGGCGGAATGAGGTGCCGATGCAGTCTGATCCGGTATCGCCGCCGCCGATCACAACGACGTGCTTGCCGCCGGCAAGGATGTCACGCACATCGCCGAGCGGTTCGTTGCCGACGCGGCGGTTCTGCTGCGGCAGGAAATCCATCGCAAAGTGAATGCCGTCGAGATCGCGGCCGGGGATGAGCAGGTCGCGCGGCGCCTCCGCGCCGCCGGTGAGCGCCACGGCGTCATAGTCCTCGATCAGTTTGCGCGGATCGGTGCCGCCATTGCCGATGTAGCTGCCGTAATGGAACGTGACGCCTTCGGCTTCCATCTGCGCCACGCGGCGGTCGATGACGCCCTTCTCCATTTTGAAGTCGGGAATGCCATAGCGCAGCAGGCCGCCGGCCTTGGCGAACTTCTCGAACACATGCACGTCGTGGCCGGCGCGCGCGAGCTGCTGCGCGCAGGCAAGCCCCGCCGGACCTGAACCGACCACCGCGACCTTCTTGCCGGTCTTCTCGGCGGGCGGCTCCGGCTTGATCCAGCCGTTCTCCCAGGCGCGGTCGACGATCGCGCATTCGATGGTTTTGATGGTGACCGGATTGTCGTCGATGTTGAGCGTGCAGGAGGCTTCGCACGGCGCGGGGCAGATGCGCCCGGTAAATTCCGGGAAGTTGTTGGTCGAATGCAGGTTGCGCGAGGCTTCCTGCCAGTTGTTCTGATAGACCAGATCATTGAAGTCGGGGATCTGGTTGTTGACCGGGCAGCCCGGCGTGCCCGGCGTCACAGCGCCGGTGCCGTGACAATAGGGAATGCCGCAGTTCATGCAGCGCGCGGCCTGGTCGCGCGTTTCCTTCTCCGTCAGGGGAATGACGAATTCCTGAAAATTCTTCAGCCGCTCGGCCACGGGCGCATACTTGCGGTCGTGCCGTTCGAATTCGAGAAAACCGGTTACCTTGCCCATTTAAACCTGCAGCCCCTGCAATTCTCGTCTTGTCTCATCTTGGCCTCATGGTTCGAGACGGCACTTTCGCGCCTCCTCACCATGAGGGATGTACAGTCTCTATCCTCATCCTGAGGAGCGGCGTCTTCGCCGCGTCTCGAAGGATGAGGCCCGTTGGTTACGCCCCGATTGCGATTTTCGGTTCGGCGTCGGCGTTTGCCTTCATTTCCTTCAGTGCGCGGCGGTACTCCACCGGCATCACCTTGCGGAATTTTGGCAGCCACGTCTTCCAGTCGCCGAGAATCTCGGCCGCGCGCTTCGAGCCCGTCAGCTTGGCGTGACGGGTGATCAGGACTTGCAGCCGCTCGACGTCAGAGTCGAGCAAGTCCTGGAACACGTCGACATGGCCGTGCGCTTCGAGATCGCCCGACTGGTGATAGGTGTCCTCGTTGATCATCTCTTCCGACAGAACCGGTTCGAGGTCGACCATCGCCATGTTGCAGAGCTTGTCGAAAGAGCCATCCTCGTCCAGCACATAGGCGATGCCGCCGGACATGCCGGCCGCGAAATTGCGCCCGGTCTTGCCAAGCACCACGACGATGCCGCCGGTCATGTATTCGCAGCAGTGATCGCCCGCGCCTTCGACCACGGCGATCGCGCCGGAGTTACGGACCGCGAAGCGCTCGCCGGCAATGCCGCGGAAATAGCATTCGCCTTCGATCGCGCCATACATCACGGTGTTGCCGACGATGATGGACTCTTCCGGCACGATGCCGGCGTTGCGCGGCGGCTTGACGACGATCCGCCCGCCGGAGAGCCCCTTGCCGACATAGTCGTTGGCGACGCCTTCGAGGTCGAAGGTGATGCCGGCAGCCAGCCACGCGCCGAACGCCTGCCCGGCCGTGCCCTTGAAGTTCACGGTGATGGTATCGAGCGGCAGCCCCGCATGGCCATAGATCTTGGCGACCGCGCCCGACAGCATGGCGCCGGCCGAACGGTCGGTGTTGTTGATTTCGCTCTCGATCTTCACCGGCGCGCCACGGTCCAGCGCTGCCTGCGCTTTCCCGATCAGGGTGCGGTCAAGCACGGCCTCCAGATGATGGTTCTGCGGCTCGGCGTGATAGATCTTCTGGCCTTTCTCTTCCTTCTGCCGCACGAACAGTTTTGAGAAATCGAGGCCCTTGGCCTTCCAGTGCGCGACCAGTTTGGTCTGGTCGAGCATCTGGGTCTGGCCGACCATCTCGTTGAATGTGCGGTAGCCAAGCGCGGCCATGATCTCGCGGACTTCTTCGGCGACGAAGAAGAAGTAGTTGATGACGTGCTCGGGTTGGCCGGTGAAGCGCTTGCGCAGCACTGGGTCCTGCGTCGCAACGCCAACGGGACAGGTGTTGAGATGGCACTTGCGCATCATGATGCAACCGGCTGCAATCAGCGGCGCGGTGGCAAAGCCGAATTCGTCGGCGCCCAGCAGCGCACCGATCACGACGTCGCGTCCGGTGCGGAAGCCGCCATCGACCTGCACGGAGATGCGGCTGCGCAGCCGCTCGCGCACCAGCGTCTGGTGGGTTTCGGCAAGGCCGATTTCCCAAGGGCTACCTGCGTGCTTGATTGAGGTCAGCGGCGAGGCGCCGGTGCCACCCTCGAAGCCCGCAATGGTGACGTGATCCGCGCGTGCTTTGGCGACGCCCGCGGCGACGGTGCCGACGCCGACTTCGGAGACGAGCTTCACCGAGACCCAGCCTTCGGGATTGACGTTCTTCAGGTCGTAGATGAGCTGCGCCAGATCCTCGATCGAATAGATGTCGTGATGCGGCGGTGGCGAGATCAGGCCGACGCCTGGCGTCGAGTGCCGAACCTTGGCAATCGTTGCGTCGACCTTGTGGCCGGGCAATTGTCCACCTTCGCCGGGCTTTGCGCCCTGCGCCATCTTGATCTGCATCATGTCGGAATTGACGAGATATTCCGTGGTGACGCCGAAGCGGCCTGAGGCGACCTGCTTGATCGCCGAGCGCATGGAATCGCCGTTCGGCAGCGGCTTGAAGCGATCTGCTTCCTCGCCACCTTCGCCGGTGTTGGACTTGCCGCCGATCCGGTTCATCGCGATCGCAAGCGTCGTGTGCGCCTCGCGCGAGATCGAGCCGAACGACATCGCACCGGTGGAGAAGCGCTTGACGATCTCCTTGGCCGGCTCGACCTGGTCGAGCGGGATGGCTTTTCGCTTTTCGTCCTCGGCGGTCTTGATCTTGAACAGGCCGCGCAGCGTCAAGAGCCGCTCGGACTGCTCGTTGAGGATTTTCGCGAACGCCCGATAACGCTCAAGCGAATTGCCGCGCACCGCGTGCTGCAGGTTGGAGACGGATTCGGCTGTCCAGGCGTGTTCCTCGCCGCGGGTGCGGTAGGCATATTCGCCGCCGACATCGAGTGCGTTCTTGTAGATCGGCGCCTCGCCGAACGCGTCCGCATGGCGGCGAACGGTTTCTTCGGCGATTTCGTTCAGCCCCACGCCCTCGATGCGGGTGTGGGTGCCGGCGAAATATTTGGCGACGAAATCGGCCTTGAGGCCGACGGCGTCGAAGATCTGCGCGCCACAATAGGACTGATAGGTCGAAATGCCCATCTTGGACATCACCTTGAGCAGGCCCTTGCCGATCGACTTGATGTAGCGCTTGACGATCTCGTAGTCGTCGAGCGAGCCGGGCAGGCGGTCCTTCATGGCGATGATGGTCTCGAACGCCAGATAGGGATTGATCGCTTCGGCGCCGTAGCCGGCCAGGCACGCGAAGTGATGCACCTCGCGCGGCTCGCCGGATTCGACGACGAGACCCACCGAGGTTCGCAAGCCGGTGCGGATCAAATGATGATGCACGGCGGCGCAGGCGAGCAGCGAGGGGATCGGAATCCGGTCCGTGCCCGCCATGCGGTCTGAGAGAATCACGATGTTGATGCCTTCGCGCACGGCCGCTTCGGCACGCGCGGTCAATTCGTCAAGCACCTGCTCGAGGCCCGCGGCGCCGAGACCGGCATGGAACGTGGTGTCGAGGGTGCGCGACTTGAAATGGGTATCCGCGATCTCCGAGATCGAGCGGATCTTCTCGAGGTCCGCATCGGTGAGGATCGGCTGGCGCACTTCGAGGCGCTTGCTCGCGGCAGCACCCTCGAGGTCGAACAGGTTCGGCCGCGGCCCGATGATCGAGACGAGGCTCATCACCAGCTCTTCGCGGATCGGGTCGATCGGCGGGTTGGTGACCTGCGCAAAGTTCTGCTTGAAGTAGGTGAACAGCGGCTTGGGCTTGTCGGACAGCGCCGAGATCGGCGTGTCGTTGCCCATCGAGCCGTTTGCCTCTTCGCCGGTCGAGGCCATCGGCGCCATCAGGATCGTGGTGTCTTCCTGGCTGTAGCCGAACGCCTGCTGCCGATCCAAGAGCGGCAGGTTCGAGCGCATGCCCTTGGTGGGCGCTTCCGGCAATTCCTCAAGCACGATCTGCGAGCCGTCGAGCCATTCCTGGAACGGATGGCTCCGGGCCAACTCGGCCTTGATCTCGTCGTCCGGAATCAGCCGGCCCTGTTCGAGGTCGACCAGCAGCATCTTGCCCGGTTGCAGCCGCCACTTTGTGACGATCTGGTCTTCCGGAATCTTGAGCACACCCATTTCGGAGGCCATGACAATGCGATCGTCTGACGTCACCAGATAGCGCGCTGGCCTGAGGCCGTTGCGGTCAAGCGTGGCGCCGATCTGGCGGCCGTCGGTGAACGCGATCGCGGCGGGGCCGTCCCACGGCTCCATCATCGCGGCGTGATATTCGTAGAAGGCGCGGCGCTTCTCATCCATCAAGGGATTGCCGGCCCAGGCCTCCGGAATCATCATCATCACCGCGTGCGGCAGCGAGTAGCCGCCCTGCACCAGGAATTCGAGCGCGTTGTCGAAGCAGGCGGTGTCGCTTTGGCCTTCATAGGAGATCGGCCACAGACGGGTGATGTCCTTGCCGTAGAGCTCCGAATGCACGCTAGCCTGCCGCGCTGCCATCCAGTTGGTGTTGCCGCGCAGCGTGTTGATCTCGCCGTTATGCGCGATCATCCGGTAGGGATGCGCGAGCGACCAGGTCGGGAAGGTGTTGGTCGAGAAGCGCTGGTGCACCAGCGCGAGCGCGCTCTCGAAATCCGCCTCGTGCAAGTCGGGATAGTACTTGCCGAGCTGGTCGGCGAGGAACATGCCCTTGTAGATCACGGTGCGGCACGACATCGAGCAGGGGTAATAGCCCGCCATGCCGCGGTCGCGGCGCTGATAGATCGCTTGCGAAATCGACTTGCGCAGGATGTAGAGGCGGCGCTCGAACTCGACCTCGTCCTTGATATGCGCGCCGCGGCCGATGAAGACCTGCATGTTGGCGGGCTCGGTCGGCTTGACCGTTTCGCCGAGCGAGGAATTGTCGGTCGGCACCTCGCGCCAGCCGAGCAGCTTCAGGCCTTCGTCCTTGATCTGGTCGGCGATGATGCTCTGGATCACCTTCCGCCAGGCCTTTTCCTTCGGCATGAAGAGCGCGCCGACGGCGTAGGCGCCCGGCGCAGGCAGCGCGAAGCCAAGCTCTTTCGCCTTGCGCGCAAAGAAGGCGTGCGGAATCTGCACCAGGATGCCGGCGCCGTCGCCGGCGCGCGGGTCGGCGCCGACCGCGCCGCGATGTTCGAGGTTGCAGAGGATCTGAAGCGCATCGGCGACGATCTGATGCGACTTCTTGCCCTTGATGTTGGCGATGAAGCCGACGCCGCAAGAGTCCTTCTCCAACGCGGGGTCGTACAGACCTTCGGCCTCTGGGCGGAATGTGTGTTTTTCGATCGCGTGCGAAACATCGGCCGGTTTCGACGCCGCGACCGACAGCCCAGGGGCCACGATGTTTTCGCGCTCGAATTCGGACCGGCTCATTCTTTGCGTCCCTTCAATCGATAAGGCCTTGGGCCTCACAGTCGGCGGCGCAGCTTTGGCGTTGTGGCACCCACCGGGCCACTGGTCGTCCTCCGCGAGCCGCAATTTCTTAAATTTAGCCTGGGCGCTGCAATCCCCGTGCCGGGGAGTGCGGCCTAAAATTGAGACAGTGTTCCTGTCCTAACTTCGACCATGCCAAATTTTTGTCTACCACACAAGCACGTGAAAGTCGCTCGCCAAGCAGTTCTGCCGTGCATGTGAGACGCAGCGGGCATTCCGCAAGGTCTTTGAGGCAAGGCACGCCGCGATGTCGCCCAAGGACTGCCGAAATCCGCGGCGAAATTCCGGTTCCGGGGTGAGGGCAAAAA
>Ga0070741_10008958_pt1 | contig 19763 bp, 18 predicted proteins | sample Coa_R1_4_FD_66440 | JGI IMG/M metagenome (GOLD analysis project Ga0070741, IMG submission 66440) | Surface soil microbial communities from Centralia Pennsylvania, which are recovering from an underground coalmine fire - Coalmine... | ecosystem: Environmental > Terrestrial > Soil > Unclassified ...
TCGGGTAACTCGATTTTGTCAATAATAACTTCAGACGCGGGCGAGGCCGGGATCGCGGCGACCGCGAAAAACTGGTTGTGCGGAGCGGCCCAAACCACGTTGCCGGCCCCTTCGCGGTACTCGCTGCGCGGCGGACCGTGGAGGAAGAGGAACGTGCGATTGGCGAACCAGGCTTCCGCAATGTTTTGGGCCTTGGACCCATTGTACCAGTAGGCGCCGAGCGTGCTGGGATCATCGAGCGGGCCGACGGGGGCGGCGGCGCCAACAAAGAGTTCCCGCGAAGGCAGCGGCAGCGGCGCTTTGCTGTCGTTTTCGTAGCGCAGGTGGAGCGTGAAAAGGTGGTTGGTTTCGGCGCCGAGGTCGTGGGCGTTAAAGGCGTAGTGCGTGCCGAAATCGAATTCCTTCACGAGGCGGACGCCGTTGGTCAGGGTTTTTTCGGCGCGGACGATGTCGCCGCTGCGAGTCAAACTATATTGGTCCTCTGGCCCCCACCCCTGCCCTGCTGTGGCGCCGATGGGAATGGGAGCGCCGGTGTTGAGGCTGGCGGGACGGGTGGGCGCCTTGATCTCGACGGAGCGGCGGGTGACGGCCCGATATTCGAGCAAATCGATTTGTTTGAGGCCGCCGCCGCGGGAGGTGAAGTGGTAAACGACGTCAGCGTTGGAGACGATGAGCGTTTGCTCGGTGGCTGGGACGACAACCGAGGGGTGCGGGGTGGTGGAATTCGAAGGAGGAGGCTCGCCAGCCAAGGCGTTGTTCCCGGACGAGCCCGTCTTGGTGACGGAGGAAACCGAGTTGGTGATCGGAACTTTCTTGTAAGTGGGCGGAAAGAAATGATTGACCACGGGCGACAGCCCCAGCAGGACGACCACGGCAATGACAATTATAATAATGGAATTACGATCCATGATGGCAATGGCAACGAGGCAGAGGAACAGGGTCGGCGCCGAATTTTCCCCAAGGATGGCAGCGGGCAAGGCGGCGCAGGGCAAGCCATGAGCCTGCCAGCGCGCCATGGCGCTCAATCGCCTGGACGGCGTAGCGGGAGCAACTTGGCTGGAAACGGCATTGCCCAGAAGGCCCAAGGAGCGCCCCGAGCCACGGAGAAAGCGTCAACTGATAGCCACGCACCAGCAGGATCAGGCCTCGTTGCGCGACGTTCATTCGGGGAGTTTGACGAGTTTGGCCCGACGAAGCGTTTGAAGAAAATCGCGCTCGACTTCGGCGAAGGCCTTGCCCGCGATGGATTGACGAGCGACGAGAATGACATCCATCGGGTGGGGAAGATCGTGTTGGTGGAGGCGGAAGGCCTGACGGAGAAGACGACGGGCGCGAGACCGGGCCACCGCGCCCCCGATCTTGCGGCTGGTGACGACGCCGAGGCGGCTGTCAGACGCGCCTGCGCGAGGGACAAGATTGGCGATGAGGCACCCGCAAACCACGCGCTCGCCGCGGGCTTTAGCGCGCAGAAAATCGCCCCGATGCTTGATCCGGCTGGACCGGGGCAATCGCAGACCCGCCATCGCCATGAGTCAAACCGGGGTGAGGCGTTTCCGTCCGACGCGGCGTCGGTTGCGAAGAATGGCCCGCCCGCTCTTAGAGGAGTTGCGGCTCAAAAACCCGTGTTGCCGTTTGCGCCGAATTTTCGACGGTTGATACTGGCGTTTCATGTTTGGTCTTAAGTCATTGCCCAAGCGCGGGACTCCCGGCGCGGGTTCGTGAAGATACCGAGCGCGAGGCGGGTGTCAACCCCGAATCCCGGTCATTTACTTGGCCTTGGCCTCGTCCAGCTTGGCGATGACGGCGGAAGGGCCGCCTTCGAGATAGCCCACTTGCTTCCAGACCACCGTGCCGTCAGGCTTCATGGCGATCAACGTCGGAAAGCCTTCAATGCTGTATTTGGTCTGCAGGGCGGCGTTGGCCTCTTTCAGTTCCTTGGATTGCGGCTTGGCATTGGGGAAATCCACTTCGACCAGGACGAGATTCTTGGCGGCATACCGCTCAAATTCCGGCTTGGTAAACACATCGGCGTCGAGCTTCTTGCACCAGACGCACCAGTCCGAGCCGGTAAAATCCAGGAAGACGAGTTTATTGTCCTTCTTGGCCTGCGCCTGGGCGTCCGGCACGCTGGTCAGCCATTGCGGAGCGGCGGTCAACATTTGCGCGCCGAGCGCGCAACCCATGAAAATTGCGATCAGTTTCTTCATAAACAAACGCCGAAAAGTTGCCTCTGTTTGACAACATGCCGCACAGGGCGTTCAGGCGCAACTTGGAAATTGCGCAGGCCGGGATAACCGACGCCCACGGTGGAGTTGGTGGAGGTGATGAACTGGAAGAGATGGGTGCATTGCGGCCAATCCTCGCGCTGGAGCCAAACGGTGTAGTAGGCGCCGCTGGTTTGGAGGCCGCCGGATTGGAGGCCGCCGCCGACCTCGGCGTCCCTGGTTTTGGATGTCAATCCAGACGTTATAGATTTTGCCGACCGCAAGGCCGGTACCGTGCAACGCCTGACGGGTCCGGGTTAATGCCCCTTTCTTACCCGACGCCGGCGACCTCTGGGAATGGACGAAACTATCAAAATTCCGGAGGCGAACAAATTACGCCGGAGCGAATGGCTAGCGCTTTCCGCCCACAGCGCGACGCGAGGCGAGCCGGCGCGCGCGGGGCTCCCACCCCAGGACTTCCAATTCGGGCCGAAGCTCTGCTCCTTCCGCTTTCTCACTCCCACTGGCAGCAACCAATGTCAGACGCGGATAGTCTTCCACGTCGTCCCCACCTAACTTTTCTGCGTTCTGTCTCATACTTGCGATGACTAAATGAGCATTAGAGGCGCCAGACCGTCGGCAACTGAGTAGCAAGGGGTTAAGGTGTCCGGGGACGTCGCAAATTGGCGCAAAATCACTCACGATGCGGTAAAATGACGCAAGCCGGAGGGGCCGGGATTGCTTTTTGCTGCGCAATCAGCAAAGCATGAGCAAGTGCAACCGGTCAGACCCGTCCTCAGTGTCGTCGTCCCCTGCTACAATGAAGCGGGCAACATCCCCGCGTTGGTCGAGCGCATCGGAAGCGCACTCCAACCTTTGGATGTCACCTACGAGATCGTTCTGACCGACGATTTCAGCAAGGATGGCTCGTGGAAAACGATGCTCGACTTGGCGGCGAAAGATGAGCGAGTAAAATGCCTGCGATTCGAGCGCAACTTCGGGCAATCAGCGGCGTTGTGGGCTGGCATTCAGGCTGCGCGGGGGCGTTATATCGCCACGCTGGACGCGGATTTGCAGAACGATCCGTGCGACTTGCCGAAGTTCCTGGCGGCGATCAAACAATACGATTGCGTGTGCGGGTCGCGGGTCGAGGCGCGCGGCAAGGGAGATTCGTGGGTGCGGCAGGTGTCGTCGCGCATCGCCAACGGAGTGCGGAACAAGATCACGCGGGAAACGGTGAGCGATTCGGGCTGCTGCTATCGATTGTTCAAGCGCGAGTGCGCGGCGAATCTGAAGTTTTTCAAAGGGATGCACCGATTTCTGCCCACTCTTTTCAAGATCGAAGGATTCACGGTGGCGGAGATTCCCATTTCGCACCATCCAAGGTTTGCCGGGAAAAGCAATTATGGGGTTTGGAACCGCCTGTTCGCGTCGTTTTACGATTTGCTGGCAGTGCGGTGGATGCAGAAACGGATGTTCCAGTATCGCGTCAAGGAGCGGGTCAATTTGCCGCCGGAGCCGCCGAAGGACGACGCCACAAACGATCCGTGACGGCGCGGCAACAGCGCGTGAGGCATGGCGCCAGCCAGCAGGCGAGGATCGCGGAGGCGACGATGTCGGAGATGTGATGGCTGGATTGGGCGACACGCGACCAACTGACCAGCGCGGCGAAAACGCCCATCAAAACTCCGGCCGGGCGGTTGACGGACCAGGCGGCGACTGTCAAACCGATTAACACCGCGGCGTGCCCGGAGGGGAACGAGGCGAATTCGTATTTTCCAACGATCCAATGACCATCGTGCCATGGGCCATAAAAGCCCTGGGCCGCCGCGGAGTTGGGGCGGGCGCGGCCGATGACGTTGCGCAGCGCCGTGGCGGCCAGGCCGGTGGCCAGGCCGGCGCAAGTGACGACCAGGACGGATTGCGCGTGTTTCAAACGGCCCATGAAAAAGAAAACCGCAAAGAGAGCAAGGCCTGCCAGGCCGACGCCCCACCAATCACCCCAGACGGTGAGCCAGCGGGCGAAAGCGCGAAGAGTTCCGTGGGAATGAACCTGGAGAGCCGCGTCGATGGGCCCATCGAGGAGAAACGCAACAGCCAGCGCGGCGGCGCTGGCGATGAGCGCGGCCACGCGAGGCGGCGCAGAAGAGGCGCCTTTCGGGCGAGCGGCGGCCTGAGATGCAGCGAGGTCGGTCACTTTCTTGGGATTCTACGGCGGAGGGGGCCGAAGGCACAAGAAAGCGCGGAGGAATTAAGTTGCGCGCGGCGGGATTTCTGTTTTGAGTTTTGAGGCTGAACACTGGCAGACCGACAACTTCCTCCATCCTGGGCGTGGCCCTTTTGGGATTGGCCCTGCTTCTGGCGGGCAACTGGATCCTGCCGTTGATCGACCGCGACGAACCGCGCTTTGCCGAGGCGTCGCGCGAAATGCTCCAGCGGCGCGACTTCATCGTGCCGCATTTCAACGGCGATTATAGGTTTGACAAGCCGCCGTTGATCTATTGGTGCCAGGCGGCCTCTTACTGCGCGCTGGGAGAAAACGCGTTCGCGGCGCGCCTCCCCTCGGCGGTCTTCGCGACAGGCACGGCGCTGCTCCTGTTGTTTTGGGGAGCGCGCCTGGGCCAGGCGCGCGTGGGGCTTTACGCCGCGCTGATGTTCGTGACCTGCCTGCAAATTCTGGCCTACGGGCGGATGGCGATAGCGGACATGCCGATGATTTTCTTCTTTGCGGCGGCAGTGTGGGCCGGATGGGAAATGGCGCGGGAGCGCGGCGGGGGAATGACGAGGTGGTGGTGGATGTTTTACGCGAGCCTGGGGTTGGGCTTTCTCGCCAAGGGCCCGGAAGCGTGGCTGCCGCTGGCGGGACTCTGGGTCGTGTGCTGGTTTCGGCCGTGGAGTTTCCGGGTCAACGTGGCCGGCATGATCATCGGTTTGCTTCTCAGCGCGGCGATCGTCATGGCGTGGGCGGCGCCCGCGCTGGCGGCGACGCAGGGCGAATTCTTTCGCGTGGGAATTGGCCGGCATGTGATTCACCGTTCACTGGGAGCGATGGAGGGACACGGCGCGAGCGGCTGGATTGGGTACCTTGCATTGCTGCCGCTTTATTTCGTGACGTTCTTCGCGAGCTTTTTTCCGTGGTCAATCTGGGCGCCCGCCGCGCTGAAAAAGGGCGCGACGGACGACCTGCCTTTTTATCTATTGACGCAGGCGGCGATTGTTTTTGCGCTTTTCACCTTGGCGGCGACAAAGCTGCCGCATTACACGCTGCCCGCGTTTCCCTGCCTGGCGTTGTGGTTGGCATTTCATCTTGACGAGCAACAAATTCGACGGGCCGTGGCCGTGCAAGTGGCATTGCTGATGGTGGCGTTGTGTGGTTTTTGGTTTCTCAATCGGCATTTGCTGGCCGTCAGCATTTGGCGCAAAGCCGGCCCCAGTGTGCGCCCCGCCACGCGGGTGGCGTCGGTCGATTTCCACGAGCCGAGCCTCGTGTGGGAATTTCGCCGGGTTTCCACGAATTATGTGGATTTCATTGACCTGGCCGGGGCGCAATTCTTCTGGCGGCAGCCGGGCCCGCGTTGTTTGATCATTCCGACGAAAAACTTCGACATGGGCCAGTTCATTCCAGCGGCGAACGCGTCGATCGAGCGCGTGACCGGCACGGACACCGCGTCCTTCCGCCGCTGGGACGTGATCGTTTTGACGCGAAAGTGAAAGGCGCGGCATGAACGTCCATCAACTGGAGTTGTTTTACCACGTGGCGCGGGAGAAGGGCGTCAGCAACGCGGCAAAAGCCCTGGGCAAAGAGCAACCGACCTTGAGCAAGCAGATCAACGACCTCGAGGACCGATTGCGCGTCAAGCTGTACCATCGACGCCCGTTTCAGTTGACAGAGAAAGGCGCGGCGCTCTTCGCGGCCATCGAGCCGTTTTTTCGCGAATTGCCGAAACTGGAGGCGCGGCTCAAGGGCGGCGATTTCATCCGCATCGGCGCCTCGCCCCTGGTCCTGGCGGAGCATTTTCCAGCGGTGGAAAAGGAAACACGCCGGGGTTTTCCGGGCTTGCGGGCGACCTTGCGCGAGGCGAATCAGCCGCAATTGGTGGAATGGGTCGAGCGCGACGAGATTGATTTGGCGGTGACGCTTCTGCCGCGGCGAATCCCGACAAAAGTTTTTTCCAAACTACTGGCGGAATTGCCGATGGTCCTGCTCGCGCCGAAGAAAAGTTCGTGGCGCGGGGCGGCGCAATTCTGGAGCGAGCCGGAAGTCCGCGCGAATCTCGTTTGTTTGACAGAGGACGAGATGCTTTGCCGGGAGTTCCAGGAAAAGTTGCGCCAACTCGGCGTGGAATGGCGGCCGACCATTGAGGTGGGTTCGCTTAAACTGGTCGAACGCTACACCGAGGAGGGCTATGGCATCGGATTGTCGGTAGGGGCGCCGGGTATGCGCCCGCCAACAACCTTGCGCGCGATACCGTTGCCGGATTTTCCCACCCTGCCGCTGGGTCTGCTCTGGCGCGACAATGGCAACCGTTTGGTGCGGGCGTTTTGCGACGGTTTCAGCAAGCGCGCCGGATCAGTCCGATAGAAATCCCGCAGCCTACTCAATGAACTCCAACGCGCCGAAGCGGTCGGGGACGTGGAACGTATGCTGCAGAGTCGGACGCCAGGCCAACGAGGCCTTGTTGGCGCGGTCGCAGCGGAAAAGATTCAACCGCCAACGGGCGCCGGTGTCGGGGGCGCCGCCGAAAGCGGTCATGGGGATGCGCGTCTCGCAGACCCAGATTTTGGCGTCGTGATCGACGCGGACGGCGGATTCAAATCCGCTGCGCCATTGGAAATCCTTGGAGGGGAGATCGCACATGAGGTCCAACTTCTCGTTCGTGGGCGCGATTTCAAATTCAGCGTAGCGCTGTGGCTTTTGGTCGTCGATTCCAATGAACGCTTCGACGACATCGCGGTCCCAAAGGCTCACGCCCTCCTGGTTAAGGTCGTAGCGCTTGGCCGAATCTTGCGGAGGATCGAAGACAGTCAATTCGGAGAACGGACATTCGTAGCGGAGGTACAGGTAATCCTGCGACCAGAGGGCGCGCACGGTCGTGGAGACTTCCGGGCGCGCGGCGCCGTCGAAGGATTGGCAGTCAACAAAAACGGGCTTAACGGTCTGCCAAAGCTCGCGGGCCGGGCCGGCGTCGGGCGCGAAATCGCGGGTGGTGCGGCGGGCCTGGAGAACCGGCGCCGGAAGCGAACGGGCCAAAAGGTGGCGGGCGTTGTCAAAATAGATTTTGCGCAAGACTTCCGATGGTAGATAGATCGAACTGATTGTCCAGTTGCCTTGGATGGGCGTCATGTGCTCCCAATGCTCGTCGCGTGTCTCGAACCAGCGCCATTCCTTGGCGAAGAAGACATCGGCGTCGGCGACGGAGGGCGGCGCCTCCGGACCGCTGGAGCCGAGAATCATGCGGGGCCGGAGCGATTGGAAATCGGTGCCGAAGATGATGCGATCCTGGTATTTGACAAAGAGGTCGTGCATTTGCGCGGGGTCGTGACGGCCGAGTTCGGGAAGGCGGGCGGCGACATCGACCATCAGGTTGGGATATTTGTCCAATTGGGCGGCGACCCATTCGGGCTCTTCGGCATCGTTGCCAAAATGGAGGCAGACAAAGGTGGTGTGAGGATGGCGGGCGACGACGCGGATGATGGCGTCGATCAAGCCGTGAAAGGTGGGATATTTATTGGTGTCGCCGAACCACCATCGGGGATGGTCCTTGAGTTCGGCCCAACGCTCGTTTTTGTCGTTGTAAGGCTCGAAGAAGGCCTTGGGATCGCCAGTGTGGATGGAAATCGGGAGGTTGAGTTCGCCAAGACGCTCCCAAAACGGATCGAGTTTGGGGTCGTCCACGCGGAGCAGCTTGCCCTGGCCGTCGCGGAGGTAGAGGCCGAGGGTTTTTTCCTGCTTGAAGCCGGCGGCGCCGAGGCGCCGGGCTTCTTCAGCCTGACGCACGGCTTGTTGGGAGAAATCGGGGTCGTCCCAATGGGTGTAATCGAGGTTGAAGTATTGAATCCAGCGCCCCGGATAAAGCGTGTCCTCCATTTTTTTGTGGTGTTCGAAATTGCTTGGCTCGCCATGCGGGCCCCGCGTAACGGTGCCGGGCGTGAGGTCGATGCCGAGGCCGACGCCCGATTCGTCCATAACTTTGATGGCGCGGGCGAGAAGTTCGGGCGTGTAGTCCATGTGCTGGTGGAGATCGATGATGCGATGTTCGGCGCGCCATTCGTCGGCTTGGCGGCGGACGGCGGCGACACTGGAATCGTCGGACGCGTGAGCCAATCGGGGAAACGCCAAAGCAACGGATGCTGTTGCTGTCAAACAAATGATAAAATTTTTCATGAGGCGAATGCGAGCCGATCACCAACCTTTGCCCTGGCCGTAACCGCGGACAAAGCCGACACATTGGGCCACTTCCGGGAGGGAATTGTCCCAGTTGTATTCATATTCGATGGAGAGATTGCCGGCGAAGCCTTGAGCACGCAGTTCGTCAAGGATGCCGCCGATGTCGGACACGCCTGTGCCATAGGGCACATCATGAGCGCCTGGGCCCATGCGATTCAAGTCTTTGAGATGGCTGCTAATGATGCGGCCCTTGAGAATGCGCAGACAGTCCACCGGCTTGAGATTGGAGCGCACCCAATGGCCGGTGTCGGCGCAGGCCCCAATACGGGGATCCCGGTCCTTGATGACCGAGAGGATGTAGTTGGGATCCCAGTTGCGATAATCCGGATTCTGCGGATTGCGCGGGTGGTCGTGGAGGGCGATCATGATATCGAATTCCTTGACGAGTTTTTCGATGTCATCCAATTGCGCCGGGGAAGCGGGCTCGGTGGTGATCGAACGCAAGTCCATGGCTTTGCAAAATTCAAAGAGCTTGCGGCCCTCGGCTGGATCGCTGGGAAACGGAATGACGGCATAATTCACCGCCCAAAGGTGGCAGGCGGCGAGCTTGGCTTTGACCTTTTCGATGGTTTCGGGCGAGGCGTGGAAATCAAACGGCGTGTCGGGATCCTCCTTGCTGAGATGGGGCTTGGCGGACAACTCGACAACCTTGCCGCCGGATTGCTCGATTTTTTCGAGCGACTCGAAGAGGCTGACACGGTCGAACGTGTAAACAATGGCGCCGATGGCGAAACCTCCCTGCCGGCAATCGGCGGGAATTTCAGGGCCCGCGCGCAACGAGGCGGCGGAAAGAGCCAGAGTGAGAAGAGCGGGAACAATGAAATGAAGCGAACGCATAGGCGTGGCATTTTATAGCGAGGCGGGGCGGCGGTTGCCATGTCTCGAGCGGGCAAAAAAACATGGCGTTTTTGTAAAGGATGCCGTGATTTACAAAACTGCCATAAAGAAAGCGCCGCCCCGGCATGGATTGGCCTTTACGCTCTGACATGATCGCGCCAGCATTCAGCCACCGCCATCATGAACATTTCCGTGTCCACCAGCGCCTTGGAGGAAGCTTTGGGCCAACTGCCCATCCTCGACGTCCACAGCCATCTCTGCGGCGCCAAGCTGGCGGCGCGCGGGTTGCACGACGTGCTGCTCTATCACATGGTCGTGAGCGATCTGTACGCGGCGGGCTGTCCGTCGGGCGCGCGACTGACCCAGTTTCCCGGCTGGGCAACAAAGGAGGAAGCGCATGGGCGAATCCAGGAAGCGCTGCCGTATCTGCCGCACATTCGCAACACCAGCGGTTGGTGGGGCGTGCGCCTGATTCTGCACGATCTTTACGATTGGAAAGAGCCGATCCTGCCGGAGAACTGGCGGCGACTGGACGACATGATTCGCGAACGCGCAGACGATCGCGCGTGGCCGCGAACGATTTTACAGCGGGTGAACATCCAGCGGGTGTGCGCCGAATTTTGCCGGCGCGGCCACGGCGAGGCGGACGACGCGCTGCAATACTCGCTGGAATGGGGCATGTTTATGCGCTGCCAATGGGGGGAATTTGACACGGCGGTTTATGATTTGGAGCGAACGTGGGGGCGTCCGCCGGAGCAGCCCATGACGATTGGCGGCGGGGCGCGGCCGGCGAACGCGCGGACGATTCGCACGCTGGAGGACGTGCAGGCGGCGATTCACCATTATGTTGACAGCATTCCTTACGATCTGGTGGTGTCCACGGCGACGGGGATTTCGACGGACATTGATTATCGGTTGCCGGGCGATTCTGAAATGGCGGCGGCGCTGAAGCGGCGGGGGCAAGCCGGGCCGGCGGAGCGGGATATTTACGCGGCTTACATTGGCGAAGCTTTTTTGACCGAGCTGGAAAAGCGCTCGCGCGACATCGTTTTTCAATTCAGCCTGGGCGCGGAGCCGCTGCCGTTTGAGACGGCCAGCCGAATTTCGCAGAAAACGCTGGCGCAACTGGCGGAGATTGTCGCGCGACATCCGCGGCTGCGCTTTCAATGCTTCGTTTCCAGCCGGCACGCCAACCAGACGTTGTGCACGATGTGCCGCGAGCTGCCGAATTTCAGCCTGGCTGGGTTCTGGTGGCACAATTTCTTCCCGGGCGCGATTTGCCAGGTGATGACAGAGCGGCTGGACATGGTGCCTGTCAACAAACAGGTGGGGTTTTTCTCGGACGCTTACTCGGTGGAATGGAGCTATGCCAAGGCGTTGCTGGTGCGGCGGCAAATGGCCCGCGTCCTCGGCGAAAAGGTTGCGCAAGGCCAGTATTCGATGGATGAAGCGGTCGGCATCGCGCGTTCGGTCCTGTATGAAACGCCGCAAACGCTCAACGGCATGACGTCCGAGCCGGGGAAATTGAAAACCGCGCAGAACCTGAGCGCGAAACCGGCGTGAGCGTCGAGCGCCATATCATATTTGTGGACGAATTGCGCCGGCATTCGGACCGCGAAGTGTGCCTCGGCGCGGCCGAATACGCGGCGGAGCATCCCGCGTGGGTTTTTGATCCGTGGCCGGTAAGCTTCGACGCGGAGGCGATGCCGACCCGGTCGGATATGGAGTTGGTCAGCGCGGTGTTGACCACGGAGCGCGCCTCCCGGCACTTGCGTCGGCTGTGTCGCAAGTTGCGGCTCCCCATCGTTTATTGCCTGGCGGACGAGGACCATCCTGACGCGGCGGCGGCGGGGATTGACGAACGCGCCGTGGGCGCGATGGCGGCGGAGCATTTGCGCGGGCGCGGCTACCGGCATTTTGCGTTTATTGGATCGTCGGATTTCGGATGGTCGAGCCGGCGGGGCGAGGGTTTTGGCGCGGCCGTGAAGGAAATGGGAGGCGAGGCCCTGACACATTTATTTGACTCGGAGATTTTACCCGTTTTCTGGTCGTGGAACGTGGCGCGGCGCAACCGGCGTCTGCAACAGGTCCTCCACAGTTTGCCCAAGCCCTGCGGCATTTTTGCGGCCAACGATGTGATCGCGTGCTTTATTCTCCAAGCGGCGCGGCAAAGCAATTGCCGCGTGCCCGAGGACTTTGGTCTGGTCGGCGCGGACAACGATCCTTTTCCCAATGCGGCGGCGGGCCTGGCGATCAGCAGTATTGAACTGCCATTTCGCGAGGTGGGACGCCAGGCGGCGCGCTTGCTGGAAGAGCAGTGGCTGGCGGACGCTGAGGGGAAAACGGTGCGACTGCCGCCAGTGCGCGTTGTCGTGCGAGCCTCCACGGACACCTTTATGACGCAGGACCCGCTGCTGCGCAAAGCCCAGGCGTATGTCGAGTCATCCCGGCACCAGCGGCTCACGGTGCAAGCGGTGACGCGTGCGGTGGGGACCAATCGCGTCACCCTCGGCAAACGCTTTCAACGCGAGTTGGACACGACGTTGCACGATTATGTGCGCCGACGCCGCCTGGATTTTGCGGCGGAACGCCTGCGCCAGGGCGCGGGGAACGTTGAGGAGGTCGCGTTCCAGTGCGGTTTTTCGAGTGCCTCATATTTTTCACGTTTGTTCAAGCAAGTGACCGGCCAGCGCCCCGGCGCCGTGCGGCGCTGGCGCGGCCATGACTGATGATGCCAATACTATTCTATCTATGAACACTCCAGACTCCGTCTCCCAACTCCAAACCCGCCGCCAATTCCTCCAGCAATCAGGCGTCGCCGCCGGCGCGACCGCCCTTGGCCTGGCCCTCGGTCCGCGAGCGCTGGCCCGCAGCGCCGGCGCGAACGACCGCATCGTCTTCGGGTTGGTCGGCTGCGGCAGCATGGGGCCGGAGGACATGCGGCATTTTCTCGACTTGAAACAATCCGTCGCCGCGGTGTGCGACGTGGATGCCAATCATCTTGACGCGGCGGCGGCCGAAGTCGTCAAAGCCGGACAGCCGGAGCCGAAGAAGTTCAAGGATTTTCGCCAATTGCTCGACCAAAAGGACATTGACGCCGTCATCATCGGCACGCCCGATCATTGGCACGCGCTGGTCTTCATCGCCGCATGCGAGGCGGGCAAGGACGTTTATTGCGAGAAACCGATCTCGCATAATTTTGTTGAAGCGAAAGCGATGATGGCGGCGGCCAAGCGGTTTAATCGCGTCGTGCAAATTGGGACGTGGCAACGGAGCATGAAGCATTTTCAGGACGCCATTGCTTATGTCCGGTCGGGCCAATTAGGGCAGATCAATGTCTGCCGCGCGTGGATGAATTTCTTCCGCCCGGACATCGGAACGCAAACGCCGCAGACTCCGCCGCCGGAGCTGGATTGGGACATGTGGCTGGGGCCGGCAGCGCCGTTCGCCTACACGCCAAATCGCTGCCACGAAAACTGGCGCTGGTTTTACGAAACCGGCGGCACGCTTGTGAGCGATTGGGGCGTCCACATGATGGACATCGTTTTTCTGGCGATGCAGGAAACCGACCCTCGCACCATTGCGTCAGCGGGCGGACGTTATGCCACGCACGACGACCGCAACACGCCAGATACAATGCAAATTCTCTATCAATTTCCGAAATGGAACCTGACGTGGGAGCATCGCTTCAACAATCCGCGCGGACTCGATGAAGGGCGCGACCACGGAGCGGAATTTATTGGCGACAACGGCTCTCTCATCGTCGATCGCAGCGGCTACACCTATTATCCGTATCCGAAAGACCATGAAGGGCCGGCGCCCGCGCAATGGGCCGAAAGCACGCATTGGCAGAATTTTCTTGATTGCGTCAAAAGCCGCGGCAAGCCCAATTCCGACATCGACTCCATGGCCAAGACGACCATGCTTTGTCATCTGGGCAATATCGCGTTTCAGTCGGGGCGCATGCTGCATTGGGACGCCGGGAAACAGGACGTGGAAGAGCGCCATCAAGTCAAGCATTGCCTGTCCTACGAGCGGGAATATCGCGCGCCCTGGAAATTGAAACATTATGCTTGACGATTGCGGCGCGCCATCGCGTCGGTGAAAAGGCCCGTGGCGGCCGACATTCCGCCCAGATGGGTGTGGACCCATTGAATGCCCGCGGCGCAGGCGCCGGTCAGGCCGGGCGCGGGCGCGGTCAGCGGCAAAATGCTGTCCTCCGCCTCGCTGAAGAGCGGAAACACATCGCAACCGTTGATCGCGCAAAAACGGTCCGCCGCGCCGATGGCCAGAAGCGTTTTGGCGTAGCTTTCTAGGTTCACTTCCCCTTCCCCGTGTCCGCAGAACTGGTGGCCGCGTTCGCGCCAATCTTCGCTGATCATGAGCGCCGACGCGCCGGACCGGCATTTGAAATTCTTAATATGACTGCCGACGACGCGCGGCGCGACAAACGGACTCGTGAAGCGCTCCTGCCAGGTCTCGCCCGCCCAGCAATGACTTGGGTCGCCCCAGACGCCAAGGCACGGATCATAATCCGCCGCCATGAGAAGCAGGCCAAAATCGCGCGCGCACAGCGCCCCCGTGCCGGGATGGATTTCGTGAGCCAGAACGGCGCCGAGTTCGTTGGCGCGTTTGCGAATTTTCTCAGTTTTTGCGCGAAAGCGTTCGAGGCCTTCAGCCATGAGACGCCCCCAGCCAAAGGGCCACGGGTAGCCGCTGTGCAATGCGGGCGGCCCCCACAATCCCCAGAACCAGCCGAAAATCCGAATTCCCGCGGAGACACACGTTTCCAGGAGCACGAGCAAATAATCTTCCGACCAATCCTCGATATATTTGGCGCCCCGCGCTAAAACATCCCCTGGGACGAACTTTTCCGCGTATTCGACACCCCATTTGGCGCTCAAATGGGCATATGCCGCGCAATGCGCGCTGACAGTGCAGGCCACAACTCCCAACCCCGCCAGGAGATCGCGCATTTCGTTCGGGCCCCGCAACACGATGCGTCCGTTTTCGCCGTGCCCGTCCCCATTCCACAGATAATTGGAGATCATGAGCGACTGGGCCCCGCACTCCACCGCAAATTTACCCGTCGCTTCCAAATTGCCAAAAATCCCAGCCAGTTGCCCAGTTTCGACCCCCGCGACGATGCCGATGGGCTGATTGGGCGGCCGTGAGGGATGGAGGCGGGCGCGGGCGGGATCGAACCAGGCGTCAAGTTCGCGAAAATAGAGGGAATGCATGGCACGAGCGTGGCACAGAGGGCGGCAGAAAGACAATTCTTCGCGCCACATTGGCAAGGGCCACCGGTCCGCGTTTGAGCCTGACAACGAGGTGACCCTGCGCTGGCATCTCAACAATGAGCACAACGACGGCGAGACTATTGTCAGAGTTCCAAGCTCTGGGAGTGGAAGAGAAACAGGAGTTCGTGCGCGAACTGGTTCACTTCCTTCCGCCTTGGGATTCAGGCCCGTTGAGCGACGAGGTCGCAGCCGCGGCTGGCGACGCCATGGCGACAGGGCTAGAGGAGGAAGTGCGTGCCTCCTAAGCGAGGCGAAGTGTGGATGTTTGACTGCGGCATGGTCGGAAAGGTTCGGCCAGTTCTCGCTGAACCGATAGATGTTGGCCGTGGCCAGCTTGAGAAGCTTGGCTGCCGTTTCACCGTCAACTTCCACCGCGTCGCATAAAATATTCTGCCCTCAAAAATACCACATTCTTCTTCACTTGGACAAACAGCCTTTGCCGTACCCGATCGGCAGCTTTGCAAAATTACCATGAACAATTTGCCAATCACGCATGGCTGGGAGGCGCGTCGGGTTGGTAGCCTTTTCCAGTTTTACCACCAAAGCAACTATGCCCGACGACGCGCCTTCCTTGCCGGCAGATTCCCCGCCAGCCCATCCCGGAACATTTTTTCTGCTCTGTATCACCGCCCTGGCCACCACCGGCATCGGTTTCAGCATTCGCGGCAACCTGGCCAGCGAACTGCAGAGCGCGGTGTTTGATCCCATTGACAAATTGCACTCGGCCGAGATGGTGGCCGGCGCCCTCGGCGTCGTTTTTCTCGGTTACGCTTTTACCATTGCCATCGGCAGCCCGCTGCTCGACTACATCGGCATGGGCCGCCTCCTGCGCCTGTCCTCGCTTTTATATTTTGTCGGGACGCTGGTGGCAATTTATTCGCCACGGTTGGGGGGCGGATTGTCGGTTTATCGGTGGATGTGGCTGGGCATGCTCATCATTGGCGTGGGACAGGGCCTGGTTGAAACAGTCATCAACCCGTTGACCGCCACGCTCTACCCGACGGAACAAACGCGACGTCTGAACACGCTGCACGCCTGGTGGCCGGGCGGGATCATCATCGGCGGGTTGGCCGGGCTGGCGATGAGTCAACTGCAAATTCACTGGCAAACGCAACTCGCGGTTGTGCTGCTGCCGGCGGCGGTGTATGGCTTGATGACGTTTGGAAAGAAGTTTCCCAAAACTCAACGGGCAGCTTCGGGCGTGCCGGCGTCGGAAATGTTTGCGCAGGCGGCGCGGCCCTTTTTCATTCTGTGGTTTCTTTGCATGTTCCTGACTGCGGCTTCGGAGTTGGCGCCGGGGCAATGGGTGGACATGGCGTTGACGCGCACGGTCGGGATGAAGGGCATCTGGCTGCTGGTGTATGTCAGCGGGCTGATGTTTGTCATGCGGCATTTCGCCGGGCCGCTGGCGCACAAGTTTTCGTCGGTCGGCCTGTTGTGGCTTTCGTGCCTGCTGGCTTGCGCAGGGTTGCTTTCCTTGAGCGCCGCGCACTCCGTGGCGACCGGCTTTCTGGCTGCGACGATCTGGGGAATCGGCGTCTGCTACATGTGGCCGACAATGATCGCTTCTGCTTCAGAGCGTTTTCCACGCGGCGGCGCCCTGGTCATTGGATTGATGGGCACGGGCGGGACGTTGTCGATTTATTTTGTCCTGCCGCAGTTAGGCCGGATTTTTGACGCGGCAAAGATCCGCGCCGCAGGTGGGGTTGACGCCTTCAACGCGGCGACCGGCACGCAACTGAACAACGCCCTGGCCTACGCCTCGCAATACTCCTTCCGCGCCGTGGCGATTCTTCCAGCCGTGTTGCTCTTCGTTTTCGGAGCCATCTGGCTGTGCGAGCGGCGCCGGACGACGCCCGCTGGGGCTCCCCTGCCCAAGTCCGCCGTCGCCCAGGACGAAATGGCCAAATAGGCCGGCCTCGTGTAAAACACGTTCCGTGTGCAGCCATCCTCTCCTCCCGTATGAACATTGGAAAAACCATCCGTCTCCGTCGCATTTTTTCACACCCCAGCGGCCGTATCTGCTCGGTCGCAGTCGATCACTTTATCGGCTATGGCCCTTTGACGCCTGACGGCGGGCTGGCTGATTTGCCGAAGGCGCTGGAGCAGATCGCGGCGGGAAATCCATCGGCGGTGACGATGAGCAAGGGGACGGCAATGAATTGCTGGGCGCCACACGCCGGGCGCATTCCGCTGATTGTGCAGGCGGGCTGTTTCACGGCGGATGACCGCGTGATCGAATGCGTCACTGACCCGGCCGAATGCGTGCGCCTGGGCGCGGACGCCATTGCGATTGCCATCGGAATCTTCGGTCCCAACGAAGGCCGCTTCCTCCAAATGCTCATGGACACGGTGAAAAAAGCGTCCGAGTTCGATCTGCCCGTCATCGCGCATATCTATCCTCGCGATTTCTCCGGCGCGCGGCCCCGCATTGTGTGCGATGCCGAATCGATTCTCTGGGCGGCGCGCGTCGGCATCGAGGCGGGCGTGGATGTCATCAAGGTTGGCTACACCGGCGACGTTGCGTCCTATCGCAAGGTCGTCGAGCGTTCGCCGGTTCCCGTCGTGGCGGCGGGCGGACCAAAAGCGGCGAATTTGCGCGAAGCTCTCCGGCTGATGTCGGAAGTGGTCGCCAGCGGCGCCCGTGGAGCCACCATCGGACGCAATGTCTGGGGTGTCAAAGCTACAACGGCCGCCCTGCGCGCGTTCAACCGGGTCATTCTCGATGGCGCTCCCGTGGACGACGCGCTGCGCGCCGAACACTTGACAGGCGCCGAATAAGCCCCCCCTTCACGGCCCTGCTCCGCCATGGCAACCTCTTCCGCGCGCATCGATGTCCTGGGCCTGGGTTGCGCGGCCGTCGATGATGTTCTTTACGTTCCCAGTTTTCCGGAACGCGATGGCAAAGCAGCCGTCCAGCGCCGCGTACGCCGCTTCGGCGGCCTGACCGGCGCCGCGCTCGTCGCCGCCGCTCGGCTTGGGGCGCGTTGCGCCTACGCCGGACTATTGGGGACAGACGAACTCTCCTCCGCCGTCCGCGAAAACTTCCGGCGCGAAGACATCGACGTCTCGCACGCTCCGTGCATTGAAGACGCGCGCGTCGTGCACTCGACCATTGTCGTGGCCCAAGACGACGGAGCCCGCGCCATTTTTTATGAATGCGATGGGATCATCGGCCCGCATCCGACTTTGCCCCACGAGGACTGCGTCCGAGGCTCGTCGGTTCTGCTCATTGACCATTACGGCGTGCCCGGAGCGATTCGCGCCGCCCGAATTGCTCGCGCCGCCGGCGCCGGCGTTGTGGCGGACTTCGAAGACGATCGTGACCCGCGCTTTGCTGAGCTGCTTGGGCTGGTCGATCACTTGATCCTGAACGCCGCCTTCGCGCAGAGGATTTCCGCGAAATCCAATCCCGCCGATGCCGCGGCGGCGTTGTGGAGCCGCGACCGCACGGCAGTGATTGTGACCTGTGGCGCGGAAGGTTGTTGGAGTGTCGCTGCCGGCGGAGATCGCCCGCGACGGCACGCGGTCATTCCCGTCAAAGCCGTGGACACGACAGGATGCGGCGATGTTTTTCATGGCGCTTACGCGGCGGCGCTGGCCCGTGGCAAGCCGTTGGAGGCGCGCATTCGATTCGCTAGCGCGGCGGCGGCTTTTCTTGCGAGCCATTCGGCCTTCCCGCGTCTTGCGGACGTTTCCGACGCCCCGCCCCGCTGACACGCCTCAGCGCGGACCCACTTTGGCGCGTCCTTCGCGCCGCTGCACCCACAAGAACCTTGCCGCCGACCAAAGCCCGGAAAAGCGAAAGCTCGAATCGACGTACCGCTCGATGACGTAAAACGCGAAATAATACGCGCGGCAAAACGACCAGATCGCGATGGTCAGTAGAACGGCGGCCCGCAGGGTCGGACGGTCTGTCAATAGAATGACTGCCGACGCCAGGCCGAGGAAGAGAAAGAGAACTCCTTTCAGTTTGATCCAGCGCGGATCAGTCAAGTCACGCATACAGGGCAAAACTACGGCGCGAGGTCCAGGCTGACGCCTTCTTTGGTGCTGCGGGCGTAAACCCGCCCGTTGCTGATGCTGGCCACATTCCAGCATTTGCCGGCCAGCACATGCGCCCGGGCCACTTCGGTGTAGGCCTCCGGAGTCGCCTTCACCAGCACGAGATCGCCGGCGTCCGTCAGCGCCATGACATGGCCGTCCACCAGGGTGCAACCGCCCGGCCCAAAGCCCGTCTGTGCCCATCGCATCTTGCCCGTCGCCATGTCGAGGCACTCCAGCGGCGCGCTGCCGAACTTCGCCTGGTCAAAAATGCCGTAAATGAAACCGTTTTCGCACACCGGCGTGCTCCAATGGTTGGCCGCCTTGCTGCCCTGCATCCGCCACACTTCCGCCGCCGAGAACTTCCCATCGGCGCTCTTGCTGATTTTACAAACACCCGAGCCGACATTGTAGGCGGACGAGCAATACACCAGGTCGCCAAAAACCACCGGCGAAATGGCCGTCGCCACACGGAAGGGAAACGGATACCGCCAGAAAACCTCTCCGGTTTTAGGATTGACCGAAACAAGTCCCATTTGCGTGTAGAAAATAATTTGCCGCTCGCCGAGAATCGTGGCCGCCACGGGCGTGGATTGCGTCATTTTGTCGTCCTGGCCCTTCCAGACAACGTGGCCGTCGTTCTGGTCAAACGCCAGCAACCCCTCTCCCGGCCCGCCCCCCGCCACATAAACCAGGCCGCCTTCAATCAACGGAGAAGCGGCGCTTTCCCAATGAATATTGCGGCCGGCGTGCTCCTTCAGAACATCGCACGACCAAATCTCCTTGCCGGTCGCGGCGTCCATGCACTTGAGGACCATCCGCGAAGAATAGGTATACACTTTGCCGCTGTCGTACGATGGCGTCGAACGCGGGCCGTCCCCACCCCTGTTGTCGGGCGTGCCGCTGTCGCCGCCGCCGTCATACTTGGCA
>Ga0070741_10008959_pt1 | contig 19762 bp, 12 predicted proteins | sample Coa_R1_4_FD_66440 | JGI IMG/M metagenome (GOLD analysis project Ga0070741, IMG submission 66440) | Surface soil microbial communities from Centralia Pennsylvania, which are recovering from an underground coalmine fire - Coalmine... | ecosystem: Environmental > Terrestrial > Soil > Unclassified ...
GAGCCTGGCGGCCTGCATCATCCTCGCGCCGCTGAGCATCTCGCTCTATCTTGTCTCCTGGGAGGGAAACCAGCGCCAGCCTCTCATCGACGCCGCGATTGCCGGTTCGACCGGCAACACTCTGCACTTCATTGGTGCCGTCGCGGCCTCTTTCTTCCTGCCACTGGGCTATCTGGGTATGTCGTTGCTGGGCATGCGGCGCGCTCCCTGGCTAGCAACCATCTCTGCCGCCCTCTCCCTGGTTGGCTGGATTCCCTGGGCCGCGCTCATGGGCCTTGATTCTCTGGCTTACGATATCAACCTGGTCGGCAGCACCCCACAGTTTGCCGCGCTCTGGACGCGCTTCAACGGCGACGTTGTCATGACGACCTTCCTGCTCATCTACGTTATCGGCCACCTGCTCAGCGCCGTGCTCATTGGCTTCATGCTTGGCTGGCTGCGACTCGTGCCCATATGGACTGCCTGGGCCTTTGCCCTTACCAGTCCGCTTACCATCGTCATCTTTCCTATACACAATCTCGTTTTCCAGGATATACTCAAATATCTCATCTGCGCTCTCTGGATCATTGGGGCTATTCCTGCCGCCCTGGCGATGCTCAAGAACAAAGACCTGGGCTCAATCCAAGTATCCTAAAATTGATATGACAAATATCAGGATTTTGTTATACTATGGCGGAGCATTTCGTCTCAATATATACGATATGTTGCAAATACTCAGGGTAGGGGGCAAGCATGCGCCGATACTGGCCGTACCGCAAAGCGGTGATTGCGCTGATCTTCATGGGGCTTGTTCTGCTGATTTCCTCCTGTGGTTCGTCCTCGGGAGATCCCTATGCTAATCTGCCATACAATTATTTGACGCCGACCAGCAGTCCCGTCTCTCCCGCGCATTATGCGGGAGGAACGCTGCCGGCAAAGCCAACTGCGGCGGTTACTCCCGGCGGGTCGGGTGCGCCTATGGGAGGAGTGGGCGGCGTACCGGCAGGGTTTCCCCGCTATTTTAGCTTTGGCGTGATGAATGCCCCGGGAGCTGTTGCTGCGCTTGATGATATGCGTCAGACCAATGGGGCTGCATTTACCTTCCGCTACCAGTATCTTTCCGGCGGCGTCAATACCGGGCATGGCTGGGAGACGTGGAATCAGCCTGCGGGCCAGTTCGCGACGTTCTATATGCAGGAGAGCGCGCAGCACGGCTATATCCCCACCTTTGTCTATTATGAATTGTGCCAGTCCAACGGCCCTCAGCCAGGCTCGTATTGTGGCGGTCATGATAGCCAGCAGGACCATGCCAACCTCACCGATCCCGCCACGATGGCGGCTTACTTTGCCAACTGGGCGCTGCTGTTGCAGAAGATCAAGGCTTTTGGCAAGCCGGTGCTGGTGGTCGTTGAGCCTGACCTGTGGGGCTTTCTGGAGCAGGCGGCTGGCTCTCGTAGCGCCGCCAGCGTACCTGCCAGCGTCGCTTCATCGGGTTATGCCGCCGTCGCTGGCCTCCCCAATACCGCTCAGGGCTTTAGCTGGGCCTTGCTACATCTGCGCGACATCTACGCCAGCAACGCCATTTTAGCCCTTCACGCCTCCCTCTGGGCCACCAATACCGATATCGGAAGCGATACCAGAACATCGCTCGACATTGTGGCGCTGGCGCAGCAGGAGGCCAATTTCTTGAACAGCGCCGGGCTGGTTGGCAATCCTGCCGGCGTTTCCAGTTGGGATCTGCTCTCGAACGATGTGGCCGACCACGATTCCGCTCAGCCAGGCGGTCGTTCATGGTGGGATCGCTATAACCTCACCTTCCCCAACTTCGCGCGCTACCTCGATTTTATGGGGAGGCTCTGCCAGCAGACGCGCCGGCGTGCGATCATGTGGCAGGTACCAATGGGCAATCAGTATTTTGATACCATGAATAATACTCAGGGCCATTACCAGGATAATCGCCCCGAGTATATTCTAAGTCATGTCTCGGACTTCGCTAACGCTGGAATAATTGGCGTCCTTTTCGGTCCTGGCAACGGGGGAACGATGAATACCGACGCCATGCATGACGGCATCACCAATCCCGCCCCTATCGCCAGTTACGAATGCGATCACTGCAATACCCATACAAGCATCTATCCCGACGACGATGGCGGCTATCTGCGCATTTATGTAGGGATTTACTTGCAACATCCGGTTGCAATCTCGTAGGGGCAGGTGCAAGACCTGCCCTGATAGCTAGTGTTGCCAGGGCAGGTCTTGCACCTGCCCCTACTCAGGGGTTACATTATGACAATTTTTCGTCCCGCACTTGAGGCCGATCTTAGAGCGATGTATGAGGTATTCTATCAGACGGAAATCCTTGATAATCCTCACCCGCCTGAGCCCGGAGATATTCCGTCATATCTGCACCACGTTCTTCAAACTGGAGCGATGTATGTTGCTGAACTGGATGGGTCAGTATTGGCGTTTGCTGGCGCTATTACGCGAGGAAATATCGCATTTCTCACCGACTTGTTTGTCTTGCCCGCGCGCCAGTCCAGCCAGCTTGGTAAGACGCTTCTGCGCTCCGTTTTGCCGCAAGGTGATCTGATCCATTGCACCGTGAGTTCGAGCGATCCTCGGGCGCTTGCCCTCTATATCCGGGCCGGTATGCGTCCGCAGTGGCCTTACTTTGTGCTGCAACTGGGGCAACCACCTCGCACTATACCTTTGGCTTCCAATGTGGAGATTATCGAGGCCGATGCTGACGATCCAGAACTGGTGCGCTGGGATGCTCAGATTGGCGGGCGGTCGCGGCACGCCGAGCATTCCTACTGGGTGCGTATGCAGCGAGCGATCCCTTTCTGGTTTCGACGGCGCCGGCAGACGATTGGCTACGGTTATATTCGATTAGGAGTTGGTACGCTCTGGCATCCTCACATCAGTATGCTGGGACCGATTGGGGTCAGCACGCCCGAAGATGCGGCTGTCTGCACACTGGCTCTGGTGAAGCGAGCTTTAGAGCAGACAAATGAGCTACGTATCGAGGTGCCAGGCCCTCATCCCTGTCTACCGATGTTACTCGAACTTGGCCTCCATATTGTCTATGTTGACACCTTTGTTTCGACCGCAGCAACCCCCTTTTTTGATGCGCGATGTTACATTCCATCAGGAGGTGATTTGCTCTAACCAGTGATCATTACGACTTTTTAAGCTGAGGGGCGCTCTTTGCCCAGATGGTGATCGTATGGTATAATTTCAACAATATAAACTTTAAATACAGTCAATATGTTATACCGGCGAATGTTCCTCAGAGTATCTGTGGAACCAATGGACGCTTGATAGCGTTATTTAACGACTACAAAGTTATTTGTTTCCTTTTAAGGAAGAAGGGGAACAAATTATGACTGATGTAATTACCTATCCCACCACAGCTATGAAGCAAGCAGCGCAAGCAATTCGTGCGCTACTCGATGCGCAATGGCAGCAGCATTTGATCCTCTATAACAACGCTCCCCACTCGCTTACAAACCTTACCGGAGCCCTTAGCAAAGGTGTCTCAGGAGGGCCGGCGCTTATGGACCATGTTCATGCGTGGCATCAACAGATGGCGAAAAACTACGAATCGCTTTATGTCCTAGCCGACGCCCTTGAGAATGGCTCTATCAATGCTATCACCGTCGATGACCTCGCAGAGGGACCATTTGCAAACGCTGTTGGATATATGGAAAAAAACATGAGATTTTATCCTCTCAAAAATAGGGAAGGGCACGCCACCGCCAACTGGATGGCCAGATAATGGGAAACTGCCCCTGATAGACGACCTGCTTGCGGCATCTCCCTGCAAGGTGCCAGATGCCAAATACTATTAGGTAGCGTGTGATGAAGTTCAGGAAGGATATGGATGATGAAGAGTTCGGAACAGACGCGGCGTGAGGAAGCTCTAAAGCTGCTGGCAGACTACCGGGCAGGCGAAGTGCCTGCATCAGGCTATAGAACGATGATTATGCAGTGGGGCAAAGCGCGTTTGTTTGAAGCGCGACCGGCGATTGAACCATTTCTGCGGAGTCCAGATGTGTCTTTGCGCACCACTGCGCTGGACGTGCTGGGGAATATGTTTGCATTACAAGACTACTGGTCGGTGGCCGTGCAATTTTTGCTCTATGACCCTGACTATCAGGCGCGGACGGTGGGCGCATCCGCTCTGGCCTCAATGCAGGATCATACAAAGGATCGGCGAACGCTGGGCGTGCTTGCCAGCGTGGTTGCTGACCGCTACGACTATGAGCTTGTCAGGGTTGATGCGTACCGCGCAATGTTTGTGGTTGCGCGCGGTTATCAGTTGGCGTACGATGATTGGGATGCGCTGGAAGCCGCCTCTGATGAACCCTTTGATGTAGATCGGGATGCGGATTGGGACTTCGTGAATGGCTGCATTGATCCGCAATTAGAGGAGGAATGGCAGAGGGAAGCCAGGATGCTGTTAGAACAATATCGCGCAGGTAAGGTAGCGGAGCAGGAGTATTACGCGATGTTGCGTAAATTTGGTCGCGCACGGCTACAAGAGGCGCGCAAGGACGTCGAAGAGTTCTTGAGCAGCCCGGTATTATTGTTGCGCACAACAGCGTTGCGAGTGCTGGTGCTCTACTTGCAGATATCGAACGGTTGGCAGGTGGTGGTTGACATGTTTGAGCACGATCCCGATGAGGCTAATCGCCTGGCCGCTCTCGACGTGTTGAGCCAGCTCATGGCGGGAACGCACGACAAGGCAACTCTGCGCATCCTATACCCACTGGCTTACGATGCACAGCGAGGGAAAGGGGTGTTTGGAGCTATTCTGAAAATTTATCCTGGAGATTTTGGCGAGATCAAAGATTATCTTGCAGCTCCATAAAATTAGACAAAACAACTGGCATCGCCCGATGCCAGTTGTCACATACAGCTTTTTTACCCTACCCATAACAAAAACCTTCTCCTTTTCACCACTTTTCAACCACTGGGATGAGTATGCCGTGTAGTTATTAGATGGTAAGATGGCTGCTTAAAATGGTTGACGATGCTTAGTTTATGCGTCCATGTAGATGCGTCGGCTTGCGCTACGCCTTGAAGTCTGATAGACTAACGGTAGTTAGGGGATTGGCGCGTTGCGGTATACTCTATGAGAGAGTATAGACAGCATCGTCGTTGCGTCAACGCGACCGGAAGAGAGACCCCGAAGGAGATATATCTATGACAATGATGATGAGCAGGAAGGCCCTGGAAGATTATGGGTTGGTAAATTTAGGCAATATTCACTGGAATCTTTCTCCCGCAGTTCTTGTTGAGCATGCTTTAGCACGGAATGAAGGTATTTTAGCGGCTAACGGGGCGTTTGCCGCTGTTACAACGCCGCATACTGGGCGCTCGCCGAAAGATAAATTTGTTGTTTCTAACGAGGAGTCGAGCGCGAAAATCTGGTGGGGTGAGAATAACCACCCGATGAGTCCTGAAACCTTTGAAGTGATGCGGCGCAGCCTGGCTGACTATTTGCAGGGGCGCGATGTCTATGTGCTGGATGCTGCTGCTGGCGCGGACCCGCGCTATCGTATGCCGATCCAGGTGATTACGGAGATGGCCTGGCATAACCTGTTTGCCCGCCAGCTTTTCTTGCGCGCCAACGGCAACGATCTGAGCAGCGAGCGTCCGGGTTTTACGATTCTCTGCGTTCCCAACTTCCATACAAATCCGCGCACGCACGGGACGCGTTCGGAGACTGCGATCATTCTCGACTTCGAGGAGCGATTGGTGTTGATCGCCGGCACCAGGTACGCCGGCGAGATGAAAAAGTCGATCTTTACCGTGCTGAACTTTATTCTGCCAGCGGAAGGCGTGCTCTCAATGCACTGCTCGGCCAATGTGGGACCCGAGAACGATGTCGCGCTCTTCTTTGGCCTCTCTGGCACCGGCAAGACCAGCCTTTCAGCCGATCCCGAACGTCGCTTGATCGGTGACGACGAGCATGGCTGGGGCGACAATGGCGTCTTTAATTTCGAGGGTGGCTGCTACGCCAAATGTATTAACCTGTCGCAGAAGTACGAGCCGCAGATCTGGAACGCCGTCCGCTTCGGCTCAGTCTACGAGAATGTGGTGCTTGACGATAAGACGCGCATACCCGACTATAGCGACGATTCGATCACGGAAAATACGCGCGTGGCCTATCCCGTGGACTACATTGATAATGTGATGGAGTCCGGCATGGCGGGCCATCCCAAAGCGATCATTTTCCTCTCCGCCGATTCCTTTGGCATCCTTCCTCCCATCTCAAAGCTGACAACAGAGCAGGCAATGTACTACTTCCTGTCGGGCTATACGAGCAAGCTGGCGGGGACGGAGGCAGGAGTTACCACCCCTGAAGCAACGTTCAGTTCGTGCTTTGGCGCTGCCTTCCTGCCTTTGCGGCCTGGCGAGTATGCCAATCTGTTGCGCGAGCGGATCGAGAAACATAACGTGCGCTGCTACCTGATCAATACGGGCTGGACTGGTGGCCCCTATGGAACAGGCGAGCGCATCAACATCAACTATACACGCGCGATGGTACGGGCAGCGATCAGTGGTGCAATCGAGCAGGCGGAGATGGTGGTTGATCCGGTCTTCGGCCTGCGCATCCCAACCTCCTGCCCCGATGTGCCGGTCCAGTTGCTGCTCCCGCGCAATACCTGGGCCGATACCGATGCCTATGATCGCCAGGCAAGGGCTCTTGCTGAGCGCTTCAAAAAGAACTTTACCCAGTTTACACTTCCCTCCGAAGAGGTGCGTAACGCAGGGCCACGCTAAAATATGACGCTCTAGAAAAGGGGGATTGCGCCAACCGGCAATCCCCTTTTTGATTGGTGATGGAGCACGATGGAGCTCGCATGTTTTAGCGTTGCACAACAAAGTGCGATTCGTTCTGCGAGAGCACATGTTCGACCCAGGTGGCATCGATGGAGGCGCGGCAGATAGAAAAGATAGCGTGCGCCTCGTGCAAGCTGTCGAGACCGGCTTGATATTGTGTGCTGGACGCCGACTGATTGGCTGCGACTGTGGATACGGACTGACTCTGGAAGATGAGCGTCACGCCGTAGCCGTGCAGAGCGCGGGCGTAGTCCAGGCGTAATCCACGCTCAAGGAATATCTGCAAGGCTTTTTTGTAATACCCTATGGCTTCATCGTAGTGTTTCTGAGCGGCTACGATGCGTCCCAGCAGGCGATAGGTGCGTCCGACCGTTCGAATGGCCTCGTACTCCTCTAAATCCTTCAAGACCTCAAGGGCCAGTTGCTGCGCATCCTGCAGATCGCCGAGCAGGAAGTAGGCGGTTGCCAGCAGATGCCTTCCCTCAATGATGCTCTCTCGCTCCAGCCCGTCGAGAGAAATGGCGCGCTGTAACGTCGATTGAGCGCGGTGGAGCAGGCGCTGGCAAGGGGGAGTGATGCTCTCACTCGGCATATTCTGGTGCTCGCCTGAGTGGAACTGGCAGGTGATAATGGCCCCCGTCAATCGCAGGTCACCCAGGCCCAGTAGCGCGTAACGGATACAACGCGTGCTTTTAATCTCGCGTCCAATCGAGATGGCCTGTCGGATATTGGTCGCAGCTTCATTCAGCTTGCCCAGATTTTGTTGTACGGCGGCCAGATCGACGTGGCACCAGCTCATGCGCTCGCGATCATTGATGCGTTCCGCGATAGCCAGGCTGCGTTTGAACCACTCTTCCGATTCCAGCAGGTTGCCGGAGCGATGCTCCAGGTCGCCCAGATTCAGCATCACGAAGGCCATATTAGGTATGTCACCGCACCGCTCGGCCAGCTCAAGGGAGCGATGGGTATAGCGGCGTGCCAGATCAAGCTCGCCCTTGAGAAGGTAGATCCCTCCCAGGTTGCTACAGACGCGGGCCATCTCCGAGACCAGCTCGCTTTTCTCATAGAAGGCCAGGGCTGTTCGCATATGCGTCAACGCCTCGTTGAGCTGGCTCAAGCTGGCGGCAATAATCCCCAGCCGCTCATGGGCGTAGCCTATCTCCAGCGGATCGCCTAGTAACGCTCGCTCCGTTCGTGTTTGTAGTTCGCGGGGCGAGAGGCTCGCCTCATTATCGGGCAAGAGGGCTTCGAGTCTGGCGCGGTTCGCCGTTGCCTCTAAAGAGGATGTTGCTGCCGATGGTATGAAGCATTCAAGCATTGCCAACGCCTCCTGAATGCAACTGCGCGCCTCCTGGTAGGTGCCCTCCAGGCGATACATCTCGCCATATTGGAGTTGTAGGCCAGCCCAGGCGGGGCCGCTCGTCACGCCGACCCGATACATTACCTCTTTGCCGTGACCATAGCATTCATAAGCTCTGGCGTAATCGCCGGTCAGCCGCCAGGTATTGCCCAGCTCGCGCCAGATCAGTCCCTGGAGCTGCGCCTCCTGGCGCAATTTATGCTCATCGTCGTAGATGCCCGTTTGTTGTTGAAAATCTTTGCTTGTACGCAGATCGAGGGCGCAGGTATAGAGGTGTTGCGCATCCTCGAAGGTTCCCTGGATCACGCTGCACTCGGCGATGCGTTCCAGGATGCGGCAGATGCGCAGGGGGTTAGCGCGTGCGATGCGGGAGAGCAGTTGGGGCGTGATACTGAGAACCTGGCTATGCATGGCAGTCCCCTCGGGAGTGTGCAATTCATCGCCCGCAACCGCCTGGATCGCCTGGAGATAATATTGCTGAGCTTCTGTGTATGCCCCCAGCGTATATGCCTGATTGCCAGCGAGTTCGGCATAGTGGGAAATCTGTGCGGAATCGCCTCCGCCCCTGCTCAAGTGATAGACGATGGCCGCCGCCACTTTCTCTGGCGCAGTCGTATTTGCCGCTTTAATCGCTTCCGCAACCCTGCGGTGCAGTTGCGCTCGTCGAGCGGCAGAAATATGCTCGTAGAGGTGCTTAATGATCAGTGGGTGCCAGAAGTGATAGATAATGTGAGCGCCTGTGCCCTCTTCAGTGAGCAATCCAGCCCGTAGAGCCTCTTCCAGCAGATCAACAACGGTATCCTCGCTCTGATCTCCGGCAAGCGGGAGCAACTGGCTTAATTCAAAGGAGCCACCCAGGACCGCCGCTTTGCTCAATAGCACCTGGCAGCCGCTGCTCAAACGGCTCAAGCGACGTTCCAGCACCGCTTCTATCGCTTCTGGTAATGAACGATGGGAGCGGGTTGGCTCTCGCTGCGTATGCTGGCTTAGCTCCTTTACTGAGGAAAGGAGGCGAGCCTCTTTCCCATCGGTCGGCTCGTGCTCGTGATAGGTTGCTCTAATATAGCGGGCCAGCTCTTCAGCGAAGAAGGGATTGCCCGCCGCCTGCTCTTGAATGCTCTGGACCACATCTTGCGGCAGATGTGGGAGCAAGGAGCCTATCTGCGAGTGCGTCAGCGGATGGATAGAAAGGGCCGTGATGGCTTGCTCGCGGCGCAGATCAGCGATCAGGGTATGCAGTTTATGTTGCTGCGAAAGCTCTCCATCGCGACAGGTGCCGAGAATAAGAATGCGTTGATCCTGGATATGATGGGCCAGATAAGTCAGCAACTCAATGCTGCTATCGTCGGCCCAGTGGAGATCATCAAGCACCAACAGCAAAGGATGCAGCTTGCTCAACGCGCTCAGCAATCCAAGCGTTCCCTCCCACAGGTGAAGCCGTTCCTGCTCATGCGGCACGGGCGGCGTGGCTCTGCCGGAAGAAGCGTGGGCGGCATGAGTCACCAGCTCTGGCAGGAGCGTACTGAGCCGCTCAAGCTTGAGCGGTGAGACCAGGGGAATGTTTGTCTCTCCAGAGGGCGCTACGATATGGAGCAGATTTTCGAAGGTAGATGTTCCCTGGAATAGCGTGCGCAACAACTCCGTCCAGAGATGATAGGGAATGGTTCCTTCTTGCTCGTATGATCTGCTCCAGGCAACAGCCCAACCGCGTGTATACGCCTCAAGGCTGAGTTCTTCCGCCAGACGCGTCTTGCCGATGCCAGACTCGCCCTTGAGCAGCAAGAAGTGCAGCAGCCGGGCTTTCGTCGCGGGTGAAGGTGGCTGTAATGTGCGATGGGCAGAGTCGCCAGAGGATGGGAAGCGAACCGCTCGTAGCCCTTCCACGGAGAGCATGATATTCTGCATCGTTTGTAGCTCGCGGTCTCGACCAACGAGCGGGCTTTGATTATGGCGTCCCAATTGCAACGCCGGACGGGCGAACGAAACCTCCTGCAATGAGGAAGGTTGAGCCGATATGGTGGACGCAGGCTCCGGCTGGCTGCCCTCTTTTTCAGGTGGGGTTTCGGCCAGTTGAGCAAGCTGTCCCGTCGATTTCTTGACGGTGTACATCGTGGGTATCTGTCCCTGGCGTAGCGATTCGTGGAGTTCGCGCGTTTCCGGCAGCGGCTCACCCTCGTAGTCGCGTTTGAGCGTCGAGGCATACTGGCGATAGACCTGGAGCGCCTCCCCCCGCCGATCAAGATGGGTCAGCAGGATCATCAGGCGCTGTAGAGCCGTTTCGTTGGTGGGATCGGCGATGCGCAGGCGGTCGAGGATTTCGATGGCGCTCACATAAGCCCCTTGCTCAGCGCGCATGTCCGCCAGGTCGAGCAGCAGACCCACCCAGGCGCGATGAAGCGCATCACGTCGCGGCGTGGCCCACTCCGAGTACAGTTCTTCCAGCAGGTAGCTCCCATGATAGAGGGCTGCTGCCGCTTCAAGCAAGCTCTCGACCTGTTTAGGATCGGCGCTGGCATGGGCCTCTTTGAGGAGATGCTCGAACTCTTCGGCATCGACCCAGATAAAAGAGCTATCGGCCAACTCAAGCACTTCGCGTTCGAGGCGCAGCAGCCGCGAGTAGGCGGGCCGTGCAATATCCGGCTCAAGAATCTGACGCAGCTCGTGTACAGCTCCATTCAAACGATTCGCAGCCACATCAATGTCGAGATCGGGCCAGAGCAGTTCCATGATTTGTTCTCGGCCCAACCGGCGCCCGGAAATGCTCAAGAGGCAGCCCAGGAGCGCCCGCGCGCGCCTGCGGTGCCAGGTGCGGTTGTCAACCGCCTTCCACTCACCATCAATGTAGCGTTCGATCCGAAATTGACCAAGCAAATAAACACGTAAGAGAGGGGAAGAGCTGTTTGAATCTACTTTTGCCACAGTAAGGGTATGCTCTTTTTCGATCTCTTCTGAAGACCGCGCGGCCTCAATATGTTCAGGAAGACGAGAACCAATGTATTTACTAACGGTGCGCCCCTTCTCGCTCCAGTAGGCGTACCAGTACGGTCCATGTCCCGCGCCTTCCCTGCATTTGCGGCAGCGTTGTTTCCCGCAGCGCGTGTACTGCTGGCGGTAGGTGATTTTACTGTTCATCGCAACTGCCTATCTGCTCTCGGCTGGCAATGATCTATAAGCCCAGAATGCTACATGTATTGAGCATTGACTGTGATGTTATAGTATAAACATTATAACCTAGCTTGTGTAGACTAACAACCAATTAGCCCATATGCTCTAATAAGCCTGCTTGCTTCTCTATAGCCCCTTAAATTTTATTCACTACGGCCTAAAAAAGCAATACGGGCTATATAGCGCTGGTTCCTCTAATACCATCCTTACGCCTTGCGTCCTTTCAGGAGAAGGAAATCATTGGTGAAGCTCTCCAGGGCTCCGTCTGATCTCACGGTAACTTCAAAGTAACGCTGTATACGGGGGTGGCTTCCCAGAATATAGTGTGCTAGCGCCGTTTTCTCCTCGGCTGGAAGCTGGGAGCGGGCAGTCCAGTCGTCGAAGTGATGGACCTTGCGGAAAAACTCCGTGTGCTCAATAAGCAGCCCGGCCTGCGCAAGGAACTGCTGCCACTCTTCTACCGTACAGGAGCGCCCATGTGATGGGTCGCGCCACTTCTCGACGGTATTATCGAAGCGATCCAGCTCTGGATCGCTGGGAGCCATGCAATCAATTAGCAGGAAGAGTCCGTTGGGCTTCAGGACGCGAGCCACTTCTCGGACCGCTCTGGCAATATCGGGGAAATGATGGGGAGCGATGCGGCAGGTGACGCGGTCAAAGCTGGCATCGGCGAATGGAAGCCGCTCTGCGTCAGCCACCTGGAACTGAGCGTTGGTAACGCCTTGCGAGAGGATATGGGCCTGTGCCTTTTCTAGCATGGTTGGCGTCAGGTCAGTGACCGTCACCTGCGCCACATGCGGCGCAACGGCGAGAGCAGTGTGTCCGCCCCCTGTGGCGATATCGAGGGCTTGTTGTTGCGTGTTCCATTCCCCCAGCTCGATCAGCCGGTCAAGGTCCTCGCCTGTCCGGTGGGAGAAGCTGGAAACATAACTTGCTGCTGTCCGGCTAAAATAATCCTGGACCTGCTCTTTTTTCGCCTCGTTACTCTGTGGTGATGTCATAAATAAATAGATCCTTGACTAACAAATTCTACTAGTTCTATCCTCTATTATAACCTCTTTTAAGCAATTTTTGCTCATCCACCCCATTTTTCCCTGTTGCAAAGGAGATTTGCCTTGCTGCAGAGCAATTGCAAAGGTTCCCGCCACAAGGCAAGCTCGAAGGTCCAGTCGCAGGACGAGCGCGAAGATCCCGCCATAGGGCAAGCACGAGCCGCCTCGCGTAGCACCGTGTGAAACCAGGACAACCGCGAGGGTTGCCCCTACCGTCTCGTATGGAACTGTGTTAATATGGACTGGTACTATTTTCCGATATCCTGTCATATTTCTGGAATAGATTGGTATGCCAACACTCGAAGGTTCTGTTGAAAGTATCGTCTTTCGTAACGAAGATAACCACTATACCGTCGCACGCTTTCGCTTAAATGATAGCGGGCGGCTGTTTCGTGATGATCTGACGACCATCGTTGGAACGATGCCGGGCATCCATGTGGGCGAACTGCTCAGGGTGGAGGGCGAGTGGGAGAGTGATCCGCGTTACGGTCGCCAATTGCATGTCGCCAGCTTTATCCAGCGCCTGCCTGCCTCCACCGAAGGTATGGTGCGTTACCTCAGCTCCGGTTTAATCAAAGGCATCGGACCCAAGAAGGCAAAGTTGATCGTTGACCACTTTGGCGAGCAAACGCTGGCAATCATTGAGCAGCAGCCGGAACGCCTGAGCGAGGTCAAGGGGATCGGCACGAAGGATCGCGACCAGATTATCAAAACCTGGGCTGAGCAGAGCGAGATCAAGGAGCTGCACCTCTTTCTGCAATCGCACGATGTCTCTATTAACGTCGCCACGCGCGTCTATAAACAATATGGCAAGGAATCGATCAAGGTCATTCGCGAAAATCCCTATCAACTAGAGAAGGATGTTCATGGCATCGGTTTTCGCACCGCTGACGATATCGCCGTTAAGCTTGGCCTGCCACACGATAGCATTCCACGCCTGGCAGCAGGACTAAAATATGTACTGACTCAGGCTGCTAACGAAGATGGGCACTGCTTCCTGTTGCGTGACAACCTGGTGAGCCGCGCCGCCGAGATTTTGAAAGCATCGCCAGAGGCGTTACAGACGGCGATGGAACAGCTCTCAACCGATAGCGATGTTTTTATCGAAGCTCCCGTGCAATTGTTTGCTCCCGCATCCCTGTCCTCTTCCCCATCGCGCCACGATGCTGAAGCCGAGTTGCCGCCTGACGACGAAGAAGAGCAGGAGCCACAGGAGCGTATTTACTTTGCCCCGTTCTGGTATGCCGAAAGCGGCTCAGCTCGCCTCTTGCGCCTCTTACAACATTCTCCAAGTAGCCTGCCTCCCACCTCGCGGCAACAATGGGAGCGGGTCTTTGAACTGCTCAAGCAGAAGCGCAATATGCATTTGACGGAGAGGCAGCAGGAAGCGGTAATGATGGCGTACAGCCAGAAAGTCTGCATCCTTACTGGCGGCCCAGGCACCGGCAAATCGACCTCGATTCGGGCGCTGTTAATGCTTCTGCGTACGCGCAAAATCGATTTCGCCCTGGCCGCACCAACAGGCCGGGCCGCCAAACGTCTCACCGAAGCTACAGGCGCACAGGCAAAGACGCTACACCGGCTGCTTGAGTTTGCCCCGCACGATAACAGCTATCAGCGCAACGAAGAGAACCCGCTGCCCTATCAGTTTGTCATCGTCGATGAATTTTCGATGGTGGATATCCTTCTCTTCTATCACCTGCTCAAAGCTCTGCCGCGCGAATCTCATCTCTTGCTCGTCGGGGACGCGGACCAGCTCCCTTCCGTCGGCCCCGGCAACGCTCTGCGCGACCTGTTGCGTAGTGAGACTATCTCTTCTGTGCGGCTAACCGAACTGTTCCGCCAGGCGCAGCAGAGCAAGATTATCGTCAACGCGCACCGTATTAACGCCGGACAGATGCCATCCACAAAAATTGAGACCAGCAGCGACTTCTTCTTTATTGCGGAGGAAAATCCCATGCGGGTCCAGCAGCTAGTGCTGGACCTGGTGCAGCGCCGCCTGCCTGCACGCTATCGTTTCAATTCAATGACCGATATTCAGGTCATCTCGCCTATGTACCGGGGACCGGTCGGCGTGAGCGTTCTCAACGAGAAGCTCCAGGGTGCCCTCAATCCTGCCTCGTTCGCCCAGATCGAATGGGGAGATCGCATCTTCCGCGTCGGCGATAAGGTCATGCAGATGCGTAACGATTATGATAAAGGTGTCTTTAACGGCGACGTGGGCTGGATTCGCCGCATCGACAAAGAAAACTCCGTCCTCAAGGTCGAATTTCAAGAGGAGGCCGGACCGCTACTCGTGGAGTACGATTTTCATGAGTTGGACGAGCTGGTCCTTGCCTATGCCGTCACCGTCCATAAAAGCCAGGGCAGCGAATACCCCGCCATCGTCATCCCCCTGGTCAAAGAGCACCGCATGCTTTTACAGCGCAACCTCCTCTATACCGCGATTACCCGCGCCAAACGCTTCTGCGTCCTCGTCGGGCAGCCGTATGCGCTGGAACTGGCGGTCAGGAACGACCGCGTGGCCTGGCGCAACACGGCATTAGCGGAACGATTATTGTTAATGAGCAAAGGTGGTGCAAAAACACTTGTCTAATTCCGAGTTGCGAGATAGAATATAAACCATACAATTTTTGTTGTATCTTGGAAGGTTTCCGCGCTCCAACGCTTACGGACGCGATCAATCGGGTCCCTACGAAGCTCAGGAGCGAGGAGGTGAAATACCTGGTAGGGGTTCCTGAATCAGGTAGCTCCAAGAATGCTAGACCTATTTTCCACAGCGTGGTCTGTGGGTACATCATACCTTGATATTCTGTGTTCCGTGCTCCCACGATGAATCGGGGAGCTACAGCAGCTAGCAGGGCAGGGACAAGCCCTATCCATCTATCCAGCCGACTAACGCTGCTATCGGTCTGGAAATTCCGAACGACAACGCCGCTGTCGCGTCTAGCTGCGCTCAGTCGTTCGGAAAGGAAGCATCTAGCTTCGCTCAGGTCGGCTGTAAGGAAGGCCTCTACGGAACGCGGAATCGAAGTACGTGATTGGGAGGATTTACATGTCTGGAACAGAGACCGCCAGGACAGGCGGCACAGGAACAGGTTATACTCACCCAGAGGTGCTGGTGGAAACGGATTGGGTTGCTCAGCACCTTAACGATGCTTCAATCCGGCTGATTGAGGCCGATGAAGATGTGTTGCTTTACGAGATCGGCCATATCCCCGGGGCTGTCAAGCTAGACTGGCATGTCGATGTACAGGATCGGCTTGCCCGCGACTTTATCGATCAGTTGGGCTTTGAGCAGCTCATGAGCCGCTGGGGCATTAGTAATGATACCACGGTGGTCTTTTATGGTGATAAGAATAACTGGTATGCCTGTTATTCTTTCTGGTTGTTCGCCATGTATGGTCATAAAAAGGTGAAGATCATGAACGGCGGACGCACCAAATGGGAAGCCGAAAAGCGCCCGATGACCAAAGAGGTTCCGCGCTTCGAGCCGACCCGCTATCATGCACAACCAGCCGACGAGACGATCCGTGCTTATCGCGACGATGTGCTGAGCGGGCTGAAGAACCCGGAGCGCCGCCTGGTCGATGTGCGCTCGCCGCAGGAGTACACGGGCGAGCTGATCCACATGGTCAACTACCCACAGGAGGGTGCGCAGCGCGGCGGCCATATCCCTGGAGCCAAGAACATCCCCTGGGCGACTGCCGCTAACGGCGATGGCACCTTCAAATCAGCCGAGGAACTGCGTCAAATTTACGGCGGCAAGGACGTCACTCCCGATAAAGACGTCGTTGCTTACTGTCGTATCGGCGAGCGTTCCGCTCACACCTGGTTTGTCCTGACACAATTACTCGGCTATCCGCGTGTACGTAATTATGATGGCTCCTGGACCGAATGGGGCAACGTCGTACGCGCGCCCATCGAGAAATAGCCCGGAATCCGAGCAGATGGGAGGCGCAGGGCGGGGCTTGCCCCGCCCCTACAGCGTTCGACGATCTGTGGTAGGGGCAATGCCTTGCGCTTGCCCTCTACGGATTATGTCAATGCTATTCGGAGAACAAAAACCTATGGATCGTCAAGAAGCAATTGAATTTTTAATGGATCATTATGAAAATCCGCGCAACAATGGCCCATTGGAACGTGCCGATGTCAGTTTAAGTGGGGGCAATCCCGGCTGTGCTGATGTTATTACTATGCATGCCCGCTTTGGCGAGGATGGCAAGCTCGAAGCCGTCAACTGGGAGGGCGAGGGCTGCACTATCAGCCGGGCGGCGGCCTCCTATGTCACCGAAATTACCGAGGGAATGACGGCGCAAGAGATCGAGGCGATGAGCTTCGAGGACCTGATAGAGCAGCTCGGTCGCGAACTGGTCATGACCCGCCCCACCTGCGCTACTCTCGCGCTAGGCACGCTCAAAAAGGGCGTGCATGAGTTTCGCATGCGCAAAGCCGCCGCAGAGACGGAGTATCCCACAGCGCAATCTTGATAGCTATGCCGCCTCTTCGAGTGAATGGCATTGAAAGAGAAAAAAGCAGCATGTGGAAGAGCTTTTCGCGTGTCGTAATACTCTCATCTTTGGACAGAGGCTCGCGGCGCTCTCCTCGGGCCGCTTAATAGCGATTCTTTCCCTCAAAAAGCTCCTTTCTGACGAACTCACCGGCGACATGTTGGACAACAAAAGGCCGTTGGAGTGTTTTCGCGAGTAGTCGCTCACGGGTGGTCTCGATAGCCAGCGCGCTATTATCGCAGGCGATCCAGCGTCTGCCGAGCCGTTCGGCCACTACTGGAGTAACGCCACTGCCGCAAAAACAATCGAGCACAAGATCATTCTCCTCTGACGAAGCAAGGAGCACGCGTTCAAGCAGAGCTTCGGGCTTTTGGGTGGCGTAACCAGTCCGTTCGGGATCTTTTTGATGCAGGTGACTGATATCGCTCCACACATCGGCGGGTGACATCAGCGTATCTTCATGATAGCGATAAATGCGACCGGAGGAGCGAATGGTCCAGGAAATATGGCCGGTGTCCGCGACTTCTTTGCGCATATGATTGCGTTTATGGGAGCCGCGTCTCTCACCGATGCGCTCGGCATGGAAGCAATAGCGAGCGGACTTCGTGTAAAGCAAAATGGAGTCATGTTTGCGCGCAAAACGTTTTTGCGAGCGTCCTCCCGACTGATAATGCCAGATAATTTCGTTTTTGAAGCCGGGACCATTGGCCTGTGGAGAGCCGCCAAAGATTTCATCCAGGATGATTTTAGCGTAATGGACAACGCGCCAATCCAGATGAACATAGAGGCTCCCATCTGTAGCAAGCAGGGTATGTAGTAACATCAATGTTTCATATAGCCACTGAAGATAACCATCCAGGCCATCGTGCCAGACATCGCTGTAGGCCAGTTCGGCGCCATAGTTAAAGGTGCGGCCTGTCATAAAGGGGGGATCGATATAAATGAGGTTCACCGATGCGCTAAAGTCGGCCAGTAATGCGCAAAGGGCCTCGTGTCTATCGCCAAAGATCAGGCGGTTGGTCCAGTTCTCACAAGGGATTGACGGGAGAGTGGCTGCCGCTGTAGCTAGGGGCGCATGGTGTGAGTCGGTGAAAAGCTGGTAGAAGCCGGCAGGTTTTTGGCCGTCAACCGAATGGGCAAAGTGAGGGCAATGCTTGCCACCCCATACTAGCTCTGCCATACCGTGTTATGCTCCCATATGTTTGCTGAGTTTACCCACACTGTAGCACAGAAAGGGCAAAAAATCTAGTTGACTGGTTGAAGCGGGTACCCGTCATGTTGTTGCACTGCCGCCTGCGGCGTGGAAAGAGAAGAATCGGGGGCTGTGCCCCCGCGCCCCAGTCCAGGGGCGTTGCCCCTTGCATCCCCGTTGTGCAAAAACTTGACGCACACCCGATTGAAGCCAGGGCTTCTCAAACGTCGTTGCGCGCTCTGGCTGCTCGCGCCACAGGCGCTCCCAGGGAGAGAAAGGGACTTTCTGATATTCTGTCAGGGGGAAACAGCCTCTCGCGTATATGGTCATATCCCTACCATGTGTGCTATAATATCTGAGTGCCAGGGTCGGAATTAAAACTTTTATTTTCGAACGGTTTACTATCACAAAAAGGAGTGCAGCACAGCAATTTTTGCGTGCTGCTGATGAGGATACGATACATGACGGAGACGATTACAGCAGACATGGTTATTCATGAGGTGGTGACCAGGTATCCTGCAACGGTGAAGGTGTTTCATGGACATGGCCTTCCCTGTACGGCTTGTGCTGTCGGCTCTCGCGAAAGTGTGGCGGGTGGGGCTCGCACCCATCGATTTCCCCCGGAGAAGCTCGAACAACTACTTAAAGATTTGAACGCGGTGATTAATGGTGAGCCTATATCGGTTGCGCCAAAGAAGGCTCCCGTCGGGCGGGGCGTTCCCCTCTCGATGGCCTCTGGCGCTCCTGATCGTAAGATCAAGCAAGTTATTGCGATTATGAGCGGCAAGGGTGGCGTTGGCAAGTCGCTGGTGACAGGGCTGCTTGCCGTGTCGCTGCGCCGCCAGGGCCAGCGCGTTGGTATCCTTGATGGTGATATCACCGGTCCCAGCATTGCTCGTATGTTTGGTACAAAGGGGCAGCCTACCAAGTCCGCCAATGATGGCATTGAGCCGCTTACCAGTAAGAATGGCATCAAAGTGATGTCGATGAATATGTTTCTTGAAAAAGAGAGTGATCCGGTAGTATGGCGTGGGCCGATGATATCCAGCGCAATCAAGCAATTCTATAGCGATGTTGATTGGGGGCCGCTGGATTTCTTGCTGGTCGATCTGCCTCCCGGCACTTCGGATGCTCCTATGACGGTGATGCAGTCGCTGCCCGTGGATGGCATTGTGATTGTTTCATCGCCACAAATGCTTGCGACCATGATCGTGATGAAGTGCGTCAATATGGTTCGTCAGCTCAAAGGGGTGATCGTGGGCGTTGTGGAGAATATGTCCTACTTCCAGACCCCCGATGGGGAGCGATACGAGATCTTCGGCCCCAGCAATGGTACGGAACTGGTAGCTTTAACAGGAGCTCCTCTGCTAGGGCATTTGCCGATTGATCCTGTTCTGACATCGCTCTGTGATGCCGGACGCGTTGAAGAATATTATGCAGAGCCATACGAGGAGCTGGCTGCGAATTTTGTTAACACGCTCAAAATCAAGCGGTAGTTCTTTATATAAACGTGTCGTGAGCAATAACGAGGGGACCATCCAGACGGATGGTCCCCGTTGCTGTGGTGCAACCCTGCTCCAGTCCTTTTTAGGGAGTGGGAGCGTAGGGGCGCATCATCTCGTTGTCCTCGTGATCGAGGATGTGACAGTGC
>Ga0070741_10008960_pt1 | contig 19760 bp, 14 predicted proteins | sample Coa_R1_4_FD_66440 | JGI IMG/M metagenome (GOLD analysis project Ga0070741, IMG submission 66440) | Surface soil microbial communities from Centralia Pennsylvania, which are recovering from an underground coalmine fire - Coalmine... | ecosystem: Environmental > Terrestrial > Soil > Unclassified ...
CTCCAATCTCTTTTCCCAGAGCCGTCTGGCAGGCGCTCAGCACAACCAGGTCTGCGTTGAGTTGCATGTTGTAAATATCCAGCATACGCAGAAATCCGTCTTGCGATTTGCCTTGGCGATCGACCAGGGAAAGCACCAATCCGCTCAGCTCAGGGTGCTCGTTATTGAGCAACCCGTGAGTAGCAAAGTGCACGATGCGGTAGTCTTTGAGTTGCGAGCTGAGGGCTGTGGCCTTGCTGGCATCGAAATCCAATGCCTCCAGGGCATCGCTTTTGCCGGCTATGGAATAGATTGTCTCAGCTTCGCGCCGGGTGAAGGGCAGGCGCGGGAATCCGGAAAGGCCCATCTCCTGAGCAGAACGGTCGAGGTCGCTGGGCTCGTCAGAGGATGCGTCTGGCTCTGCCGATAGGTGGACTGAAGAATCGGCTGGGAGCTTCGGATTAGATTCACCGTTTGCAGCCAAAGTGAGCTGCACGCGATCGTCTTTCGCAACAAAGACCGGATCAGCCAGCACAGCGATTGCTTTGCTTCCCTCTTTGCGATCTATCTGCTCGCGCCGCAGCACAGCCAAAACGGAGGCTGAAGGCAGGTTAACAATCTCATGCTCAGCCACCAGAGGAACTGACGGCTTCGAGCCAGATGCTTCCGGCGCCGGTAGAGCTGCAAAAGGAATGTACTGCAGTGCACCGTCGCTGACGATCAGCAATCGCTTCCCCTGGAGTTGACCGGCCACCGGCCCTAAGACCATACGGCTCAACTCCGCCACAGCCTGTGAATATTCTGCTTCAGCTTTGGCTACGTGCTTTTGTCTTTGCGCCTCTTTTTCGCCTTTGCTTTTACGATTATGCTCGGTCAAGAGCTGGTAGACGTGACGCGCCACGGACTCAATTTCCGTACGCTTAGGCAGTTCATACGCGTTTAACGAATCCGGCGTTACCGCGAAGACGTAACTGCGCTCTTGGCCCAACGAATATTCCAGCAACAAGGTGTTGTCATCCAACAACTGCTGCTGCACTTCTTGGGCGGTCAAGGGCTGCGGTTGAGTTAGGGCGGCGTAGCTGGGACTGCTTGCCTTGATTTGTTCCTCTACATTCTTGTATTGCGCAAGAAGATCGTTGATCTCGTTGTCGAACGCTGCCATCTGCTCTTGCACCTGTTGCTTGCCTGAGAGCTGCATGCGCCGATTCCATTTTGCGCTGAGCGATTCCTGCAGCAACCGCTCTTTTGCTGCCAATGAGGGATCAATACCTTGGCGAATATCAGCGCGCGCGGTGGTCAGAGCTTCCAGCAAAGTGCGAGCGCGCAGACGCTCCAGCACTTGAAAGCCGCGCTCAAACTTTTTCTGACGGACGAGCAAATCGATGTAATTCTTGTAATAGCCGGAATACATTGCCCGAAAGTTTGCGCCTGCTTCCTCTCCGCCGCCCAGGTGCGCGGTTTGACTTCCCAATGCATCCAGTGCATCCTCGTACAATTGTGCAGCAGCATCCGGTTGCAATTGACGGGCCTTAACTTCTGCAAGACCCGCGAGTGACTCCGCATGGTCTGCACTACGAGGAACCAACTTTTTGCATATTGCCAGTGCCCGATAATATGAATCTTCGGCTTTACCTAGATTCCCATTTTGTAGAGCTACAGTACCAAGCTGATTGAGAATTTGTGCGAGCGCAAGAGTTCCAGGAGCCAGTTTTTCCCTGATGGTCAAAGCTTGTTGATAGTAGTACTCGGCTTTTGCCAGGTTTCCTCTTGCTCTAGCGATGTCGCCCAGGTCCTTCAAGCTTGAACTAGAATGAAAGCCCGGTGGACCACGTTTCTCGCTGATAGCGAGAGCTTTTCTCTGATAATCTTCTGCCTTCACAAAATCGCCCTTCAGCAACAGAATCTCTCCAAGGTATTCGAGAGTGCTTGCCACGTTGCCGCCATGAGGGTCCAATTGGTTGAGAACTGCTAATGCCCGACGATGGTATTTTTCGGCAGTTGCCAGATCGCCGCGCTGGCGGGCAATTTGACCAAGATTATTTAGCTCCATCGCGAAATTGTGACTTCCGGGCGCCAATTTCTCTTCGATCGCGAGATCTCGGTGATAATATCGTTCCGCCGTCGTCAGATCACCGCGTTGCGAGAAAATATTCCCCAAATTTCCCCAGCTGGCTGCCACAGAAAGGCTAGCAGGGGCTAGTTTTTCTTGAATGGCAGCGGCTTGCTGGATATAACTTTCCGCAGCGGGTAAGTCTCCCCGGTTAAAAGCGTGTACCCCGAGATCAAATAGACCCGATGCGACGAGCATGTTTTCATTCCCTAATTTGCGCCACTCCGCCAACGCTTGGTTAGAGTATTTTTCAGTATTGATCCAGTCATACCGGTTTTCGTAGCTTATCGCCCACTGCCGAAACAAGGTTACTCTAAATCTCGGGTTGGCCCCTTTCGCCTGTTCAACCGCCTGTTGATAGGCACTATCAGACTCTTTCCATAGATGAGCTTCCGCCAATACCTGGGCGGCGCGAAATAAAAACCAGGAACTAAGCCACGTCGAAGAGGATTCTTGCGCCATCACTGCGGCTGTCTGCCAACGCTCGGCCGCCTCATGTGGCTTGCCTGCCTTGGTTAGAGCTTGCGCTTCGCGGTAGCTCGATAGGAGAGGCTCTCCTAAATTCGGGCGCATTATCCCCAAATAACTTTGGCCAATGATCCAAACACGTTTTTCATCTTTCCTGAATCCATAAATTGTTACTGGTCCTTGCGACGCCTGTTCGGCTAATATTTGGTTGAAATCAAATGGCGACTCGATTTCTCCTTTGGCATCGCCTCGGCTCCAACTCAGCAGGATATCTCCGACCTCCAATCCTACTTTTTCTGCCATAAGACTCTTTGTCACATCTTCTACTATGACCCCCGGCTGGAGTATTCCAGAAATCTTGTTTTCTGAGTTGGGGGTGACTCGTCTCGAGGCAGACGTGGCTTGGCCCATGCTAAGAGGAATCAGCAGGAATAGCATGCCGCACGCAAGAATTAAGTTATATGGTTTCACGGAATGATCTCAGTCTTGCCGGGTTCACAAATCTGTGATTGCTCAAAACTTAAAATGACTAAGCCAGCAAAAGATGCTATTTCGCCGCCAAGATACTGTTATGCAACCCAGCTTCACCGCAGATTATAGTTTGTTTGGAATTCTGGGTTAGCACCCCATTTTAGATCTGAATGGGACTCCCGAATGATCAAATAAGGGGGGTAGGTAACAGGTACAACTCTAATCCTGCTACCTACCGAAATGGTTGGTTTTTGGGTAAGACGCGGGTTACATCCGGTGGGATCCGTAGGATCACAAATCGGATCTCCGCTCGCCTTAACTACAATTGGATATTGGGTTTGGACACGCGCATATTGCGCTGCCCTCGTATTGTTGTGAGGTCGAAACCTCGGTGTTCGGGTTACGGTTGTGCCCGCGAACAAGGCACAAACCGAACATGAGCAGAGTAAAGCTTCTCTTCATGCTAGTTCCTTCGGTATAGATTTGTGCCGTACTATTACTATACCGTGTTCGTGCAGTTTGGTACATGGGCCAGGTCGGGCTTTCAGCCTTCTGTCCCTATGAATGGAACGATCTGATTTTGATTTCTTGCAGATATTTATCCAGCATTGAATGCTAGAATCACCCTACTCTCCTTAACTTTATGGCCAAGAAACCGCGCGTCGGCGGGCACGAGATCAAAAATCTGTATATTCCGGTCAACCGCTGTTTTGCCTGCGGGCAGGACAATGCCCAAGGCATGCATCTTAAGTTCCACCTTGATGAAGCGGGCCGCCGGTCGTATTGCAAATTTCGCCTGCCCAAAAAATATCAGGGACCGCCCGGACACGCTCACGGAGGCGTAATTGCCACCATACTCGACGAGGCCATGGGCAAGGTCAATAAGCTGCGCTCTGTGATTGCACTTACGAAACAGATGGAAATCGAGTATTTGAAACCGGTCCCACTGGAAGCGCAGCTATTTGTCGAAGGTCATGAAAAGAGCGTTCGCGGGAGAAAACACATTAACGTGGCTGAAATCCGTAATCAGAAGAATGAAGTATTGGCGCGAGGGAGAGGTTTGTTTATTGCCATTGACCCCATCAAGATGTTTGCCAAACATGTCAGGTAATGCCGCACTCCGCGAACTAGCCCAGTGTTCTATTTAGACGTAAAATAAAGATTAATGCCACGCAACACCCTAACTCCAGGTGTGCACAGGCAGGAAGAGGAACTATGTCCAGCAAAAACGGAAATCAAGATCTAACCCCTAACAGCTTGCGCCTGAAGACCGGGCTGGCCGAGATGCTGAAGGGGGGCGTCATCATGGACGTCACCACAGCCGAACAGGCTGTGATCGCCGAAAAGGCGGGAGCGACAGCCGTCATGGCGCTGGAGCGCGTGCCCGCCCAGATACGCGCCGAGGGCGGCGTGGCCCGTATGGCCTCGCCTAAGAAGATCCGCGAAATCATGGAAGCGGTTTCTATTCCAGTGATGGCCAAGTGCCGCATCGGTCACTTCGCCGAGGCCCAGGTCCTGCAAGAGCTGGGGGTGGATTACATTGATGAATCCGAGGTCCTGACTCCCGCCGATGAAGCCAACCACGTGGATAAGCACGCCTTCAAGGTCCCCTTTGTCTGCGGAGCGCGGAACTTAGGTGAAGCCCTGCGGCGCATCGCTGAAGGTGCAGCCATGATCCGCACCAAGGGTGAAGCCGGGACAGGCGACGTAGTGCATGCGGTCAAACATCTCCGCGCCATCAACCAGGAGATGCGCGTTCTGACCGTACTGCGCGAAGATGAGCTGTATGCCAAGGCCAAAGAGTATCAGGCGCCTTATGAGATTATCCGTTTAGTTGCCGCCAGCGGTAAGCTGCCGGTTCCCAACTTCTCTGCCGGCGGCATTGCCACCCCGTCCGATGCAGCTCTGGTGCGCCAGCTCGGAGCTGAAGCCGTGTTCGTAGGCTCGGGCATCTTCATGCAAGATTCCATCAACTTTGCTTCTCCGGAAGAGGCCGCGCGCCGGGCCCGTGCCATTGTGCAGGCCACAACCCACTACGACGACCCTAAAGTGTTACTTGAAGTTAGCGAAGACTTGGTCGGCGCCATGAAAGGGTTGGCGGTAGCTGGAATATCCGACGCGGACATGATGCAGAAGCGCGGCTGGTAAAGGGCATTCTTGCCGCGGATTCACGCGGATGAACGCAGATTTAAAAGAACTATTCAGCGACAACTTGGCTTGAGCTTCTTTCTAACTGCCAAGTTCCGTCGTCTTAATCTGCATTGATCAGCGTCAATCTGCGGCAAATTTTTTCTGTCTATGACTATAGGTGTACTCGCCATTCAGGGAGATTACGAAGCGCACGGCCGGGTGCTCGAAGGGCTGGGCGCAAAGGTGACCTACGTCCGCAAGCCCGAGCAGCTTGATTCCGTGGATGCACTGGTGATCCCCGGGGGCGAATCCACAACATTCCTGAAGTTTTTGGAGCAGAAGGGTTTTTTTGAAAAACTGGGCCAGTTTGTAAAAACCAAACCTGCTCTGGGTACTTGTGCAGGCGCGATTTTGCTGGCCAAGGATGTTGCCGGTCCCACGCAAGCCAGTCTGGGGGCGCTTGATATCAGCATCCGGCGCAACGCTTATGGGCGGCAACTGGAGAGTTCCATACGGCAGGCGCAGACCAAATTAGGGAGCGAGCCGCTGGAAATGGTCTTCATCCGCGCGCCGAAAATTGAGAGAGTCGGTAAAGAAGTTGAAGTGTTGGCGTCAGAGGGCGGCGACCCGGTTCTGGTGCGCCAGGGGAAGATCATGGCAGCGACGTTTCATCCTGAACTTTCCACCGACGTCCGCGTCCACCAGGCCTTTCTGCAAATGGTGAAATAATCAGATTCATTTAAACTTGATTCCAGGAAGCTATGGCAAAGGCCCTGCTCGTCGCGCTCTGGTTGATTACCGCAGTCTGTCTTTGCCTGTTCTGGTTTCATCCGTGGTGGCTGCCGGCTTTGGCTTCGGAACAAGGCGCGCCCATCGACCGGCAATTCAAGCTGACATTTATTTTGGTGGGAGTCGCCTTCCTTCTAGCGCAAACCGCGCTGGGGTTCCTGGTTTGGAAGTACAGGACTCTTCCCAGCACAACATCAGGCCGGCAGTTTGCCGACAACAAGAAAGCCGAAATCTTTTGGACAGTTCTTACTTCCCTGCTCTTCATCACCTTCGCCTGGACGGGCGCGCGCAGTTGGTCGCAAAGCCATGCGGCGCATACGACCGCCGATGCAAAAAGACCGGTGGACATTGAAGTTACGGGCATGCAGTTTGCCTGGTATTTTCGCTATCCAGGCCGCGATCAGGTATTCGGCCGCTCGCGGCCCCAGTTGCAGGACGCCTCATCAGGTTCGGCGGCCGCGATAGGTCTGGACATGAGCGACCCGGCCTCACACGATGACTTTGTGACCACAACCCTGGTAGTCCCCATAAATCGCAACGTACGCCTCACGTTGCGCGCGCAAGATGTGATCCACAGTTTCTTTGTTCCTGAGCTGCGTTTTAAGCAGGATGCAGTGCCCGGAATCGCGATTCCCGTTGTCTTCACTCCTGACCGCCAGGGGAATTTTGAGATTGTCTGCGCCTCATTGTGCGGCCTGGGACATTACCGGATGCGCGCCGCCATGAAGGTTGTAAGCGAGGCTGAGTATGAAGATTGGATGGCAAAGCACGCGTCGCAACCGGCAGGAGTGCACCCGTAATGAACCCGGTTGCGGCGTCGGCCGCTTCTGCATCTCGACCTATGAACACGGAATCAACGCGATTCTTAACCCGCTATGTCTTCAGCCGTGATCACAAGATTGTAGGCCTGCAATATTTCTTCCTGGCGCTGGCGGCGGCCCTGGTCGGGATGTTTCTTTCCTTGCTGATGCGCATTCACATTGTGTGGCCCACGGCAAAGATTTTCGGCATTGGCAACATCGCACCGGAATCTTACCTGGCACTGGTGACCATGCACGCAACTTTCATGGTCTTTTTTGTTCTAACGCTGGCGCCACAAAATGCCTTTGGCAGTTATTTTCTGCCGCTCCAGATCGGCGCGCCCCGAATGGCATTTCCCAAAGTGAACATGGCATCGTTCTGGCTGGCGTTTGTTTCATTTCTGGTCATGCTGGCGGCGTTCTTTGTGGAAGGTGGTGCTCCCATCTCCGGTTGGACGCATTATGCCCCGCTGAGCGCTATCCCCAGCGCCGGTCCTGGAGAGGGACTGGGAATGGACTTATGGCTGGTGAGCATCGCAATCTTCTGTATTGCCTCGTGCATCGGGGCTGTAAATTTTATCGTGACCACCATCAAGTTTCGCGCTCCGGGGATGACCTGGATGCGATTGCCTCTGCCCTGCTGGGCGTGGTTTGTGACCGCTTTTCTAATACTCTCGGCATTTTCAGTTCTGTTGGCGGCAGCCGCCATGCTTTTCATGGACCGCCATTTTGGCGCCAGCTTCTTTGAACCATCCGGATTGATGGTCGCCGGGCAGATGGTTCAGCACCAGGGAGGCTCGCCGCTGCTGTGGCAGCATCTGTTCTGGTTTTTCGGACATCCCGAGGTTTATATCGCGATTCTTCCCGGAATGGGAGTGACTTCGCATCTTCTTTCTACGTTTGCGCGTAAGCCTGTCTTCGGATACCGCGCCATGGTCTACGCCACGATTGCCATTGGCGTCCTCGGCTTTGGGATCTGGGGACATCACATGTTTACCAGCGGCATGAACCCGCACGCGGCCTTTGCGTTTTCTAACCTGACTCTGGCCATCGGAGTCCCTTCGGCGGTCAAGGTTTTTAACTGGCTGGGAACGCTTTGGGGCGGGCGCCTGCGCTTTACCACGCCCATGCTTTTTTCCATTGGATTTGTTTCGTTATTTATTACCGGGGGGCTGACGGGACCGATTCTGGCCCAACCGGCGCTTGACTCATATTTGCACGATACCTATTTTGTTGTGGCGCATCTACATCTCATCATGGGCATGGCGGCGGTGTTTGCGATTTTTGCGGCTACCTACTTCTGGTTCCCACGAATGTTTCATCGCATGATGTCCGAAAAATCAGGACGCATTCATTTCTGGTTCAGCTTTCTCGGAGCGTATGCGACCTTTGTGCCCATGCACCTGCTCGGCATGGCTGGCCATCCGCGTCGCTATTCACAGCTCACAGAAGTAAACTACCTTCATAAGCTGATGCCGCTGCAAATGTTCATCAGCATAGCGGCGTTTGTCACCATGGCTGGACAATTTTTTTTTCTCATCAATCTGTTTTGGAGCATCTTTCGCGGGAAACCGAGCAATCCAAATCCATGGGAGGCCACGACGCTGGAGTGGGAAGCACTGCCTCAAGGCAGAGACATACAGCGCGGAGCCTACGAATTCGGCCGTGATGACATGGGCAGAGACTATCTTCCCCAGGCCGGGTTATTACAGCTTAAGAGCACGATAAAGAATTAAGCATGAGGTGGGGAGACAAACCTAAAGGAACGGAATTACCTGAGGCCCAACTTGGCGGCGGGGGGACGAACGACCGCTTTCCTTCCGGCGATGATGGCGGCGACGATTCCGGCCGCAATGAAGATGGGCGGCTGAGCTATCGCGACCGCTTGATGCGTTGCCGGCTCGGACTCGGCCTGAGCATGATTTCCATCCTCATGCTGTTTATCGCCCTGAGCACAGCTTACCTGATGCGCCAGCATGCGGCAGTGGAGCATGGCAACGGCAGCAGCGTAATTCTGTGGCAAAAACTTCAGCTGCCTCCGCTGCTCATCTTCAATACGATTCTTTTGCTCATCAGCAGCATCACGCTTGAAATCGCGCGCCGTCAATTGCTGCGGCGTGCGCTGTTCGCGCCCCTCTCCGACATTCCGGGAATCCGGCAGGAGTCATCGCGCGCGTTGCCCTGGCTGGCAATTACGGCGGTTCTGGGAATCGGATTTCTTGCAGGACAGGCAATCGCCTGGAACATTCTGCAGCAGGAAGGCATGTTCGTAGTGGGCAATACCAGCGGCTCTTTCTTTTACATGCTCACCGGGGCCCATGCTATCCACCTGAGCATCGGCCTTCTGGCCCTGCTCTATGCGCTGGGCGGCGAAATGTTTTCCTGGAAGCTTGAGACCCGCTGCCTGGTGCTCGATATTACCTCCTGGTATTGGCACTTCATGGCGGGGCTGTGGATTTATATCTACGCACTCATGCATTTCTCCTAACCTGCCAGCTTTCAGTCGCCAGTTCACTTCATCCCCAGCAATTCAATTGCATACATAAACGTTCGCGCTCCCTGCCTCCTGCCGCCGCGATTTCTTTTATAATAGAAAGATTACTCAACACGTTTGGACTTGCTGAGAGTGCTCTGGGGTCCGGTTTCCTATTTGCATGACTACGGAAAGCATTATTGTTCGCGGCGCGCGCGTTCATAATCTGAAAAACGTTGACTTTGAAATTCCTCACAACACCTTGACGGTGGTGACCGGAGTTTCCGGTTCAGGCAAATCTTCGCTTGCCTTCGATACCATCTATGCCGAAGGACAGCGCCGGTATGTGGAATCGCTCTCCGCCTATGCGCGGCAATTCCTGGAGAGAATCGAAAAGCCGGATGTGGATGTCATCGAGGGCATCGCTCCGGCAATCGCCATCCGGCAGAAGAACAGCACACGCAACCCTCGCTCTACGGTCGCCACGGCTACAGAGATTTACGACTACCTGCGCCTGTTGTTTGCCCGCATCGGCAAGACCTATTGCCTGCGTTGCGAGTCATTGGTCAGAAGAGACACCATTGACGAGGTGGCGCAGGCCGTCCTGGCCCTCGGTGAAGGCACTCGTCTCAACGTATTATTTCCAATCGTGGCGGCGCGGCCTCAAGGCGACCCAGCCAAAACAAAAAAAACGAAGAGTAAAGAGGCCAAACGCCCTGCCGCCGGGAATAAGCCGGAAGAGAGTTTGAACGACCGGCTTTTCGATCTGCGCAAGCGTGGCTTCAACCGCCTCTTTCAAAATGGAAACATCTTCGAGTTTTCCACGCCGGAATCGTTGCTGGAAATTGATTTTTCCCAGCCTGTGTTCGCCCTGGTGGATCGCATCGTGGTTGCGCCTGATGTTCGCGCCCGCCTTGTAGATGCGGTTGAGACCAGTTATCGCGAAGCAGGCGAGGTCTTGCTGGAGACGGCCCCGCGCGAAGGCGAGGCATTGCAGAGCTGGAGATTTTCGCAGCGCTTTGAATGCAAGAATTGCGGCATTCGTTATGAAGACCCGGAGCCGCGGCTGTTTTCGTTCAACAATCCTTTTGGAGCATGTCCTCGCTGCCAGGGGTTCGGCAATACCATTGATTTCGATCTGAACCTGGTCATTCCCGATCCGCAGAAAACTCTGGCGGAAGGCGCGATTGATCCCTGGAACAAGCCCAAGTACCGCGCCCTGTTCGCCGATATGAAGAAATTCGCCCGCGAGCAGGAGATTCCCACGGATGTGCCCTGGGCTGATCTTTCCAAAGAAGACCAGGAAAAAATCCTGGCCGGCGAACGCAAAAGCTTCATGGGAGTGCGTGGCTTCTTTGCTCATCTGGAACGCAAGAAATACAAGCTGCACGTCAGGGTCTTTCTGAGCCGTTATCGCGGATACGCGCTCTGCACCGACTGTCGTGGAGCGAGGCTGCGAGCCGAAGCGCGGCACGTCAAAATTGCCGGCAAGAATATTTGCGACGTGGTTGGCCTGACCGTTGAAGAGGCTGCCAACTTCTTCCAGGGACTGCAATTGAGCGCTTATGAACAGGAAATTGCCGGCCAGATTCTGGACGAGATTCGCGACCGGCTGAAGTTTCTGAACGACGTAGGATTGGAATATCTCACCCTTGACCGGCTGGCCTCGACACTCTCTGGAGGCGAGGCGCAGCGCATTCAGCTTGCTACGTCGCTAGGCTCGCGCCTGGTGGGGGCGCTGTACGTATTGGACGAGCCCTCTATTGGCTTGCATAGCCGCGATACGGCGCGATTGGTGAAGATCCTGCAAGATCTACGCAATCTGGGCAACACCATTCTGGTTGTGGAGCACGACGCGGAGATTATGCGGGCTTCTGACCGCATCCTCGATCTTGGTCCAGGCGCAGGAGAGCACGGCGGGGCCGTCATTGCCAGCGGCACATTCAATGAAATTACCAAGGCGGCAGCGTCGCTTACCGGGCGCTACCTATCGAGCGAACTCCGCATCCAGTTGCCCGCCATACGGCGCAAACCTGGAGCGGAGCAAATCAAGATTGTCGGCGCACGCGCCCACAACCTGAAAAACCTGACGGTCAACATTCCATTGCGCATGCTGGTGGCGATCACAGGAGTTTCCGGGTCGGGCAAGTCCACGCTGGTGCACGACGTCTTATATAACGCTTTGGCGGCGGCCAAGCGGCAGAACGACTTTGCTCCTCCGATCGATCTGGCGCAGAAGGTGCAGAAGCTCGAAGGTTCACAGTATGTTGATGAAGTAGTTCTGGTGGACCAGTCGCCCATTGGGCGCACTCCGCGCTCCAATCCTGTTACTTATATCCGAGTCTTCGACGCGATTCGCGATCTCTACGCTGCCCAGCCCGAAGCGGTGAAAAAAGGTTTGACCGCAGGACACTTCTCATTCAATATCCCCGGCGGAAGATGCGAGGTTTGCCAGGGAGACGGCACGGTTACAGTGGAGATGCAATTCCTGGCCGATGTTGAACTGGTATGCGAAGAGTGCCACGGCACCCGCTTCAAGCCTGAGGTGCTGGAGGTGCGCTATCGCGGCAAGAACATCCATGAGGCGCTCAATCTCACGGTGAAAGAAGCCATGCACTTCTTTGCTGCCGCGCCGAAGATTACGGATAAGCTCCGCGTTCTGGACGAAGTAGGATTGGGATACCTCCGTCTGGGACAATCGGCTACCACCCTCTCAGGCGGTGAGGCGCAGCGCATGAAGCTGGCCGCCCATTTGCAGCCAAAGTCGATCCGTGGGGAAAACGGCAACGGAAGCGGGTCTGACGGGCATCCAGCAGGAAAGAAGCGGTTGCCGCGCATTCTTTATATCTTTGATGAGCCTACGACCGGCCTTCACTTCGACGATGTCAGCAAGCTGCTTTCTGCTTTCCGCAGACTCATTGAAGCCGGCGGCTCCATCGTAGTCATTGAGCATAATATGGATGTGATTCGCGCGGCGGATTGGGTCATTGATTTAGGACCGGAAGGCGGCGGCCGGGGCGGTGAGGTCATCGCCAGCGGCACACCTGAGGCCGTGGCAAAAACTGCGGGTTCATACACCGGAAAATGGCTGGCGCGCATCTTAAAGAACAACGGGAACTCTCGTTCCAATGGACGCAAATAAAAAGCTTCCTGCGCTGGCGCTGATCGCCGCGTTGTCGTCAATCGCGTGGCCACAGGGCGGTGTTGTTGGCGGCCAACCCAAGCCGACTGTCCGCCACCATCGTGTCGCCGAAGCATCTGCCGATGCCGTACCACCTGAAGTCGTCGCAGCGGAAAAAGCGCTGGATAAAAAAGACTACGCTCGTGCCGAGCAGCTTCTAACCTCCGCCGCATCCAGTGCCCCCGATCATTACCGGGTTTGGTTCGATCGCGGAGTGCTCTACTCGCAAACCGACCGCAAGCCGCAAGCCATCGAAGCTTACCAAAAGTCTATCGAGATCAAGCCAGAGCTGTTTGAATCGAACTTCAACCTCGGTTTGCTGCTTGCATCCAGCGGAAATAAGGCTGAAGCTGCAAAATATCTGCGCGCCGCCACAGCCTTGAAGCCTGCGCAAGCAGATACGGCTTCCGAGGCGCTGTTTACCGCATGGGACGCTCTCGGCCAGGTCCTGCAAGCCGATGCGCCCGACGATGCCCTGGCGGCATATCAAAAAGCCGAAGAGTTTCATCCCAAAGATTTCGATCTGCATCTTGCTGTAGCGCAGATACTGGAGCGCAAGAATAACCTCGACGCGGCGGAAAAAGAATATAAGCAGGCGCTGGAACTGAATCCGCAATCTTCCCCGGCCCTGGGCGGTCTGACCGATATTTATATTGCCGGCAAACGCCTGCCGGAAGCAGAACAGAGCCTGCGCAAATATCTGGCTCTGAATCCGCAGAGCGCCACCGCGCACGTGCAATTAGGGCGCATTCTGACTGCGGCCGGACGCAATGACGAGGCTCTGGCCGAGTTTGAGGCGGCGCAAAAACTTTCTCCTCAGAATGCACCGGCGCAGCGCGAAATTGCCGATATGGCGATGGAAGCCAAGAAATATGACGAAGCTGAGAGGCTGTATCGGGAGTTGCTCAAAACTGACGGCAAAAATCCTGATCTTCACAGTGGATTAGCCAATGCGCTCATGTATGAAAGAAAGTTCCCCGACGCGCAGCAAGAGTTCCTGATTACCCTTAAGCTCGACCCATCGCGAGCCCCGGCATACATGGGCCTGGCAACGGTTGCGGCAGAGAACCAGGATTACCCTTTGGTGTTGCAAGTACTGGATGCACGCGCCAAGCTGGCGCCGGAGACGCCGGGCACCTACTTTCTGCGGGCAAGTTCCTACGACCATTTGCGAGATGTCAAACAGGCGGCGGCAAATTATCATTTATTTCTGTCGGTAGCTGATGGAAAATATCCCAATCAGGAGTGGCAGGCGAAACACAGGCTGATTGCGATAGAGCCAAAAAAATGAAACGCAAGGCATTAGCGGTGACGTTGCTTCTGGCATGTGCAGCGCTTAGCGCGCGGCCGGCGTGGGACGAGGAGCCCATCGAAAAGCTGATTGCCCGCGCCGACTCCCACAGCGATAATCAGGCAGAATACTGCGCCGATGTTGCCCGCCGCGAAGTGGAAATTGCCAACCAGTATTACACCAATGGCGACGTGCAAAAGGCCGAAGATGCCGTCAAGCTGACGGTAACTTACAGCCAAAAGGCGCTGGAGGCCGCCAAACGCACCCACAAGAAGTTGAAAGACACCGATCTTACCCTGCGCAAGACTTCGCGCAGGCTGAGCGATGTAGGCCAGACGCTGGCTTTCGAAGACAAGCCTGCAATAAAAGACGCCGTGGAGAAAATCGAGCAGGTACGCAGCGAATTGCTGAAGATGATGTTTGCTCAAAAATGAAATTGAGGAATAAATCCATGATACGAGCGCTTGCGTTTGCGGCAATACTCATTTTCACGCTGGCAACGCCTCTTACCGCTTTTACACCCGGTGGAAGAGGCCGGCGAGATCCGCTCACCGAAGCTGAGACCGACCAACTGCGCGAACATGCCCAGGAACCCGCGGTCCGGCTGCGTCTCTACATCAAATTTGCCGGCGCCCGCATGGTCGATCTCGAAGAGGTGCCGGCAAACGCCAAGGCAGACGCCAAGCGGGGCCAAAAGATACATGATCTGCTCGAAGATTTCGCCAATCTCATCGATGAGATCGACGACAATATGGACAACTACAGCGAACATGGCTCCGATATTCGCAAGCCATTGAAAGAGCTCATCGATTCCGAATCTGATTGGTCGCAACGCTTGCGCGCTCTGAAAGACGCCACCACCAAAGATCCCCAGGCAGCCCAAGAATCACGCGACTATGCCTTTGCTCTGGATACAGCCATCGATTCGGTAAACGACAGCGCCGATAGCGCCCGCAAAACACTGGAAGAACAGAACGCCTCTCTGAAGACTGCGAAAAAGAAATAGATTGGTTCGATTACGGTGGCAGCCCCCGGCTTCAGCCCGGGAGGTTCTTAGAGGGCTTTTAGCCTTGGCCATTGTCATTCCGAGGAGCTATGCGTTCTTAGCCTGCCCCGAGCGAAGCCGAGGGGAGGAATCCCTATGAGCTTTAATGGTTTATGGGTGGCACACCATAAGTCCTCGACACAATAGGGATTCCTCCACTTCGTGTCGGAATGACAAGAAATTGATTGCTCGCAACCGGTACAGCCGTGCCTCTATGATTCTCATGGTATTTTAGGAAGCAGTGAACCCCACTCTGCTGCGAATCTTTCAGGAAAGCTACCGCGAGCTGCGTCCGCGGGCGCCTATGCCGGAGTTTGAAGTCCGGTTTTTTGCCTTTGCCAACGTCAACAACACCATTCGCCTGCGCGACGGCAGAATTCTCGCCCGGCTTTCAGATTTGCTCGAAGGCGCGCCTGATTCCGTACTGCACGCCATCGCGCACATACTGCTGGCCAAGCTGTATCGCAAACCCATCGCGAGCAGCCATGCCGTCCGCTATCGCAAGTATGTTGCCAGCCATGAGATTGCCTCCAAGGCGCACCTGATCCGGCAGATGCGCGGACGCAAGCGAATCTCTTCCGCCAACGGCCATCGCTTCAACCTGGAAGAAGTTTTCGACGAGCTCAATACCCGCTACTTTCACGGACTGCTGGGCAAGCCGCAGCTCACCTGGAGCTCAAATGCCTCGCGCAGCAGTCTCGGCCACTACGACCCGGCGCATAATACGATTGTGGTCAGCCGGATCTTTGACCGTGACGTTGTGCCCCGCTTTGCCCTGGAGTACCTGCTTTTCCACGAGATGCTGCATTTGAAGTATCCAGTGAAACTGCGGGGCAGCAAGCGATGCGTGCATCCTCCGGAATTCCAGGCGGAAGAGAAGTCGTTTCCTCATTACGAAGAAGCCAAGAAGTTTCTCAAGCGGCTTTAGGGATGAACCGTAGAGGCGCGGAGTTTCACAGGCCCTGAATTTGGGCAAAGCCAGTGTAAGTCCCAAGGAACACGCTGTTGCACACGGATTCTTTAGCTTTTGTCTCTAGCGTTTTATGCGACAAGAGAGACTTCCCTTTCGCGTTCACCGTTTTGCGGCAGCTTGCCCTGGGCACGGTAGAGTTGCACTGAGTCCGTAGCCAGCCGGAGCTTGTAGTCTTGTTCGCCGGTCATATAGTCGCAAGTCAGGCCCTCAACCAAAGAAAGCCGCGTGGCTTCAAAGAGAAGCGCGAGCCCCGGCGAGTAGTGGCCCCAGGCAGGGTTGAAGTACGTGGTATAAAAGCGGCGCACGTTGCCATCGTGAAAAGTCACCAGTGCGGCCACCAGGGTCGAAGCTGTTTCCAGTATGAAGATATGACACTGCGCGGGAGCTCCAGCGGTCACAGCGAGCATGAAACCAACACGGCTGGAATCGGCAAACAGATTCCCACAACAGTTAGATAGGGTCGCTTTACGAGAGTAAATTTCTCTCAGAAGCCGCTGGTCTTCGCCGCTATATCGCGCCAACGCAACCCCGGCACGCGCAAGCCGTCGCAGTTGCCTCCCCAGTCGGGAGTGCGAAGAGGCGAATTCATCAGCGCTGATTCCAGGACCGACACGCGGCGCTTTGCAAAAATCTATGATTTGAAACTCATTCCAACGCTCCAAAGCGCCACCGGCACGAAAAGGCGTCATCGCCAGGGGTAAATCCAGCTCTGCGAGGGCGCGCCAACCAGAGGCGAGCGCGGCGGCTTCGCCTGCGTAGAGTACGTCGCGATAATCAAACAACTCTTCTCCAAGCAGGCAAACATGTGAATCGTTGCGGATTGCCGCCGGAATTAAAGCAGAGCCAGAATCGGATTCCACCAACACCACATAGGGCCGCTCGTGAGGAAAAAAGTCGGCTGCCAGCCGGTTCCAGAGAAAACTCTGGAAGAATGTCGCTTTCCCCTGGTGGCAATAAAGTTGCTCCCACGCAGGTTTCAGCGCATCCATTTCATGAGGAGTTTGGGCAACGATGAGACGTCTCACGCCAGGTTTCCTGAGAGCACGATTTTTTAGACGCCTGCCGTTATTGTCAAGATGGTTCCCATCGCGATGATTTACGACACAGGTTATTTGACGGGCCGTTCGAGAGAACCTTAGAATTACTCTTATACGCAAATGCAAACGCCTTTCCTTTTGCGTCTGCGCTTGATTCTCTAGTTGCAAATGGTTTGCAACTAGAGCCGGTTCTATTATTATGCTGCAAGCATTGGTCATTACATTACGCGAGGGTGTCGAAGCCGCTCTTATCGTGGGCATTACCCTGGCCTACCTTGCCAAGATCGGACGCGAGGAGATGCGCCGCATTGTTTACATTGCGCTGGTCTCGGCTTTTGTGGCCAGCGTGGCTGTGGCCGTGATCATCTCGCGTATCCAATTCAACCAGGATATTTTCGAAGGCTGGATCATGCTTGCAGCCGCGGCGCTGACCATCAGCATGATTATCTTCATGATGCGTACCGCCCGCCGCCTCAAAGGCGAAATTGAAAGTAAAGTGGGCGCGCTCGCCGCCCGGACTTCCCGCCTGGGCTTGTTTGCTTTTATCTTCCTCATGGTGCTGCGCGAGGGCGTGGAAACGGTGCTGATCCTGGCGGGGGTCTCGTTCAATTCCACCGAATTGATGAATTTTATTGGGACACTCACGGGCGTTATGCTCGCCATCCTATTCGGCGTAATGTTTGTCAAAGGCTCGGTGCGCATCAATCTGCAAAAATTCTTCCGGGTCACCACCGTAATTTTGTTTTTTGTCTCCGCGCAGCTTATCGTTTCCGGCCTGCATGAGCTATCGGAAAACGGCGTGCTGCCCTCCAGTAAACGCGAGATGGCGCTGATAGGTCCGATTGTGCGCAACGACTGGTTCCCGGCTATTACCATCCTGGCGCTGACGGCGCTCATGGTCCTGATGGAATGGCGGCGGCGGGCGCCACAGTCGCCGGCTGCGCCTGTATCTTCAGGAGCGGAGCAGCGCAAGGCGGTTTGGACGGCGCGGCGCGAACGCTTCTGGATGACCTCGGTTTGCGTGACGACATTTATTTTTATTTCTCTGATCACCGCCGAATTCATATACGCGCAAACCACAACTCCCGCCATCTCATCCACGCCGATCCAGCTCGTCAATGGCCAGGTGAGCATTCCGCTCACCCAGGTTTCCGATGGCGACCTGCATCGCTACGTTGTCACCATTAATGGGACTCCGGTGCGTTTCTTCCTCTATCAAAAGCCCGATGGAAATGTTGCCACTGTCTTTGACGCCTGCGAAATTTGCGGCCCGGTAGGCTTTTACAAAACCAGTACAGGCTTGGTGTGCAAGAACTGCGCTGCTCCGGTGAATCCGCAGTCGGTGGGGCAGGCAGGGGGATGCAACCCTATACCTCTGAAGTCAACCAGGACCGCCGATTCCATCATGATTACCCAGGCTGACCTGGCAAGCAGAGTTCAAGTCTTCCAGCGCTGACCATGTTTTTTCGCCTCATCTACCAATCGTTTTATCGGCAGAGAAGAAATAAACTTCTCGCCGGCATCGCCATCGTATTTGGCGTGGCCGTGGCTACAGCCATGATTGCCGTGGCAACCGACATTGGCGACAAGATGAACCGCGAACTGCGCGCCTATGGTCCTAACATTGTTGTCTATCCGCAAGAAGAGACGCTTGGCGTTGAAATTGGCGGAGTGAATCTGAAACCCGTAACTTCCGGCGCTTTCCTTAAAGAATCAGATCTGCCTAAACTGAAAGGCATTTTTTGGGGACATAATGTTACCGGGTTTGCCCCCTTTCTTTCTGTGAGCATCAATGCAGCTATCAATCATGCGCCTACGGAAGCCGGGCCAGGCACGGTTCCCGTTGAATTGATCGGCACATATTTTTCCAAGACCATCCGCTATGGTAAAGACGATTTTGTGACCGGCGTGCGCAATGTATATCCGTGGTGGAAGGTGCAAGGCGCTTGGCCGCAGGATGATCGCCCAGTGAACAATCGGGCCGAGGTGCTGGCCGGAATCCAGTTTGCAAATGAACACCATCTTAACGTGGGTGATACTTTGCGGGTAGGCGGGCGTGAGCTTGAATTAAAGATCAGTGGAATTCTCAATAGTGGCGGCACACAAAACCGGGCGATTGTTGGACCTCTGGCCCTGGCGCAAGAGATTGCCGGCAAGCCGGATGCGGTCCGCGAACTCTACGTAAGCGCGCTGACCAAGCCCGAGGATGCCCTTGCCCGCCGTAACCCCGGCACCATGTCACCAGCGATGCGCGACCGCTGGTACTGCTCGCCCTATGCGAATTCCATCGCATTTCAGATTAATGAAGCCCTGCCCTACGCCCATGCGGAACAGATACGACAGGTGGCGCAGAACGAGGGCTCAGTGCTGTTGCGCATCAATGGATTAATGTGGCTGGTGACCCTGGCCGCTCTTCTGGCTGCTGTTCTTGCGGTTTCTGCCGCCATGATGAACACGCTGATGGCGCGCCGGCGCGAAATTGGATTGATGAAGGCCCTGGGCGCCACGCGCACTTCGGTGGCAGCCTTGTTTCTTGCCGAAGGCGCTATGCTGGCCGTTGTGGGCGGCGGCGCCGGGTTTGCCCTGGGAATTTTCCTGGCGCAGCGAATTTCACTAAGCATTTTCGGAAGCACGATTCATATTGAAGCTGCCCTGTTTCCGGTTGTGTTGCTGGTTTCTTTTTTGATTCTTCTGCTGGGCAGCGCTTTTGCGTTGCAGCGCGCGGCGCGTTTAGATCCCACAGTCGTATTACGAGGCGATGCATGAGGCCGGCAAAAATTCTATTGCGAGTGATGCTGCGCTCTGCCACAGTGCGCAGTGGACGCACCATCATCACTTTGATCGCCGTGGCCGTAGCGGCGGCGGTGACCACGGCCATGCTCAATCTTTATGTGGACATGCAGGCCAAGCTCCATCGCGAGTTTCGCAGCTATGGCCCCAATGTTGTGCTTACAGCCAAAGACGGCGCTTCCCTGCCCTCCGATGCGCTTGCCCGGGTTGACCGCGAGCTGAC
>Ga0070741_10008961_pt1 | contig 19759 bp, 15 predicted proteins | sample Coa_R1_4_FD_66440 | JGI IMG/M metagenome (GOLD analysis project Ga0070741, IMG submission 66440) | Surface soil microbial communities from Centralia Pennsylvania, which are recovering from an underground coalmine fire - Coalmine... | ecosystem: Environmental > Terrestrial > Soil > Unclassified ...
GCTGCCGCGCGTCGCGCCCTGATCAGCCGGCCTGGAAAGCGCGCATCCGCTCGCGCAGGTCCTCCGGGATCGGCGTCGACTTGAAGGTCGCGTAGTCGATCACGCACATCGTCCACGCCGCGCGCAGGCGCGTCTCGCCGGCGACGCTGCCCTGGATCGCGAGGTCGAGCGAGCTGCGACCGAGCCGCGTGACCCACAGGTCGAAGTCGATCACCTCAGACAGCCGGCACGCGACCTGGAACTGCGCGGTGATCGCGAGCGACGGGATGCGCAGGTTCCGCGGCCCCATGAAGTCGGTGCCGAAGGGCGAGCCCAGGCCTTGCGCGAACCAGTCCTCGAGCACCGAGGCGAACAGATCGAAGAAGCGCGGATAGAAGACGATCTCGGCCGGGTCGCAGTGCGCGAAGCGCACGAGCTGCGGCGAGCGGAACGCGCGCGCGGGCGGCGGGCCGGCGCTCGCCGGCGCGTCGGGCGTCGGCACCGCGCCCGGGATCAGGAAGCGCGACATGCGCTCACGCATCTCGTCCGGGATGGGTATCGCGCGCAGGCGCCCGTCGGTCGAGACCATCGCGATCTTGTGCCGCACGCGCAGGCGCTCCTCGCCCTGCACCCGGCCGAGCACGCGAAGGACGATGGAGCTGCGCCCGAGCGTCTCGACCCGCAGCTCGAGCGTCAGGCGCTCGCCGATGCGGCAGGCGGCGAGGAACTCGACGTGCGTGTGCACCAGGGGAACGCCGCGCCGCTGCACGAGATGGAACTCGTCGAACGGGACGCCCAGGCCCTCGCCGAACCAGTCCTCGGTGAGGTCGTTCATCATCTCGAGGAAGCGGGGAAAGAACACGATCCCCGCGGGGTCGCAGTCGGAGAAGCGGACGGGACGCTCGCTGCGGAAGGTCTCCAAGGCGCCGGTCACGCTCACGCGGCCTTGCGGCCCTCGGGGCGCGGGCGCTCCATGAAGCGCACGGGCTTCGCCTCGGGCGGCGCCGGGGCGATGCCGTGCGCCGCGAGCGCGCCCTCGAGCGTGCGTCCCTCCGGATCGGCGAGCGCGCTCTCGCGCGCCGCGCGGATCGCCTGAGCGCGCGCCTGCGCCTCGCCGACCGCCGCGCCTTCGACCAGCGTCTCGAGGATGCGCAGGAAATTGCGCTTGCCGCGCCGGTGCGTCTCGCCGTAGCCCTTGATCAGCCGCCCGCAGAGCGCGATCTCGAGCGCGAGCGCGAGCTCGCCGCGGCGGGCCGCGGCCGTGATCGGGCGCAGCCAGCGCTCGATCAGCTGCTGCTCCTCGTGCCAGCGCGCCGTGCGCGGCCGCAGCGGCTTGAGCCACGCGAGCAGCCGCAGCACGAGGAACCCGCCGACGCTCGTCGTCTTCAGGTGCAGCCCCGGCCCGTCGGCCAGCCCGCGGCGCGCGGCCCAGCGCTTCAGCGCCGCCGCGGCGCGCGGCGGCAGGACGGCGGCGATCTCCTCGACGCCCGGCTTCAGGTATTCCGTGACGTGCACCGGCTCGCCCGGCTTCGCCGCCACCTCCTCGCGCACGCGTGCGAGGCGGCTCGCGCGCGACTTCAGGTCGGCGACGCGGATCACGTCCTCGTAGCACATCCACAGCGCGAGGAAGCGCCCGGTCTCGCGCGTGATCGGATAGCCCGCGGCGCCGCCGCCCTGGTTGCGCTCCGCGTCGAGCACGAGCTCCAGGCGCCCGAGGTAGATGTCGGCGTAGCGCTCGTTCTGGAAGTCGAGCGTCCGCGCCGCGCCTTCCTCGAGCACGTCCTGGACGGGCTCCGGGAACACCCGGCGCACGCGCTCGACCGCGCTGCCGCGCGGGCGCAGGCCCTCGACCGCCCGGGCGTCGCCTTCGCCGCGCGCGCAGGCGTGGCCGAGCGCGAAGCCCTTGAGGCTCGCCTGCGCGCTCCGGCCGCCCGCCAGGATCACCGCCTCGCAGTCCGACCACGCGAGCGGCAGCACGCCCGAGCCGGCGAGCGCGCCGAACATCACCGCGCTCACGACCGTGCCCGCGGCCTCGGTCTGCGCCTGCATGTCGAACAGGATGGCGCGCTTCGCCATCGCGCGCGCCGCGTCCACGATGCGCGCGTCGTCGAGCCGGCCGTCGCCCATCTGGATCTTCTCGGCGACCGTGTAGACCCGGTTCGTGGACGCGATCAGCGTCGTGCTCGCGCTCACGTAGCCGTTCTGCATCGCGCGCGCCGCCTCGAGGAGCTCCGAGGCGATGACGATGTCGACGTGACCGGGCGCGGGCGTCAGCGTCATCACCGGCCGCCGGCCGCCGAGCTCGGCGCTCTTCGCCGGGTAGATCTCGATGTAATACGTCGTCGCGCCGGTGCGCTGCGCGACGCCGGGGATCGACGTGCTCTGGACCGGAAAGTCCAGCGCGGTCGCCGCGGCGACGATCCAGTCGGCGAGCACGCCGCCGCCTTCGCCGCCGAGCGCCGCGACGAGGATGGTGATCGGGCGCTCCGGGAGCGCGCTCATACGGGCAGGCCCGGCTCGCGCGGCGCGAGGACGCGGATCGCCGCGCCGCGCAGCGCCGCGAGCGCGCGGTCCCAGGCGCTCGGATTCTGCACGACCTCGGCTCGGTAGAACGAGGGGCACAGCACCGCGGCGTGCGCGACCTCGCCGCACAGGCCGCAGCCGACGCAGCCGTTGTTCACGTGCGCGACCGGGTCGACCTTGAGCGGGTCGCTGCTCGGCTTCACCGTGAGCGACGGGCACCCCGAGAGCCGGATGCACGAGTGGTCGCCCGTGCACACGTCCTCGTCGACGCCGAAGCGCGTGCGCACGACGCGCTTGCCCGCGGCGAGGTCGGCGGCGACCTGCGGGCGGATCCGCCGCTGGCGCTCGAGCTGGCACTCGGCGTCGGCGATGATCACCTTCAGGCCGCGGTACGAGCTGGTCATCGCCTCGCGCAGCGCCTTCGCCATCCGGCCGACGCGGTAGGTATAGACCGACTTCAGCCACTTCACGCCGATGCCGCGCAGTGCGCGCTCGATGCTCATGTCGCTCGACTTGTATTCGGTCGGGTGCGGCGAGGACGGAATGTTCTGCGTACCGGTCGCCGAGGTGTAGCCGTTCTTCATGATCACGAGGATGCCGTCGTCCTTGTTGAAGACGGCGTTCGCGATGCCGGAGGTGAGGCCGTTGTGCCAGAAGCCGCCGTCGCCCATCACCGTGATCGTGCGGCGCGAGAACATCGGCTCGATCGCGGCGTTCGACGCCATGCCGAGGCCGTAGCCGAGCACGGTGTTGCCCATGTTGAAGGGCGGCAGCGTCGAGAACGTGTGGCAGCCGATGTCGCCCGAGATGTGGAAGGCGCCGTGCTCGCGCTCGAGCAGCTTCATCGCCGAGAACACCGGGCGCTCGGGGCAGCCGACGCAAAACCCGGGCGGCCGCGCGGGCAGGGCGCCGAGCAGCTCGGCGGCGCGCTTCTTCGGGGCCGTCAGGCGCTCGTGCGCCGCGCGGATCGCGGCGGCGTCGAGACCGGGAACGAGCGGCGCGAGCTGCTCGAGCCACTTCGCCATGCCGGTGAGCACCACCTCGCCGGTGTATTCGCCCGCCATGGGGAGGCAATCCTTGCCGTGGACCTTCGTCTGCAGATCGGCCTTGCGCAATATCGCGTGCAGCGCGTCCTCGAGGTACGCCGGCTGGCCTTCCTCGACCATCAGGACGGCGGCCTTATCGGCGCAGAACTCGGCGACCTCGTCGGGCACGAGAGGGTAAGTGACGTTGAGCGCGTAGATGGGAAGCTTCGACGCGCCGAACGCGTCGGCGAGCCCGAGCAGCTGCAGCGCGCGCACGGTGGCGTTGTACATGCCGCCCTGGCAGACGATGCCGACCGTATCGATCTCCCCGGGGAAGATCTCGTTCAGCTTCTGCTCGCGCACGAAGCGCACCGCCGCCGGCCAGCGCGTCTCGACTTTCAGGCGCTCCTGCGCGTAGGTCGAGGGCGGCAGCGGGATGCGGCCGAAGTCGAACTCGGGCGCTTCCAGCGTCCGCTTCGTCGACACTTCGGGCCGCACGTTGTCCCGGGTTTCGAACGTTCCGTGCACGTGGCAGGCGCGGATCCGCAGCTCGAGCATCACCGGCGTCGACGACGCCTCGGAGAGCTCGAAGCCTTTCTCGACCATGCGCACGATGGACGGGAGATCGGGGCGCGGATCGAGCAGCCAGATCTGCGACTTCATCGCGAAGGCGTGGCTGCGCTCCTGGATGATCGACGCGCCCTCGCCGTAGTCCTCGCCGATGACGATCAGCGCGCCGCCGCGCACGCCCGCCGACGCGAGATTCGACAGGGCGTCGGAGGCGACGTTGGTGCCGACGGTCGACTTCCACGCGACCGCGCCGCGGATCGGGTAGTTGATCGAGGCGCCGAGCATCGCCGCGGCGCCCGCCTCCGAGGCGTTGGTCTCGATATGGATGCCGAGGTCGCCCATGATGTCGCGGGCGTCGTTCAGCACGTCCATCATGTGCGAGATCGGCGCGCCCTGGTAGCCGCCGACGTACGACACGCCCGACTGCAGCAGCGCCTTGGTGACGGCGAGGATGCCTTCGCCGTGGAAGACCTGGCCGCGGCCGAGCCGGAGCAGCTCGACCTCCTTCTTGAACGAGCGTTCCATGCCGCTATTCTAGACCAGCACCTTCGGCAGCCAGACGGCGATTTCGGGGACGAAGAACACGAGCGCGAGCAGCAGCAGGCTCATCGCGATATAGGGCAGCACCGCTCGGAAGATATGGCCCATCGTCACTTGCGGAGGCGCTACCCCTTTCATGGTCATCAATAACAGACCGTGGGGGGGCAATAAGAGCCCGAGCTGCATGCAGATCAGGAACATGACGCCGAACCAGACCGTGTCGACGTTCATCTTCTGCACCAGCGGCATGAAGATCGGCAGGGTGATCAGCATCATGCTCACCTGCTCGACGAAGAGACCCAGGAACACGAGCACCGTCATCATCGCCGCGATCACCCCCATCGGCGGCAGTCCCAGGCCCGCGATCGACTCGACCACGCCGTTGCTCGCGCCCGAGAACGACAGGATCTGCGAGAAGGTGAGGGCGCCGACGATGATGAAGAGGATCATCCCCGAGATGCCGGCCGTGCCGCGCAGCGCCTGCATCAGGTTCGCGGGCGTCAGCGCGCGGTAGGCGAGCGCGAGCAGCATCGTGAAGAGCGCCCCGATCGCCGCCGACTCGGTCGGCGTCGCCCAGCCGGCGGACATGGACGCGACGACGACGACGAAGATCGAGACGAGCGGCAGCACGTACTGGAAGAGCGGTCGCAGCTTGTCCCAGCCGTGGTGCTCGACGAAGGCCGAGGCCGGCGCGAGCGACGGGTTCATCTTCACGCGCGTCACGATGTAGGCGACGAAGGCGACCGAGAGGATCAGTCCGGGCACGATGCCGCCGATGAGGAGCTTCGAGATCGAGATCCCGGAGAGGCTCCCGAGCAGCACGGTGAGCGCCGAGGGCGGGATCAGCATGTCGACCGCGCCGATCGCCATCAGCGGTCCGGTCGCCATCGTCGGGTGGTAGCCGCGCGCGAGCATGACGGGCAGCATCAGGCTGCCGAGCATCGCGGTGGTCGCGATGGTCGAGCCCGAGATCGCGGAGAACACCGTGCCGGCGACGACCGCGACGACGGCGAGCCGCCCCGGCACCTGGCGGATCAGGCGCTCGACGCCGTCGATCACCTTGACCGCGAGCCCGGTGTGGAACAGCACCTCGCCCATCAGGATGAAGAGCGGGATGGGCGTGAGCGAGAAGCTCGCGACCGATCCCACGCAGTTGCGCGCGAGCTGGACGAGCCCCGCCTCGCCGCCGAGGAAGATCACCGCGCCGGCGAGGTTGATCGCGAGGAAAGCGAAGGCGACGGGCAGCCCGAGGAAGAGCAGCAGCGTCGAGCCCCCCAGCATGAACCACGCGGCCGCCTGCCACGACATGACGCTATCCCGCGGACACGGCGTCCTCGCGCGGCGCGCGCGGACCCTCGAGCAGGCGGCGCATGCGGAACGCCATCTCGAGCGCGAGCAGCGCGAACGCGACCGGCAGCGGCGCGAGCAGCCACCATTCCGGCGTCACCAGCGTCTTGATCGACATCGAGCCGGCCCGCCAGCTCGCGAGCGCGGCGCGCGCCGCGTAGAGCGTCATCACCGCGCAGCAGGCGAGCGCGATCGCGTCGCAGGCGAGCTCGCACACCCAGCCGGCGCGCTTCGGGATCACGCGCAGCACCACGTCGACGCGGATGTGGCGCCCCTGGCGCAGCAGCCACGGCGCGGTGAGCATGGTGACGAGGTAGAGCGCGGCTTCGGAGACCTCGTTGCTCCACTCGAGCCCGCGCACGCCGGGAACGAGGGCGACGTTCCGCAGCAGCACGTCGGCGCAGATCATCAGCGCCATCCCGAGCAGGACGAGCGCCGCGAGCGCCGCGAGCGCGTCGAGCAGCTTCCCGTACGCGCGGGAGAACCTGTCCATCACGTCATTCTGAGGAGCGAAGCGACGAAGAATCTGCTTTTGTCGTGAAAACCAAAAGCAGATCCTTCGCTTCGCTCAGGATGACAATCAGCGCGAGAACAGCTGCTTCAGCTTCGGCCCGTTTTCCGGGCTGGCCTTGATGATGCTCGCCCAGCCGACCTCGTAGGCCTTTTCCAGGTACTGCTTCGAGGTCGCGGCGTCGAACTTGATCACCTGGATGCCGGCCTTCGCCTGGCGCTGTGCTTCCTCGCGGTTGTACTTCTTCCAGAACTCGTTCTGCGCCTCGAACGCGATCGCCTGCTTCGTAAGGTAGTCGCGCTGCTTCGGCGAGAGCGCCTTCCACTTGTCGAGGTTGACGACCAGCGACACCTCGGCGTTGTAGAAGCCGGGGTCGACGCGGTACTTGGTGTGCTCCTGCCAGTTCAGGTCGAACAGCGCGTGGATCGGCCAGCCGTAGCCGTCGACGACGCCGCGCTCGAGCGCGGTATAGACCTCGCCCGGAGCGGTGGTGACCACCGTCGCGCCGAGCGCCTGGAAGAAGTCGCGGTACACCGGCGTGATGCGGATCTTCAGGCCGGTCAGGTCGGGCTTGTCGATCTTCTTGTTGATGTAGAGGTGGAACGGCGTGTAGTCGACGATCCGGGCGAGGTAGTGCATGTTCGCCTTCTCGTTCCAGATCTTCTCGATGGCGCCGTAGGCGCCGTTCTTGCGCAGCTCGGTGGCCGGGATCTGCGTGAGCTTCAGCGCGTCGGCCTCGGGCATGAGGTTGGTGTAGTACGCCCCCGTGGTCATCGCGATGTCGACGACGCCGGTCTTGACGGCGTTGCCGACCTCGAAGGTCGGGATCGCCTTCGGGCCGCCGATGAAGCTGATCTGCAGCACGCCCTTGCCTTCCTTGTTCACCTTGTCGATCCAGTCGACCGTGCGCTTCACGTAGTACTGGTTCTCGGGGAAGGCGCTGACCAGGCGCAGGGTCACCTCCTGCGCGAAGGCGACGGCCGACGCCGTGACGAGAACTGCGGCGAGCGCCGCGGCAAGGGCGGCGCGGAATGCGAAGCGAAGCATGTTGTCCTCCTCGTGCGGGACGGGATTCCCGTGGGCTCGCGCGAGGGTAAGCGCCGCGTCGGCGCCTGTCAAATCACGCGGCGCCCGAGGCCGGTCGATCCGCTGGTCAACCCTGCGGCGCGGGGCTCGCTTCCCCGGGTGCGCACACGACGCGATTGCGGCCCTGCTCCTTGGCGCGATAGAGCGCCGCGTCGGCGCGCTCGATCGTCTGATCGACCGGCTCCGGCGGCCGGTGCTCGGTCACGCCGATCGACACGGTGATCCCCTCCGCGCCGGCCACCGTGCTCATGTCCTCGACCAATTGCCGGATCCGCTCCGCCACCATCGCGGCTTCCGCGATCGACGTTTGCGACAGCACGATCAGGAACTCCTCGCCGCCGTAGCGGACGAGCGCGTCGGTCGCGCGCAATCCTCCCTGGACCGTCGCGGTGAAGCCCTTGAGGACCTCGTCGCCGGCGGCATGGCCGAACTTGTCGTTGATCGCCTTGAAGCCGTCCAGGTCGGCCATGCAGATCGTCAACGGCTCGCCGCGCGCCGCGCGCTTCGACTCGGTCTCGAGGATGTCGCGCCCATGGCGGCGGTTGTAGCAGCCGGTCAGGGCATCGATGCGCGCCCGCGACTCCGAGGCCCTGAGCGCCTCCGTGAGGCTCACGTTGGCGAGCTTGAGCTTGCGCCGCAGGCGGCTCACGTAGCCACCGATCAGGCTGAATCCGCCGAGCATGAGGGCGAGGATGCCGACGCGCATCGCCTCGCGCGGAAGGTCGGCGTCGTGGCTCGACGGCAGGGCGAGGGCGACCGCCGATGCGTAGCACGCCAGGTAGAAGACGGCGATGCCGAGGAGCCGTCTCGTGTCGAGCGCCAGGATCCCGAACATGAAGGCGATGAAATAGAGCGCGACGAACGCCGGCCGCGCGAAGACGTTGCTCTCGTACACCAGGTACGACGTCGCGAGCCCGGCCGCGACCATCTGCGGGATCGTGAGGCTCGGATCGTCGAGGCGCAGGTTCATCCCGCTGCGGATCCAGGCGTAGAAGGCGACGATCAGGACGGCGACGGCCGAGGCGAAGACCGCGGCCGCCGAATACGCAAGGTAGCCCGCGGCCGCGACGATCAACGCGAGAGCCGCGGCGGCGACCGAGGCGCACGCCGAGAGGACCAGTCGCTGGATGCGGACTCGCTGTCTCTTGTCGTCTTGTGGCAGGAAGTTCCGGATCGCTCGTTCCCCGGTCGCTCGACACCGTTATGCTACACCGAGGAGCCGCCTGCTAGACTCGCAGGCATGAATTCCCCTCACGAAAGACCGCCCGCGCCGGGCGAGCCGATGGGCTCGCTCCCGGGCACGATGCGCCGCGAGATGGCGCGCATCGGGCCGATCTGGGGCTCCGACATCCCGAAGCACCGCGACATCGTCCTCTCGGCGTACGCGCCGCTGCTCGCGCAGGCGCCGAAGTCGGGCGTCGCCATCGAGGCCGACCGCGCGTACGGGGCGCACCCGCGGCAGGTCCTCGACGTCTTCCGGCCGCAGGCGAAAGCTCCCGCGCCCGTGGTGATCTTCGCGCACGGCGGCGCCTTCGTGCGCGGCAACAAGACGGCGAACGAAGAGGTCTACGCGAACGTGCTCTACTACTTCGCGCGGAACGGCTGCGTCGGGATCAACATGGAATACCGGCTCGCGCCCGAGGTTACGTTTCCCGCCGGCGCCGAGGACGTCGCGCTCGCGGTGCGCTGGGCGCGCGAGCACGCGCAGGAGCTCGGCGCGGACCCCGCGCGCATCTTCGTCATCGGCCACTCCGCCGGCGCGAGCCACGTCGCGAGCTATTGCTGCGACCCCAATCTCGGCCGCACGCCCGCCGAGGGCGTCGCGGGCGCGGTGCTGCTCTCGGGACGGCTGCGCGCCGACGCGCGCCCCGAGAACCCGAACGCCGAGGGCGTGCGCGCGTACTACGGCGCCGACGGCTCGGTCTACGAGGCGCGCTCGCCGGTCACCTGGGCGCAGTACTGCCCGGTGCCGGTGATGCTCGCCATCGCCGAGTTCGACAACCCGCTGCTCGACGTGTACGGCGCGGAGTTCTTCTGGCGCGTCGCGGCCTCCCGCGGGCGCGCGCCGCGCTTCGTGCGGCTGCGCAACCACAACCACATCTCGATGGTCGCGCACTTCAACACCGGCGAGGAGCTCCTCGGCCGGGAAATCCTGGACTTCATCGCCACGGCGCGCTGATAATTCGTCTCCCACCCGAGCCAACCAGACCATGCCCAACCGACTCTCCGGCGTTCTCGCCCCCGTCGTCACCCCCTTCAAGCGCGATCTGTCGCCCGACGCCGCGCGCTACGTCGGCCACTGCAAATGGCTGCTCGCGAACGGCTGCCGCGGGCTCGCCGTGTTCGGGACCAACAGCGAGGCGAACTCGCTCTCGGTCGACGAGCGCATGACGCTGCTCGAGACGCTGGTGCAGGGAGGCGTGCCGGCGGAGAAGCTCATGCCCGGCACGGGGACGTGCGCGCTGACCGACTCGGTGCGGCTCACCGCGCACGCGGTGTCGCTCGGCTGCGCGGGCGTGCTCATGCTGCCGCCGTTCTACTACAAGGGCGTCTCCGACGACGGCCTGTTCCGCAGCTTCGCCGAGGTGATCGAGCGCGTCGCGGATTCGCGCCTGCGGCTCTACCTCTACCACATCCCGCCCGTGTCGCAGGTGCCGATCACGCTCGCGCTGATCGAGCGGCTGCTCGCGCGCTATCCGGGCACGGTCGCCGGGGTGAAGGACTCGTCGGGCGACTGGACGAACACGAAGGCGATGCTCGACGCGTTCGCGAAGCAGGGATTCGACGTCTTCGCCGGCAGCGAGGTGTTCCTGCTCGAGAACATGAGGAACGGCGGCAAGGGCTGCATCACCGCGACCGGCAACATCAACCCGGCCGCGATCAACCAGGTGTTCGAGCGCTGGCAGACGAGCGAGGCCGACGCGCTGCAGAAAGGCATCACGGCGACGCGCAACGTGATGCAGAAGTACCCGATGATGGCCGCGCTCAAGGCCGTGATCGCGCACTGGGGCCGCGACCCGGAATGGGCGACGGTGCGCCCGCCGCTGGTCGAGCTCGCGCCCGAGCAGAAGAAGAGCCTGGTCGCGGAGCTCGCCGCGCGCGACTTCGACATGCCGGGCCTCGGGCCCACGCTCGCCGCCGCGCTGGCCTGACTCCGGTGGGCGCGCGCGGCTGCGTGCTCGCGATCCACGGCGGCGCGGGCGTCATCACGCGCGAGCGCCTCTCGCCTTCGCTCGAGTCGCGCTACCGCGCCGCGCTCGAGCGCGCGCTGCGCGCCGGGCACGCGGTGCTCGCCGCGGGCGGCCCGGCGCTCGACGCGGTGGTCGCGGCGGTGAAGGTCATGGAGGACTCGCCGCTCTTCAACGCGGGCCGCGGCGCCTGCGCCAACGCCGACGGCCGGCACGAGCTCGACGCCTCGATCATGGACGGCGCCACGCTGCGCGCGGGCGGCGTCGCCGGGGTGAGCCGCATCCGCAACCCGGTCGACGCCGCGCGCGCGGTCATGGAGCGCAGCCCGCACGTCCTGCTCGCGGGCCGCGGCGCCGAGCGCTTCGCGCGCGCGCACGGCGTGGCGACGGCGGCGCCCGGCTACTTCCTCACGCGCAGCCGCATCGCGTCGCTCGAGCGCGTGCGCCGCGCCAAACCGCGCGGCGAGGACGACGTCCACGGCACCGTCGGCGCCGTCGCCCGCGACCAGGCCGGCCATCTCGCCGCGGCGACCTCGACCGGCGGGACCACGGGCAAGCTCCCGGGGCGCGTCGGCGACTCGCCCATCGTCGGCGCGGGCACCTACGCCGACGACGCGGCGTGCGCGGTCTCGGGCACCGGGATGGGCGAGTTCTATCTGCGCGCCTGCCTCGCCTACGACGTCGCCGCGCGCATGCGCTACAAGCGCGAGCCTATCGACCGCGCTGCGCGCGAGGCGCTCGCGCGCATGGCGTCGCTCGGCGGCGTCGGCGGGCTGGTCGCGATCGACCGCGCGGGGCGCGTCAGCGCGCCCTTCAACAGCGAGGGCATGTACCGCGGCTGGATCACGCGCGCGGGGCGCGCGACGGTGGCGATCTACGGCTAGAACTCGGCGTGCGCGCGGAGCGACGCGACGCGCACGGGGCCGCGGTCGGCGTTGTAGCCCGGGTTCTCGATCCGCTGGAAGTCGACGCTGAGCGCGAGCGCCTTCGTCACCGCGATCCGGTAGAACGCCTCGACGATCTGCTCGGGACGGTAGTTGAGCTGTCCATCGCCGAGAAAAAATCCGAGCCCGCCCGCGGCGAGGTAGTCCCGGTGCGAGGCGGAAAGATAATTGCGCACGGCGCCCAGGCCGACGGCGTCCTCGGCGCGCTTCCACGCGGCGCCTTTGACGAGGACGCCGCCCGAGAGCGAGCGGTCGATCTCGGTGAACGCGTACGTCTCGGTGCGCCCGTCGGCCCGGCTCGCGCGGAGGAACGCGCCGACGTCGGACGAAAGAGCCTGCTCGAGGTTGACGCCGTAGCCGGTCTTGGTCTTCTCGCCGCCGCGCACGGCGTTCAGGTCGGGTGTGCCGCCGGCCGCCGCCGCGGCGTCGAGCGCGTCCGCATAGCTCGCCATGCGCGCGCGGTTGCGGAAGGCGAGCAGGCGCACGGCGCCTTCGCGCCCGGCGAGGCGGTGGTGATGCTCGAGCTCGAGCTGGTCGCCGTAATGGCGGAAGATCTTCGGGTCGAGCTCCATCTGGTTCGGCTGCCGCGGCTGCGCGAAGCGCCCGGCGCGCAGCGTCCAGTCGTCGCGATACCACTCGAGCGCCGCGCCCCAGGTGTAGCCGCGCGCGTCGGCGGCGAAGTCGAACGCGCCGTGCGTCATCAGCGACCAGTTGAGGAACTGAGTTCGCGGGTCGTGGCTGTAGGCGTTGTCGTCGAAGAGGTCCGTGACGGAGAGGTTCCCGACGGTCAGCACGATGCGTCGCTTCTGCGCGAAGCCGGCGAGCTGGTTCATCTCGGCGTCGACGCGCTCGCTGCCGCCGCCGCCGTTCCAGGTCTGCCGCAGGAACAGGCGCGCGCGGTACAGCTTCAGGCTGGGGCCGGAAGTGCGCGCGATCTCGCCGTTGGTGAAGCCGCCGAGTCCCGTCAGCCCCGAGAGCGGCACGCCCTGGGCGACCTCGGGATCGAGGTACAGCTCGCCGTCCCGCCACGGCCTGAACCCGAGCGCGATCGTGCCGGTGAACGAGTAGCTGCGCTCGCGCTCGGGGCGCAGGCTGTGCTCGCCGGAATAGGGCGCGTCGAACGCGGACTTGCGCTGCCCTACGTACGTCGCCTGCCCGTGGACGTCGACGTCGAGGGGCTCCGCGGCCGCCGCGAACGACGCGAGGAGAAGGAGCCCGGCGGCGATGTCCCGGGACGCGCGCGCGGGCATGGGCGGGTCACCAGTACGCGAGCGCGCCGCGGAAGAGCTGCCCGAGACTGTCCTTCGTGATCTCGCGCGGCGAGTTCGTCATCAGGCGCTGCTGCGCGTACGCGCCCTCGGACAGGGCGCCGAGGTCGCGCTCGCCGTAGCCGACGCCGCCGATGCCGTTCGGGATGCCGGTCGCGCGCATCATAGCGACGAGCTGCTTCGCGAGGATCTCGCCCGCGTCGCGCGCGGTCGCGCCGCGCACGTCGGCGCCGAGGAACCTCGCGCCGTCGAGGTGGCGCTCGGGACACGCCTCCGAGGTGAAGCGGAACACCGAGGGCGCGTTGACGATCACCGACATGCCGTGCGGCACGATCGGCTCCTTGCCGGGGTAGCCCTCCGGATGAAATTCGCGCACGAGCCCCGCGACCGCGTACGCCATCCCGTGCGGCACGTGCACGCCCGAGTTGCCGAAGGCGATGCCGGCGAGGGTCGCGGCGAACATCAGGTTGTCGCGCGCCTCGCGGTCGGACGCGTCGTTCACGCCGCGCTCGAGGAAGGCGCCGATCTTGCGGAGCGCCGCCTCGCAGCCGACGTCGCTCCAGGGATTCGCGCCCTGGCTCATCGGGCGCGCGGCGGGCGAAGACGGCTTCGCGCGCAGGGTGTAGGGCCGCGCCGTATACGACTCGAGCGCGTGCGAGAGCACGTCGAAGCCGCTCGCGGCGACGACGGCCTTCGGCAAAGTATACGTGGTCGTCGGATCGACCAGCGCGAGGGACGGCTTCAGCCGCTTCGACGCGATTCCCGTCTTCACCTCGCGCTCCACGAGGTCGAAGATCGCGATGCCAGTGCACTCGGAGCCGGTGCCGCAGGTCGTGGGGCAGGCGATGTGCGGCTTCAACGGGCCGGGCACCGCGCGGCCGGCGCCGATCGGCGCATTGACGTAATCGAGGAAGGGCGCCGGGTGCGTCGCGTACAGGTTCGCCGCCTTCGCCGTGTCCATGACGGAGCCGCCGCCGGCCGAGACGTAGCCGTCGAAGCGGCCCTCGACGGCGAAGAGCGCGGCCGCCTGGAACGAGGCGTCGGTCGGCTCGACCTGCGTCTCGTCGTAGACGGCGACGTCGCAGCCGGCGTTGCGCAGCGACGAGAGCGCGTCGGCGACGCACTCGAGGTTCTTCACCCGCGCGTCGGTGAAGAGCGCGACGCGCTTCATCCCGAGCGCGCGCGCGTGCTCGCCCACCTCCCTCAGCACCCCGGGCCCGAACGCGATGCTCGCGATGTCGACCGAGAAGGCGGACTCGTGATTGTCAGTGATCGCGTAGTAGTGGCAGCAGCTCATCGGTGTGTCGTTATCCTGAGCGAAGCGAAGGATCTGCTTTTCGGTTTACCGGCCAAAAGCAGATTCTTCGTCGCTACGCTCCTCAGAATGACAGTCTAGCGCCGCAGCACGCACTTCTGGTACAGGTCCCGGAACCGCCCGTCCGGATCGTAGCGCCGCTTGAGCGCCTCGTACGCCGGCCGGTTGTAGATCTTCCAGAACTCGTCCTCCGGATAGTAGGAGTCCGAGTAGAGCGATTTTATTCCCCCGAGCTCGCGCACCTTGCGCTCGATCTTGCGGTTGTACCAGCCCGCGGGGTGCTCCTCGGCCGAGCGCACCACGTCCCAGAACCCGAAGTTCACCAAGGTCGTCTTCGGGTCGTAGCGGTAGAGCACGAAGTCGTTGTTCGCGTCCCAGGCCCGGATGGGGCAGATCCACACCGGCGTGATGCCGATCTCGCGCAGGAAGAACTCGAGGAACTCGGCGCAGCGCTCGATCGGGATGTCGACGTCCTGGATCACCGACTCGGGCGTGCGGCCCGAGAGCCGCGTGAGCGCGCGCGTGATCCCCCACTTGCTGTTCCAGCGCATGACCTTCGTGTACGTGGTCGAGTTCAGGCGCTTGCGGCCGACCAGGCGCCGCACGAGCGGGTTCTGCACGTACAGGTTCTTCGAGCACCAGAACCAGTCGGTGTCCCAGCGCCAGATGAAGTCGTGCGTGGTCAGGCAGTCGCTCTCCTTCTCGCGGATCGAGCGGTAGTAGATGTTCTCGAAGGTGTAGTCGCTCGTGCGCGGGGCCGTGTCGGCGAAGCGGCCGAGCGTGAGGTACATCTCTTTCCCGGAAAACACGGTGCCGTCGACGAAGTCGGCGTTCCGGGCGTCGCACACGTCTGCCAGGTGCTGGAAGTAGCGCAGGGGATCGTGATGCCGCAGGTGCTGGATCGCCACGTAGGGCTTCACCGGCACGGCCTTCGTCGTGAGCTTCAACGCGTAGCCGAGCGTGCCGTACGAGTTCGGAAAGCCGAAGAACAGGTCGCGGTGCTCGTTGTCGGGCGTGCAGTGCGCGATCGTGCCGTCGGCGAGCAGCACGTCGATCGCCGCGAGCGTCTCGTGCGCGAGGCCGTACTTGAAGGACGACGCCTCGATTCCGACGCCGGCGGCGGCGCCCCCGAGCGTGATCGACTTCAGCTGCGGCACGACGCAGGGCATCACGCCGTGCGCGAGCGTCTCGTCGACGAGGCGCGCGTACGTCGTCATGCCCTCGGCCTCGACCGTGCCGGCGGCGACGTCGATGTTCACGACTTCGTCGAAGCCGGAGAGGTCGATCCTGGGCTTCGACGGGCGCCGCCCGTCCGCGACGCGGTCGCGGAAGAGATTGGAGGTCTTCTTCGCGAGCCCCACGCTCGCGCCCGAGCGCAGGCCCGCGAGCAGGCTTTCGACCTTGGCGCGATGGCTGGCGGCGGTCATCGCGGGGGCGGCGTCCCGTCGCCGGTCAGGCGCCCGCCGTCTGCGGGACGTCGCTCGCCGAGCGAGACGTCAGCGCCCTCGCGGCGGCCGCGATCACGGCGAGCTGGAGCAGGGGCACGAGCCACTCCTCGAGCAGGAGCCCGAGCCCGGCCGCGATCCGGCCTTGCGCGAGCAGCCGGACGATCAGGCTCCAGGTCGAATAGATCGGCCACCAGAGCGCGTCGGAGACCGGCATGATCCCGGAGAAGCCCGAGACGCGCACGACGAAGTACCTGAAGAGATACACGAGCAGGAATCCCGCGGCGGCCGCCGCGACGACATAGGCCCACCGCGGCGACGCGACCGCCCAGCCGACGCAGCCCACGAGCCCGGCCGCGCAGACCGCGAACTGGACCGCGGCGTACGGAGAGGTCCCGTGCGCCGCCGCCGTCTCGAAAATGGAGCGCATGATTGCGATCGACCACGACGCCGAGGCGACCAGCAACGCCGTCGTCTTCAACGGCGCCTACTCGTACAGGAACTTCCGGCTCATCGGGTAGCTCGTCGCCGTGACGTTGCCCTTGCTCACCACGATCTGGAACAGATGCGTACGCCCGTTCGGCGAGCGGAACATCTCGGCGCAGGCCCACAGGTAGGTGCGCCAGATGCGGCGGAAGCGCTCGTCGAACTTCTTCGGGTCGAGCGCCCGGATCTTCTCCCAGTTCCGGTCGAAGCGCTCGGCCCAGACGTCGAGCGTGAGCGCGTAATTGCGTCGCAGGTTCTCGATGTCGACGACCTCGAGGCCCGCCTTCTCGCAGCAATCGATCGCCTCGGCGAGGCTCGGGATCCAGCCGCCGGGGAAGATGTACCGCCGGATCCAGAACTCGGTCGGACGCACGCCGACGTGGCCGATGAAGTGGATGACGCCGAGCGCGCCCGGCTTCATGAAGTCGGCGTGCGCCTGGATCACCTCCATCATCTGGTCGCGCCCCGCGTGCTCGAGCGTGCCGATCGAGAGCAGCTTGTCGAACTGGCGCGGCGGCTGGCGGAAGTCGCGCTCGAGGCATTCGAGCTTGCCCTCGAGGACCTCGACCTTGCCCTCGAGTCCGCGCTTCCTGATCTCCTCGCGCGTCTCCTTCACCTGGATGTCGCTCGCGTTGATGCCGGTGCCGTTCGCCCCGTAGTGCTCGTGGGCGTGGAACAGCAGGCCGCCGAAGCCGCTGCCGATGTCGACGAAGGTCTCGCCGGGCTTGAGCAGCACCTTGCGGCAGACGAGGTCCATCTTGTTCTTCTGCGCCTCCTCGAGCGTCTTCGTGCCTTCCTTCCACCAGGCGCAGGTGTACATCAGCCCGTACTCGTCGAGCCAGTGCTTGTAGAAATCGCGCCCGAGGCTGTAGTGGAAGCAGGCGTTGTCCCTCGCCTGCTCGATCGACGCGTTGCTGTAGCGGAGCTCGTGCCACCAGTTGCGCACGCGCACCAGCAGCCCGGGCGCGCGGTCGAAGCCCGCGTCCATGCCCGCGCGGATCGCGAGCGCGAGGCTGCCCTCGATGTCGACGTCGCCCGCGAAGTAGCCCTCGAGGAAGCCGACGTGCCCGAACATCACGACGCGCCGCAGCGCGCGGCGGTTGCGGAAGAGCACGGTGACGTCGGGGGCGCGCTCGTGGTTCTGGTACGACGCGCCGTCGGGAAAGACGACGCGGAAGCACACCGAAGTCGCCGCGCCGATCGAGCGCATGATCTTCTGCACGGCGCCGCCGCGGCTCGTGTCGGGACCCGCGCGGCCGGCCTGGTCGTGACGCGATTCGACGGAGGAGACACGCGTATCCATTGGCGATCGGCTCTCTGGTCTACGGACGCCCGAAGTATATGCGGCTTTTGCTACACTCGCCGCTGGCGATCCCAACCATAAGACCTTGCGCGCCGCTTCCCGGTTCGATCCCGCCCGAGTCCGTGCCCTCGCCGCAGATCTCGCGGCGGCCGTGAGCGGCGAGGTCCGGTTCGACGCCGGCAGCCGGGCGCTCTACGCCGCGGACGCCTCCAACTACCGCCAGGTCCCGATCGGCGTGGTCGTGCCGCGGACCGCGGAGGACGTGGTCGAGGCGGTGCGCGTCTGCCACGCCCACGGCGCGCCGATCCTCGCGCGCGGCGGGGGCACGTCGCAGAACGGCCAGTGCGTCAACGTCGCGGTCGTCATCGATTCCTCGAAGTACCTGAACCGCATCCTCTCGATCGACGCGCACGCGCGCACCGCGGTGGTCGAGCCGGGCGTCGTCTGCGACGCGCTGCGCGCGGCGGCCGAGCGCTACGGCCTCACCTTCGGGCCCGATCCCGCGACCCACAGCCGCTGCACCCTCGGCGGGATGATCGGCAACAACTCCTGCGGCGCGCACTCGGTGATGGCCGGCAAGACCGACGGCAACATCGACGCGCTCGAGGTGCTCACCTGCGACGGCGCGCGCTTCCGCGCCGGGGCGACGTCCGAGGCCGAGCTCGCGGCGATCGTCGCGGCGGGCGGGCGCCGCGGCGAGATCTACGCGGCGCTCGCGCGCCTCGCCGACCGCTACGGCGAGCTGATCCGCGCGCGCTTCCCGAAGATCAAGCGCCGCGTCTCGGGCTACAACCTCGACCAGCTGCTGCCCGAGAACGGGTTCCACGTCGCCCGCGCGCTGGTCGGCTCGGAGGGCACGTGCGCGCTCGTGCTCGCGGCGACGGCGAAGCTGGTGCGCAGCCCGGCGCAGCGCGTATTGCTCGTCCTCGGTTATCCCGACATCGTCGCGGCGGCCGAGGCGGTGCCTTCGATCATGGCGCACGGGCCGATCGCGTGCGAGGGACTGGATCATTTCCTCATCGGAGGTCTGCAGCGGAGGGGGCTGCGCGCCGCCGACGTCGCGCTGCTGCCCGCGGGCCGAGCCTGGCTGATGGTCGAGTTCGGCGGCGACTCGCGCGAGGAGGCGGCGGCGAAAGCGCGCGGCGTCGCGGCCGGCGAATCGGGACGGCTGCTGCTGGTCGAGCCCGAGATGCAGACGCGCGTCTGGACCCTGCGCGAGACGGCCGCCTCCCACACCGCGCTCTCGATCGATCCGGGCGTGCCGGATCCGGCGGTCGGCTGGGAGGACGCGGCGGTCGATCCGCTGCGGCTGCCCGAGTACCTGCGCGCGTTCCAGGCGCTCGTCGACCGGCACGGCTACCGCACCTCGCTCTACGGCCATTTCGGCGACGGCTGCGTGCACGCGCGCATCACGTTCGAGCTGCGCACGCCTGCCGGCGTCGCGCGATGGCGCGATTTTCTGCGCGAGGCCGCGGAGCTCGTCGTCGCGCTCGGCGGCTCGCTCTCGGGCGAGCACGGCGACGGCCAGGCGAAGGCCGAGCTGCTGCCGATCCAGTACGGGCCCGAGCTGATGCAGGCGTTCCGCGAGTTCAAGGCGATCTGGGACCCGGAGAACCGCATGAACCCGGGCAAGCTCGTCGATCCCTACCGCGTCGACGAGAACCTGCGGCTCGGCCCCGATTACCGGCCGGTGACCGTGTCGACGCGCATGGCCTTCCTCTCGTCCGAGGGCGACGGCTTCGCGCGCGCGATGGAGCGCTGCATCGGCATGGGCCGCTGCCGCTCGGCCGAGGGCGGCACCATGTGCCCGAGCTACCGCGCGACGCTGGAAGAGCGCCACTCGACGCGCGGGCGGGCGCACGTCCTCGCCGAGATGCTGCGCGGCGAAGTGATCGCCGACGGCTGGAAGAGCGACGCGGTGCGCGAGGGCCTGGACCTCTGCCTCTCGTGCAAGGGCTGCGCGAGCGACTGCCCGACGCACACCGACGTCGCCGCGTACAAGGCCGAGTTCCTGTCGCACTACTACGAGGGCGCCGGGCGGTGGCGGCCGCGCCAGGCGCACGCGATGGGGCGCATCGGCGACTGGGCGCCGGTCGCGGGCGCCGTGCCGCGGCTCGCGAACTTCGCCGCGAGCGCGCTGGGCGGCGCGGCGAAGCGCCTGGCGGGCATCGCGCCCGAGCGCGAGCTGCCGCGCTTCGCGCGCGTGCCGTTCCGCGCGCGCTTCGAGCA
>Ga0070741_10008962_pt1 | contig 19751 bp, 13 predicted proteins | sample Coa_R1_4_FD_66440 | JGI IMG/M metagenome (GOLD analysis project Ga0070741, IMG submission 66440) | Surface soil microbial communities from Centralia Pennsylvania, which are recovering from an underground coalmine fire - Coalmine... | ecosystem: Environmental > Terrestrial > Soil > Unclassified ...
GCATGATTGCGTTCCGGCATCTGCTCAGCGAGGAAGGACGCGCCGCCGGCTCCGAGATCAATCCGCTCGCGCCTCATAAGCCGCATTTTCCGGCGCGCGCGAAAAATGTCATTTTCCTTTTCATGGAAGGCGGTCCCAGCCAGCTTGACCTCTTCGATCCGAAGCCCGCACTCTCGAAGCTGAACGGCGAACCGCTTCCCGAATCCATGCGCAATGGCCTGCGTTTCGCTTTCATTAAACCAACCGCCAAGGTTTGGGCCAGCCAGCGCCCCTTTCGTCAGTACGGCGAAGCGGGAATGTCTTTTTCCGACTGGATGCCGCACATGGCATCGTGCGCGGACCAGCTTTGCATGGTGCGCTCCATGTACAGTGATCAGTTCAACCATCATCCGGGCCAGCTACTGCTGCACTGCGGCAGTCCGCTGGTGGGACGTCCGTCGATGGGCGCATGGCTGCTGTACGGTCTGGGTAGCGAGTCGCAGAATCTGCCCGGGTTCGTGGTGCTGTCGTCGGGCCGTGGCAGCAGCAGCAGCACGGGCATCTTCACGAACGGTTTTCTGCCCTCGCTCTACCAGGGTGTGCCGTTTTCATCGAGCGGCGATCCCATCCCATATCTCTCGAACCCGGGCGGCATGAGCCGCGACGATCAGCGCGCGCGGCTCGACACTATCCGCGAATTGAACCAGTTGCGGCAGCAGGAAACGGCGGACGCGGAAATCGCATCGCGGATCGCCTCGTACGAACTCGCGTTCCGGATGCAGGCGGCCGCGCCGGAGTTGCTCGATTTCAGCAAGGAAAGTCCCGCGACCCTGAAGGCGTACGGGGTCGATACGGAGCCGACGGCCGCGTATGCCACGAATTGCCTGATGGCGCGCAGGCTGGTCGAGCGAGGCGTGCGGTTTGTGCTGGTCTCGCACGCGAGTTGGGACGATCACGCCAGCCTTCTCACCGGCCATCGCCGGAATTGCCGGATCACGGACCAGCCGGCCGCCGCCCTCATCCACGATCTGAAAGAGCGCGGTCTGCTGGATGAAACATTGGTGGTGTGGGGCGGCGAGTTCGGTCGCACGCCGCTCGCGCAGACGATCAATCCCGGCCACGACGATCAGACCGGTCGCGACCATCACCCCGACGCGTTCACCATGCTGCTGGCGGGAGGCGGCATTAAGCCGGGAACCATGTTGGGCAAAACGGACGACTTGGGGATGAAAGTGGCCGAAGACAAAGTTCACATCCACGATCTTCATGCGACTATCCTGCACTGCCTGGGAATGAATCATCTGCAATTGACCTATCGCTATCAGGGTAGGAATTTTCGCCTGACAGATGTAGCGGGCAACGTGGTGCAGAAGATGCTTGCGTGATTTTGCGATGGTGGCTCACCGCGAACTGCTTGCGTTACCCGTTGCGTGCACGCTTCGCGACTTGAACGACGTCGCCCGGAGTTTCTCTGCATGAAAATTATAGTAGGTTTAGTTGTTTTCGCCGCCGTTCTGATGGGCGCGCAGCCCGATGTGCTGCCGGGTACCGCCCGCTGGGACTTTCCCGCGGACATAGTCGATCAGCAATATGCCGAGCTCGAAGGTTATCTCGACCATGAGATCCGCTCCGCGCTCGATCACCGGCAGCCGTTCGCAGATCCCGTCGCCGCACGGAATGAACTGCGCCGCCTGATCGGGGCCATCGACACATTCCTTCCGATGAAGCCGACGCGGGAAGAGATCGGGAGGCTCGGCGCGATCAGAGTGAGCCTGGTCGAGTGGCCCGTGCTCCCGATCGGCAGCGCCCCGCCGACACGCGGTTCGGCCGGCGCGCTGGTGCGGCAGTTCGGCATTCTGCTGGAGCCTGATGCGACTCAGTCGCGTCCGGCGGTCATCGCTCTGGCCGACGCGGACCAGTCTGCCGCGGATATAGCGGGCCTGAGCTCGCGCATCTCGCCCGGCAAACAACTCGCGCGCCGCCTGGCGGAAAGGGGATACGTCGTCTATGCGCCTTTCTTTACCCGGCGCCGCGCGTTCAGCGAGCCTTGGACCGACGATCGAAGCTGGTTGTTGCGCCTGGCGTATCAGACAGGCCATCACCTGATCGGCAGCGAAGTGCAGCAGGTCGCGGCAGCCCGCGATTATCTGGCGTCACTGCCTGCCGTGGACAAAACCCGAATTGCGATCGCCGGTTCGGGACAGGGAGCGATGCTTGCGCTCTATGCCGCCGCGATCGAGCCTCGCTTCGCCGCGGCATGGATCGGCGGGTACTTCGGCGAGCGCGACCGCCTTCCCGAAGAGCCCGAGGATCGGATCGTCTGGGGCATCACCCGCTACGGTGATGCGGGCCTCGCGTCGCTGGCCGCTCCGTGCCGGCTTCTGCTCGAAGACGGATCGCCCGGCGCGGATCGCGAATTTGGCCGTATTGCCGGCACCCACGCCCGCCTGCTTAAAGAGGGCAGCGGATTCGATGAGTTGGATCAAACTCTCCGCAACACCAGGTCGAAAGTGGAAGCCGGCGGTACCCTGACGCTCGATGCCGATCGCATCGCACAAATTGCCAACGCCCAGTTCAGCGGCTGGCAGGCATGGTATCGAAATTCGGCGCTCGAAGCCTATGCGACGCGCGAGGCGGCCTGGCAGCCGGACACGTCGTCAATCGAAAACTTTCGCAGGTGGGCGAAGCCGAAGATGGAGGAGTATTGGGATCGCATCGGTCGCTATCCCGCGGGCGCGGGACCGCTCGACCCGCGCAGCGTCAAGGTCTATGACAACGACGAGGTGACGGCGTACCGGTTGTCGGTGCGGTTGTACGACGGCATCCACGCATATGGCATCCTCGCGATTCCAAAGAAGATCAAACCTGGCGAAAAGAGACCGCTGGTCTTCGTCCAACACGGCCAGGGCGGCACCCCCGAAAATGCGCTGGGAATCGAACCGAACCAGAAAGCCGACGCGGTTTACTCGCGTTTCGGACTGGCGCTCCTGCGGCGCGGCTACCTTGTGTTCGCGCCCATGATCTCAACCCAGACCACAACCGGCCGCGATCGGATTTCCAGGCGCGCCCAGATACTCGGCAGGTCGACAATCGGCATCGAAGTCCGGAAGTTCGGGCGCGTGCTCGACTTCCTCTCCACGCAGCCGTTCGTCGATTCGTCGCGCTTCGCCTTCTACGGTCTCTCTTATGGCGGCTATACGGCGCTGTGGAGCGGACCCGTCGAGCCGCGATTTAAAGTGGTGGTCTCGAGCGGACATTTCAACGACTGGGATGTCAAGACCAGCGACATAACGCAGGGCACGTCCTTTCTCTTCTATGGCTCGGTCCTGGATATGTTCAGCTTCAACCTGCTGCCCCGGTTCAGTCACTCCGAAATCGCGATGCTGATCGCGCCGCGGCCGTTCATGATCGAAGCGGGGGCGAAAGACGGCGTGATCATCGCGCCGCGACGGTTCGCCGACCTCGAGATGAGCCGCGTCGAAGAGCTTTATCGCCGGCTCGGGATCCCGGAGAAAGGCCGCGTCGCCAGGTTCGACGGCCCCCACCAGGTCAATGGGGTGGAGGCTTATCCGTTCCTCGACCGTTGGCTGAACTGGACCCCGGTGGCCGAGTGAAACTCTCGCTCGGGACCCTCGCGGCTCTGCTGCGGGCCGGCTTGCTGATTCTGCTTGCTCAAGGCAGGAAGTTCGCAGCCGGCAACCACCCCGGACCGACGGCGGTCCTCAATGGAAGCCTGGCGACACGCGCGCCGCTCAGGACGGCAGGCTAGCTGAGGGCTAGCTGAGTTCTTTCTCGATTGCGCCGGCAATGCGCGATGTGAAATGCTCCACCTGGGCCAGGTTCGGACCTTCCACCATTACCCGCGCCAGCGGCTCGGTGCCGGAAAACCGCACCAGCACCCGGCCCGCCCCGCCGAAGTGCTGTTCGCAATCGCGAATCTCGCGCACCACGTTGGGCAGTTCGTCCAGCGGCCTCTTGCGGCTCACCCGCACGTTCTGCAGCCGCTGCGGATAGACCTCCAGGTCGGCCGTCAGTTCATCCAGCCCCTTGCCCGATTTCACCACGATTTCGAAGATCCGCAGTGCGGTCAGGATACCGTCGCCCGTCGTGGCGTACTGCCGGAAAATCACGTGGCCGGATTGCTCCCCGCCGAGCACCGAGCCCGACCGCACCATTTCCTCGAGGACGTATTTGTCTCCCACCGGCGTGCGCGCCAGGCGAATGCCCTCGCGTTCCAGAGCCTTCTCCAGCCCGAGATTCGACATGACCGTGGCAATCACCAGGTTGCCGGGTAGACAGCCGGATCGCTTCAACTCGCGGCCAGCGATCAGCAGGACTGCGTCCCCGTCCACCAGTTTGCCGCTGCGCGCGACGAAGATGGCTCGGTCGGCGTCGCCGTCGAACGCCACGCCGAAATCGGCGCCCCTCTCGCGCACGGCATTCTGCAGCGGCTCGAGATGCAGGGCGCCGCATCCGTCGTTGATGTTGCGACCGTTCGGCTCGGAACAGATCGTGTGGACCTCGGCGCCCAAGCGGCGAAACAATTCCGGCGCGAGCCGGTAAGCGGCGCCGTTCCCACAGTCGATCACCATCTGTACCCCGGCGAACGAGACGTTTGTCGTAGTCGCCAGGTTTTCGAGATACTGGCGGTCGAGCGCCGGGTCCTCGGTCAATGCAGACGCGGCCGGCGAGAGCCCACCGGCGGTGAGCCGGAAGATCTCCTTCTCGATCTCGTGCTCCTCTTCATCCGGCAGTTTGAAACCGGAGTGGCCGAAAACTTTGATGCCGTTGTCCTGGTAAGGATTGTGCGATGCGGAAATCATGACCCCGGCCACGAACGGGCCGGTGCGTGTCAGCCACGCGACTCCTGGCGTGGTAATCACACCCGCAAAACGAGTTCGCACCCCGGCGCTGCCGAGCCCGCCGGCAAGCTGTCCAGCCAGCGATGGGCCCGACTCCCGGGTGTCCATTCCGATTACGATTTCCGGCTGGCTGCCGTGACGCGCAGCGTCGTGTCCCAGCGCCATCCCAATGGCGTATACGGTCGCGGGATCGAGCGGATAAGCGCCGGCGACTCCGCGGATGCCGTCGGTACCGAAGAGGTCCTTCGCCATCTACGGCTTCTTGGCCGGAGGCGCGGCCGGCGGTCTGGCGGCCGGAATGGTAGTCTTGGGAGCGGTAGTCGCCGGCGCTGGCGTCGTGCTGGTGCTGGACTTCGGGGCCGCCGTCGCCGCGGGAGCGTTCTTGTCGTACATATCGACGATCTCTTTGGTGATGTCAATGCCGTTGGCGGCCCACAGAACCGGTGTCTGCTGCGAGCTGACGTCGATGATGATGGCGAAGCCATTATCGGTTGCGTATTTCGCCACTACCTGCATCACGCGCTGGCCCAGCTCCTGCATGATCTTGCCTTCTTCCTGCTCGACCTCGGCCTGTGCGTCTTCGGTGGCGCGCTTCAACGCCGTGGCCTTCTGATCGCGATCGCGCATCAACTGCTGCCGCGCATCCTCCGCCATCGCCTGGCTGCCCTTCCGGAGCTTGTCCTCCAGCGCCTGCACGTCGGCTTGCATTTTGTCGATCTGAGCCTTCGTGGGCCCGAACTTCGTTTGCAACTCGTTGGCCGCCTTCTGTCCATCCTTGGTAGCCAGGATTGCATTCTGGATGTGGATGATACCGACCTTCGTCGGTGTAGGCGCCGCCTGCGCGTTGGCGAACATGGTAATGGCCATCGCCAGCGCCGGCATGGAAATCAATGTCTTCTTCAAAGCACTACTCCTTAAATTCGAGACTAACATGGGTTTCGTACGGATCAGAACGTACGCCCGATAGTGAAGCGGAATGTCGACCGCCTCTCGTAGAACGGGTACGCCTGCCCGAATGATGCGAGGGCGTTGATAAACGTCGCCTGGTTCGGGAAAAATGACCGGTCGGAAACGATCGGCGGCTGCAAATACTCACGCACAATCATCGGATTATACGCCCAATACAGGCGGAATGGTGCATTCACAACGGGAAGAAGCACTTGCAGTTCCAAACCGGTTGACATACGCGGCCGCTGTGTTCCCGGCGCGATTACCGCCTGGCTGGCAAAACCCGCCTGCGGATAGGCGCCGTTGAGCGTATCGATACGCGACGGGTCCATCGATAACTGGTTGCGGCGCAGGATCTTATTCACGCCGGCATCGGTAAAGATGGCCAATGTAACCGGCCCCACGATGGGAATCCGGTATTCGAAATTGCCCACCAGTTGAGTGTCGCCGCCCGGGAATACCAACTGGTAAATCGGGATCTTCATGGTGACCGGCTGTACCACCCCGTTGGCGTCCTTCTGCGTGCGGATACTGGTATCGGCATTCAGAACGTTCAGGTTCGTCGCTTCGCTCGGAACGAACGCCACCGGGCTGATGCCCCAAATGTCGAAACCGCGGATGTCCTGCTCACCGCCGATATACGTGCGCATGAACGGCGGCACCAGCTTTCCGCCGTAGCCGGTCAGCATCGAACCCATGGCGTGGAAGGCGAGCACGTGGCTCTTATGCCAGGGCGCTTGCTTGAAGTACTTGAAGTCTACCGTGGGCCGGACGATGTTGACGTTACCGCCCAAATAGCTGCCGGCGAACTGCGCCGAGAGAAACAGGCTGCGGCCGCCGGTAGGGTTGATGGGATGGTTGACTGTGTTATAGGTGTACGATGGCGTGATGTAGCTGGTGTGAACGCCGGTCAGCGAATTGGGCCCGCCGATACCGCTGAAATTGATGTAGTCGAAGTAAGCCTTGGCAGCGTCCGTGGTGACCGTAATGTTGGAAACGTCGTACCCGTAGGTGATGCCGACACGGGCGAAGCTGCGCTTCAGCAACTTGCTGGCCGATACAGAAAACCCGTGCCCGTTCTGGATGTAGTTCAGCAGGTTTTGGGTACCGAGCGCGTTGAATAGCGGAATCAGGTTCTGTCCGCTTAGAATCGATGCCTCACGCGCCTGGTCGAAATTGAATCGCGTCAGGTGGACTTCGGCGCCTAACTGGATCGGATGATCGAACAGGTAGGGCTCGGTGAAGCCCAGCGATACCGAGCGCAGCCGTGTGCCTAGTTGTGAATCGAGCGAAAGAGTCTCGCCCAGTCCGAGGAAGTTGTTCGTGGAGTAGTTGAACCCCATGAAGCTGCCCGCGATACCGGAAACGCCGCCGTTCAGACCGATCGAGTTCTTGCCGCGCTCCTTCACCTTGAGCGTGATGTCGACGGTGTTGGTGCGAGTGTCGCGCTTGATATCGGCTGCCTCGCCCTCTTTCAGCACTTCGAAGTAGCCGAGCTGGTTCAGGCGCAGGATGCTGAGATCCCAAAGGCGGGTGTTGAACATGTCGCCTTCATCGAGCAGGATCTCACGGCGGATGACTTTATCGCGCGTAGTCGTGTTGCCCGAGAAATCGATGCGGCGCACGAAAAACTGTTTGCCTTCGTCAGCGGTCAGGGTCAGATCGATCTTGTCTCCGCCCGGAAAATCGAACGACGGCTCCGGTACGAAGTCAATGAATCCGAATTCGCCATAGAGCTTGCGCATCTGCTCGAGCCCCTTGCGCAGCTTGGCCGTCGAGAAGATGTCGCCCTCGGCCATGCCGAACAGGCCGCGCGTCAGCGATTCCGGCGAGCGGAAGAACTTCACACCCACGTAGTTGATCTTTTCCAGATGGAACAGCCGTCCCTCTTCCACGGGTATCGTGATGTCCATCGCCTTGCCGCGACGATTTTCTTTAAACAGCGGGATCTTGAAGCCGTATCCGCCGGTGTCGCGCAGAACTACCGTGTGGTCGAGGACCTTCACCTGGAAATAGCCCTTGTCCTGATACGCCTGCCGGATGCGCTCTTTGTCCTCTTCGAGCTTCGAAGCATCGTAGGTTTTGGCGAAGAGATCCTCAAAGAACCGCGAATGCGGAATGCCGATCGGCCGCAAGTTCTTCATCGAGCTGATGACCCAGCGATCGTTGAAAACCTGGTTGCCCGTGATATCGATCTTGCCGACTTTGACCTTTGGACCTTCCACCACGTTGAAAGTCACTTCTAGCGAGGAAGGCGGGATCTGCTTCACTTCCGGCGTGACGGTCGCGTATTGCCTTCCGCGCTCGGCCAGGTATTCCTTCAGGACGACCGCGGCGTGCTGCACCTTGTTCGGGTCGTACTGCGACTCCACCGAAAGCCCGACCTTGCGCTCCTTGAAACGGTCGAGAATTTCCGATACCGTGACCGACTTCGCGCCTTCGTACTTGATGGACCGGACCACGCGCCGTTCCGTCAACACGTAACGCAGGATGATGCCCGTCGTGCCCTTTTCCGCTTCCAGGCGGATATCGTCGAAGCGGCCGGTGTTCCACAGCGCCATGAAATCGCGGCGCTGAACTTCTTCGTTGAAGATGTCGCCCTTCCGCGTGCTGATCAGGGCACGCAGAGTATCCTGCGGAACACGCCGCGACCCGCGAAACTCGATCGCTTCCACAATGTCGCCCGTCTGCGGCTTCACCACTTCGGGAGCCGGCTTGGGAGCCTCCATCTGAGGCTGTGTAGGAGTTGTGGGCGGCGGAGACGGAGTCTGCGGGGGCGCGTTGGGTTGTGCCTGAGGAACATTCTCGAACGGATTCTGCGGATTTTGCGGTTTCGGTGCTTGAGCCGGAGGCGTGGTCTGCTGTTTCTGCTGCTGCTGTGCCGGAGGCTGAGCGGGCGGTGTCTGTGCGCGTACCGGAACTGTGCCAAGCGCCGAAAATCCAAGGATGGCGCACACGACACAAGCGCGCCTACAGGAGATCATGAATGCATACCTTTCCGCTCTGAGCTCTTCTGGAGGAGTGGATACACAGGGATTTTCTTCACTTGGACACAAGCCTGGCGTAGACGATAAATCACTATTCTATCTATAAATTGCGTTGAGGACAACGAGGCGGCGGAAGGCACAGGTGTGAACGTTTGGCACAGATGGAAGCGCCATGGCAGACCTCGATCTTTTGTTGGCATTGCGGCTTGCATACGACTTGCCTACAGAGCGCAACCAGAGGGTGCAATCGACGGGCCAGATGTCGAGCTGGCAGTTTGGTGGGCAGGCCTTTTCGCCGCCCCACCAAACCGGACATCGGGGCACCTAACGAGTTCAGAGTCCAGGCGCGGCAGAAGCGAGCGTTGCGCTACGACGGCCAGACTGTACGTTGATCTGAGATAATCAGACGCGCGCATGTCTTCCCGCTACAAATGGCACGTCGTCCTGATGCTCTGGTGGATCGCCTTCTTCAATTACGCCGACCGTCAGGCCATCTTCTCCGTCTTTCCTCTACTCGAACGTGAGATGCACCTGAGCACCTTCCAACTGGGTCTGCTCGGATCGTCGTTCGCCTGGGTCTACGGACTCTGTGCGCCATTCGCAGGCGGTATCGTCGACCGCGTGCGCCGCAAGACGGCCATTCTCGGCGGCCTGCACACGTGGAGCTTTATCTGCATGGCGACGGCGCTTTCCCGCAATTTCACGCACCTGTTCGCCTTCCGCGCGGCCGAGGGGCTGGGCGAGACGTTCTACTTTCCCGCGTCGATGTCACTGGTGAGCGATTATCATGCGAAAGACACACGCTCGCGCGCGCTCGGAATCCACCAGACCAGCGTCTATGTGGGCACCATCGCCGGCGGATTCTTCGCCGGATTAATCGGACAGAATTACGGCTGGCGCTGGTCATTCGTGGTCTTTGGCGGGCTCGGCATGGTGCTTGGCTTCGTCCTCAAGCGTTTGCTGATCGAGCCGAAGCGCGGCGCGTCGGACGATATCGAACCGGTGCAGCTGCCCGCGGCCGAGGCGCTGAAGCTGATCTGGGGCACGCCGGTCGCGGTCATCCTGATGGCGGCGTTTGTCTGCGCGAACTTTGTGGCCGTCGTGCTGCTCACCTGGATGCCGAAGTTTCTCTACGACGAGTTCCACCTGAGCCTGGCGGCATCCGGCCTGACGGCGACGATCTTCGTGCAACTGGCGAGCATGGTGGGATCGCCGCTCGGCGGTTGGATGGCGGACATACTGCGCCGCCGGACGCCGGGTGGCCGGATGATCGTGCAGGCGGTCGGAGTTTTCGGTGGCGCGCCGTTCGTCGTGCTCTGCGGCGCCACGCGATCGGTGACGTGGCTGGTCGTGGCGCTGATCGCCTGGGGCCTGTGCAAGGGGTTGTACGATGCCAATATTTTCGCCTCCATGTTCGACGTTGTGCGTCCGGAAGCCCGCGGCACCGCGGCCGGTTTCATGAACATGGTCGGCTGGCTAGGCGGCGGAGGCACGGCGCCGGTAGTGATTGGCTGGCTGGGCCAGCAATACGGCCTGGGTTATGCAATCTCCATAGCGGCGGCAGTATATATCGTGGCCGGTCTGCTGCTGATAACAGGCGTCGCACTGATCAGTCGGCGGGTAAAGGAAATCGGTGTCTGACGAGACATTTCCGCGCCGCATTTGCGGGGAAATATTCCGTGTGGAAGGTGTGAAAAAATCGAATCCGGCTGCAAGGCCAGGCGCCAATCTGCAATGCGGGGACTGACGAGATATTTCCGCGCCGCAGTTGCGCGGAAATATTCCGTCTGTCCCCGTATTGCCCGGCAAGGCCAATCCGGACGGCAGCACTCTATACGCAGAATCGGGTAGAGGCGGTCGCCTCTCCAATTTGCAGACTCCTGTTCTCGGCCGCTGCCAGTCGCGATAAATCACTACAAGTCGTGGCGGCGAAAAAGACGAAAAATAGGTTGTCTGACACCGTTTCTCTTCGCCCGCCTCCCCGTTCTGCCGAGGCCAGCATAGCACTCACCAAGTTGTAAACTGACTATGTTGTACAATAAGATGTTGCCGGAGGTGGGTCTTCTCGAGTAGCAGGCTATCGGCATTTATACCCTCGGTCCTAGAGTATCCAGCACTACGAAAGCTCTCGCACGGTCTTTTTTCACTCCTCTTCCCCGACGATTGCAGGATCTGCAAAAAGCCTCTCCGTGAGGTTTCGCGCGTGCCTGTCTGCGGCGCGTGTCTCAGCGCGATCGAACCCATTGCGGCGGAGTACTTCTGCATTTCCTGCCGGACCCCGTTCCTCAATCCGTATCCCCTGGATGAGGACGGCCGATGCGCGCTGTGCCGGTCCGGTGTGCGCGGTTTCGATTGGGCCGCCTGTTATGGAGCCTATGAGGGCACGCTGCGGGAACTCATCCATCTATACAAGTACAACCGGATGAGGCCGCTGGTGAAGCTCCTTGGTGACCTGCTGGCGCGAGCGCTGCCCCGCGAGCAAAGTTTCGATGCCGTCGTGGCCGTGCCGCTGCACTGGCGGAGGCAGTGGGAGCGTGGATTCAATCAATCGGAACTGCTGGCGCGGTCGATTGCCCGCCGCACGGGACTGCCGGTGCTGCACCCCGTACGCCGGCGGCGTGCCACGCGCGTGCAGGCGGGATTGAGCAATGCCCGTCGCCGGGAAAACGTCGCGGGGGCCTTTGTTGCGAAAAAAGCCGGCGCCGTAAAAGGACTTCGCATTCTCCTGATTGACGACGTGATGACTACGGGCGCGACAGCGAGTGCCTGCGCACACGCGCTCAAACGCGCCGGCGCGCAATCGGTGGCGCTGTTGACGCTCGCGCGCGTCGATCGCCGTTTCGTTTCGCCCGACAAGATCGCAAAACCAAAGGGAGCTTCCGCATGGCCAGCTTGAACAGACTGCAAAAGCCGGTGCTGGTACTGAACGCCAGCTACGAACCGATCAACATATGCGCGGCGCGTCGCGCACTGGTGCTGGTGCTCAAGGGTGTCGCGTCCGCCGAGGAGATTTCCTCGCAGATCATCCACTCCTCGCGCCGCCAGATGCCGCTGCCGTCGGTGATCCGTCTGCTCGAGTATCGCCGCATTCCGCATCAAACCCGGGCGCTGTCGCGAAAGAACATCCTGATGCGCGACCGCTACACCTGCCAGTATTGCCACCGCACGCTGCCGTCGGCCGAACTGACGCTCGACCACGTGGTCCCCCGATCGCGCTCGGGCGAATCCGCCTGGGAGAACCTGGTGGCCTGCTGTCATCCCTGCAATAACAAGAAGGGCAGCCGCACGCCGGAAGAAGCCGGCATGAAGCTGCTGCGCGCGCCGCGTCCGTTCAGTCTTCACACCAGCCGTCATCTGATGCGGCTGCTGGGCAAGAGCGATGAACAGTGGCGCAAGTACCTGTTCTACTGATCCCGGCGACGTGCCTCAGAGTACTCCAGTCGAAGACGAAGCGGGACTCATATCACGCGTGCTGGATGCAACGTCAAGATCGTGGACGGCGCGGCTATGGATTTAGAAGGCCCGAATCCCGCAAGCCTGCCCGGTTAGTCCGGACGATGTGCCGCGGCGGCAGCGCGCCCCGGCGCGGCTAAGCAAGTTAGTAGCCGGCTGGCGGCGCAACCGTGCGGTATCGAAGAACGTTCCTGCCTGCGTTCATCGGCGGCCAAATTATTTTTCCTGGTCGCCTTGAACAAAACCGTATATCGGAGCGATCGCTCGCGGATATGGAGGTAGGCAAGGCCACCGCGACGTGGCAGCCACCTCGATTAAACTGGAAGCGGGATGCGCATCGTCAAACTTCTGCGCCGGAAACTGCGTGCCGTCAGCCGCCGTCGGCGCGAGGTCCGGATGTTCGCGGCCGCCATTCAGCATCGAACGCGGCCTGTGCTCGCCCAGATCATCCCGATCCGGCGCTGCAATCTCGCCTGCGCCTACTGCAACGAGTTCGACCACGCTTCGTCACCGGTGACATTGCCGGTGATGCTGGCCCGCATCGATAAACTGGCCGCGCTCGGCGTCTCGATTATCACCATCAGCGGGGGCGAGCCGCTGCTCCATCCCGAACTGGAACAGATCATCCGACGGATCCGTTCGCATGGGGCGATCGCCACGCTGATCAGCAACGCATACCTGTTGTCGCCGGATCGAATCCGCGCTCTGAACCGGGCAGGACTCGACTATTTGCAGATCAGCATCGACAACGTGGAGCCGGACGATATCTCGATGAAGTCGCTGCGCGTGCTCGAGCGCAAACTGGAATGGCTTGCGCGCGATGCCGAGTTCGCCGTGACCATCAACTCTGTGCTGGGCATCGACGTGCGCCATCCGGAGGATGCACTGGCCGTAGCCCGCCGGGCGCGCTCCCTCGGGTTCAACAGCACCGTCGGCATCGCGCACGACGGTTCCGGCCAGAGCCAGGCTCTTCCCGAACGCCAGTTGCGCATTTACCGCGACATCCGCCGGCTCGAGACGGGCGTATTCTCCTTCGCGCACTATGACCGCTTTCAGGAGAACCTCGTCCGCGGACTGCCTAACCAGTGGCACTGTCATGCCGGCGCGCGCTTCCTGTATATTTGCGAGGACGGCCTCGTCCACTGGTGCTCCCAACAGCGCGGCACGCCGGGCATACCTTTGGCTGACTATACGCTGGAAGACGTCGAGCGCCAATACGCTATACAGAAAAGCTGTGCGCCTTCCTGCGGGATTTCCTGCGTTCACCAGACCGCGATGCTCGACCAGATCCGCGAAGACCCTCGCCGCATGCTCCAGGAGTTGATCGAACGCCGCCGCGCATCGGAGCCCGATTTTCGTGCGCCCCTGCTGCTGCGCGGGATCGCGTGGATGTTTCTCGACAACCCCGCGATCCAGAAAGCCTTTGTTCGCGTCCTCGGCGTTCGCCGCTAGTATGGTTACGATGGCCGTCCACCAGAACAGCTTCCAGATCTCCACCCGTGGGCATTGCGACGTGCTCGACATCACCGCGAAGGTCGCTGACATCGTATCGGAAAGCAGAATCTCGAGCGGCATCGTCAACGTTTCCGGACGCGGCTCGACGCTCGGCATCACCACCATCGAGTTCGAATCCGGCTGCGTTACCGATCTTCGCCGCGCACTGGAAAAAATCGCGCCCTCCAATTCGGACTACGCCCATAATGCCCGCTGGGGCGATAACAACGGCTACTCGCACCTGCGCAGCGCCCTGATCGGCACCGCCAAGAGCTTTCCGGTGAGCGGCGGGCGGCTCGGCCTCGGTACCTGGCAGCAGATCGTCCTCTGCGATTTCGACGAGCGCGGCCGCGAGCGCGAAATTACCGTGACGGTGATCGGCGAGTGACCTCCCGGAAGTAGGGCGGAGGCTCCGGGATCGCGGCGCCGTCCTTGCGCGGCGACGATGCGCCGTAATTCACGCCCGTCTTCGAATCGTGGATCACCGCCTGCCCTCCGCCCACTCGTCCGGAGTATTCGCTCACCACGGAAATCACGTGTCCCATATCCGTCAGCTTGTCGCGGACCTCCTGCGAGACGCGCTTTTCCATATAAAGATTGCAGCCGCCGAAATCGAGCTTGGTAAATCGCGGCGCCTCCAGGGCGCCCTGGATGTTCATGCCGCCGTCGATGACATTGGTTATGAACTGCACGTGCGCCTGCGCCTGGTTCAGCCCGCCCATGATGCCGAAGCCGATGTGCGTGTATCCCTTTTCCATGAAGGCCGGAATGATGGTGTGGAACGGGCGCTTGCGCGGCGCCAGCACGTTCGGACTCTCCGGATCGAAATCGAACAACCCGCCGCGATTCTGCAGGTGGAAACCGTACGGGTCGGCCACGATCCCCGAGCCGAAGCTCAAATACACGCTCTGTATGAGCGATGCGATATTGCCGTCGCGGTCGACCACGGAAAGATAGATCGTGTCGCCCGCGCTCTTCAACGGGTTGCCCGGCCTGGCGTCGCAGGACGCCTTCTGCCCGTCGATCAGCTTCGCCCGCTCGGCGGCGTAGTTTTTCGAAATCAGCTCCGGCACCGGCACCGGACCGAAGCGTGGATCGCCTAGATACCGCTGCAGGTCGGCGTAGGCCAGTTTCTGCGCTTCGATCTTCCAGTGCAGCGCCTCGACGCCGGAGAGGTGATAGTCCGGAAGCGGGAAATTTTCCAGGATGTTCAGCATCTCGAGAACAGCCAGGCCTTGGCTGTTCGGCGGCAGTTCGTAGATTTTCCAGCCGCGATAGTCGGTCGAGATCGGTTCCACCCATTCGGCGTGGAAGTCGGCCAGGTCGGCCGCCGCCATCGAGCCGCCGAGCTTGTCGGAAACGCGCAGAACCGCCTTCGCGATCGGGCCGCGATAGTAGGCGTCGGCGCCGCCGGTGGCTACCAGTTGCAGAGCTTTCGCCAGGTCGGGATTTTTGAAGATGTCTCCCACCGCGGGCGCAATGCCGTCGCGCAGGAAGACGCGCCGCCCGTTTTCGTCGAGGTTCAGCGTGGAGTAGGAGTCCTTGAAGTGCTCGTGAATGATTTCGGTGACCGGAAATCCGTTGCGCGCATAGTAAACCGCCGGCCGGAAGATCTCCGCCCACGGCAGCCGGCCGAACTTCTTGTGCAGTTGCGACCAGCCTTCCACGCAACCGGGCACCGTCACCGACTGAATGCCGTCCTGGGGCATCGCGTAAAAACTCTTGCCCTTGAGGAACTCCACCGTGAGCCCCTTGGGCGCCCAGCCGCTGGAGTTGAGCCCGGTCAGGTGGCCGGTTTTAGCGTTCCAATACAGCGCGAAGAGGTCGCCGCCCATCCCGCAACTCATCGGTTCCACCACGCCCAACACGGCGTTCGCGGCTATGGCGGCATCCATCGCGGATCCGCCGCGCTCCAGCACGTCGGCGCCGGCGCGCGACGCCAGCGTCTGGCTGGTAGCCACGATACCGTACTTCGAAATCACCATGGAGCGGGCCTGCGACCGCTCCTGAGGGGATACAGGTAACCTGCTCATGATGAGGACGCCGATGATGGCGCCGAACCTCCTGGCGGATGTCATGGATATACCGATCCTCCAGTGTACTGACAACGCAAGCTCTTCGCCCCTCCACCTCGGAAATGTTACACTACGGGTTCAAATTGACAGGACAGCATAGCGCGCCGTTACCCTTGCGCGCTTTGGAGGAGAATGCTACTCGCCAGGGAATTCGTGGCGTACTTGTCCCGGCAGCTCGTCAAAAAGCTGACGCCGCAGATTATCGAAACATCTCATCCGGACACCGTGACCGAGTTGATTTCGGGCATCATCACCGAGGAGTTGACGATCGAGGACCGGCTGAACGACGAAGTACGTGACCTGCTGAGCCAGTACAGCGACTACATGCGGCGCGAGGGCGTGAGCTACCAGGAGATGTTCCGCCGCATCAAGAATACTCTGATCGCGCAGCGCAAGGTGATCCGCGCATCCGGCCGCGACAGCGGCGACCAGATGAAGCTCTCGCGCGACAAGGTCACCGATATCTCCCACAAGGTGGTAAACGCTCTGCGGAAGGCCCGCGAGCTGCGCATCAAGAAAGACCCGAACGAACTGCGTCTGGAGATCGTGCGCTCGATGACCGAACTGCTGGTGGCAGAGGATAAAGTGGACCGGCTGGCGCGGCAGAAGATCCGCTCGCAGAAGCGCGAGATCCCCGAAGGCACGGAGGAGTGGGATCTGCTGCACCGCCGTTATTACTCGGAAGAATTGAAGAAGCTGGGTATCGATCTCAGCCGCTGACCGCTCGTTCCATCCGGCGTAATATCCCATCCGGCTCGGCTACACCTGCGGCAGCGATTTCGTCGGCGCGCTCCTGTGTGTCGGCCACGGCATAGATGCGCAGTTCGTCCGCGTTGCCCGACGGGCGCACGTGCGCGATCTCGCCGTTGCTGAACGTAATCCGGACGCCGTCGGTGTGGTCGATCCCGGCGATCGTCCCGAACCCCGGAAAGAACTCCTGCAGCCGTTCCGCGGCCGAAAGCTCGCGCACGATCCGCAGCGAAACCTCGCGCGGAAAGCGCTTCAGCAGCGCCGCGCGGCTGAAGCGTCGCGGCAGGCGTTCGAAAATCTCGGTCATTGCGACGCCCTTCTCGCGCGCGGCGACTAACACGCAAAGGATCGGCAGGAAGGCGTCGCGCGTGGGCAGCGCCGTGAGCATCCGCCCGTTACGCACGATGTCGGACCCGGTCAGAAATCCGCCATTCGCCTCCCATCCGCAGACGGCCCGCCGGCCCTTCGCTCGCGCCGCCTCCATACCGGCGATCACGTAGGGCGACCCGATCCGCGTCTTGGGCTCGACCACTCCAGCCAGGGGCCCGCGATCGATCGCGTCGTTGCAACTGATCGGGACCACGACACTGTCGGCGCCCAGGAACTCGGCAACTACCATCCCCACGAGATCGCCGCCGAAGAATCGGACCTTGTTCGATGCCCGATCGATCCCGAGCACCAGCGGGCGGTCGCTGTCTCCGTCAGTGGACACCACGGCGTCGATGGGGCCGGCGCCGTTCGCCAGATGCTGGATGACGGCAAGCTGCGCCGCGTCGATATTCTCGGTGTCGATCGGCACGAACTCATCGCTACGTCCCCGGCGCACGACTTCCGCGCCCAAGGATGTAAGCAACTCCGCGAGCATGTCCCGTCCCACCGCTGAATGCTCGTAAAGCAGAATTCGCGAGCCGCCGAGCGATCGTTCGCCGAAGAAATCCCGGTAGCGCCGCAGATACACGGTGCGCGCCGCGCCGTCTTCGGCCGGCAAATCTCCCGGCGGATTCTTGAAATCGCCCAGCTCGTTGAACCGCGACTCCGCGAACGGCTGCTCGTACAACCGCGCCCGAGTACGGGCCACGAACTCGCCGATGGGAGCTTCGTGACTCTTGAGCAACTCGCCCGACGGCGTGTTGAGCTTATAGCCGTTACGGTCGAAAGGAATATGGCTGCCTGTCACCATGATGCTGGGGCGATGCCGCGCCCAGGCATAGTTCGCCAGAGCCGGCGTGGGGATCCGCCCGAGATTGACCGGCCGCATGCCGGCGTCGCAGACCGCGCGCACCACGTCCTGGCAGATGCGCGGCGAGCTGGGCCGCAGGTCGAGCGCAACGTAGAAATCCCCGGCGTCGAGCCCGATCGATTGCAGATACTCGATTTCCGCCGTCACATTCACGTAGATCTCGAGCGGCGTAAGATGCACGATCTCACCTCGCCGCCCGCTGGTGCCGAATTGTAGCTCCCGAGGTGTGTAGGTCAACCGCGATTGGAGAGTGGCCATTATTTTTCAATCACCATGATAGATTCCATCCGCCTTCTGCGCCTAGCTGCGGTGGCCTGCCGCGTTCGGCGTCACGCCGCGATGCCGCGAACCTGCCGGCCGACGGCCCGGCTTTTGCCAGATCGATTACCCGGGTTCAACCAAGACGGAATCCTGGTATATCAGCGATCGCGGCGACATGGTGGGCGCTACGCTATGACCCTGGACGGCAGCGGCCCGCATCACGCCTTTTATCAGAACGAGCGATGGCAACCTTCAGCACCATCGACACCGGATTCCATCACGAGCGGCGGCATCGGAATCAGCTCTCGGGGCGACCGCCTGGGCTACTACACTCTGGAGGACAAGTTCCAGCATGGATTTGTGTATAGGGGCGTGAATTTCACTTCAGTGGCTATTCCCGGCGCTCTCCGGACCGTCTCCGGCGGGATGAACCGGTGCCGTGACGGGCGAGTCCGGGAATGGCGAAGCAGCCATCAATTCGCACGCATTAAGATCCTTAAACCCGGGGATAAAGCGTTCACAGACACCAACATTTACGGTGCCATAAGTTGTTTCGGGCTTGTGTGCGAAACCGGCGAAGTACGCCTTGAGAAATTCTTCCTTGAAGTTTTGGCGAGGGTACTGGGCCACGATCTGTTCGCGCAAAGCATCCGGGATCTGTTCGATCCCTCGTCCGAGGACGTCCAGACCGACACCCGAATACAGCAGAGCCACTTCTGGCTTCATGTACTGAGTGATACCAGGCGTCGTATGCAGCGCAATGGCTTCCCAGACGGTGTAGATCTGGTGTTCCGGCACGTTGTGAGAACTGAGGAACTGACGAGCGGCGTTTGCACCATCAACTTCGAAGCGATCGTTGGGACTCGCAAACCGTTTGGTTAATCCGAGATCGTGAAAGGCAGCGGCGACGTAGAGCAGCTCAGTGTCAAAAGGCAGACCCTGTTGCCGGCCCTGTTCGGCCGCGAACAGGTACACGCGCATGGAATGGTTAAATAGCAGATCACTTGAATACTCACGCAAGATGGTGGTGGCCTCTTTCGCGAGCGAAGAATCGGGAATGGCAAGCGCGGATGAGCGAGTCGACATAGCTTTTACCTTCCGGACAATTGTTATGTGCCTTGTGCAATTTGAACTCGTATTACACGCCGCAATCAGGAATAGCGGTGACCGCGAGCACAATTTTTCCTTTCGGGCGAGAAACAACACCGTCGAGCATGAGATGCGCTTCTTGGGCTTTTCGAAGAGGCAGGACAGCACCGACGTGAGTCTTTAGATAGCCTTTATCCAAAAGGTCAGAGATGTCTGCCAGGTATCTGGCTTTGACGTCGACCAGGAAGAATGCAGCCTCGACGCCATACCGTTTCGCGAGAGTCTGGTCAGGCTGCGACACCGTTGAGATCAGTTTGCCGCCCCGACGGAGGACTTGAAAGGATCGCTCCTGTGTTTGTCCACCAACGAGATCAATGACAGCATCTACGTCCCGAACTTCTTCCTCAAAGCGCTGGGTTTGGAAGCTGATGACTGTGTTTGCGCCGAGGTCGCGCACCGTGGAGATATCATCTGTTCCGGCAGTGGCAACGACTCGGAGGTCCGCGCGACGCGCTAACTGAACGGCATAAGATCCAACGTTTCCAGCCGCACCGTGGATCAGTACGGATTGTCCTGCTTGGAGTTGGGCCTTATCGAATAACGCCTGCCAAGC
>Ga0070741_10008963_pt1 | contig 19751 bp, 14 predicted proteins | sample Coa_R1_4_FD_66440 | JGI IMG/M metagenome (GOLD analysis project Ga0070741, IMG submission 66440) | Surface soil microbial communities from Centralia Pennsylvania, which are recovering from an underground coalmine fire - Coalmine... | ecosystem: Environmental > Terrestrial > Soil > Unclassified ...
GTTGGAAGTCGATGTCGCTACAGCCAGGAATGAAGCTGCCTTTGAGCGCAGACCCGTGAATGAGCAGGCCGATGAGCCAGGGATGCGTGTGCTTATAGTAGATCTGCGCGGCTGCAAGAGCGATTGGGCGTGCTTGAGGGGTAAGCGGTGATACATCAAACATGTATTTGTTGCTCCAATCTTTTCAGTGTCTCGACAGGCTTTCCTGTTATCAGACATTACAAGAGAATAGTACTATACATAGCCAATACATGAAGGATGGCTATTCTTATGCTATTCTCACAAATATAGATAGAACTTTTGTTCGTTTTCAACGTATTACTAGTAGGACTATGTACACAATTGGGTTACTGGAGTGCTCTTTTAGAAAGTATGGTGAGCATAAACTAGAGAAGGTATATGCAAAAGATTATGACCAACCGGGGAAAAAACATCACGATCCTCTCGCAATGCGAGTTGCGCGATCCACGTATATGCGGTGCATATGTCCGCGCATTTTGCCCTGTTCACGGCAGCGACCATCAACGCTCGCTTTCGATCCAGAAAGCTACAGGCTGGGGACACTGCTTCAATGCGGCCTGCCACGCGACAGTGCTGGTCGAGGAATGGAATCCCTCTGTTGCCGCTCACCTGCTGCATCGTGACAGTCAGCATATACCTTATCCTCCCGCGCTACATAGCACATTTCTGACAGAACGGCTTCCGCTGGCGCTTCAACCGGTTCTGCTGCATCTACCACCTACAATGGAGCCGTGGCAGCAGGATGAATTGCATACATTGCTCGCTCTAGACGATCAGCTATCAACGATGATGTTACAGGCGCGACGAGCACAAGCCTATCTGGAAGGACGTGGCATTCCACTGGCAACGGCCCTGGAAACGGGGGTTGGCTATCTTTCGCCGGAATGTGTACCACCGTTCAGGCAGCCAGAAGCGCACTCGCTCTTGCGGCGCTGGGCAGCTCGCATGATCTTTCCGCTGCACTCGCCGTTCGGCACAGGCTATATTGGACGGACACTATGGCGCTGGAAACCGAGCATGGATGAACAGGACCATAAAGCGCTGTTGGAGCATACAGCAGGCCCTCGACGCTGGATCAAGACGAATCCAGCGGGCTGGTTTTGTTGCGAATTTGATCATCTCGCCAGAAATATCATAGTGGTCGAGGGTGCATTTGATCGGCTGGCATTGCTCGCAGCCGGATTCTTAGTAACCGAGGTGGTGGCACTGACCGGCACGGCTATGCAGATCGAGTGGCTACCTCCTCAGGTAAAAAGTATCACGCTGGCGCTCGATGGTGACGAAGGCGGTCAGGAGGCAACGCAGCGCCTGGCCGATCAGCTTAGCCGAGAGGGATTCGCCGTCAAAATCTGCCCACCACCGCAGGATCGTTGGGGAAAAGATTGGAATGAGCGCTGGCGACGCATCGGGCGTGAATCTATCTGGCCCCTTCAGGAGACATACTTTGAAACACGCTCAGCTTGAGGAACCCTGCTTGACACGAACAGAAGTGGGCAGCGTGAAGCAAAAGCAACTTCCCTCCCCGTCAATGCCTGAGCTTTCGACCCAGATGCGTCCGCCCATCGCCTCCACGAGTTGCTTGCTAATATAGAGTCCTAAGCCTGTACCACGCACCGAACTTGCCAGATCACGTTTGAGTCGCACAAATTTGCCAAAGAGCAACGGAATATCGCACGGCGCAATGCCCGGACCGCTATCCTGCACCCAGACGCGTACCTGTGCTGGTTGTTCCTCTGCAACCTCTGTCGATACAGGTTCAACTTGAGCACCAACAGTAATACGGGTCTGCGTCGGAGAATACTTGAACGCGTTGGAGAGCAAATTGCGGAGGATCTGGTGCAGGTATTGTCGGTCTGCCTTGACGATAAGGTCTTCAGGGATCTCCAGACCAAGGTCATAATATTGCTTTTTCTGTGGCTCAAAAAGATCCATAACGTTGTGCACCACTGCCTTTACAGAAAGCACTTCCCACTGGCAGCGTTTTTCATCACTATCGCTTCTGAGCGCATCGAGCACAGTATCGACCAGAGCAAGCAACTCCTCACAGCCATTTCGCGCATGCTCAAGGAACGTGGCATGTGTCTCGTCATCAAGTGTTCCTTGAAACCTCTGCAATAGCTCAAGCGAGCCATAAATTTCAGTCAATGGTGTGCGCAATTCGTGGTTGACGTTTAGCAGAAACTGATTCTTGAGTTCGTTCAGTTGGCGTTGTTGCTCGTAGGCAGCTGCAAGTTCCCTGGCCTGCTCCTCCAAGCGCTTATTGGCTTTACTGAGAGCATGATTGTTGACGGACAGCTGTTGTTTCATGTGATGAAGCTCTCGATTGTAGAAGACCGTCTCCTGGAGCACCAATACCTGTCGCAACATGACCTGACCGATCAGTATCATACCACCCAAATAGACGCCCTGTGCCAGGATACTGGTATCTCCTGTACGCCAGATGATTATCATGAGCAAACCAACGGCAGGTACAAATGCATAGGCCAGCAAGGCATGCCAGAGAGAAATTGGAGCAGCTAACTCGCCTGCGATGGGCGTCTCCTGATGAGCTTCAGGCACAGACACGCTACTGGAATTGTCTGCATATTCAGTCGCCGAACGCTCGGTCCTGGTGACAGATACCGTCTGCACCCCTAAAGCAATCAGCATATAGCCCACACACCTGGTCAGATTTTCCCACAAATCCAGGGAATGCATTGCTTTCACAAGCTGGTAGCCATCAATGCAATTCGCTACAATAATGCTCGCCAGGCCCATCAAAAGAAATCCATTGATCAATTTAAATCCAGGCTTACTACCGTGTGAAAAGATCTGGATCAGATAATAACACAACACGATATCGCCAAGGGGAAAAGCAGCTCCCACAAGCTTATGCCCTAGCGTCAGGTTGCTGCTGAGTGCCATCGGACCAAGCAAAAAATACCAGCTAAACGTGATCAAAGCAGTGATAATTAGAAAACCATCCAGTACCATACGGGCGCGCGCAATGGGTGAAAATGGACGTCTGGGCAGACTCAGAAGCACCAGTAACAGAAAGGGATATTGCACAAAATCGATGGTATCAGGCCAGTCCCAGGCTGGCTGGATCTGGTAGAGGTGATAGAGACCGGAAACGACTTCCGAAATCATATGAGTAAAAAATACCAGGCCAACCCACAGCGGGACCCATTCCAGGCTGATGCGTATCACAAATTTGCTTTTGCGTGGAGAAGAGGAGGAAGAGGATTGCTTGCGCCAGAACAAGGGGAGGCGATAAAAGCAAAAGAATGCTCCCAGCAGCCAGCCCAAAGCGCTTTCTGCATTAGCACTACCCTCCATGATATTGGGAGCACCAGGGGTAAAGAAAAACAGCTGGACCAGGAGCCCTGTATTAAATAAAAATATCGCTCCAATACCGATGCAGAGCCACCACAATAAATTTTTTGGAGCTTTCCTCATCGTGCTCTTACAATACATTCTGCACAAAGATAATCGAGCGCATTACGAGTTCTTCACACCTTGAGATTGGCAATGTGTCGCCAGGGGAATGCGGGCGTCTCGCTAGAGAGACAAAGGACCTGCACTGTAGACTCCATTCCACATTTATCGTATTCTCTTGCACAATGCCTTTACAGGGAACACGATTTCGATCCTTACACAAGGATTAGTATACCTGAGTTAACATTTAAATACAAGAAGAAAAGAGGCAAATGAGAAAATTACTGCTTCTTTTGCTCTTATATTATCAGCGTCTTTTCACAAAATAACCTGTAATAAGGGCCCATACACATCATATAGTTCTTCTCCAAAATATCACAAAGTCTTAACTTTGGCTTAAAAATTGTGTATTATAATAGCAAGCGGGAGGTAATACGTAGCAGATTTGTTTTAGCACGTAACCCTTGACGTAAATCTGGAATCATACAAGGATGCAAAGAATGCTTTGGAATTTACTTATGAAGATCCTGGTAGATCTTCTCGTTGGTCTTCTTATCGAATTGGCTATGTCTATCATCATGGCACTCTTCACTTCTTATCAGCGAAAAGTGCGCTCTGTGAGTCTTGCCTGACTCACACAACTAATAACAGACGAGGGTCGTCCTCATGAATCATCCCGATTTTTTCGCGCATTCGTTCAACTAATCCGAATCCCCGCCTGCGGCGGGGACTCACGGAAAAAATCATTTCATTCACCAACTGCCTGACGGCAGTTGGTGAATGAAATGATTTTTTCCGTGAGTGAGACGGCTATGTTCTGAAACGGGATGTTCAAGAAATTCGGGATGACTTATGGATGGCGACAAATAAAAAAGGCACACATCTAGGGTAGTTCCGTAGCAGAGGGACTCTAGATGTATGCCTTTTTTGCACTTAAAATTACCACTAAAACTGCATCCACTCGAACATAGCTTTCGTATACGCTATGTTATAGCAACTAGCTTGCTTTACTACTTGTGGACTGTGAGATGCCTATTGGCAAATCATAATGGTCCTTTGTGCAAATCATGACATGAAAGGCTGGAAAGAGAGTATGGAGCTTGATGATTTTCTGGAACCCGAAGTAGCGGTTACCGCCGTAGTGGCTGCCGCTGTTTTCTCACCAGGGGCGCGTAAACTTTTGCGTCGTGGCCTTGTCTATGGTACGGCAGGAGTACTGATCGCAGGTGATGCGATCACATCATTTACTCGCCATATTACCGAAGGTGTCAGAACAGCAGGTGAAGGGGAAGCGCCCGGCCAGCAAGAGCGGCCCCCACAAGGCTAAAGAGCATAATGCCGATGAGCCAGACGCCGATTGAAAAATCAGGACAATTTGCAACAGCAATCGAGCGGGCAGAAGAACTGGTCAGCCGCACACAGCAGTTTGTTGATACTTTTGCAACGCTGGCCAGCCAGCGCTTTCAACGGACGACCATGCGCGTTCTTGAGCAAGTGAGACAGCCTGAGACGGCTCACGAAGGAAAGTCAGACCAGCAAGAAGACTCACAAACTGTGAAGTCAGACGTGTCGGAGCAAGACGAAGAGATGGTTGGCGATATGGAGCTGCTCATCAGCCTTGCCACGCTGGTCGTCGGTCTACAGATGCGAAAAATCACCGCTCGCGTGCGTGAGAATGCCATAGACATCTGGGCAGAGGCACAGCGGATACGAAGCGAGCAAGGGGAGCATTCATCTGGCTCAGCTCGGTAGAATGTAAGTTCAAAATTTTGCGGGGCATGTGGGAGGAGATGACTCCTGAGATTTCATCGCCACAAGGGAAGCGCTACGCGATCTGCGCTAGCGCCGTCCCTTGTGGCGATGAAATCTCAGGAGTTACGATCAGAGATGATTGTTTCGTTTTGTCGAGGGAGAGAGCAATGGAGATTCCCACCGTTGAAGAACTGCGCGTTCTTCATACGCTTCCAGGGCGGATACGCGTACACCTACCAGAATGGGCAGGACAAGGGAAGCGTCGCATTGAATTGACGCTACGCCAGGTGCAGGGAGTACGGAGAGCACAGGCTAATGGCCTGACCGGCAACGTTCTCATCTATTTTGATCCACTGATGACTGATGAACAGAAGGTCCTTTCAGCACTGTACAGACTCGATCTAGATAGAAGTGCACCACCCGAATACGGTGCCCCTTCCCCAGCTGTGATGCGCGAGAAACAGGGGAAAAGTATACATGCTCGTATTGCTGTACGAGGATTGGATCGTGATCCGCATCTGGCAAGACGTGTCGTTGAACGTCTTGAAAGCCGACCCGGAGTGCGCGCCAGCGTGAATATGTTAACTGGTCGTGTACTGGTAGAGTTTTCAGAACGTGAGGTTAGCCTGGACGACTTGATTGCAGAAGCTACTGGTCTGGAACTACCAGAACTGCCGGATGAAGATCGCCCCGCTTATCCGCTTGACACGGCACCATTGATACAAAGCCTGACTCGCACGATTGGGGCCGGACTTGGCCTTGGTCTGCTCACTCTACGCCGTATCATGGGGATTACAACTCCGCTGCCTGGTGCGATGGAAGCCGCCAGCGTAATCGGCATTTTGCATGGTATCCCCCCCATACGCTATGGCTTACGTAGAGTCCTGGGGCATACACTGGCAGATCTGCTCTTTAGCATACCAGGCATCGTCACACTCACGCTGGCTGACAGTCCACTTGGGCTGGCTCTGATCGGCTGCGAGGCCCTGCGCTTGTTCACTGAGTGCTCTGCGCGGCGCAAGGCCTGGCAACGTTACGAAGATGAGGAAACAAATAAAGCTTCATCTCAACCAGATGCACTGGTACGTCTGGAGGCAGGAGACCGTCCATCTCTTGCGGCGAAGGTCATAGAGGGCGCTGGAACGGCAATTGGTCGCGATGGTCTCCCCATACCTGTCATACCGGGAAGCTCTGTACCCTCTGGTGCTCTGCTTTCTGGAGGACCGTTCGTTTTACAATTACAGAGCGGCAAATCGTTTCAGGCATTTGAGCCAGAGCCGCGCCCTGTTGTCAATGCTCCACTACTCTATAAGAACTATCAACGGCTGCTAGCGCCTCTCTCCCTCGTTTATGCAGGTGTGACTGCCTTGCTGACTCGTTCATTCAGCCAGACGCTTGCCGCACTGTTGCTGGTCAATCCGCGCCCCGCCGCTATTGGGCAGGATAATGCTGATCTGAGTGCTGCCGCACGCGTTCTTAGATCTGGTGTCACTATCGTTGGCACACGTCCACAGCGGACCATTCGCCTGCCCAATCTCGTTATGCTGGACGGCATGCGCCTGCTGACCGGCGGACTTGAACTCGACGATTTGCTGCCATTGGGTGAAGAGCACGACGCTGCAATGCTGCTGACATTAGCTACGGGCGTTTCGGCGGCAGCAGGTTCACCCTGGGGAAAGATTTTCAAAAATGGAGGGAGGTCCTCAGCCGTTGACGGTGATTTTGATGGCCGTGTTGCCAGAGCTTCTATCGGGAGCATACAGTACACGCTTGGCCCGGTCGAGGATTGGAGTCTTCTACCACAAGCTGCTTATCTGCGACAAAATGGTAACTACGTGCTGGTACTGAGCAGCGAGCAGGCACAAAAACCTCTTGCCGCGCTGGCTCTGCGTCCACGTCTTGCATCAGGAGTCACAGAACTGGTTCAGACATGTCAGCGCTACGGCGTAGAGCTTGTGGCTCTCACTGGCGGAGACCAGATTTTCACACAGGCGCTGGCCCGTCGCGCGCATATATCTATACTTGATGATAGCGATCAGGGGAACAACGCGGTAAAAATTATTCGTGCAAGGCAACGAGAAGGAGGCTTAGCCGCCTTTGTCTCAGATAATGCCAACGCGTCTGCTGCGTTTGATGCTTGCGATCTGGCAATTGGTGTCGTCGATAACCATAGCCATCTGGCGGCACGAGCAGACTTGCTGGCACACGACCTCGTGGCTGTTGCCGACATTCTAGAGGCTGGCACGCGTCGTGAGGCTACAGTACGCGACTCAGTCTGGCTTTCGCTCCTATCCAATATCGTGGGTGCTGCATGGGGTCTCGTGGGCCTACCAGGTATCGAAGTGGCGTCCCGTAGCGTCTATACAGCCGCATTCGCTACCATGATTGATGGTTGGCTCAGGTTGCGCGGTGGGAAGCATCCTACATCCACAGCCCACAATCTCATCGATCCGCACACAGAGCGTTGGGGACGACAAGGCATCGAGAGCATCTTGCAGACTCTGCATAGCAGCGAGGATGGGCTGAGCAGCACAGAGGCCCTCAAGAGGCGGCAACAGAAGCCTCCACAGAGGCACTTTCCAGGCTTGCTGACGAGCGTTCTCGATCAGGCGCGCTCGCCACTGATTGGTATTCTTGCGGCCGGTGCTGGCCTCTCGCTCCTCTTAGGAGCGACAGCGGATGTCGTACTCATCAGCGTGACCATTGTCGCCAATGTTGCGTTTAGCGCCTGGCAGGAGCACAAGGCCAATACAGTCACCGAGGCGCTGCAACGCCTGGGGACCTCTACCGCACGCGTTCTGCGCAATGGACAGACTACGGAGATCGCAGCAAGTGAGGTAGTTCCCGGAGACATCCTTTTGCTTGCCCCTGGCGATCGTGTTGCCGCCGATGCACGCATAATCGAAGCACGAGGCCTGGAAGTAGACGAAGCTGCTCTGACCGGAGAATCGTTACCGGTCCCCAAATGTGCAGCTGGCGACATCGATGCGGAGCATATTGTGCTGGAGGGCAGCGATATCACAACAGGAACAGGACGCGCCGTTGTCGTGGCGGTTGGTCGGCAGACGCGTATGGGAGCAACTACTGCGGCATTGGCGGTAGAAGAGCCCGAGAAAAGTCCCCTCGGCGTGAGGCTGACGCGCATGTTACGTGTGATTCTGCCACTCTCATTAGCAGGTGGCCTCGCCGTCATCGCCTCCGGTTGGTTCTGGCAGCAACCACTGGCAGCGCAACTGGCAACCGGAGTAAGTATCGCGCTTGCTGGAGTCCCCGAAGGCTTGCCACTGCTGACCAAAGTAGGCGAGGCTGGCGTTGCTCATCGTCTGGCGGGCCGTAACGCACTTGTACGCCGTCTCTCCGCCGTCGAGGCGCTTGGACGCGTCAACATTGCCTGTGCGGACAAAACCGGTACGTTGACAAAGGGACGCCTCGCTCTTAGCCTGGTCAGCAGCAGTGAACAGGAAGCGAAAGTGCCAGGCAAACTCTCTGCTGATCTACGCCATGTACTACTCACCGCAGCTCTGGCCTGCCCGCACCCGGATGCTCCAGATGCAAGAGCGCATCCTACCGATATCGCTGTCATTCAGGGAGCCTTAGATGCTGGCCTTGGCAGGAAGTTGCACGTTCAACATGAAGCTGAAGTATCATTTGATCCATTGCGCTCTTTCCATGCCACGCTTATCCATGAACATCTCAGCATTAAAGGTGCGCCGGAAGTCCTTCTCCCGCGCTGTAACTGGCTATGGCGACACGGAGAAAAATGCCCTCTCGACGAGATGAGCCGATGCGAATTGCTTGTTAACTCTAAACGCCTGGCAGAGCGTGGCTTGCGCGTACTCCTGGTTGCCGAGGGTGAGGCGAACGGCAATGTCAGCGAGCCCGCTGACCTCACATTTCTGGGCTTCGCTGGCATTAGCGATCCGCCCCGTACTACAGCACAGATCGCGGTACACCGCTGCCAGAATGCAGGAGTACGCGTTATGATGATTACGGGCGACCACCCCGCTACTGCTCGTTCTATCGCTCAAGAGATAGGCTTGCTCAATGGCACAGGCGAAATGCTCACCGGAGCCGAGATGGCTGAACTGAGCGATCACGAGCTCGCTGAACATCTGGAACATACAGCAGTGATCGCCAGGGCTACTCCTATGGACAAGTTGCGTATTATCGAATGCCTGCGTCTGCGTGGACATACTGTGGCGATGACGGGAGATGGGGTCAACGATGCACCAGCCTTGCGCCTCGCAGATGTCGGTGTAGCAATGGGAGGAACCGAGGTCGCACGTCAGACGGCCGACGTGGTGATTACCGACGACGATTTCTCTACCCTGGTGGAGACCTTCGTCGAGGGACGCAGTTTCTGGCGCAATATACGCCGCTCTCTTGGTCTGTTGCTTGGCGGCAACCTGGGTGAACTCGGCCTGATTGTTAGCGCAAGCGTGCTGGGCTTCGGCACACCGCTCAATGCACGCCAGATCCTGGCTATGAACGCCATCACCGATACCTTGCCCGCCCTGGCCGTAGCCCTTCAGCAGCCGGAGCATCGCAATCTAGCCGGACTCAATCGAGAAGGTGCCGCTGCCCTTGATACCTCCTTACGCTACGACATCATGCGCCGTGCTGTTACCAGTGCCGTTCCCGCTCTTGTCTCTTACCTCATCATGCTCCCATCGAGCATGCCACAAGCACGCACGGTTGCTTATGCTAGCATTGTCGCTACCCAGCTTGCCCAGACGCTTGATGTTGGCAGATACGAGGGGGGGCTCACACGCTCCGTTTTTGCCGCTGTAGTCTGCTCGGCAGCCGTACTCATGGCTACGCTGACCATACCATCTTTGCGCAGCTTCCTCAACCTGGTTGCACCATCGCCTTTGAGTTGGGCATTGATCGGAGGTGGAGCGCTCGTCGCAGTAATAGTCAATCGCCTGCTGACCTCCATTGCAAGCCCAATGCTCGCCCGCGCAACCCCTACTATGCCATCCTTGCAACTGGCTACTGTCCAGATGCAAAGATAAGGTATAATCGCGCCGCAGGTGCAGAAACTGGTTATGATCAACAATTTTTTCTGGGCTTTGCCCAGAAAAAATTGTTGATCATAACCAGTTTCTGCACCTGCGGCGCGATTCCTCCCTCTTGCTCAAGAGAGTGCACTCATGTACAATCATGCTAGCTGATAGAGGCGTAACCCGCAACCAGGATAAACGTAAATATAGAGAAATAGCTCTAACAAAAGAGATAAAACAGGATGTTCTATCGCGCTTTTTATTCCTAAACTGGCGCTTCATCATAAATCAGAAGAGGTAGGATTACACCCTTGGCCCACTGCCTAAACCCACGATCCGGCGGGGGACACGAAAACCCGGATACCGCCATTTCCTGCCAGCGCTGCGACTTTTTGATCCAGGGGGCACATATCGGTATCTATGAAGTTGTCTCCTTTATCGGTGCTGGTAGTTATGGCTATGTTTACAAAGTGCGCGAGCCGATTCCGCTGAGCCGCATCCTGGCGCTTAAAGTGCTGCGCCTGGATCAATTCAATGAGAAAGCTCAGGCGAGCTTTTTTCAGGAGGCGCGGCGTATCGCCAGCATGCAACATCCCAATATCCTGCCGGTCTATAATTTCGGGCAGATAGAAGAGAGCGGACAACCATACTTTGTGATGGAGTATGCCCCACAGACGATCACTGACCTCTTCCGTAAGTCCGATGGCAGCAAGCGCTTAGCCTTTGCCGAGGAGCTCGTCCCCTATATACAACAGACCGCCGATGCTTTGCAGTACGTGCATAGCAACGGGCTTGTCCACCAGGATGTCAAACCCGGCAATCTGCTGATCGGGCGCAGTGGGCAGGTGCTGCTCTCCGACTTCGGTACGACCTTTTATCTCGGCATGCAGACACACGCCTCTCTGGGTGAAGTCACTGGTACAGCTGCATATATGCCACCCGAGCAATGGCGCGGCAATCCCCGTCGCGACTCGGATCAATATGCGCTCGCTATCTGCTGTTATGAGTTGCTCGCCGGTCGCCCGCCTTTTGTCTACAAGCAGTTGGAAGAGATGTGGAATGCGCACATGAAAGAGCCGCCTCCCTCACCACAGCAGTGGAATCCACGCATTCCCGTCGAGGTTGCAGCTGTACTGACTCGCGCTATGTCAAAAGATTACCATCAACGCTACCACAGTATCTCCGAGTTTGCCGAGAAATATGCGGAAGCGGTACGCACGGCCCAGCAGCGCTACATCTGTCAGCAATGCGGCCAGCAGAACCGCACTGGTGCGCAGCGCTGTGCCATCTGCGGTGCAGAGTACGACAATCGCTGTTGCCCCTATTGCGAGACGCCTGTTCGCTTCGGACAGCGCTGCTGTTCCAACTGCGGACGCCTCACCATCCCTGCCACGCTGGTCTCTCATAGCCCGCTGGTGGGCGTGAACGTACGGCAGGGGCGCTACACGATCAAGCATGTCCTCAAGCAATCCGAGGAGACGCACGTCATGACTGCCGTGGCCTCCGATGACAAAGCTAACGGACAACTCGTTGTGCTCAAGCGCTGGGAGTGCGCGAGCAGCCCTCTGGCCCAACGCGCCAAAGATGTAGCCTATTATGAGCGAGCTACCGAACCGCTGGCCCGGCTGCGTCACCCACTCGTTCCAAGCGTGCTTGACCGTTTCGCCGAGGGACGCCATTATTATATGGTCATGAACTACATCGATGGTGAGACCCTGCTGGAACGCCTGCAGAAGCTGCTACGCCCGCTTCCAGAGCGCGAGGTACTGAATTATATGAATACCCTGCTCAATGTGCTGATCGCGCTGGAGCAGCAGGGGCTGCGTCACTACGACATCTCGCCCGCCAATATCATGATTGAGAGGCAACGAGGGCGCGTCATGCTGACAGGCTTTCAGATTCCACCCGCACCATACGCTCCTACGCCGCGTATGGCAGGAGCCAATAGCAGGCGCACGACGCGCAAGCTGGCGATTTCGCCCTACTTGCCCATCCAGGACAAACCTTATGACCAGCGCACCTGCCTCTATTCACTGGCAGCAAGCGTGCACCATGCGCTCACTAATGTCGCGCCGCCGCACTATCCCTCTTATCCACCCGTGCGCATCCTCAATCCAGCCGTTTCGCCCGAATTGGAGGCTATCCTCAGCCGCGCTCTGATAGAGGATAACACGGTACGCTATCAAAACTATCAATCGCTCAAGCGCGATATTCAACGCTTGTTATGATGGATCGAGGTAATGTAGAAGGAGAACATATGCAGCGATTTCAGGCTCAGGCTGTGATCAATCGGCCAATTGATACTGTTTTTGCATATATTACCGACATAGAGCGTCTTAAACAATCGATGGCTGTATTCCGGGCAGAAGAATATGCTCTTGATCTGGGAGGCTCTGGGGTCAGCCATACCACGCTTATTCCTCCTGTAAGGCAAGAGAAAGAAGGGCCGTTGCAGGTTGGCACGACGTTCCGGCAAAGTAACGGATCTCTTGATCATCCCTTGGAGGCAACAATGGAGGTCATTGAGTTTGAACCTCCTGATAGATTAGCCCTCAAAACAATGTCGAAGCTTGAGACAAAGTATACCAGGTATGTGTTAGAATCGCTTCCTGAGGGGACAAGGCTCACACAAACGATTGAAACAAAGTCAGAGAATGTCTTTGCAAACCTCTTCAATCTGTTCAGTTATAACATGGCTCAACAGCAACTCAACCAGGACCTGACAGACCTCAAACAACAATTAGAAACCTAGTAAAGAAAAACACAGACCTGTAAAATCGATGTCAAATGGGGGCATGGAGCGGCCGCTCCATGCCCCCATTTGACATCGATTTTACAGGTCTGTGTTTGCACTTTCTCACATGATCAGATGGCACAAATATGAGCCATACCTGGCATAAAAGAGAGACCATTTCGACCCTGCCTGGGCATACTACCCGGGCAGGGTCACATGACGCGATTCTGCCTGCTACCCAATGCGGGTCGCTAGAATCACCATCGTCCGAGGTGTCGTCAGTACCTCCATCGCATTCAAGCGGGTGTCATTGAGCCAGAAGGAGCGTACAAGGTCTGGCCGACTGTGCCATTCCTGCGGCCAATATTCTTCGGGGGTAAGGTCGTCCATCACCACCATCCCTCCAATGCGCAGCGCAGACAGGGTCATTTCCACTGCTGCATCTCCTTCTAGACTGCTCGATGGAGCTTTGGCTGGTCCAGTGTCGAGAAAGAGCAGATCGAAGGGACCATAGGCAAGGATCTCACGCCAGTCACCGTGAATAACCTGTGCGTTCGGCTGATCTCGGAAGAGGTCCTGAACAGCCGATGCCCGCTCCGCGTCTGCCTCGACCGTCACGAAGCGGGTTGTAGGAGCTAGATGCGAGAGCATCCATGCTGACCCCACGCCTGTGCCCGTGCCGATCTCTCCCACAATGCCATGCTGGACGTGACTCGCCAGGATACCCAGGAGTCGGCCAACCTCGGGAATACATGAGCTCTTGAACCCTTGTTGTTGGGCCAGATCACTAGCTCTCTGGACCAACGGTGGAATGTATGTACGCGCTCGGTAAGTGTCCATGAGCCATTCACCTCAGACATTTCACAATTGCATTGCATGCACAAGACGCATGGAACGGTTTAGCGCGCTGAGCACAGCCTTTGCAGCAGCAATATCTTTATCGCTATCGATGCCTGCACCGAAGAACTGCTGACCCTGCTCGTTCTGTATGTGCACATAGGCTGCTTCTTGTACCTCGACGCTACGGCTGAGCGTGTGCTGCGCTTGTGAAAGTACGTTGAAGCCTATGACATCGTTCTGGTTGAGCGCTTGCACAAAAGCATCAACCGCGTCCTTGCCCCGACCGCTCACATGGCGCTCGATGCCTTCAACTACCAGGCTGGCATGACAGGCAACGGCCTGATCTCCGTCTTGCCCGGCAAGGCTCTCGACCTGCAATGTTTCGAGCTTGAATGGCTCATAGAGACTCAAGTATTCTTTCTCGAAGGCCTCGAAGAGTTGGGAACTCGAAATTTCGTCGCCGGTCTCGTCGGCCAGGTTCTTGATCACTTTGCCGAACTCGATGTGCATAGCTTTGGGCAAATGCAGGCCAAATTCGGCTCCCAAGACATAGGCCACGCCCCCTTTGCCCGACTGCGAGTTGATGCGAATAATAGCTTCGTATGTCCGCCCCAGGTCCTTGGGGTCAATCGGCAAGTATGGCACCTGCCACAAAGCGCCGGGGGTGGGATCTTGAGCCATCATACCTTTGTTGATCGCGTCCTGGTGCGAGCCGGAGAAGGCGGTAAAGACCAGATCGCCTGCGTATGGCTGCCGCATTGGCACTTCCATGCGCGTGCAGCGCTCGCAGACGGCCCTGATCGCGTCGATATCGCTGAAATCCAGACCTGGATCAATGCCTTGCGTGTACATATTGAGGGCTACAGTCACAATATCCACGTTTCCGGTACGCTCGCCATTGCCAAAAAGCGTCCCCTCGACACGCTCCGCGCCAGCGAGCAAGCCCAGTTCTGTAGCGGCAACACCCGTGCCCCGGTCGTTATGCGTGTGGACACTGATAATGGCCGTCTCGCGGTTGCGCAGGTGACGACAGAGCCATTCGATCTGATCGGCATAGATGTTTGCTCCAGCTGCCTCAACGGTATCCGGGAGGTTGAGGATAATCTTGTTTTCGAGCGTCGGCTGCCATACATCGGCAACCGCCTCGCAGATCTCCAGTGCGAAATCGACCTCGGTTGATGAAAAGCTTTCAGGCGAGTACTGAAACATCACCTGCGTTCCTGTTAGCGTTGGCAGCAGTTCTTTGACCAGCTGCGTGCCGCGCACCGCGATGTTGGTGATGTCGGGCTTGTCGAGACCAAAAACCACACGTCGCTGTAGGGGTGAGGTTGAATTATAAAGATGGATAATTGCCTTTTTTGCTCCATGCAGCGACTCAATGGTGCGTCCAATCAATTCTTCGCGCGCCTGCACAAGCACCTGAAGCCAAACATCATCGGGAACAAGATCTTCCTCGATCAAACGGCGTATGAACTCATACTCGGTCTGCGAAGACGCGGGAAAGCCAACTTCGATCTCTTTGAAGCCGACACGCGTCAACAGCTGGAACATTTCCAGCTTCTCTTCTACCCCCATCGGGATAGGCAACGCTTGATTGCCATCGCGCAGATCGACGCTGCACCAAATCGGCGCTGTCGTAATTGTGCGCGAGGGCCACTGCCGATCCGGCAAATCTACCGGAGGAAAGGGTTGATATTTGGTGATGCGTCCCTTTTGCATATTGTTCTCTATCTCCAATTCCTCTTCGTTATTGGAACCCTTCCATACGTCATCCCGAATTTTCGATCATCTGTTCAATCGCATAAAATCCCCGCCTGTGGCGGGGGCACACGGGAAAAAAGTTGTCTGGAGAGTTACTTTGCTCTTATATAGTATACTGGAGGCGTGCACTTCCTTGTCATCCTCCTGGCGTTGACTGCTGAAAGAAAATGCGATGCGCGCTCACCCTCAAAAGACGCAAGCGCGCATGCAACTTTGTCGATTTAGTTACCCACGTTGTTCGATCAGTACATAGGGGGTGACTTTGGGACCGACATATTCTGCACGTGGTCGGATCAGGCGATTATTGGCTAGCTGTTCCAGCACATGTGCGCTCCACCCGCTGATACGGCTGCATGCGAAAACGGGTGTATCAAGGTCGATGGGAATGCCAAGCATGTAGTAAACGGAGGCAGAGTAGAAGTCGACGTTGGCGTTGAGACCCTTGCTGGCCTTCACGCTCTGTTCAATCGTGCGCGACATTTCATACCAGCGTGTATCGTTCCCTCGCTTGCCCAGTTCCTCAGACATGACGCGTAGATGCGAGGCGCGCGGGTCCTCAGTGCGATAGACGCGATGTCCAAAGCCCATGATGCGCTCCTTGCGCTCCAGCGCACCCTCAATGTACGCCTGGGCCTTATCTACCTCGCCAATACGCATAAGCATACGAATGACCTGTTCATTGGCCCCACCGTGCAATGGGCCAGATAGGGCACAAATCGCTGAAGTAATGGCTGCATACATATCGGCCAATGTACCAGCCGTGACGCGTGCGGCAAATGTAGAGGCGTTCAGTTCGTGGTCAGCATGCAAAATTAGAGCTACATCCAGTACATGAGTGGAATAATCGTTGGGCATTTTACCGGTGAGCATATACAGGAAATTCGCCGCATGCGTATTATCGGGCAAAGGCGCAAGAGGTTCTCTGCCATTACGGATGTGTTCCCAACTCGTCACAATCGAGGGAAACATAGCGGTCAAACGGATAGCGCGCCTGTAATTGGCCTCGGCGGACTTATCCTGAAGATCGGAGTCAAATGCCGAAAGAGCAGAAACGGTCGTGCGTAGTACATCCATTGGAGAGGTTGTGACGGGCAACAGTCTCATCAGGTCGATGATACGGCCTGGCAGTGCACGATTCGCACACAGTTGCATCTTCACTTCCTCAAGCTGTGATTGCGTCGGCAACGCTCCATGCCAGAGCAAATATGCGGTTTCTTCAAACGATGAATGCTCAGCCAGATCGTGGATATCAACACCGTAATAGGTTAATTTACCAAGTTTCCCGTCGATATCGCAGATACGCGAGTTCGTTGCGACTACATCTTCAAGACCAGCAGTAGTGGTGGACATAGAAAATCCTCCCCAGGGGATATGTGCTTCACTTTGGTAGGAACGGAGATGATGACCCACAGTGTGATTGAACAGGGGGTCAGCTTCCGCTTCCCCGTCGAAGCAGAAACGAGCAATGGCTAAGCATATTATATCGCATCCTATACAAGAGTGTAATGTTTCTATATCTATTATGCTATACCTGCTCGCTTCCTTGTATCTCAGATGCTGCGATCTCGACTATCTTTAAGGAAAAAACTACTTCACAACCACCGCGCAACGGTGGTTGTGAAGTAGTTTTTTCCTTAAAGATAGTCGAGATCGCTAAAATATGCTACACTAGCCGAAACAATTAGAGGAAACGAGAGGGGCAGCATGAATAAGCTTGCGCGAGACGACGAGGAGCAGCTCATCGCCCGTAGCCAGCGCGGTGAAGTCGACGCATTTAATCTGCTGGTTCTGCAATACCAGCAGATAATGTATAATGCTGTCTACCGTTTGCTCGGCGATTACGAGGCTGCCGCCGATGTCACGCAAGATGCGTTCTTTGCTGCCTTTCGAGCTATTCAAACATACCGGGGAGGCTCTTCGTTTCGTGCCTGGTTGTTGCGTATTGGCTCTAATATGGCCTGCGATCACTGGCGGCGCGTCCAGCGGCGTCCAGCTGAATCGTTGGAGGCGCTGACCGAAGATGAGGAACCGCACGCGCCCAATGTGCTGAGTGCGCTGGCATCGAGCGGGCCAGAGGGCAACCCCGAAGAGATGCTGCTTTCCCAAGAACTCCAGGAGCTGATCCAGCAAGGGCTGCAACAATTGCCACTAGATCAACGTACAGCGGTGGTACTTTGCGATATAGAAGGTCTTTCCTATGAAGAAGTTGCGCAAGCAACACAGACAACGCTAGGCACGGTGCGATCGCGCATCTCGCGTGGTCGCGTGCGCCTGCGTAACTACTTGCAAGCACACCAGGAACTTTTACCACGTAATTATCGTCTGTCTAATAGTAACGACTGATACCATAGATACCAGGATGGAGTGTACGTGTGTCACAGTATGATCGGCACCTGACAACTGAACAGCTCTCGGCCTACCTCGATAAGCAACTTCCAGAGGAGGAGCAAGCAGAGTATGACGCTCACCTGAAAACGTGTGAGCAGTGTCAGCAAGCGCTGGCGGGATTGCGGCAGACGGTAGTCTTACTGCGTGCCCTGCCCCAACCAAAGCTGCCCCGATCATTTGTGCTGCCCGCCGATACTGTCTTCACTCCTCTTTCAATCGAGGAAGATTTGCCATCAGCACAAGAGGAAGCGCACCCGGTTACACCTATATCGATTGCGCAAGCCCGAACACGTCGTCGCGCACGGTCTGGATATGGGCGAAATTTCATGCGCATCATGAGCGGTCTGGTAGCTGTCCTGGGCGTCGTCCTCGTGCTCACAGCCTGCCCGGCAGGCTTGCCACACGGCGGGGGGGCAGCTAGTAGTACTACATCTTCTGGTGGGTTTTCCTCTGCGGCATCGTCCGGGAATGCTCCACGAGTTCAATCAGCTACCAACAAGACGGCAGCGTCTGCTGATAATCAATTAACGGTGACACCGGATATACGGACGCCGGATCAGGCACAACTTACCGAGGCCACTGCTTCAGCAAACCAGCTACAATCGGCCAGTGCGTCAGTTACGCAACCGCCCGTAGTATCGGCACCTACGCCGAATACCCAGCAAGTGCAGCCGCTTGAGTCAAACCAGCCACCGTCGCCTGTGATCCTCTTTTTTGATCTGAGCCAGGCGCCCGGCCGCGCTGGACTGGGCATCCTCCTGGCCATTGCAGGTACAATGGGACTGCGCTTTTTCCGCAGGAGACAAACAACAACAGATTAGTTTTCTCACCATCATAACTGTACAGGACCAATCACCCGCAAGGGGGGCACCACCCCTTGCGGGTGATTGGTCCTGTGACCATTTAGCCAGCACATTGCATTATATTTTAGTTTTTTGTATATTTTAATACGACTCATGCAAGTTTCTGCAAATTTTCTCATGCAAATATGATAGGAATGCACTATGGGTAGCCCTATTTTATTACTCTCGCCTATCGTGAACGTGATTGTGACGGGCCTGTTTGCGGGAGTGGTGCTGCGGCAATATCTCGGTCGCCACCGTCTCTACCAGCTTTATTGGGCTATTGGCCTGATCATGGCCTTTGTGGCTACGCTGGCCTACGTATTCATGATTGTGGCGCAACCTACAAGCGCGGCTGGCATCCTTCTCTTCCGCGTCTACTACATCCTGGGTGCAGCGCTCGTACCTGCCTGGCTTGGCCTGGGCAGCATTGCCCTGGTCAGCAGCCAGCGCATCACACGTATCTGCTTTATTGTGCTGTCTGTTTTAAGTATACTGGCAGCCGTGCTGATCTTGACGGCCAGCATCGATATACAGAAGCTGAGCCAGATCGCGGGCACCCCCGGCACAGGCACTTTGCAACCAGGAGCATGGCTGGCTGCGCTCATCATCCTCAATACCCTTGGGGTCGTCGCCGTCGTAGGAGTCGCCATTTATTCGGGTTGGAAACTTATGCGCCATCAATCCAGTCTAGCCGGACTGCGCACAAGAAATATTCTATGGGCCAATTTTCTGATCCTGGCAGGCGATATGCTTAATGCTCTGGCCGGAACCCTGGCCCGTTTGCTCGGCCTACAGAGCACTTTCTGGCTCATTATGGCGTTAGGTTGGGTTGTCTTCTTTATTGGCGTGCTGCTTGCCAGTCGCCGTTCGAGCAAAGCACAGCCACCCGCCCCTCAGCAAAAGGCAACGCACCACGCTCACGTCTGATCGCCACTCCGCCTGCGGAGTGCACTCACAGGAAAAATAACTTCTTTCAATAACTGCCAGAGG
>Ga0070741_10008964_pt1 | contig 19750 bp, 18 predicted proteins | sample Coa_R1_4_FD_66440 | JGI IMG/M metagenome (GOLD analysis project Ga0070741, IMG submission 66440) | Surface soil microbial communities from Centralia Pennsylvania, which are recovering from an underground coalmine fire - Coalmine... | ecosystem: Environmental > Terrestrial > Soil > Unclassified ...
GCACGTTGCGACCCCGCCAGCGGACGCGAGCACCACGGGAACGTCACCTGAGCAGTTGACATTCTACAAATCGGTTGAACAGAAAGACGACAATCCCCAACTGAACACTGCGGCGAGCCCTGCGACTGCGGCCCCAACAGCTACAGCGCCCGAAACTGCAGGCGGAAACAGCAAGGCGCCGGAAGCGCTGCCGCTATCGGGTTACGTGGTGCAGGTCGCGGCGGTCACCAAAGCAGAAGACGCCGAGGCGCTGGTAAGCGCGCTCAAGAAAAAGCAGTACACGGTGTTCACGGCAACCAATCCGCCGAATGACAAGCTGTACCACGTGCAGATTGGGCCTTTTGCGGATGTGAAAGAGGCGGAAGCGGTGCGCACCAAGCTGGTCAGCGATGGATACAATCCAATTCTGAAAAGATAGCTACTAGCTCCTAGCTGCTAGCCTCCTCGGCGTGGGTTTCGTCCTCCATATTCCTCAACAACCAAGCCATTCCTCAATAAAAAAGCCCCTCTCGCGAGGGGCTCGAACAAGGAGAACAAGGGGATGGAGGAGGAGTTATTTCGGCATCTCAGCCAGCAACTCGCGCATGCGCAGCCGGGCCTGGTGAACCGCGAACTGGCATTCTTCTTCGGTGATTCCCAGTAAACGACCGATGCGGCTGTGGTCGTAGCGCTCGACGTCGTGCAAGAGAAAAGCGAGGCGTTCGGTGTGGGGCAACTGGACGACGGCGCGCTCCAGATGTACGCGCTTCACGTTTCCACGGAGACCGGCGACGGGGGAAACTTCGTTGATGTTGAGGGTCAGCACGCCGAGCGGCATATATCCACGGAGGCCGGCGATCAAAGCACGATCGATGAGCTCCGGGTTGGGTGCTTCGCTCATGGCGAACACGCGCCGGAAGGTGGCATCGAGAACTTCCTCGGCGGCGATTTCGCTGTCGGTCATCCAGAACGCCAGCGAATAGACGCGGTGATGGTTCTCTTCATAAATTTCTTCGTAGCGCGCGCGAGCGTGATCGGCAACGGCCGGTAAATAGGTCATGAAGTCTGTAAAGTTTGCTTCGCGATATGCGCTTGCCATCTAGTCCCCCTGGGGAATAAGCCCTTGCGGGCGTTAGTAGGTGCGAGTGATTAAACCCGCGACTGCCTGAAATGTTGCAAGTGGTGAGCCAATCGTTTTAAGACTCGGAAAACAAAGTAGAGCGTGAGTCGGTGGGAGCTGATTTCGGCGAAAATGCGCGATTCCGGGCCATTTCAAGAAGAGCAAACTGCAAGTTACTGTTGGGTATGGGACTTATGTCAACAACAGGGCCACGGTAGTGCTCCCGTGAAAGTGAGCACCTGGATACCGGAGGTTGGTATCGCAATACACACAAGTGGATCCTGCAAACTCAACTGCATTGAAAGGTTCGTGAGTTCTGAGAGACGACGGTTCCCCGGCTTAAGTTGCCTGGGCGGCACGTGCTTTCTGCATCATGCGCCGGGTGGCGGCGATGAGGGTGCCGATCTCAAAAGGCTTGATCAAGAACGCGTGGCCAGCTTTGCCGAGATGATCCAGAACCGGTTCATCCGATCGAGCAAAGACAAACAAAACGTGACTTTCCAGGCCGGGTGAGTTTCTGGAGAGCCAGGCCAGGAACTCCTTCGGCTTCATGCTTCCAGGAACGTTGCCGCTGAGCACGACAGCGTCGAATGGCTGCTGCTGAATGAGGGAGGCGGCTTCGTCGAAGCGCATCGCGGTCACGACTTCCGCGCCGGCTCCGGTCAGAACCTCCCGCTCGAAATCGAGGACAGCCTCTTCGTGTTCAACCAGCAGCACTCTTCCTTTGAGGACGCCCTGGCGAACGGGAGCGGTGGCGGGCACGTGGGTGTCACACGAAACGCTCGTAGCGGGCAGCGCAATGAGAATGACGGCGCCGCCATGTGGTGAGTTGCCGGCCGAGATCTCTCCCCCGTGTTCCTTGACGATGCCATAGCAGATACTGAGCCCCAAGCCGGTGCCTTTGCCCACACTCTTAGTAGTGTAGAAGGGATCGAAAATGCGCTTGGGATCGGCGATGCCGGGGCCGCTGTCGTGGAACTCGATACAGAGCTGATGGGCGCGGCGGAACATGCGGAGGCGCAGGTACCCGCCTTTGTGCTGTTCCAGGATAGCGTCGACCGCGTTGTTGATGATGTTGAGGAAGACCTGCTCGAACTGATGGGGATCGGCGGTGACCGCGGGCAGGCCGGGTTCGAAATCGCGATCTACCCGAATGTTGTTGAGCTTGAAATCGTATTCGCGCAGGACAAGAGTTTCTTCAAGGACGCGGCGGAGATCCACTTGAAGTTTCTCCGGCTTGTGCTGGCGGGCGAAGGAGAGCAGGTTCTGCACGACTCGATGGGTACGCTGCGCCTGTTTGAACAATTTGCGGACAAAATCCTGGGCGTGCTCATCGAGGCCTTCACTCTCGAGGAGCTGGGCGTAACCGAGAATGGCGGTGAGGGGATTGTTTAACTCGTGGGCGACGCCGGAAATGAGCTGACCGACGGCAGACATTTTTTCACTTTGCAGCAGTTGTTCCTGGGCACGCTGCAGGTTTTCGTAGGCCCGGCAGGATTCCTCGTAGAGGCGGATTTTCTCAATCGCGGTGGAGAGCTGGCGGCAAATGGCGACCACGAGGCTCTCATCATTGGCGCTGAAGTCACGGCGATCGCGGCAGGAAATACCGACGGCACCCAGAGGCTGGTCCTTGGTCCAGAGGACGACGCCCATCCAGGATTGCATGCCTTCCAGAGCCAGCATTTCCCGAACGAAGGGGGGCACGCTTGCGAGATGGGAGTGGGTGAAGAGTTCGGCGCGGGTACGCGCTGCGTATTGCCAGAAATCGTCGGGAATTTCAACCTCGTTGAATTTATCGAGGGCGGGAGTATTTCCCCAGGCGGCCCGGCGGCGCAACTTAGGAGGCGAGTCAACCAGGTAGATGGAACCAGAGTGGGCCGACAAGAGGCTGATGATGTGCTTCAGTGTTCGGTTGAGGATTTCATCTAAATCGAACGACTGAGTGGCGATTACGGCGACGGCATTCAGGGCGTGCAATTCCCGGTTGCGGCGGCGGACTTCATCCTCGGCGCGCTTTTTCTCCGAGACATCGAGAAAAAAACCTTGATAGTGCTCGACCTGGTCCTCACTGTCGCGGGTGGCGAAGCTTTCCTGGAGAGCAGGCAGGAGGGAGCCATCTTTGCGCTGAAGTTGCAGTTCGAAGTCGCGGAAGAAATGCTGTTGGCGCATTTGCTCCATAAAGGCGTCGGCTTGCTCGGGTGAGGCATAGCACTGCCGCAGATTAAGAGTGAGCATTTCCTCGCGACTGGAATACCCGAGCATGCGAACCAGGGCCTTGTTGCAATCAACGAGTTGGCCATCGGGTGTGCAGACAAACACACCTTCCTGAACCTGTTCGAAGAGGAGGCGGTACTTTTCTTCGACGAGGTGGCGGTCGGTGGTATCGCGAACGACGTGAATGGTGCCGGGAGGCTCGCCGTTGTCGGCCGCAAAGGTCGAGGTAGTAACGAAGGAATAGCCGCCAAAACAGGGATCGGGAGCCTCACCAGTGCCGTTATTTTTAGAGCAGTAAGGGCAGCCCCGCCAGTTCCCGTGAGCACGAGGCAGGACGGCTTCGCAGCGAAGTCCAACGATTTCCCCCAGACTGCGTCCGAGGCGGCGCGCCAAGGCGAGATTCACGCGGCGCAGGCGAAAGTCGGCACTATGGGCGAAGATGGGGTCTTCGATGGAATCGAAAGTTTTTACCCACTCGCGCTGGGAGTTGCGAATGAGCAGGATGCGTTTTCCGAAGAGCCAAAGGAAATAGGCACACGCCAGCCCGATCGCGAAGGCGAAATACCAGAGCGCGGACACACTGAGGCCGGATAAGGCCATAGATTGCCAGAGACGGAGGTGCACGGCAGCCTTAGGAGGTGGATATAACACGGGGAAGCGAGGAGCTCAGCGGCATTTCGGCACCTGAGGCGTTACCTTAGTGAGGGGAAGAAGGGTAGCGAAATGATGGAACTGCGGTACAATACGGCTTCCCCAACGAGAGCTGAACCACGCCCATGCCCGCAGACCGCATTTTGGTGGTGGACGACGAAGAGCCGATACGCGAAATCGTCACCTCCATGCTTGGTACGGCGGGCTACCGCTGCCGAGCGGTGAAATCGGGGCTGGAAGCGCTAGCGGCGCTCAACTCCGGCGAAGAATATGAGTTGGTCCTGTCGGACCTGATGATGGCAGAGCTGGACGGAATCGGCCTGCTGGAACGGACCAAGGAAAAGTATCCCGACCTGCCGGTGGTGATGGTCACCGCCGTCCACGACATCTCGGTTGCGCTGGCGGCCTTGCGCAACGGCGCTTACGACTACCTGCTGAAGCCGTTTGAGCGGGAGCAGCTTTTGGCGACGGTGCGGCGGGCGCTGGAAAACCGGCGTCTGAAGCTGGAAAACCGGGCCTATCAGACGAACCTGGAAAGTCTGGTGCAGGCGCGCACGCGGCAACTCGAACGAGCCATGGCGGATCTGGAGCGCTCGTACGACATCACTCTTGAGGCGTTGGGCGACGCGCTTGATTTGAAGGATGCTGAAACCGAAGGGCACTCCAAGCGGGTGACGGCTTTCACCATTGCCATCGCACGGGCGATCGACATGCCCCAGGACAAAATCCGGATCATCGCGCGCGGGGCATTTCTGCACGACATCGGGAAGATGGCGATTCCGGATGCGATTCTGCGCAAGCCGGGAAAACTAGATCCGGAAGAAGTAGCCATCATGCAGGAGCACTGCTACCGGGGTTACCAGATCCTGCGCAAGATTCCATTTCTCACGGAAGCGGCGGAAATCGTCTATTCCCATCAGGAGCGGTTTGATGGATCAGGCTACCCGCGGCAACTAAAGGGCGAAGGGATCCCGATGGGAGCGCGAATCTTTTCGGTTGCGGATACGCTCGACGCAATTACATCCGATCGACCCTACCGGCGGGCGCAGACCGTAGATGCCGCGAAAGAAGAAATTGAGCGCTGGGCCGGACGGCAGTTCGATCCATCGATCGTGCAGGTTTTTATGAAGATGCCGAACGATATCTGGGAGACGTTGCGGCAGGAGATAGATTCCCAGATCCATCGCTTCGCATATCACGCCGCCGGCCACGGGAAGTAAAACCAAAGCAAACCACAAAGGACACGAAGGGTCACGAAAGATTTTCCTGGGTCTCCCCTTCGTGGAACTTCGTGTCCTTTCTGGTTAAAGCGTATTACTGGGGGCGCTTTCGAGGGACTCGGCGACGCGGTTCAACGCGATCTGAATACGGTCGAGTTCGCGCTGCGCGGCTTCGTTCCACAGCAAACCACAAAGGACACAAAGGGTCACGAAGGATTTTCCTGTGTCTTCTCTTTGTGGAACTTCGTGTCCATTGTGGTTAAAGGTTCTTACTGGGCGCTTTCGAGGGACTCGGCGACGCGGTTCAACGCGATCTGAATACGGTCGAGTTCGCGCTGCGCTGCTTCGTTCCACTCCACGGCGCGCTGTAAATTATCCGCGACCCAGCGCAGGATGTAGCGTCCGCGCTCGGTCATGACCAACAGCCCCAGACCGCTAATGCCCAGCACCGCGACCGGCAGGTACCATCTGCGCATTCCGCCTCCAAGAAAGCAAGCCTGACATATATAAGACGCGAGGAGCAACGGTAAAGTTTCTGCGTTGGTGAACCAGGAACCGAACGGGAATGGACCGCTTGCAAGCGGCAAAAATACCCACAGAATAGGATCAAAAACCTAAGCCAGTCGGACGAAAACGCCATCCGGGCCGCTATTTGGGGGTCCTTGGCCTGGGTTAAGGCGAGAATTCCGGGTTTCGAAAGCAGCGAAGTTCCCCGCCCTGCGCATCCAAGGTTGCAGCACTTCACCACAAAATCAGGGGTCCCACATGACCAGGTACCGGTCTGCATGGCAGAAACACGTGTGGCTGGGATGCGCGCTGTTGCTGATTCCGGTCGCATCGCTCGCTATCGATAATTCACCAACCCTCGCTACTCCCACGAATCCGGCTATGGCTGGGTCGGTTCCCGCCGGCACAACATTCCTCATCAAGCTCGACGACAAACTCGATACGAAAGCAAAGCCGGGAAAACATTTCAGCGCGAAGCTGGAAGAGGATTTGATCGCTCCGAATGGCGCGGTGGTCCCACGCGGGAAGAAGGTGCGCGGTCACATCAGCAGCACGAGCCGTGGATTTCATCCGGAGATGCTGCTCAGCTTCGACGAGATCGAAACCAACCATGGATGGGTGCCGTTGATTGCATCGGTCAACAGCGTTCCTGGAGAGCATGGAGTGAAATCGACCGGGTCGGAAGGGGAAATCCAGGGCAAAGGAAACAGCAAAGGCCACGTGATCAAAGACACGGCGGAAGGCGCGGGGGTGGGGGCTCTGGCCGGCGTGATTTTTGGCGGCGGCAAGGGAGCCGGCATCGGTTCCGCGGTCGGCGGCGGCCTGGGCGCGGGAAAGGGAATGCTCAGTGGGCGCGACTTCAAGCTCAACAAGGGCACGAACGTGGAACTGCGGCTGGACCGGGCGCTGCAGGTGCCGACACACTAAAAAGATTTGCCGCGAGATTTGATTCCTGGCGCGTTCCAGTTGCAGAGGAAGGCGCAAGGGATGGGAAATAGCAACTCGCGTTGCAAGGTTCAACAGCGCGAGATACATTTGCGGGTCCAGTGGATGCCGGCAGCACTCGGCAGGCTGGACCCGCTTTGTATTTAGGAGATAGTCATGAAAGCACGCGTTGCATTTTTGATTTTGGCGGTGGCATTTGGGGTGGGAGTGGCTGCGGCCCAGGAGCGACCGGTGGTGCAACCCAACACGGTTTACGTGGGGGCGGACGGAAAATTCGAGTCGGCGCCGGACACCGCGCTTCTGCAATTCAACATTTCGGCGCAGGAAGAGACGGCGAAGGCGGCTTACGACCGGGCATCGCGCGCGGCGGAACAGACGCGGGAGATTCTGCGCAACAACAAGATCGATCCGAAAGAGGCGCAGATCAGTTCGTTCAGCATTGACCCGGTGTACGACTACCGCAATCCCAAGCGCAAGCTGGTGGGCTACCGGGTAAACAGCAACGTGAGCCTGAAGCTGAAAGATTTTGCGAAGATCGCGCCCATCGTGCAGCAGCTTTCCGAGATCGACATCAGCGGAGATCAGTCGCTCAGCTACATCCTGGACAACATGGACGCAGCGAAGATCAAAGCGGTGCAGGATGCGCTGCATCGAGCACGAAACGAAGCTGACGCGGTTGCCGAAGCGGGTGGGCGAACGTTAGGAGAACTCTCGTTTGCATCGGTGGACACGTTTGAGCGGGGGCCCATCCAGCCGATGATGGCGCGGGTGGCGACCATGGGTGGTCCGGCCGCGACGCCGGCACCCACTGAAGAATTCAGCGCCCAGAAGATCACGGTGACGGCGCACGTGAACGCGTTGTTCAATCTGAAATGAAGAACGTAGAGGACACGGAGGACGCAGAGGCCGACAGTCACTGGGCCGCTCGGCTATTCTCAGGGAGAGAGCGACCTGGGCACCCGTTATCAGAAGAGTTTATGCCCGCGACAAGAAGCGGGAGAGCATGCCTTTTGATTTGGCAGCGGGAAGGTCGAGTTCGGCGAGGATTTTTTCGGTGTGCAGATCGTCGAGGGGCACAGCATCTTTGAGAAACCGGATCATCTCCTGAAATGAGGTAAAGCGGTCGAGGCAGTTGAAGCAATCGCGAATGTGCTGTTCCGCCAATTCGCGCTCGCGCCAGGTGATCTGGCCATTCACCAGGTTGTTAAAGGTCTTCAGGGGCAGACAGTTTTCGCCGCGAGTCTTTTCCGCGGCTTCCATGAGAACCCGCGCCGAGACGTTGAATGCTTCGGGAGACGAGCCGGGAAGGATCTGCCGGAGGCGCTCGTCGGCGACTTTCTTGACGGCGTCGGCAGTGGCCGCGGCGTTCAGAATCATGGGGGCGATCTGTTGAGCGCTGTAGCCGCGTATGAACAGCCAGAGCATCTCGCGCTCGACCACCGGCATGTCCTTCATGATTTCCTCGATCTGAGCCAGAGTCAGCTGGGGAACGGGAACGCGCGCCTCTTCCCTGCCATAAGTGAAGATGAGGTCACGGAAATGCATGAGGAACTCGCGCTCGTTGGCGAAGGAAAAAGATTTGAACCAGGCGTTGTCGTTGGAGTGAGCGCGAAGGTAGAGCTGGACAATGTGGCGATCGAGCTCGGGACCGAGTGTAGGAAAGTAACGCTCGAAGATGTTGCGGGTGATGAAGGTGTGACCGCGAACGAATTCCTGCCAGCCTTGGCGTTCACCCCGGGCGCATTCCGCCGCCACCACAAAGATCGTGCGAATCCCCACGGAGTAATGCTATCAGCTCACCCGGCTACTTGGCAGCGCTGATCCTCGCTTCCTTAAGCGTGATCGCACGCTGGAAGACCATTTCGATGGCGGAGCCTGTTTCGAGCCGTACATCGGCTCCGCGACTGAGCATGGCAATTGCGGCTCCGGCAACACCACCCACTCCCCCACCAATCAACGCACCCTTTCCACCCTGGGCGAGAGCGCCGATGCCTGCGCCGGTGGCGGCGGTTTCGGCGATGGTGCCGACGTCCTTACCTTTTTCGCCGTCCTGACGGATGGTGCCTTCTTCGTCTTTAGTCTGCTGGTGTTCGGCGCCCGGCACGTTGTCCACCGATCCCGGCAGCGGCACGGTGTAGCCATTGGGATACACCAGAGAGGTGAAGTGCAGAAGCAGTTCCGATCGTCCTTTGACCCGACCCGCCCGCTTCACCGACGTGATCACGCCTTGCACGTAAGTTCCCGCGGGAATGGCGACGTGCTCGTTGAGAACCACGGGGAAGGTGGTATGTGCATACACGGGATCGCCGGCCCGCGCCGTTTTGGTGGAGATCGGGCTGCTCAGCGCCAGCGGGACCTTGGTTCCCGCTGGCAACGTGATGATGCCCGAGTCGCCGTCTTGTACAGGCGCCGGCGGTTGTTGAGCGTAGGTAGCGGCAACCAGCGCCACCACCATAAGGAAGGAGATTGTCAGGCGATGCATATGGCTCCCGGGAGAAAACTTGGGTCGAACACAATAACCGAGGGCGCGAGAAAAAGTTGCGAAAGATCCGGCGTGCAACTCAGCGCGAAGTACGGGCCGCGATCAGATTATCCATGAATTGCGACTGCAACTTCTGAGCGCAGCCCTCGCCGCAGACGGGCATGGTGCCCTCGCGGTGGGCAAGATCGTCGCTCCAGGGGGCGAGGAAAAGCGTGGGCGCACCCCACTCGCCGTACGAGGTCCACATCAGCCACCAGCGATTACTTTCACTCTTCAGAATGCCGCAATTGGGGCCGGCACAGCGATACATCATGGTTCCCTGTTTTGGTTCCTGGGGCTTGATATCGGTCGCAATGGGATGGGACGAGGCTTCGGTGCTCATATCAGAGTTCCTTAAGACTACTAAAAGTGACAGCAAAAGTCAGGCGAGGAATTCGAGGGACGGCGGGCACGAGGCAAGCTACTTGTAAATCAAATATTTGTCGCGGGTCTGGAGAAACTTTTGGAGGGCCTCGTTCCAATCCTGCGCGATACGACGCGGATCCTCGCCGGAGACAAGGGAGTTGAAGACAGCCTGGTTGGCGAGAATTTCAATCATTCTGGCGATCTGGTAGTGGTCGGGATAGAGGTGCAGCAGGGCCGAGGCCAGTTCGATGCCCAGTTCGGGGGCGTCGAGGGCGTTGCGATCGAGCAAAAGGATGTTTACCCCTCCGCAGAGCTGGCCGGCGTAATTGCTGCTGGAGGGGGTGAAGGAAATGGGAACGAAACGGACACCGGAAATCTGGCGATCGTTGAGATAGGCGGCGAGGTCGCGTCCGTTGATCCACGGGGCGCCAAGGAGTTCGAAGGGCGAGTCAGTTCCGCGGCCGACAGAGACGTTGGTTCCTTCTACGAGGCCGACGCCAGGATAGAGCGCGTTTTCGGTGAGGCTACGGAGATTAGGGGATGGGGCGATCCATTGCAGCGAAGTGGAATCGAACCAGTCGCCGCGGAACCAGCCTTCAATCGGGATTACCTGTAAACGGGCATTGATGCTGCGCTCGGCGTTAAACATCCGAGCCAGCTCGCCCATGGTCATGCCGTGGCGAACGGGGACACGGTAATCGTAGGTAGTGAAAATTTCGCGGCCGGGTTCGCCAATGGGCCCTTGAACGAACGAGCCGGTGATCGGGTCAGGGCGGTCGAGAACGAAAATCGAGATATTGGCTTGGGCGGCGGCTTCGAGGAAGTAGCCCAGGCTAGTTTCATAGGTGTAGAAACGGACACCGGCATCCTGGATGTCGATGACAACGGCATCGAGCGACTTCAGGATTTCGGGCGGAGGACGGCGCTTGGCATCGGTACCGCCATAGACGCTGTAAACGGGGACTCCAGTCGCCGAATCTTTCGAATTGCCCACTGCCGTAGTGTCGAGTTCACCGGTGACGCCGTGCTCCGGACTGAAAAGGGCGGTGAGGGAAATTCCCGGTGCGTGCGCCAGAATATCGATGGTGCGGCGGCCTTGAGCATCCATCCCGGTTTGATTGGTTAGCAGGCCAATTTTCGTGACGCCTTGCCGCAACTGCAGGGGGGAGAAATTGCGATCCTCGAGGACGTCAATGCCGGTCTTGACGAGACCGTTGCGTGCGGAGAGGCGGCGAGCGGCGGTCAGAGCTTCGTTATATCCGGTGATGCTCTTGAGCTTGAGTTCCTGATTTTCAGCAACCGTGAGGTGGAGAGCGGCGGCGGTGGCAGTCGCCACCTTGGAGCGCAAAGAAACGGCGCTTCCCAAGCCGCGGGGGTGGACGGCGTTGGTCAGAAGAATGATGAAGGTCTGGGTGGTGGGATCGAGCCAGAGCGAAGTTCCGGTGAAACCAGTGTGGCCGAATGAGCCAACCGGAAGCAGCGCACCGCGATTGCTGGAGAAAGGGGAATCAATGTCCCAACCGAAACCGCGCAGGGTGGTGGCGGTGGGGGGCTGCTGGGGCGTAGTCATCTTGGTAACCACGAGGGGCGACATTATTTTGGGGGAGTCGGCCAGCAGAGCAGTGCAAAAGCGTGCGAGATCGTCGGCGGTGGAAAAGAGTCCGGCGTGTCCGGCGACGCCACCCATGCGACGGGCGGTGGGATCGTGGACTACGCCGCGCAGCATCACGCCGCGCTCGTCGTATTGCGTGGGAGCGATCTTCGGAATCCAGAAGGCGGGTGGCTGAAAACGGGTGTGCGTCATCTTCAGCGGCTCGAAGAAATGCACTTGGGCGTACTTGTCGAGGGAGAGACCGGAAACGCGCTCGACCAAGGCTCCGAGCACGATGAAATTGAGGTCGCTGTAAAGAAAGCGCGAGCCAGGCGGAAACACGGGCTTTTCGGCGAAAGCCATCTGATAGGCGGTTTCCTTGCCGGACCAGGGAGATTGCAGATCGAGGTCCTGGGGCAGGCCCGAATAATGGGTCAGAAGTTGCCGGACAGTGATATCGGCTTTTCCGTTAGCGGCGAATTCCGGGATATAGCGGGCCACCGGGTCGTCGGCGCGAACCTGGCCGTACTGGATCATGCGCATGATGCACAACGTGGTACCCACGACCTTGGTCAGGGATGCGATATCAAAAATCGTGTCCGGGGTCATGGCTTCGCGGCGCGGCTCGAGGGAGCGGTAGCCGTACGCTTTGCGGTAGGCGACGCGGCCCTTGTGGCCGATGACGAGGACGGCGCCGGGGATCTGGTGCTGGTCGATGGCGGTGCGGATGGCGGCATCCACGGGGGCAAATTGCGATGCCGGGGGCGTGGTCTTTGTGCGCGACCACAAGGCGTGTGCAGAGAAAACGATCGTCAGCGCAAGCGCAAAAATGCGGCGAGGGATGAAGTGGCCTGTCAAAGTTTGGGAGTCTCAGCGCGACTTTACACAAGCGGGAAGACGTTTCACAAGAACCATGCTGGTTACCTCGGTAGGTGGCCGAAGACTTTTGTGAAGCGCTTTCAAGCATCTGCTGCGAGGAACAGAAATTCCCTCTGTCGCGAAAAGGGATCACAAACCTACCTCAGCCTGAGACAAAATCGTTTCATGTATTGTGAAAAGTTGTGCGTGTTGATCGGACCGCGCGGGCTTTCCGCCAACGACTTTGGCCGGGAAACTGGCTAAAACCCGCCGGGAAGTAAGGAGATGAAATTGCTCTGTACGTGTTCGGTAAGTCACGCTTCCGCGGGGGTATTAACCCAGGAGAGGAAGCGAGGAGACGGAAAAAGATGAGACGCTTGCTAATTGCATTAGTCTTATGCGTTGGGGCTGCTATGGCGCACGCCGATACCGTTGTTTGGGATTATGCTCCCGTGGACGGCGACGCTGTTTGCTGCTGGCAGAATCAAACCGCTGCGCAAAATTTCGCGGACAACTTTACTCTGGCACAGAATACAACCCTCACCGGCTTCAATCTGTTTACAGGAAACTTTCCTCCGCAGGGCACCTATAACGTGCATTTGTATGCGGATAACGGCGGCATCCCCGGGGCGCTGCTCGACTCGATCGACGTCACCGCTTCCAGCTTTGCGTTTTATGGGACCTTTAACAGCGTTGATGTTTATCAAGTAATGCTTCAGTTTGCCGGGATACCGCTAACAGGCGGCGTGCAATATTGGATTGGCGCGTCAGGCAATGGGTTTGAGGCGGGCCAACTCAGTCTCCAGGGACCGGGAGACCCCGGCGACGGGCAAATGGCGCAATTTTCGGGGCAACAATTCCAGTTCATGACGCAGGTGGGAGATCAAAGCTATCAGCTGGTCGGCAGTTCAGGCGGCGCGGTTCCTGAGCCCGCCAGTCTCTTGCTGCTTGGCTCGGGACTCCTTGGTCTCGGCGGCGTCACTCGTAAGCGCATCAAGAAAATGTAGCTGGAGTCTACTGGCTACTCGTCCTGTCGGGCCCCTGAGTTTTCGCTCAGGGGCCGTTTTATTTTCCGCCGAAACCCACTCCGTCAGCTGCTTCGTTTTTCAGGACCTTCGTGCCCACCCGTCGTCAGCGGCGGGCAAGAGGATGGGGGGACCGCCCCTCGCGGTTGTGGAGGAGTGAACAGTTTGTTATAAATCGCCTGCGAATCCGTTTTGAATAACATCTCTCATCTGACCCCCACGACTCACAATTCTGCAGTCCGGCTGCAGCCCGCGTGGGATGACCAAGAGGCTCGCTTCGCCGAGGCCTTTCAAGTTCTACAAGCAGGAATTGTTGACCAGGCATTTCCCGGCGCGGCGGTTGGGGTGACGCATGAGGGAAAGCTGGTCGCCCACAAAGGGCTGGGGCGGCTGACCTACGACGGTGCTTCCTCCGCGGTCAATGCAGACACAATCTTCGATCTGGCTTCGTTGACCAAAGTGGTGGCTACGACCACGATGGCGATGGTTCTGTACGAACATGGTCAACTGGAACTGGATGCGCCGGTGTGCGGAGTGATGCCGGAGATTTGCGGCGACGATGCACGCCGACGCGATATCACGTTTCGGATGCTGCTGGCGCATTCCTCGGGTCTGCCGGCGTACGTACGATTATTCGACGTGGCGAAAACACGGCAGGATCTTGTTGCTGCCGCACTCAATACGCCCCTGGTCGGCAAGCCGGGTACGCAGGCTGAATACAGTGACATCGGATTTATCATGCTGGGCGAAGCATTGGAACGACTGGCCGACGAGAGGCTGGACAGGTTCTGCCAGCGCGAGATCTTTGGGCCGCTGGGCATGAGTCGAACATCCTTCGGAGTACCAGAAGAATGGCGAAAAGGTATTCCGCCCACGGAAGACGACCAGGATTTCCGCAAGAGAATTGTCCAGGGCGAAGTGGAGGACGAAAATGCCAGCGTGATGGGCGGCGTGGCCGGACATGCAGGGTTGTTTGCGCCCGCGGAGGACCTGGCCACGTTTGCGCATTGCATGTTGAATGGGGGAAAGCCGATCCTCCGTCGGGAAACGGTGGCGGTGTTCACGCGGCGTGAAGAGACACCTGGGGAAACGTCGCGAACGCTGGGATGGGACACACCGTCGCAACCATCGCAATCTGGGACCCTGTTTTCGCCGCACACTTTCGGACATCTGGGGTACGCAGGAACATCGCTGTGGATCGATGCGGAGCGGGGGATTTCGATCACGCTGCTTACCAATCGAACCTGGCCTGACCGAGGTTCGCAGAAGATCAAACAAGTGCGGCCCGCTTTTCACGATGCGATTATGAAGATTCTGCTGGAGGACGGAAAGTGAGCCGCGCTGCCCGGACACGCATCCCTTCGGAACTCAAGCGCCTCGCCACGGAATCGGGCAATGCAGCGTCGGCTGGGCTCGATGACAAGCCGGCCATCGAGATCGCGCGCATCATCAATGCGGAAGATGCGAGGGTGGCGGGAGCGGTAAAAAATGCTCTGCCACAAATCGCCACCGCTATCGACTGGATCGCCGAAGCGCTTCGCAGTGGAGGACGGCTAATTTACGTGGGAGCAGGAACGAGCGGACGCATTGCAGCGCTGGACGCGGCCGAATGTCCGCCAACTTTCAACACGAATCCGAAGCAGGTGCAGTTCGTGATAGCAGGGGGCACGAGGGCACTGGGAGGTGCGGTTGAGGCGAATGAAGATTCCAGCGCACTGGGGCGACGCGAGATGGCGAAGAAACGGGTGGGCAAGAAGGATGTGGTGGTGGGAATCGCAGCCAGCGGGCGCACTCCGTTTACGATGGCCGCCATCGAATACGCCCACGAGCGAGGAGCGAAAACGGTGGCGGTCGTATGTAATGCGGGATCGGCACTGGAGGAGGCGGCTGATCTCGCCATCGTGTGCGAGGTGGGTGCGGAGGTAGTCGCCGGGTCAACGCGCATGAAGGCAGGTACCGCGCAAAAAATGGTTCTTAATCTTCTGTCCACGGGCGCCATGACACGGCTCGGTTACGTGTATGGGAACCTTATGGTGAATGTCCACCTGAAGAATAAAAAACTGGTGGAGCGTGGTGTGGGGATTCTGGAGCAGGCGGCGGGCGTGGATCGGGAGATGGCGCGTCGGGCGCTGGGCAAAGCGGGTCACCAGGTTCCGGTGGCACTGGTCATGCTCAAGACTGGGGTGGGACGAAAAGAAGCTGAGGGGCGCCTGAAGGGGGCACAAGGTCATGTGCGGCAGGCGATCGAAGGCGCTGAGAGTGCCAACACTTCCGGTACTGCTTTAAAAAACATCTAAGAGGAAATTGTCACCGCGAGTTGGGGAAAACGCCTCTAGAATAGGAACGCAGTTTACGGCCAAACCAATGGGGCTTTCATAAGCATGGACAAATTCGTTGTGCGCGGCGGCAATCCGTTGCTGGGGACGATACGTGTCAGCGGAGCCAAAAATGCGGCTCTGCCCGCGATGGCCGCTGCCATACTCACCGACGAACCGCTCATCCTGGAAGGCATTCCGCAGGTGCGGGATATCGAAACGACACGGCAACTTCTGGCGGCAATGGGGGCCGAGGTCGAGCTGGGGTACGGGCGGGCGCATCACCGCACTACGATCTGCTGCCGCAATCTGAGCAGTCCTGAAGCGTCATACGAACTGGTGAAGACGATGCGGGCGTCGACGCTGGTGCTGGGACCGCTGGTGGCACGGATGGGACGGGCACGGGTTTCGCTGCCGGGCGGATGTGCGATCGGCGCAAGGCCGATTGACCTTCATATCAAAGGACTGGAAAGGTTGGGCGCGGAAATCAGCCAGGAGCACGGGTATATCGAAGCGCGGACCGAGCGTTTGCGCGGCGGCGAAATCATGTTCGAAAAGATTACGGTGACTGGGACAGAAGACCTGCTGATGGCGGCTACACTCGCCGAGGGTCAGACGATCATGCAGAATTGCGCGCTTGAGCCGGAAGTTGCGGACCTGGCCGATCTGCTGAACAAAATGGGCGCGAGGATTGAAGGGGCGGGAACGCCAACCATTCGAGTGCAGGGTGTGGAAAGGCTTCATGGCGCCAAGCACCGCATCATTCCCGACCGTATCGAGGCGGGGACGTTCATCGTCGCGGGCGCACTGACGGGCGGAGATCTGAATGTGTCCGGCTGCGATCCACGGCATCTCACCGCGCTGCTGCAGAAACTGGGAGACACCGGTGTCACGTTGTTGCAAAGCACGGACGCGGTGCGCGTGATCGCCAACGGGCCGCTGCGGGGCTGCGATGTTATCACCGAAGAGTACCCCGGCTTCCCTACCGACATGCAGGCGCAATACATGGCGCTGGCCACGCAGGCGGAAGGAACGTCGGTGATCACGGAAAACATTTTCGAGAACCGCTTCATGCATGCGCAGGAACTGGTGCGCATGGGGGCGAATATAAAGATTGAGGGCCGGCGGGCCGTGGTGCGAGGAAAGTCGGAGTTAAGCGCGGCGGCGGTGCAGGCGTCGGACCTGCGGGCTTCGGCGTCACTGGTTCTGGCGGCGCTGGTGGCTGAAGGCGAGACGATTATCGACCGCGTGTACCACATCGATCGAGGCTACGAAAACATCGAAGAGAAGCTGCGTGGTGTAGGCGCGCAGATCCGGCGCATCGGGGAAATCCTGCCGAAACGCGCAGTACCTGCCGTAAGAGCTTAACTTTAAAAAATGAAAACCGCAGAGGACGCGGAGGACACAGGGGAAATTTTTTCACTGGGTGCCTGTCGCGGCGCTATCTGTAGTCACGACTAGATCGGTGCGACTTAGGATTTAAGATAGCTGGAGCAGTGGTTGCTGGTGGAGGCGGAGATGAGGAAGGTCTTTCACTTCGACACGCCGAAAGAAAACTACCAATACCAGGCAGACGCCGCGGTTCTCTGGTGCTTCGATAAGCGATTCGATCTGGTGGTCCGAAAATTTCTCAACAGTATTGGGGTGCGGCAGGTTGATTCGATCCAGCTTGCGGGCGGAGCAAAAAGCCTGGCATCTCCTGAGGTGGAGCGGGATCGAGAGTTCATTGTCGAACAGGTCCGCAAATCCATGCGCCTGCACGGCACCAAGCGCGTGATCCTTACAGTGCATTCCGATTGTGGCGGCTATGGCGGTTTGGCGGCGTTCGGAAATGACGCTGCGGTCGAGGCTGCCAATCATGAGCAGGAGCTGCAGCGCGCGATTGCGCATCTATCTCGCGCGATTCCCGGGCTCGAGGTCCAAGGTTATCTACTTGGTTTCGAGGGGATCTGGCAGGTGGACGCGACCGGCTCTCGCCAGGATGAAGATGAGGCAATAGCTTGAGCTACGAGGTTGCTTCGCGCTTCTGACTTGGCTACTCGCCGGCGCCGGACATCACCATGGGCATGGTTGGCGTGGGGGAGCCGGCTTCGGGCTCGATGGTCACTGCGAAGGCTTTCGCTTCCATTCCCTTCGGCATAGGCGGATTCATCACCATGGCATTGCCACGGGCGTCGGGCTTGAATATGCCCGCAGGCATGGGAGCGCCGTTCATGGGTACCAGCCATAACTCATAGCTCTTTTGCGGTGGAAGCGGCGCGAGATTGCCGGCAATGAACATGAGCATGCCGTCGCGGGCCCGGTAGAGCGCTTTGCCGTGAGGTTCAGGTTTGACATTCGCGGCCGTGAGGGTGACGTGCATGGCGTCAGGTCCGGAAAACAGTGCCATGACTTCCCGGGCGTGCTCGACTTCTGCCGCGTTCTGTTGGGTGTTTCGCTGCAGCTCGGCGTAGCGCTGCTTCCAAGTTTCGCGGTCACGCCAGAGGAAGAGCGACAAGGCGGCAAAGATGAGTGCGGCGAGGATGGGAATCCAAGCCCAACTGCGGCGGCGTGGAACGGCACGCGAGCGCGGCTCCTGGGAAATTGCCGACATAAGGCGCTGGCGCGCACGGGCAGGCGGCGCGGGACCCGCTGCGGAAAGCGACAGGAGCGCCATGTCACCCTCGAGTTGCTGCAGTTCACGGCGGCAAGCATTGCACTCGCGCAGATGACTCTCGAGTGCAATCCGCTCCGCTCCCTCAAGCGCACCCAAGGCGTAGTGAGGAAGATCTTCCGCGAATTGGTCGTGGCTGGTCATGGGATAAAGGCCTTGCGCAGGGTCATCAGCGCCGTGCGAATTCTCGTCTTAATCGTACCCAGAGGCTCCCCCGTTTTTGCGGAAATTTCGCTGTGCGACAGGCCCTGGAAGTAGGCCATCTCCAAGGCGACGCGCTGGGGTGCCGGCATTCCACTCAGGATGCCGCGCACCTTCTCGACGATGCGCGAGCGGTCGGCGTGATTTTCGAGGTTCTGCTCGCAGGAGATAACGACGTCAGCAATATCGGTTTCCGGGCGACGCTTGCGCAGTTGATCAATGGCGCGATGACGAGCGATGACGGCCAACCAGGCACCCAGGTTGCCGCGGCTGGAGTCGAATGCGGCCGGATTACGCCAAAGCTGCATGAACACGTCCTGTAGCACATCCTCGGCGGCGCCGGTGTCGGCGAGGACCCGCAAAGCCACCCCGTACACCACACCCGAGTAGCGATCGTAAAGCTGAGCCATGGCGTTCTGGTCGCCAGAGCGAATCGCGGCGACGAGAGCGACGTCAGTGGGTTGGGGCTCAGGAGCCACGCTGCTCTTCTCTTTAATAACGTTTGAAAACAGGGTTCAGATTGCGTTCTGAGTGAAGGCGAAGAAGATAACAGCCGTCGGAGATGCAAACAAGTACCAGCGGAAGCCTTTTCGCTGCGCGGCTGATTGCGTGGTTGAAACGCCTGTGAGCGTCATCGGTCACGCCGGGAGTATCGGGGTCCTTCGACTCGCGCTCCCTCGCAAGCTCGGTTGCGCTCGCTCAGGATGAGAAGGATTGGGTTGGTCAACGCCTGACGATTACTGCGCAGGACTTCGGGCGAGGGCCTGCTGCTTTTCGTCGGGCGACATCTCGTTCCAGAGCATTTCAAGATTGCGCTGGAAATACATGTTGCTGCTGTCCTGGTGAAGCGCCTGGGCAAAGTACTTGTAGGCGCGCACGCGATCCATGGGCAGACACTGGCCGGTGGCATACATGGCGCCGAGGTGACTGCTGCCTTTGGCGTTGCCCATGTCGGAAGCTTTGCGGAGATAAGAAATGGCGCGCTCGCAGTTGGCGGGGACGCCGCGTCCGTAGAGATATTTTTCGCCGGAAGCGACAAGTCCGGCGGTCTGCGCATCCCGGGCGCGAACGGCTTTGGCTTCGGAATCTTCGACCGAGGCCGCCGGCTTCTTCGGAGGAGTGTTTTTGGCCACGGTGTTTGGTTGATTTTTTGCAGCGTCGTCGGTAGAGGCCGCGCTCTTGTCTGCGGCAGCGGAGGATGTATCGGCGGAGGCTTCCGGTTGCGTTGCCGCTGACTTATCGGGTTGGGCGGAGGCATCGGACGCGGCGGGAGAGCCCGGTTTCGTGGCAGCGCTCGCGTCGGATTTCGACGGCGTCGCGGAATGATCTGGAGCTGCGGCGGCCGACGATGTGTTACCGGCATCAGTGGCGGCCGCCGGAGAATTCGCAGCTTTACCCTGATCGCTTGCACTGTTCGTTCCGGCAGTTGGCGCAGAAGTAGGATTTGATTGCGCCGCGTTGCTCTGGCCGGCAGCGTTTTGCGCCGGTTGCGGCGACTTGGCCAGATCCGCCGACGGTCCGGTGTCGCTAGTAACGTCATTGGGGTGTGTCTGCTCTTCCGTGGTACTGAGTTTGGCCTGTTTG